>ENA-UPSA01001334-UPSA01001334.1-bioreactor-metagenome-genome-assembly--contig:-NODE-1334-length-24957-cov-5.155168_pt1 | contig 24957 bp, 23 predicted proteins | sample MGYA00238183_ERZ773288 | MGnify/ENA primary metagenome ERZ773288 (study PRJEB29028, sample SAMN07631243) | bioreactor metagenome | isolation source: Switchgrass digestor | place: USA: Dartmouth... | reverse complement strand
GGCGCAGTATCCTAGTCAGTACTACCTTTTCTGAAGGCGGGCCTAAAAATCCGTCGATGGGCACAACGATGACGTCTCTGGTGCTGGCCGCCGATGCCCAATCGGGGGCTGGTGCTGGGGGCTCAGCCAACCGGGCCGGAAGGCCTGGAGCTGCCGGACTGAGGGCGACCCGCAACGGCATGCGGGCGAACGACCCTCTTTCCGTGGAGGCCTGCACGCGTGGCGGTTGCACCAATGCGAGCAACAGGGCTACGGTGCAGTGAACACCTGCACGCGGTACTGAAACATGGTGAGGTGCTGGGTGCAGCGTAGCCTGCCTTGAGTGGGTGAGGCGGATGTAGCAGAGGGCCTGCGAGGCCCGAAAGCCCCGGTCCGACGCCGGCCAGCAGACGACGGGGGCGACGGCTACTGAAACCCAACCTGCAAAAGAGGCTAGGAAAAGGTGTGTTGTCGAAGAAAATTCCTAGGCTGCTCGCAAGAGGTCTGGCAAGGATTAAAGTGCGGTCTAAGTGGCAATCCAGCCCTGCCGATGGCAACACGGCAGCTTGGCCATAAAGGGAAACCGCCGTGGCGGCGACGCTGCGGAGGCCTCGGGGAAATCCTGCTGGACCTAAGCCGCAAGGTTTACTTGCCAGGCTGCCACCCATAACCTTTTGAACCGCACAGGCGGATGCCCCCCGGGGCATCCGCCTGTACGCGTTTGCCCTCCTCACTTCGTGCGGCTTCGCCGCTGGCGTTGTTGGCCAAAAGGTGGTATGGTAGTATCGAAATATCCGGGTCGTTTTCGGGATACGTACTGCGCCACCCGGATAGTAGTTTGTACATCAGGAGCGTTTCCCAGACATGGCCAAGGAGCCTCCTCCATCAGTTCCCGGATGGCGACGTGCGGTCCGGGTCGGCGTCTTCTCATTCGTGCTGGCGGTGCTGGTGAACTGGGGGTCCAGCGCCGCGCTGAATCGGGTCCACGCCGTCATCGCCTTTGTGATCGTTCTTCTGCTCATCGCGGTGAACATCGTCTTTGACGTCCTCGGAACGAGCGTGACGGCCGCCGAGTTGGCCCCGTTGAACTCGATGGCGGCCAAGAAGATTCCGGGCGCGAAGCAGGCGTTGTGGCTGGTGCGCAACGCCGACGCTGTGGCCAACTTCTGCAACGACGTGGTGGGAGACGTGGCCGGCGCCGTCACCGGCGCTGCCGGCGCCACAGTGGCCCTGAACCTGACGCTGGCCATGGAAGGCAGCCCCTGGACGGAGCAGGCGCTCAGCCTGCTCATCATCGGCCTGATCTCCGGCCTGACGGTGGGCGGCAAGGCTGCCGGCAAGAGCTTTGCGATCAGTCAGGCCACGGCGGTGGTCATGGCCGCCGCACGGGTGATCTACTGGGCCGAACAGATCACGGGGCGTTCGTTCACGGGCGGCCGGTCCTCCCAGAACGGGCGAAGGAGGAACTCATAAGATGCACCTGCGGGACCTGACGGGTCCGGAGCAACTGAAAACGCTGACTCCCGCCGAGTTGACGGAGCTCGCGGCAGAGATCCGCCGGGTCATCCTGGAGACGGTTGCCCGCAACGGCGGCCACCTCGCACCCAACCTGGGCGTCGTCGAGCTGACCCTGGCCCTGCACCTGGTCTTCGACAGCCCGCGGGACAAGATTCTGTGGGACGTATCGCACCAGAGCTACGTACACAAACTGCTCACGGGGCGGTACCACCAGTTCCACACGCTCCGCCAGTACGGGGGGATCGCCGGCTTCACCGATCCCCAGGAGTCGGTGCACGACCACTTCCACTGGGGGCACGCCTCCACGTCGATCTCGGCGGCCGTGGGGCTGGCCAAGGCCCGCGACCTTGCCGGCGAGAGCTACGAGGTCGTGGCGGTGATCGGAGACGGGGCGCTCACCGGCGGCATGGCCTACGAGGCCCTGGATCACGCCGGGCAGGACAAGACGAAGCTGATCGTCGTGCTGAACGACAACTCCATGTCCATCGCCCCCAACGTGGGCGGCATCTCCAACTACCTCGCCCGCATCCGCACCCTGCCCTCCTACCAGCGGGTGAAGCACGACGTGGCCGAGGCCCTGCGGCAGATCCCCTTCGTCGGCCTCCAGGCGCTGGATCTGGTCGACCGGTTGAAGGAAGGCGTGAAGCACCTGCTGGTGCACAACATGTTCTTCGAGGACCTGGGCTTCACGTACCTGGGCCCGGTGGACGGCCACAACATCGCGGCCCTGCAGGAGGTGCTGCGGCAGGCCCGGGCCTACCCGGGTCCCACCGTGGTCCACGTGGTCACCACCAAGGGCAAGGGCGTTCCGTACGCGGAGGAACTGCCGGACAAGTTCCACGGCGGCGGCCCCTTCGACGTGGCCACCGGGAAGGCGAAGCCCGGCGCCCTCACCTACAGCGAGGTGTTCGGGAACACCATCGTGAAGCTGGCCGCGCAGGATCCGCGCGTGTGCGCCATCACCGCGGCGATGCCGTCGGGCACGGGCCTCAGCCGCTTCGCCCGGGAGTTCCCCGACCGCTACTTTGACGTCGGCATCGCCGAGCAGCATGCCGTGACGTTCGCGGCCGGCCTGGCCAAGGGCGGGATGCGGCCGGTGTTTGCCGTCTACTCCACCTTCCTGCAGCGTGCCTACGACCAGGTGATCCACGACGTGGCGCTGCAGAACCTGCCGGTCACCCTGGCCATTGACCGGGGCGGCCTGGTGGAGGATGGCGCCACGCACCAGGGCGTGTTCGACGTGGCGTTCTTGCGCACCATCCCCCGGATGGTGGTGATGGCCCCGAAGGACGAGAACGAGCTGCAGCACATGCTCTACACCGCCCTGCAGCTGGACGGCCCGGCGGCGTTGCGCTACCCGCGGGGCAAGGCCCAGGGGGTGCCGCTGGACGAGCAACTCCGCACCCTCCCCATCGGCAAGGGCGAGGTGCTCCGGCAGGGCGAGGACGTGGCCTTGATCGGTCTGGGCACCATGGCGCCGGTCTGTCTGGAGGCAGCCCGGCTGCTGGAGGAGAAGGGCATCTCCGCGCGGGTGATCAACCCGCGGTTCGTGAAGCCGCTGGACGCCGAACTGCTCGTCCGGTCGGCGCGGGAGGTGGGCGCCCTGGTCACGGTGGAGGAGGCCTGCCTCGCCGGCGGGTTTGGCTCGGCCGTGCTGGAGCTGCTGAATGAGCACCGGGTTCCCGTCCCCGTGGTGCGCATGGGGATTCCGGACGAGTTCGTCCCGCACGGCAACCCGGCGCGACACCTGGCGCGGTATGGGCTGACGCCCGACGGCATCGCCCGGCGCGCCGAGGAGCTGGTGCTGCGGCTCCGCTCGGAGCTGAGCGCGGCGCCGGCCGGCCGGCGGGTGCGGCGGCGTCCCGGTACCCGGGCTGCGGGGGACGAGTAGCGCCTGTGGAAGGGTCGCACACGGGGCCCGGGGTGGAGCGAGAAGGAGCAGCGGAGCGCCTTCCTGCGGGGAAGGGGCTCCGTTTCTGTGCACGGAAAAGGGGGAACCGCGCATGCAGCGCCTCGACGTCGCCCTGGTGGCGGGTGGCCACTTTCCTTCCCGGGAGCGTGCCCAGGAGGCGATCGCCGCCGGGCTGGTGCGGGTGAACGGACAGGTGGTCACGAAGGCCGCCCACAAGGTGGGGCCCGCAGACGCGCTGGAGGTCACGGGCGATCCCATCGGCTACGTGGGGCGGGGCGGGCTCAAGCTGGAGGCAGCGCTCGACCGTTTCGGCATCCGCCCGGCGGGCCTCGTCTGCCTGGACGTGGGCGCCTCCACCGGTGGCTTCACCGACTGCCTGCTCCGGCGCGGCGCCCGCCTGGTCTACGCGGTGGACGTGGGCCGCGGCCAGCTGCACCCGAGCCTCCGGGCAGACCCGCGGGTGGTGGCGATGGAGGAGACCGACATCCGCAGGGTAGAGCGCCTGCCCGAGGCGCCGGCCCTGGCCGTGGTCGACGTTTCGTTCATCTCGCTCACCCTGGTGCTGCCGGCCGTGGTGCGGCTGCTCGCCCCCGGCGGCCAGATCGTGGCCCTGATCAAGCCACAGTTCGAGTTGGGCCCGGCCGGGGTGGGCAAGGGCGGCATCGTGCGCGACCCGCGCCAGCACAGGCGGGCGGTGGAGCGCGTGCTGGGCGCCGCCACGGCGCTGGGGCTCGTGGGCCGGGAGGTCATCGAATCGCCCGTGCGGGGCGGCGACGGCAACCGGGAGTTCCTGGCCTGGCTGCTGCCCGCGGAGAATCCGGGGCGGAAAGCAGGAAGCCAGTCCTCAGACCGGGAATCATGAAGGTGAGGAGGTGCGTTCGTGGCCATCGAAGTGGAATGCGCTCATTGTGGCAACAAGAAGCTCGCCCAGGTTCCCGGAGTCTGGACGCCGCTGGCGCTCAACGAGAAGAATCAGCCCGTGCCGGGGCCTGCAGTGCCCGTGGTGATGCTGGGGTGCCCGGCTTGTGGTTATATCCAGATGTTCTCCCCGCAAGCGATCAAGCCGAAGCCTTTCCCGGAAAGGCCCGCCGAGGAGCCGAAGGCTGAGGCCAAGGATACCCAGTAAGTCCAGGCGTCAGCGAGCCCTGCCGACCTGAGGGTCGGCAGGGCTCTTTGCGCGCCGCCCGTCCGGGCGCCGGCGCTAGATGCCGCCCGGGAAGGGCGTGGTCGCGATGGTGGTGTTGGGTACGGCCGAACTGAATCCCGTGGACTTCGTCGCGGGAAAACCTTTGCCGAAGAAGGGTTTCTGGAAGAAGGGGCTCCCGATGAAACCGAAGGGCTTACCGAAACCGAAGGGTTTTCCAAAGCCGTAGTACATCGCCATATCCCCCCGGCCCAGCCTATGCGCCGGGGCCCGTGGCGGTCACCGTGCGCGGGCCGCTTCCGGGACCGGGGCCGGCGGGTGCGGGCACGATCAGCGCGGCGATGGCGAAGGGATTGGGGAAGCCATGCGGCAGCGGGCAGGGGGGCAGGCCGGGTAGCGGGTGCGGCCCGCCGGCCGCGGCCGGCGGCGGAACGGCCGCCACCGGCATCATGGCGACGCCGAGCACCCCGTTGCGGCGCCCCCCCTGGACCCGGGACGGACCGAGCCGGGCCGGGCCCGGCATGGGCAGGATGGTGGGGGGCCAGGGAACCGGTGTGCCGGGGAGCGCGGCCTGTGGCCCCTGCCAGGTGTGCGGAACGGCCGGCTGGGCACCGGCGCTGGGCTGCCCCGTTCCGGACGACCTCGGGGAAGCCGAAGACGCGAACGCCGGAGGGGCTGCTCCGAGGGGGAGCGCGGCAAGGTTGGACGGCATCGTGGCGCCGGTGAGCACGGGCAGGCACCTCCTTTCACAGCTGCTGCCGTGCGTTCTACTGTGCACCAGTCTACGCAGGGGAATGCCCGCGTGACCATGACCGGGTGCAACCGGAGTCTCACGCTGCCTCAACCCGCCGGTCTGTGACACTGGTCCCGACGGGGCCTGGCGCTTCCTACCGGCGGCGGGAACGTCAAAATCCGTCATCCCCCCTGCGGTCGGGTGTGCTGGATTCTGACATTCGCTCCCGCGGTTGACTGTGGCTACGACTTCCGCGACAGTTTCAAACCGGTTCAACCCGAACCAGACCCGTCTCCAGGGCCGCCGGAGAAGGTTGCGGCTCCATCGTCTGCGGCGGGAGTGTCAAGATCCAGTACTCCCCTGGCGAGGGAGAGTGCAGGACTTTGACACTCGAGGGCGTGTGGGCCCGGCGGAGGACCCGGGACCCGGCACACAAGAGGAAGGATGAGGAAGGAGGCGAATACTAACTTGGAAATTACGCCTCGGGGAGGCCGGGCCTGCATGCGCAAGGTCGCGATGGTCTTGAATGGGGAGAAGCCGTCGACGCTGGAGACGGGCGCGCAGATTCTGGAGCGGCTCCAGGCCCGCGGGGCCGAGGTCTTGCTGGCGCCGTCTGCAGCCCGGCACCTGGGGCGGCCGGACCTGGCCATGGCCGGAGAGCAGGCGTGGGCCGCAGTCGATGTGCTGATCGTGCTGGGCGGCGACGGCACCCTCATCCGGGCGGTCCAGCGGGTGGCGCCGTACGGCGTACCGGTGCTGGGCATCAACACCGGGCACCTGGGGTTCCTCACCGCCATGGAGAGCGGCGAGGCGCTCTCCCGCCTCGACCGCGTGCTGGACGGCGAGTATGTACTGGAGGAGCGCGTGATGCTGCGGGCCGCCGTGGAAAGGGAGGGCGTGCCGGTGTCGGAGCTCTCGGCCCTTAACGACGCCGTCATCTCCAAGGGTCCCCGCGCCCGGATGGTGCACCTGGAGGTGTCGGTGGGCGAGACGCAGGTCGCCCGCTATCGCGCCGACGGCGTGATCGTGGCGACGCCGACGGGCTCAACGGCCTACTCCCTTTCGGCCGGGGGGCCCGTGGTCGATCCCACGGTCGACTGCTTCCTGATCACCCCGATCTGCCCCCACACCATGAGCGCCCGCTCCATTGTGGTGGGCGCCGACGATGCGGTGGCCATCCGGGTGGTCGCGAGCCCCGGTGAGGTCGGCCTCTCGGCCGACGGTTCCGACCCGTTCCCCTTGGTTCCGGGCGATGTGGTGCGGGTGGAGCGGGCGCCGTATCCGGCCCGGCTGGTGCGGCTCCCGGGCTACCGGTTCTATGACGTGCTCCGGCAGAAACTCTCGGGCGTGTAGGGCGATACAGCACTGCATATACATGGTTTGCGGATGATTATGCAGGGATCGGCGGGGGCGCCGCCGAATCCGCAGGAAAAGGCCGCCCCCGGTGGGTGCGCAGATTGGCGTGATGAGGTGACGACCGTGAAAGCACGACGACAGGCCAAGATCTTGGAAGTAATCAAGACCCGTGTGATCGAGACGCAGGAAGAGCTGGCTGCCGCCCTGGCTGCAGAGGGCATTCCGGTCACCCAGGCGACGATCTCGCGCGACATCAAGGAGCTGCAGCTGAACAAGGTGCCCACCCCCGACGGGCGGTACCGCTACGCCCTGCCGGAGGAGCCCGCGGGCTCCTGGGACAAGCGCCGGCGCATCTTCAAGGAAGCCGTGCTGAGCATCGACTTCAGCGGCAACCTGGTGGTGCTGAAATCGCTGCCCGGGACGGCGCAGGGCGTGGCCGCGGCCGTCGACCACCTCGATGTGCGGGAGATCATCGGCACCGTGGCCGGCGACGACACGGTGATCGTGGTGGTGAAGCCGGCCGATGCCGCCGGGGAGGTGGCCGAGCGGCTCCGGGGGCTGATGCGGTAAGAGGGAGGGGCGTCGTGTGCTCGTCGAGATCGCAATTGAACAGTTCGCCCTGATTGACCAGATCCGGCTCCAGTTCACCGAGGGGCTGAACGTTCTGACGGGCGAGACCGGCGCCGGCAAGTCCATCATCCTGGACGCGGTGCAGGCGGTGCTGGGCGGCCGCACCTCGGCCGACGTGGTACGGGCCGGCGAGGAGCGGGCCGTCATCGAGGCCGTCTTCGACCTGACCGATGCGCCCGAGAGCCGCGAGGCGCTGCGGTCCTTGGGCATTCCTGTCGCAGAGGACGGCCTCCTGGTGGTGCGGCGGGAGATCGCGCGTACCGGCAGGGGCGTCATCCGCCTGAACGGCCGCGCGGTGACGGCGGGCATGCTGCGGGAGGCCACGCAGGGGCTGGTGGACCTGCACGGACAGCACGAGCACCAGTCGCTCCTGCAGGCGGAGAAACACCTCGACCTCCTGGATCAGTACGGCGGGTCGCTGCTTCAGACGGCCGGCAAGCCGCTGGAGCTGCTCGACCGCTACGCGCGGCTCGACCTCTCGGACCTGCGCGCCCGCATGGCGGAGCTGGTGCAGGAACTGCACCGGGTCCAGGCCGAGCTGAAGGAACTGGTCGGCGACGAGCGAGACCGGGCCCGCCGGGAGGACCTGCTCCGCTTCCAGGCGGAGGAACTGCGGTCGGCGCGCCTCCGGGTCGGCGAGGAGGAGGAACTGGAAGCCGAGCACCGGCTGCTCGCCAACGCCGAGAGACTGAAGCGGGTCGCCGCCGAGTCGTACGCCGCCCTCTACGAGGGTGCGCGCGGGCAGGAGAGCGTGGTCGACGTACTGGGGCGGGTGCGGGCGGAACTGGAGGACGCCCTGCGGCTCGATCCTGGCCTCGCCGAGGCGCTGGAAATGGTGTCGGCCGCGCTGGTGCACGCCCAGGAGGCCAGCCACGCCCTTGCCGACTACCAGGAGCGGGTCGATCTGGACCCCCGGCGCCTGGCCGAGGTGGAGGGCCGACTCGACCAGCTTTCCGGGCTGAAGCGGAAGTACGGTGACTCCATTCCGGAGATGCTGGCCTATCTGGAACAGGTGGAGCAGGAGCTGAACCGGCTCGAGCACAGCCAGGAGCTGATTGCGGAGCTCACGGCCCGCGAGGAGGAACTGGGGCGCGAGGCCGAGGCGGTGGCGCGGGCGCTGAGCGCCGCCCGCAAGGAGGCTGCCGCTCAGCTGGGCGAGCGGGTCGCGCAGGAGCTGGCCGACCTGGGCATGCCTTCGGCCCGGTTCGTGGTGGCGGTGGAGCAGCCGCCCGAGGCCAGCTACAGGGCGCTGACCCCGCGGGGCTGGGACCGGGTGGAGTTCCTGTTCTCGCCCAACCCCGGTGAGCCGGTAAAGCCCCTGGCGAAAATCGTTTCCGGCGGCGAGATGAGCCGCATCATGCTGGCGCTGAAGGCGATTCTGGCGCGTGTCGATAACATCCCGAGCCTCGTGTTCGACGAGGTGGACACGGGCATCTCGGGCCGGGCCGCGCAGGCCGTGGGTGAGAAGCTGGCCCGGATCGCCGGCGACCGGCAGGTGCTCTGCGTGACGCACCTGCCGCAGGTGGCTGCGCTGGCCGACCGCCATTTCCGCATCGAGAAGGCGACGGAAGGCGGCCGGACGACGACGCGCTGCCAGCTGCTGGACGACGACGGGCGCGCCGGCGAAATCGCACGCATGATCGGCGGCGCGGAGGTGACGCAGTACACCATGGCGGCCGCCCACGATATGATTCGCACGGCTGCGCAGCTGAAGGCGTCGCTCAGGAGCGCCGCCGCGTCGGTTTAGGTGGCCAGGTTGCATAATCCGGTACGCGTCAGGGTAACTTAATGTGCACAGAAGGCGGCGAGGTCAACTACGCCGCCCGTTCTTTCGAGAAGTGAGAGACCAAGCGGAGGAAGGGGCCGCCCTGGGGTAGAGAAGCTTCAGGGAGGGACGCCCCGATGTCAACCCGGGAGAAGTGGCGGAGGGCCGCCGGCCTTCTGCTGGTCGTCCTGATCCTTGCGATCGCTGCGACTCCGGAGTTCCGCACCTTCGTGACCCTGCCCGATCACCTGCGCCTCCCCCAGGGACAGGCCCACGAACTGTCGCTGGGCATCCCCTTCAGCACGGCCGTGCAGACGGCCGGCGGCTCCGGCCTGGGAGTGGGCGGGACCAGCCCGGTGAGCCTGGCCGCTGAGGAGACCGGCCGCTACACCCTGGACGTGAAGCTGTTCGGGCTGATCCCCATCCGCCGGATGACGGTGGACGTGGTGCCGCAGATTCGCGTGGTGCCCGGCGGCCACTCCATCGGGGTGCGGCTGCGAAGCAAGGGCGTGCTGGTCGTCGGCTTTGCGGCCGTGAAGGACAGCGACGGCCAGGTGCACCACCCGGGCCGCGAGGCCGGGATTCAGATCGGCGACGCCATCGTCGCCATCGACGGCAAGCCGGTGCGGGGGGAGGAACACGCTGCGCATCTGTTCCAGGAAGCCGGGCGGAAGGGACGTCCCGTGACGGTTACGGTTCGCCGCGGCGGCGAGAGCCTGGAACGCACCGTGACACCGGTCCAGGACGGAGAGTCCGGCCGGTGGCGGGTGGGCCTCTACATCCGTGACGGCGCGTCCGGCGTGGGCACGCTCACCTTTTACCATCCGGCCAGCCGCAAGTTCGGCGCCCTCGGCCACGTCATCGCAGACGGCGAGACCAAGCGGCCGTTCGAGTTCGCTGAGGGTCACATCACCGCTGTGGACGTGGTCAAGATCCAGAAAGGCAAGCGGGCCGCGCCCGGCGAGAAGATCACCAACCAGTTCGAGTCGGGCGGCCGGCTTGGAACGATCGAGATGAACACGCGCTTCGGCATCTTCGGACGGCTCTCCGCCCCTGTACGCAACCCGCTCTACCCTGAGCCGTTGCCCGTGGCCATGGCCAGCCAGGTGAAGGAAGGCCCGGCCGAGATGCTCACCGTGGTGGAGGGCCAGAAAATCGAGCGCTTTCAGATCGAGATCGTGCGGCTCATGCGCCAGCCGACGGCCGAGGGGAAGAACATGATCGTGCAGGTCACGGACCCGCGGCTCCTGGAAGCGACGGGCGGTATCGTGCAGGGAATGTCCGGCAGCCCCATCATCCAGGATGGCCGCGTGGTGGGCGCGGTGACGCACGTCTTCGTCAACGACCCCACCCGGGGATACGGGGTGCTGATCGAGTGGATGCTCCAGGAAGCGGGCATCCTGAAGGCTGAGACCGATGACGCCGGCCTCCGGGAGGAAGGACTCTCCCGGAGGTTTCCCGTTCTCCCGGCGGTAACGGGCGGGTAACACCGATATGAGTATATGTATAATGGGAGGTGGGCGGAGGGGGTCGCTCCGTTTTCCGTGGGGCAATGGTCCAGCTGGTTATGGGGGTGACGGAACGTGGCTTCGGCCGGAATCCGGGTTCTCGTGTGCGACGACAATCGCGAGTTCTGCGCGCTGCTGAAGGAGTACTTCGCCTCCACGCCGGACATCGAACTGGTCGGGGAGGCTCACAACGGCCTCGACGCGCTGCAGGCCATCAACGAGACCCGACCGGACGTACTGATCCTTGACCTGATCATGCCCTATCTGGACGGCATCGGGGTGCTGGAGCGACTGGGCCAGACGGGGCTCAAGGCGCGTCCCAAGATCCTGGTGCTGAGCGCGCTGGGGCAGGAGTCGTTCGCCCGGCGCGTGTTCGAGATGGGCGCAGACTACTACCTCGTGAAGCCGTTCGATCTGGACCTGCTGGGCACGCGCGTGCGAGAGCTGGCGGCGGGGAAGGTGGCGCCAGGGACGACTCGGATGGCGCCCGGGGCGCAGGCTGGCTACCGGTCGCTGGAGGAAGTGCACCAGCTCATCCGCGAGCTGGGCGTGCCGCCCCATGTGAAAGGCTATCGTTACCTGGGCGACGCCGTCCTCATGGTCCTGCAGCAGCCCGAACTCCTGGGCGCCGTCACCAAGGGTCTCTACCCGGCGGTGGCGCGGCACTACCGCACCACGGCGAGCCGTGTGGAGCGGGCGATCCGGCATGCGATCGCACTGGCCTGGGACCGGAGCAGCGACCGGCTGAGCGCGGCCCTGGGCCACCTGGACGGCAGCAGGGCCAAGCCCACCAACTCCGAGTTCATCGCCCTGGTCGCCGACCGGCTCCGGGCCGGGTACAAGGCGAGTTGACGTTGAGACCGACGACCCCGCCTGCGGGCGGGGTCGCTCCTTTTCTGCAGGAAACTGCAGGGTAGCGGCAGAAGGGATAGGCAAGTCTCAATTCCCAGAGGTGACGCGCATGCTGAACCTGGTGATCATCGGCGCGGGCAAGGGCGGCTCCTCCCTGCTCACCGCCCTGGTGAGCACGCCGCGCCAGGTGCGCGTCCTCGGGGTGGCCGACCGGAACCCGGCCGCGCCGGGCATCGCGCTGGCCATGCGCCACGGCATCCGCACCACCATCGACTACACGGAGCTGATCACGCTGCCCGAGGTGGACATCATCGTGGACGCCACGGGGGAGGCGGGGCTGGTCGAGGAAGTAAAGCGAAGGAAGCACCCCCGCGCCGTCATCATCGAGGGGCTGGCCATGAACCTCATGCTCAGCTTCGTGGACGAGAGCCTGCGCCTGCTGCGGGAACTCGAGGCGCGAGAGCTGGAGCGCGACGTGATGCTCGATTCCACCCACGACGCGATTGTGGCGGTAAACGCCGAGGGGGCGATCACGCTCTGCAACCGCGCGGCTGAGCAACTGCTGGGCGTGAACCGGGAGCAGCTGCTCGGCCGGCCCGCCGCCGAGGTCATCCCCAACACCCGGCTGCACGTGGTGCTGGCCACGGGGAAGGCAGAGCTGAACCAGCAGCAGGAGGTGGGCAAGACCACCATCGTCACCAACCGGGTGCCGGTGCGGTCCCGGGACGGGCAGGTGGTGGGGGCCGTAGCCGTCTTCCGGGACATCACCGAGGTAAAGGCCCTGGCTGAGGAGATCACGGGCCTCCGGGAGATGAAGGTGCTGCTGGAGGCGATCTTCAACTCGACCCAGGACGCCATCTCGGTGGTGGATGAGAACGGCATCGGCTGGATGGTCAACCCCGCCTACACCGCGCTGACGGGGCTGAAGCCGGAGGAGGTGATCGGCAAGCCGGCAACGGTGGACATCGACCCGAGCCAGGAATCCATGCACCTGCAGGTGCTGCGCACCCGGCGGCCGGTGCGGAACGTGCCCATGCGGGTGGGTCCGCACAAGCGGGAGGTGATCGTGAACGTCGCCCCGATCCTGGTGGATGGGAAGCTCAAGGGCTCGGTGGGCGTGGTACGCGACGTGTCGGAGATCGCGCGGCTCTCGGCCGAACTGGAGCAGCAGCGGAAGCTGATCCGGCGTCTTACCTCGACCTACACCTTCAGCGAGATCATCGCCGACAGCCCCGTGATGCAGCAGGCGGTGGAGCAGGCCCGCAGGGCGGCGGAGACGCCGGCCACCGTGCTGCTCCGGGGGGAGAGCGGCACGGGCAAGGAGCTGTTCGCCCACGCCATCCACAACGCCTCCAGTCGAGCCAAGGGGCAGTTCATCCGAGTCAACTGTGCCGCCATCCCCGAGGCCCTGCTCGAGTCGGAACTCTTCGGCTACGCAGAGGGCGCGTTCACCGGCGCCCGCAAGGGCGGGAAGCGGGGGCTCTTCGAGGAGGCCGACGGCGGCACCATCTTCCTCGACGAGATCGGCGAGCTGCCGCTGGGGCTGCAGGCGAAGCTCCTGCGGGTGTTGCAGGAGAAGGAGATTGTGCGAGTGGGCGAGGCGAAGCCGGTGAAGGTGGACGTACGCGTGATCGCCGCCACCAACGCGCCCCTGGAGGACATGATCGCAAGGGGAAAGTTCCGGGAGGACCTCTACTACCGCCTGAACGTGGTCCCGATCGTCATCCCGCCGCTCCGCCACCGCCAGGAAGACATCCCGCGGCTCGTGGCGCACCTCATCGCCAAGCTGAACGAAGAATACGGCCGCAACGTGCGTGACATTGCCCCCGACGCTCTTCAGGTGCTGCGGGAGTATCACTGGCCGGGCAACGTGCGGGAGTTGGAGAACATCATCGGCCGGGCCATGATCGCAATGGCGGTGACCGACACCACCATCGAGCGGCGCTTCCTGCCGCCCCTGGGGAGCGCACCGTCGCCGGCGGCGCCTCCGACCCCTCCGCCGGAGGGGCAGGGCCGGCGGACCCGGCCCCTGCACGAGGTGGTGGCCGAGGCCGAGAAGTCAGCGCTCATGCGTGCCCTTGCGGAGACGAAGGGGAACAAGACGGAGGCGGCGCGGCGGCTACAGATCGCTCCCCGTACGCTGTATTACAAGCTGGAGCGGTACGGGCTGATGTAGGGGCGCGCGGCTGCGCCGTCTTCGTCGGGCCGGAAGCCTGCGAGTTTGTGCAGGCATAGTTCTGCAGAGACTTGCAGGAAGGTGCGCAGTGCCCCCAACCGCCGCATCCGGACATTTTTCCCAGGGGCGGCCTGGGGTTTGACCTGGCAACCCCTCGGAGCCGTGCCGGCCCGGACCGCTGCGGTCCGGGCCGACTAACGCGGAACCCCGGGCCAGGGACTGCCCCCTGCTGGCATGGATGTTGCACCTACGGGTGCTCGTCAGAGACGCAGGGGGGGAGCCTGCATGGGCGTGTTCGAGCGCATGATGAGCGACGGCCACGAGCAGGTCGTCTTCTGCTACGACCGCGCCACCGGCCTGCGCGCGATCATCGCGATTCACGACACGACGCTGGGTCCCGCGCTGGGGGGCTGCCGGATGTGGCCCTACGCGAGCGAGGAGGCCGCCCTGGAAGACGCCCTCCGCCTGGCCCGGGCCATGACCTACAAGTCTGCGGCCACGGGGCAGAACCACGGCGGCGGCAAGGTGGTCATCTGGGGAGACCCGGCCGCCGAGAAGTCCGAGGCGCTCTTCCGGGCCCTGGGCCGCTTCGTGGGCACCCTGGGCGGGCGCATCGTCACGGGCACCGACGTGGGCACAGACAAGCAGGACTTCGTCTGGGCGAAGCAGGAATCGCCGTGGTTCGTCGGTCTGCCGGAGGAGGAAGGGGGTTCCGGCGACACCGCCGTCCTCACGGCCTATGGCGTCTGGCTGGGCATGAAGGCGGCTGCTCGCTTCGTCTGGGGCGACGACTCCCTGAGGGGGCGGCGCGTGGCCCTGCAGGGGCTGGGCAAGGTGGGCACCCGCCTCCTGGGCCACCTGCTGGAGGAAGAGGCGCGCGTCACGGTGACCGACATCCGTCCGGAGCGGGTGGCGGAGATCTGTGCCACCCATCCCGGGGTGGCCGCCGTGGCGCCGGACGCGATCTACGACCAGCCCTGCGACATCTTCTCGCCCTCGGCCCTGGGCGGCGTGCTGAACGACGAGACGATCCCGCGCCTCCGCTGTGCGATCGTCGCAGGGTCCGCCAACAACCAGCTGGCCGAGCGGCGCCACGGCGACCTGCTGTACGAGGCGGGCATCCTCTACGCCCCGGACTACGTGATCAACGCCGGCGGCCTGATCCAGGTGGCCGACGAGCTGCTCGGCTTCCACCCGGAACGGGCACGGCGCAAGGTGGCCGCCCTTTACGACCTGCTCCTCCGGATCTTCGCCATCAGCCGGGAAGAGGGGATTCCCACCTGTCTGGCGGCCGACCGCCTGGCGGAGCAGCGCATCGAGCAGATCGGTCGGCTGGGTCGCATCTACGTGCCCGAATAGGGGCCCCGCAGTGCGCTCTCGCTCCCGCTCCTGAAGCGGCCCTTGCCGCCGCTGCCTGAATACTCTGCAGCATCACAAAGGGGAGGTTCATCGCATGGGAATCTTTGGCCAGATGGAGCAGTACGGGCACGAGCAGCTCGTCTTCTGCTACGACAGGTCCACGGGCCTCAGGGCCATCATCGCCATTCACGACACCACGCTGGGCCCGGCCCTGGGCGGGGTCCGTATGTGGAAGTACGAGCGCGAGGACGACGCCGTCACGGACGTGCTGCGCCTCTCCCGGGGCATGACGTACAAGAACGCGGCCATGGGCCTCAACCTGGGCGGCGGCAAGGCCGTCATCTGGGCCGATCCGCGCACGGAGAAAAGCGAGGCGCTGCTGCGGGCCTTCGGCAAGTTCGTGCAGTCGCTGGGCGGGCGGTACATCACCGCCGAAGATGTGGGCACTACTGTGGAGGACCTGACCTACGTGCAGATGGAGACGCGGCACGCAGCCGGGCGGGCGGAGGCATCGGGAGACCCGTCTCCCGTGACGGCCTACGGCGTGTTTGAGGGAATCAAGGCCTGTGCGCGGCAGGTATTCGGGTCGGAAGACTTGAAGGACAAGAAGGTGGCCGTGCAGGGGCTGGGGAAGGTTGGCTGGGCGCTCTGCGGTCACCTGCACGAGGCGGGCGCCCGCCTGATCGTGACCGACATCCACCCGGAGCTTGTGGACCGGGCGGTCAGGGAGTTCGGGGCGACGCCCGTGGCCCCGGCGGAGATCTACGGCGTTGCCTGCGATATCTTCGCCCCCTGCGCCATGGGCGCCGTGCTGAACGACGAGACGATTCCCCAGCTCAAGTGCCGGATCGTCGCCGGGTCGGCCAACAACCAGCTCAAGGAGCCCCGCCACGCGGACATGCTGCGGGAGCGGTCGATCCTCTACGCGCCGGACTTCGTGATCAACGGCGGCGGCGTGGTCAACGTGGCGGAGGAGTTCCATCCGGCCGGATACAGCCGGGAGCGGGCGCTGGCCCGGGTGGCCACGATCTACGACAAGCTGCTCCGGGTGTTCCAGATCGCGGAGGAGCGGAACATCAGCACGGCGCAGGCGGCCGAGGTGCTCGCCGAGGAACGCCTGCAGCGGATCGGGCAGCTGAGCCGGCTGTACGTGGCCGAGTAGGGATGACAGTCGATCGCCCGGCCCCTGCGCGGCAATGAAGCAACAAAGGAGCATGGCTAGCCATGGAGATGAAAGTGGTCAAGCGCGACGAGATCTTCCGGGGCCGGGTGATCACGGTCCGGCGGGACCTGGTGGAACTGGACGGGCGCGAGCGCACGTGGGACGTGGTGGCGCACCCGGGCGCAGTGGTGGTGCTGGCGGTGGATGGCGACGACCTGCTCTTCGTGCGCCAGTACCGCTACGCCGCGGGCGAGGAGTTGCTGGAACTGGTGGCAGGCACGTGCGAGCCGGGCGAGGACCCGGCGACCACCGCCGAACGGGAGCTGCAGGAGGAGGCGGGCTTCAGGGCCCGCCGGCTGACGAAGCTCTGCGAGTTCTACAGCGCCCCCGGGTTCTGCACCGAGAAACTGCACCTCTTCCTGGCGGAGGAGCTGGAGCCCTCCCGGCTGCCCATGGACGAGGACGAGCAGATCGCCCTCGTGCGGCTCAGCCTGGACGAGGCCCTGCGGATGGCGCTCGCGGGCGAGTTGCGGGACGCCAAGACGCTGGCGGGGGTGCTGCTCTATGCCCGGCGCCGCGGCCGCTGAGCCCCTGCAGGTGGTCTACGCCGACCTGCACGTGCACCTGGGGTGGGCCGGCGACCCCGGCGGTCCCGTGAAGATCGCGGCCGCGCGGTCGCTCACCCTCGAGGGCATCCTGGCCGAGGCCCGCGACCGGAAGGGCATCCGGCTGGTGGGGGTGATCGACGCGGCGACCGGCGGCGGCCTCGCGGATCTGGAGCGGCTGGTCGCGGAGGGGCGGGTGTCCGAGCGGCCGGGCGGGGGCCTGGCCTACGACGAGGTGACGCTCATCCCGGGCGCCGAGGTGGAGGTGGTCCACGGGGGGCGACCGGTCCACCTGCTCTGCTACTTCCGCGGCCTGGAGCCGCTGCGCGCGTTCGCAGGGTGGCAGGCCGGGCGGGTGCGAAACCGGCAGCTCTCAACCCAGCGCCTGCACGGCGCGGGCGCACCGGAAGTGGTGGCGACGGTGGCGGGGCTGGGAGGCGTGGTGATCCCGGCCCACATCTTCACGCCCCACAAGTCCGCCCTGGGCGCCGCCCCCGCCATATCCGAGGTGATTCCGCCCGATCTCTGGGGGGCGGTTCCGGCGGTGGAGCTGGGGCTTTCGGCCGACACGGCGCTGGCGGACGAGCTTCCCGAGCTCAGCCGCTTTCCGTTTCTGGCCAACTCGGACGCCCATTCCCTCGGCCGCATCGGCCGGGAGTACAACCAGCTGCTGGTGGCTGAGCCCAGCTTCGACGAGTGGCTCCTGGCCCTGCGGGGGGAGCGGGGCCGGGCCGTTCTCGCCAACTACGGGCTCGACCCGCGCCTGGGAAAGTACCACCGCACCTTCTGCCTCACGTGCGGCCGGCGGGTGGAGGGCGACCCGCCGGTGCTCCGCTGTTCGGTGGACCCGCATCATCGCGTGGTGCTCGGGGTGCTCGACCGCATCCGCCACTACCGGGCCTGGCAGGAGGGGCGGTTCGTCCGCGTGGAAAGGGAGCGGCCGCCCTATGTGCACCAGGTGCCCCTCAGCTTCGTGCCCGGCCTCGGCCGGCGGGGTCTCGAGCGGCTGGTGGCGGCGTTCGGCACCGAGATGGCCGTGCTGCACCGGGCGTCGGAAGAAGAGCTGGCCGAGGTGGTGGGTGCGCGGCTCGCCCGCCTGGTGGTCCTGGCGCGGGAAGGACGCCTGGACATCGAGTCGGGCGGCGGCGGGGTCTACGGCCGCGTGATCGTTTGTGACGACCCTTCCGCGACATAATTGCCTGCCCTGTCCCATAGACTCCCCGTGAGTCTATGGACAAGGGTGGGGCGGGGAATGCATCTGTACGAGGCGTGGCGCGAAAACCTCGAAGACCTGGTGATCCGGCGGGGCAATCTGGTGCTCCTGCACGCGGGCCTGTTCGTCATCGGGCTGCTCTTCGGCGCGCTCGCCGTGCGCAGCCTGGACCTGGAGACGCGGCAGGAACTGGTGCGGATGCTCTCCGACTCGATGCAGGCGCTGGCGGTGGGGCGCGGCCCGTCCGCAGGGGAACTGCTGCGGGATGCGCTGCTGCGGCAGGCCCGGCTGGTCTCGCTGATGTGGGTGCTTTCTATTTCTCTGGCGGGCGCCGTCGCGGTGCCGGCGCTGCCGCTGGTGCGCGGCTTCACCTCTGGCTTTGCAGTCGCGTACCTCGCCGCGGAATTGGGCACACGGGGGGTCCTGGTTGCGGCCGCCGGGCACCTGCCGCAGACCGTGCTGGAAGTGCCGGGGCTCATCCTGGCGGCGTCGGCCTCCGTAGGGTTCGCCCTGGAGGTCGCCACCTCGTGGCGGGTGCGGCGGCGGCTCTCCGGATACTACGGCGCCCTGGCCGGCTACTCCAACACCCTGCTCTCCGCGGCCGTGCTTCTCGTGGCCGCCGCCCTCGTGGAAGCCTACGTGTCGCCGCACCTGCTCCGGCTGGTGGCCCCTGTGGGGCAATAGTGACGCACTCTTCCCAAAGGACCCAAAGTCGGGCTTGGCGGAACATGCGCACCATGGGATAATATGGGTCAGAAGGGGCAAGCATCATCGTTCGTTCTCGGTGCATGCATCCACAAGGCGTCTTGGCGCCTTGGCGGCGCCGGGGCGGGGAAGGAGTGAACGCCGTGAGGGTAGGGGTTGTACGGGAACTGAAAGCCTACGAGAACCGGGTCGCCATGACCCCGGCTGGCGTGAATGCCCTCGTGAAGGCTGGTCACGAGGTGCTGGTGGAACGGGACGCCGGCCGGGGTTCCGGGTTTGAGGATGCCGAGTACACGGCCGCGGGCGCCAAAGTGGTGGCCTCCAACGAGGAGGTCTGGGTAGCGGCGGACATGATCGTCAAGGTGAAGGAGCCCCTGCCGCCGGAGTACGACCTGATGCGGGAGGGGCAGATCATCTTCACCTACCTCCACCTGGCGGCCGAGCCGGAGCTTACTCGCCAGTTGCTGGACCGCGGGGTCATCGCCGTTGCCTACGAGACCGTACAGCTGGCTGACCGGTCGTTGCCGCTGCTCACCCCGATGTCCGAGGTGGCGGGGCGCATGGCGGTGCAGATCGGCGCCCACTACCTGGAGAAGGCGCACGGCGGGCGGGGCGTGCTCCTGGGCGGCGTGCCCGGCGTGGCCCCGGCCAACGTGGTGATCATCGGCGGCGGCACCGTGGGGACCAACGCGGCGAAGATCGCGGTGGGGATGGGCGCCCACGTGACGATCATCGACATCAACACGGAGCGGCTGCGCTACCTGGATGACATCTTCAGCGGCCGCATTCAGACCCGGGTGTCCAACGAGTACGTGATCGCCGCATCGGTCTCCAGGGCCGACCTGGTGATCGGCTCCGTCCTCATCCCGGGCGCCCGGGCGCCGAAGCTGGTGACGGCGGAGATGGTGAAGCAGATGGCGCCCGGAGCGGTCATCGTGGACGTCGCCGTCGACCAGGGAGGCTGTATCGAGACCATCGACCGGGTGACCACGCACCGGGACCCCGTGTACGAACGGTTCGGCGTGATCCACTATGCCGTGCCCAACATCCCCGGCGCCGTGCCGCGTACGTCGACCTACGCCCTGACCAACTCCACGCTGCCCTACGTGCTGAAGCTGGCGAACCTGGGCTGGCGGGAAGCCCTGAAGAGCGACCCCGCGCTCGCCAAGGGCGCCAACGTGGTCGCCGGGCGTATCACCTATCCGGCGGTGGCGCAGGCCCTCGGGCTGGAGTACGTGTCACTGGAGACGGTCCTCGGCTAGGCGGGAAGCAGCGGCCCCGCGTCCCTCAGGATGCGGGGCCGTTTCTGTGTGTGCCAGGCATAGGCGCGCACCGGTCGTCATAAGGTGATTTCGCAGGGAACCGTTTGGGGTGGCCCCGGGCGGGCCGGGAACAGGAGGGGATGGACCCCGTTCCGTGGAATTGACAAAATCGGTCAGGTGTGATGCATAATCCTCCCCGATATGCGAGAGAATGATTACCACTACTGGCGCGAAGGGGATGCGACATGAACAACCTGATCCATGAGTTCATCAACTACCTGAGCGTGGAGCGGGGCCTGGCGACGAACACGCTGGAGTCGTACGGCCGCGACCTGCGCCAGTACTCCCAGTTCCTCGGGGAGGACGAAGCAGACCTGGACGCCGTCTCTCGCACCACCATCATCAACTACCTGCGCCACCTGCAGAATCAGGGGAAGGCCACGGCGACCATCGCCAGGCGCCTGGCAGCCCTGAAGGCGTTCTATCAGTTCCTGGTGCGGGAGAAGCGCATTGAGACCGACCCCACGGCCAACCTGGAGTCGCCGAAGCTGGAGAAGCGGCTGCCGCGGGTGCTGACCGTGGCGGAGGTGGAGCGCCTCCTGGCGCAGCCGGACCCGTCGCAGCCGGCAGGGCTGAGGGACCGGGCTATGCTGGAGCTGCTCTACGCGACAGGCATCCGGGTGTCGGAGCTGGTCTCGCTCAACCTGCCCGACGTGAACCTGGACACCGGTTACATACGCTGCACCGGCAAGGGGTCGAAAGAGCGCATCGTGCCGCTGGGCACCATCGCGATCCAGTCGGTGAAGGAGTACCTGGAGCACGGCAGGCCGAAGCTGGTGAAGAACCGGGAGGAGGATGCGCTCTTCGTCAACCACCACGGCCACCGGCTCACGCGCCAGGGCTTCTGGAAGATCGTGAAGAAATACGCCGAAGACGCGCACATCGACAAGGAAATTACGCCGCACACGCTGCGCCACTCCTTCGCCACCCACCTCCTCGAGAACGGTGCCGACCTGCGCTCCGTGCAGGAGATGCTGGGCCACGCGGACATCTCCACCACGCAGATCTACACTCACGTCACCAAGGGCCGGCTGAAGGAAGTCTACGCCCGCACCCATCCGCGGGCGTGAGAGGCCGCCCCGGGCCCGTGCGCCCCGGGGTGGGGCCCCCTGTCGACGGGACCGGCGGGCTGCCCAAGAGGCGGCCTGCCTTTTCCATGTCTCGCCAAGGTGCTATATTGGGACCGTAGAGTCCAGATAAAGGAGCAAGGGACATGGCAAACATCGAGCGCGTGGTACTGATCGTCATCGACAGCGTGGGGATCGGCGCGATGCCCGACGCCGCCGAATGGGGCGACGCCGGCGCGAACACCGTGGGCAACATGGCGCGAAAGCGCGGCGGCTTGCCGCTGCCCAACCTGGGCCGGCTGGGCCTGGGCAACCTGACGGAGATCGTGGGCACGCCGCCGGTCGACCGGCCGGCCGGGGCGTACGGCCGCATGGCCATCGCCTCCCAGGGGAAGGACACGATGACCGGCCACTGGGAGATGGTGGGCATCCGGCCGGAGGCGCCGTTCCGTACGTACCCCGACGGCTTCCCGCCCGACCTGATTGCGGAGTTCTGCCGCCGGGCGGGCGTGCCCGGGGTGCTGGGCAACAAGGTGGCCTCGGGCACCGAGATCATCAAGGAGCTGGGCGAGGAGCACCTCCGCACCGGCTATCCCATCGTCTACACCAGCGCCGATTCGGTCTTCCAGGTGGCGGCCCACGAGGAGCGCTTCGGGCTCGACCGGCTCTACCACGTCTGCGAGGTGGCCCGGGAACTCCTGCAGCCGCCCCACCGGGTGGGCCGGGTGATCGCCCGGCCGTTCGTGGGCACGAACGCCTCAGACTTCACCCGCACGGCCAACCGGCACGACTACGCGCTGGAGCCGCCGCGGATGCTGCTGGATGAGGTGAAGGACGCCGGGTACGCCGTTTTGGCGGTGGGGAAGATCGGCGACATCTTCTCGGGCCACGGCATCACCTGGGGCGAGCACACCAAGTCCAACGCCGACGGCATCCGCATGATCCACGAGTGCATGGACCGGCACGAGCCGGGGCTCATCTTCGCCAACCTGGTCGACTTCGACATGCTCTACGGCCACCGGCGGAACGTGGAGGGGTACGCGCAGGCCTTGATCGAGTTCGACGAAGCCCTGCCGGGTCTCATGGCGAAGCTGGGCCCGCGGGACGTGCTGGTGGTGACCGCCGACCACGGCAACGACCCGACGCACCACGGCACCGACCACACCCGGGAGTACGTGCCCGTGCTGCTCTACGGCCAGCCGATCCGGCCGGGGGCCTACGTGGGCACCCGCGCCTCCCTGGCCGACCTGGGGGCCACCGTGGCCGACCTGCTGGGCGTGCCCGGCACGGGCTACGGCGAGAGCTTTGCGAAGGAGATTCTGGCGTAACCCGCGAGCTTGTGTGCACCCAGAACTTGGGGGGAGCGCCCGGAACCACCTGACCGGCGCGGAGACGGTGTGGGAGGTGGGCGGTGACGTGCGCAACATCTGGCTCGGGCGAGACCACCTGTTCATCGTGCTGGCGGACCGGCTGGTGCAGGTGCCGTACGGCAAGACGATGGTGCCGGCGGGGGCAGCGTGATGAAGCGGGGGGCGCACTCCGGTGCGCCCCCCGCACGCATCTGAGACTGCTGCCTCACCCCCGCCACGTGCGCAGCATCACGCCGACGCCGCCCACCAGCAGGGCGGCGGGCAGGCCGAGGGCGAGGGTCCAGGCGAGCGGGGCCGGCACGGGCAACCAGGGCCGCCCGGCCGCGGCCCAGAGGGGCAGGGCGGTGGAAAGGGTGAGGCCCAGGGTCCGCGCCAGCGGGGACCACATACCCGCTTGGGCCAGGGCCGAGCCTCCCTGCTCGACCCCTGGGGCGCCGGGCGCCTCGGGCTCCTCCGGCTCCTGGTTGGCGAAGGCCGCCGCCACGCCGAAGCCGCCCGCCACGCCGCCCAGAAGCGCCAGCTCCGTCCAGAGGAGCAGTTCCAGGGCCCCGGCGGGGGGTAGGCGGGCGGCCAGGCTCCCCACGGCCGTGGCGACCGCCACCAGAAGGCCCGACGGCACCGCCACTGCGATCAGCTTCGCCACGACGAGCCGGGGGGTGGGCACGGCGGCCAGGCCGTAGAGGGCCACCGTGACCCGCTCGCTCTGGAAGACCCGGGACACGAAGTGGCCGAAAGCGTTGAACCAGGCCAGGACCGAGAGCGCCCCGACCGAGCCCACCAGCCGCTCCATGGGGGCGTCCGCCACGCCCCGCCCGGCGACGAAGACGCCCACCACGCCGGCGACGAAGATGAGCAGTTGCGTCCGGACCATCTTGGACCGGGCCATCTGGAGCCATTCCCGGGAGAGCACGGCCCTGAGCCCGCTGTCGCCGAGCGGCAGCCAGTAGGAGCGCCCGGGGCGGTCGGTGTCCTGCTCGCCCAGTTCCAGCACCCGGTAGAGGCCAATCCGGTAGTGCTCCTCCAGCCAGTGGGGCCGCACCAGGAGCGCCCCGGCCAGTGCGAGGCCCGGGATGCCGGCCACCAGGGTCACCGCGGCCATCACGGTGCGGCGGGACTCCCGCATGACGAGGGCCAGTTCGGTGGCGGTGCCGCCCGTGCCGAGGTAGATGATGGCCGCCGTCAGCAAGGCCATGGTGAGCACGGCGAAGAGCGTGTTGCCGTGGCGCATGGTGCGGGGGTGGGAGCGGCTCCAGAAGGTAAGGAGCAGCAGGCCCGCCAGGTGGGCTGCCATCCCCGCCGTGAGGCCGGTCAACCAGAGCAGCGCCAGGGCCGTCCACCGGCCCTGCGGAGGGATGACCGCAGAGTAGGCCCAGGCCCAGAGCAGGGTGGTCCAGGCCCGGCCCGGAACCGCCTCGATCACGCGCCCCACCACGAAGGCCAGGGGCCGGGCGGGTGTGATCTGAAACAGAGGCACGAGCAGGCCCTGGTAGAGCTGCATCTGCCCCCTGGAGAAGCCGTTCATCAGGCCGAACCAGCCCATCTGCGCCGCCATGAGGGCGAGGGCGCCCACAAGGCCCGCCTGGGCGGCGTCTTCCGCCACTGCCGGGGCGCGGCGGGCGACGACCAGAGCGAAGAACCCCTGCAGGGCCAGCCAGATCAGGCCCGCCTTCATGCGGGAGAAGCGGAACATGCGGTTCCACGTCGCCCGCCAGCCCGAGCGGGCGATGGCGAGCGAGAGCGTGAGGAGCCCGCTCATGGCGCCTCCGCCTCCGCAGGCCGCTCGCCCTCGGTAAGGGCGAGGAAGCTCTCCTCCAGGTTGGCGCCCGGGCGGCCGGCCTGGCGGGCGAGTTCGACCACCGTGCCCTGGGCGATGAGCCGGCCCTTGTGGATGAGCCCGATGCGGTCTGCCAGTTCCTCCGCCACCGACAGGATGTGCGTGGTGAGCACCACGGCCACCCCTTCCCGGGCCCAGGCCTTCACAAGGTCCTTCACCTCGCGGGCGGCCCGGGCGTCGAGGCCGTTGGTCACCTCGTCCAGCAGCAGGACCTGTGGGCGGTGCAACAGGGCCGTGGCGATGGCCATCTTCCGCTTCATCCCGAGGGAGAAGTCGCGGATCAGGCGGTCGGCGTGGGCGGTGAGGCCCATGAGCGCCAGCAGCTCCTCCGTCCGGGACTTGCCCTCGGCGCGGGAGAGGCCGTAGAGGTCGGCCATGAACCAGAGGAACTCCCGGGCCGTGAGCAACTCGTGGAGGATCGGGGTGTCCGGCACGTAGCCGATGGTCCGCTTGGCCTCCCTGGGAGAGCGCCACACGTCCCACCCGCGGATGAGCACGCGCCCGGACGTGGGCGGCAGCAGGCCCACCATCATCTTCATTGTCGTCGTCTTGCCCGCTCCGTTGGGCCCCAGGAAGCCGAAGATTTCCCCGGGCTGCACGGCCAGGTTCAGTCCCTGCACCGCAGGGACGTTTTCGTAGTTCTTCGTGAGGTTCTCCAGCAGGATCGCAGGTGTGGTGGACAATGGGCACCTCACTCCACTTTTCGCAAAAGTCTACTACAAATTTCGGACGACCGGCCGGACGGGC
>ENA-UPSA01001294-UPSA01001294.1-bioreactor-metagenome-genome-assembly--contig:-NODE-1294-length-25783-cov-12.080185_pt1 | contig 25783 bp, 18 predicted proteins | sample MGYA00238183_ERZ773288 | MGnify/ENA primary metagenome ERZ773288 (study PRJEB29028, sample SAMN07631243) | bioreactor metagenome | isolation source: Switchgrass digestor | place: USA: Dartmouth... | reverse complement strand
TTCGGTATTAAAATTTAGTGTGTTTTCAGACTGCAAAAATATTGACAATTCCATAAGAAAGTTTGGTTATTAACCACCATAAAAAAGCATACACCAAATTTTTTAGCAGCGTCAAGGGACGGGCATAAGCCCTAAAGCTAACGTTTTCCCTTGACACGCTTAAAAATTGGTGTAAAATATGGTCATGGTGGTTAAGCCAATTTACGGGCATTTTACGCCCTTATTTTTACATTATTGTCCATCTGAAATTTACATCATTTTTGAGTTTACACAAAATTCGGGATATACCCTCTTACAAACATTATTATTCTTTCTTTTCTGCTTTTTCGAAGGATTCTTCAAGCTTTTTAATATTTTCAAGAGTAATATCGCTCTTTATTTTAGTAAGATTTAAATTTTTCTGATCGATTACCTTTTCTAATTCGGTTATGGAAAACTCCGTTTTAGATGCATCGGATTCCTGGTCTTTATTGGTTTGAGGTTTGATGATGGACCAATGGGATTTAAGATTATTGATACCGGACTTTGCTTTTTCCCATTGATTAATCATCCCGTTATATTTTGCATCACGCACATAATAGGACATTCTTTTAATGTCCGGAGGTACTTTCCCTTTAAATTGTTCCATGAAGTCAGCAATAATACGGGTTAATTCATTGGAAAGAAACAGTGTACTTTGCATGTCTTTTGAATCAGCAAAAATGGTTAATGAATTAAGAGTGTTGCTGAAGTCATCCAAAGGCTGTTTTGATACACCGGCGGTGACCAAATCAGGCTGAAGGTTATTCCATTGCTTATGAATTTCTTCAATTCTTTTTGAAACCGCTTTCCACTTTTTATCTTCCGGTGATTCCTTCGTTATTTCCTGTTTTGTCTCCTGCTTGGTTTCATTTTGCTCTTTTTCTGAATCCTGTTCGCTTTTCATTTCTGTTGTGGTTTCTATTTTCATCTCTGTTTCTTGTTTTTCTTCTTCTTCTTTTTTGTCTAACTCATCAATAATTTCCTGAATGGTGCTTTCAAGCTTCTTAAGGGTTTCCGGCTCTTTTTTTTCTGTTTCTTCTGATTTTTCATTGGATTGTTCGGACTCTTTTTTTGAACAGCTTGCAAATAGATGTATGCATAGCAACAATGTTATCAGAATAATGATAATTTGCCTGAAGCTCATCCTTCTCATATCCATCACCTCATAAACAAAAGAATAATGCTATTTTCCGACATATATATTTCATGTAAATTTATAAATTTCAACAAAGTATAGTCTAACCATGATGAATCTATTAAATTCAGATACATGAAAAAATTACATAAAGGATTTATTCAAATTATGTCGAATTAGTATTATGTATATTTTTGAATTATGATATATAAGATTTTATACAGATTCTCAGTTTTGCATTTTTAAATGGGAATCCTGAAGGGAGTTTATGAATGAGTATTACAGTAAGTTTAATGTCCAAGCAGCAGGGAGAGCTTAAAAGTTTTTTAGACAGTTATTTTAATAAAGATACCGGTATTGATGATGATGTTATTGAATGGATTTATGTGTATAGAAATGCTGCAGATGCACTGGACATTATTAATGCAGCAATGGATAATGATGAAAAAAACCATATATCAGTATGGATGCAGATTGAGGATGATGATATAATTGAGATAACCAAAAGGAATCGGAGCAAAATTACTAATAGAGTTTTAAATATGATTAATATATCTGTTGGGAATATATAGTTTAAAATATTTATCTTTGGGAATACTCCTCAAATAGAAAATCTATTGAGGAGGAATTCTTATGGAAATACCTGTTTTAAATGTGGAATACAGAGCAGATACAGGGAAAAACAGTGCTCATCGTTCCAGAAAAAGGGGAAATGTTCCCGGAGTGATATATGATCCAAATCAAAATAAACTTATAGAGGTGGATAAAAAGGAACTGGAGAATATTCTATCGCGTTATGGTGTAAATGCACTGGTTAATATTAAATTAGGCAATGATACCATTAAAACAATTATTAAAGAGGTGCAGCATGATCCAATAAATAGTCAGGTTATTCACATTGATTTTAAACCGGTCGATGACAATACCAAAGTGCGTACTCATGTGCCCATCAGATTTGTTGGCGTTAATGCTGCAGAGCGTACCGGAGGAATTTTACAACGACACAGGCAGGAAGTTGAAATTGAATGCGCTGCAGACAGGGTGCCTAAATATGTCAATGTAGATTTGAGCAAGTTGTCGTTAGGTCAAAGTATTAAGGTTCAGGATATAGAATTTGCAGAAGAGCTTACCTTATTGACAAAACCAACGGAAGTAATTGCGGCTCTTACACCGCCGGTGAATTTTATTGTTGATGACGAGGAGGACATAGAAAAAGTAGAAGAAGCTTGAATAAAAAGACAAGGGGGAAGGTCAGCATGGAAATTTTTAATGAATTAAAAAGCAAGGTTACGGAGACTGCCAAAAGTGCCTTGAAAAAATCAAACGAAATTGTAGAGATTACAAAGCTTAATTTTTCCATTGGTGAGATGCAATCACAAATGGACAGGCTTCTTAAAGATATAGGCAAAATTATTTATGATGCCTATAAAGAGGGTGATGTATTTTCAGAGCAAATCACCATGAAGTGCGTTGAAATTGATGAAAAAGCGGAAGAAATTGCAGAGTTAAAAAGCAAGCTTCAACAATTGAAAAATATTAAAATATGTCCTAATTGTCAAAAGGAAAATGATGTGGACGCATCTTATTGTTCACGTTGTGGATACCAAATTGAAACAGAAAAAGAGGAAGATGAGGAAGAATAATATTTTTTGTTTATGCCCCCTATATGTTATATGGCTATATAGTGTATATAGCCATTAACAAACATAGGGGGTTTTACCTTTACATAATGTCACGGAGGTTTATATGAATAAGCAAAATATTTCAAAGCTGAAGTTATTTTTAACTGGTCTTGAACAGAGATTACTTGATAATCAACCTTTTTTTATACGTATTGATATAAAATTCAAGTCCGGAACAAAAGATTTTCCGGCTGTAGTCACACATTCTCATGGAAATGATTATTTGTTGGGTTATAATGGTCGCAAGCAGGTTTTTTCTGCCAATCAGTTTTCGGAGATTATCTCAACGGAAGCCGAAAAATACGATGAAGTGTATATTACCTATCAGGAAAGAGGAACCAATATTCTCATTAGCGGAGACAACAAAGGAGTAAAAATAAAATATGAGGATGCTTTAAAGGAAGAACCTCAAAGCCATCATGTTGCTTCGCATATAGGAAATAGAGAATATATTATTAAGGTTGGACAAGCCGACGAGCTTTTAAAAGAAATAGGAATTCTTTCAAAAGACGGCAAGGTCAAAAATGATATGATACGCAAGTATAATCAGATTGACCATTTTGTTGAGCTAATGAAGGATATTATCGATGAACTTTCTGAAAATGAAACAATAACGGTTTTGGATTGCGGCTGCGGAAAATCTTATCTTACTTTTGTACTTAACTTTTACCTGAAAAATATGTTGAAAAAATCCTGCCATTTTATCGGGTTGGATTATTCGGAAACTGTTATAGAGGCATCCAGGAAAATGGCTGCAAATCTGGGATATGCCAATATGGAATTTCATAAAACCGATATACGGCATTATATACCTGACCGGCCAATTGACCTTGTTATTAGTCTGCATGCATGCGATACGGCTACGGATATGGCCATTGGACTGGGAATAAGAGCAAAAGCAAAAGCCATTATAGCGGTTCCGTGTTGTCATAGAGAGCTTCTTAGCCAGTATGATTATGAACCCTTTAAGCCGATTATCAAGCATGGGGTACTAAAAACCCGCATGGCAGACATTCTTACTGACGGATTGAGAGCATTGAAGCTGGAATCTTTGGGATACAAGGTGTCTGTTGTTGAATATATTTCGCCTTTGGAAACGCCAAAAAACCTCATGATACGGGCTATAAGGACTCAAAATGAAAATAAAAAAGCTGCTGAAGAATACAGACGGCTGGTTAAGCTGTTAAATGCAGACCCTGCATTGGACAGGGAATTGTTACATCTGAACAATAGTTAAACAGCAGTTAATCGATGGTTAAACAATGGTTCAATGGCAGTTTGACAACACCTATATTTGGTAGGGGCGGACGACTCTGTCCGCCCGAATAAATATGATTCGAGGTTTATTGCTGTTATTCTGCTATACATGAAAGCTTCATATCATTTTCAGCAAGAACATGCTGATAAGACCCACTACAACCGTCAAAAACAGGTTCCTTGTCTTTGCAGCTATGACAAAGCATGGAATGGACGCAACAAGAGCGTTATTATTAAGATTTAAAGCCAGACTGCCGTCAGAAATTAATATGGCGGGAGCCAGCAAAGCAGAAAGAACTGCTACGGGAATGTAACGGAGCCATTTAAGAAAAAGGGGCGGCATGTTAAATTTTGATAATATCACAAGAGGAAACATTCTTGGTATATATGTTACAATGCTCATTCCCAGTATCATTAAAAGGACTTTTCGTTCCATTGTTCAACCCCCACTCCAATTGTTGCTGCCAATAGAGCAGCTATAATAACATTCCAATTTCCTTGCGTATATATTGCCATTAGCAAAGAGATGGTAGCTGCGCAAATGGCAACAATCATTTCCTTCCTTTCTTTCATTTGCATAAGCAGTAATCCGATAAACATAGCCGACAGGGCAAAATCAATCCCCCAACGTGCCGGGTCAGGGACGAGGTTTCCCAGTATTCCACCCAGAACCGTACTGACAATCCAACTGCCCTGGGAGGTAATATGAAGCCCTGCAAAATATTTTGCCGAAACGGTTTGCTGTTTTACCGAGGTACTGCTTACAGCAAAAGTCTCATCGGTAATTCCGTATGATATAAGAGCCAATTTGTGTGTTTTAATATGCTTCAAAAAAGGTGCCAATGAAGCACTCATAAGAAGGTGACGCAGGTTTACGAGAAATGTGGTCATAATGATAGAGGACACTGCAGCCCCTGCGGACAGCATTGCCGATGCAATAAACTGTGCTGAACCTGCATAAACAAAAAGAGACATTATAAAAATATCAAGAACAGTCATTCCCTGCTGAACTGCCAGAACTCCAAAAGCAAATCCTATAGGGATGTAGCCTAAAACAATGGGTGAAGCATCTTTTACTCCTTTTAAAAATCCATTCTTCATGTCATTCCAGCTTTCTTTTTGTTTTGTATATTTATGAATTATAAAGCTTTATAAATATCTGGTCAATAGTAAAAGAAGTATATAATCCTTACAGATACTTAAACTATACTTATTAAAATCTGAAAATCTGGGAAAGATACGATATGTGGCTTTTTAGTAAAAAGAATATGGAGAATGGGGAGAAAAAATACGAAGATGCAACTTGTTTTATATCTCATTTTCATCGCTTTACTTGTTTTAATAGGTATTATCGTATTTTTACATAATAAAAAACGAATAAATATTGAAATACACGATGCAATGCTGAACTCCGAAGAACTTGTAAAGCATGCTTCTGAGCTTGCACTCAAGCATGTCATAGGCAAAAACAGAAGCAGAACCAACTGGGTAATTATCCGAATGAATGAAAACTATAACTATATTTCTTCCGTTTACAGGAGACTCATAGATGATGTAAATAATAAGAGGTATGTAGTATCAGCTGCTGAGTGGCTGCTGGATAATTTTTATATTATAGAGCAGCAAATCAAGGAAATAAGGAAGAATTATTCCGAAAGATTATACACAGGGCTTCCCATATTAAAGGAAGGAGCTTTAAAGGGATATCCTCGTGTTTACGCAATTGCTATGGAATTGATTTCACATACGGATGGAATGCTGGATGAAAATCTATTGATTGATTTTATTAATTCATACCAAAAGCATGACTACCTGACAAGCCAGGAGCTGTGGGCGATATCCGTAATGATACGCATTGCATTAATAGAAAATATAAGGCAGCTATGTACAAAAATTGAGAATTCCCAAAATCAGTTTATGAATGCGGCAGAATTGGCCAACTATATTTTGACACATATAGATGAGGATGAAGAGATTTTATTCCAGACCATACAAAGCAAAATAGACGGTGAGCGGCGAATTGATTCTTCTTTTGCCGAGTTTTTACTAAGAAAATTAAGGCTGCAGGGAAGCAATGCGGCTCATATTTTACGTTACATTGATGAAAAACTGGCGGAGTTAGGTACATCTGCGGAAAAAATCATTCAATTGGAGCACCAGCAGCAGGCAGCAGGACAAATATCAATGGGTAATGCCATTACCAGTTTGAGAATGGTTGCAGGACTGGATTGGTTCGGTATTTTTGAAATGCTAAGTCAGGTTGAACAGATACTGCGACAGGACCCGAGCGGGGTTTATACAAAGATGAATTTTGAATCCAGGGATTACTATAGACGTGAAGTGGAAAGATTGTCCAAAAAATGCAAGATATCCGAGGTTCAGATTGCAAGAAAAGCAGTAGAATGTGCGTCTAATGCTTCTATTGACAATAATTCGGATGAACGTGTAAAACATGTCGGTTATTATTTAATTGGAAGAGGCAAGCAGGAGCTTATCAGAAACATTAGGTGTAAAGCCAAAGGGTATAAACAGGTTAAAGACGTCTTGAAAAATCATGCTTTTGCTTTTTATTCAGGCACTGTTGTAGTATTGACATTGCTTATATCCCTAATGATGGGATATTATGCTTATACTCATTCCGCAGGCAGAAATAAATGGTTTGCAGGTATACTGGCTGCGTTGATTTCATTCATACCTGCCAGCGAAATAACAATAGGGCTAATAAACTGGATCATTACAAGGATATCCAGGGCTATGTATATACCTAAGCTTGAACTGCAGGGCGGTATCCCGGATGATGCGGCGGCCATGGTTGTCATTCCAACCCTTATATCCGGTGAAAAGACTATTGACGAATTAATGAGTCATCTCGAGGTTTTTTATCTTGCTAATCGTGAGAAAAATTTATATTTTGCCATTATTGGAGACTACAAGGATGAAGAACAGCAGGAAATGCCCCAGGATAAAAAAATTATTCAAGCTGCTGAAAGAAAAATTGAATATCTGAATAAAAAATATAAAACAGACGAAGGAGACATTTTCTTTTTATTTCATCGACACAGGCAGTTTAACAAATCACAGAACAAGTGGATGGGTTGGGAACGAAAGAGAGGTGCATTGGTTGAGTTTTGCGATTTATTGAGAGGCGCTGAGAACACCAGTTTTTCTGTCATAAAAGGGGATATAACACGACTTCCACATATAAAGTACATCATAACCCTTGATGCAGATACGATTTTGCCGAGAGATACGGCAAAGAAGCTGATAGGCACCATGTTGCATCCTCTTAACAAGCCTATTGTAGACAATGATAAGCAAATAGTTATTGAAGGATATGGGTTATTGCAGCCTAAAATCAATGTTGCAATCAACAGTGCCAACAAATCACTGTTTTCTCGAATTTTTGCAGGACAGGGCGGAGTCGATCTCTATACGACTGCCGTATCGGATATTTATCAGGATTTGTTTGGTGAAGGTATTTTTACAGGTAAAGGAATTTTTGATATTGATATTTTTCGGCAATTATTAAAGCCGGCAATTCCTGAGAACACTGTACTAAGCCATGATTTGCTGGAAGGCTGCTATATCAGGACAGGGCTTGTTACCGACCTGGAATTTGTTGACGGATATCCATGGAGGTACAATTCATATATTGCAAGGCAGCACAGATGGGTAAGAGGCGACTGGCAGTTAATACCATGGCTTGGCTCAAAGGTGAAAAACAGTAAGGGTGAGCTTGTACCGAATCCTCTGTCTGCTCTTAGCAGATGGAAGATATTTGATAATTTAAGAAGAAGCCTGGTAACAACCTTTGTAACCTTGCTAATCGTATTGGCATTAACCGTTTTGCCCGGTAATACTGCAGTATGGTTGTTTTTTGCATTGCTTACGGTATCCGTACCTCTTGTGTCGGGAATGATTGATGCGATAATTTGCCGGCATTATCGCTACTGTATGCAAAAACGTCATGCCACAATTATATTCGGATTAAAAGGAATTGTGTATCAGGTAGGAATTCAACTTGCATTTTTACCTTATCATGCTTATATGATGATGGATGCAATCATCAGAACCCTTATAAGAGTGCTGATAACTCATAAAAACATGCTGGAATGGATTACGGCTGCAGATACGGAAAAGAAATTAAAAAATGATATCCTGAGTTTTGTAAGAAGAATGTGGTTTTCACCTGTAGCAGGCTTTGTGCTGCTAATACTGACTATATATGCAAAACCGGCTCTTTGGGCTGTATCCATGGCAGTGCTGATGGTATGGGTAATGGCTCCTTTTCTGGCACATTATATAAGCATTGAAATACAAGACCAAAAGTATATGTTATCCGACAAGGACAGAATGGAATTGCGCAGGCTTGCACGCAAGACCTGGAGATATTTTGAAGACTTTGCCACGGAGGAGGAAAACTATCTGCCACCCGATAATTATCAGGAGGACCCGCCAAACGGCATAGCCCACAGAACGTCTCCAACCAATATTGGAATGCTGCTTATATCTACCCTGGCGGCAAGGGATTTTGGTTATATTGGAACTCCTGAGCTGTTTGAGCGTATTGACAAAACCGTTACAACCATTGAAAAGATGGATAAATGGAGAGGACATTTGTACAACTGGTATGATACCAGGACATTAAGGATATTAAGACCGTTATATGTATCTACCGTAGACAGTGGAAATTTTATTGGTTATTTGATAACTCTTAATCAGGGGTTGAAGGATTATATCAATAAGCCCTTAATTGATGCGGCAAGAGTATATGGGCTGGAGGACACGGCTGTTCTGGCGAAAGAAGAAAATGAAAGCCTGGAAATCAATATGAAGATTATTCATCAAATAATAGAGTTTGGCAAGCCTTCCCTCTTGAGTTGGAGCAGGGCGATTGGCATGGTATTGGACAATGATTCCGGGTATGAAAATGAACGGCAGGGTTTTATCTGGAAGAAAAAGCTGGAGTATTTTGTTGAGCAGGCAAGCAAGGAAATTGATGAGTTTATACCGTGGGTAAGGCTTTTGGAGCAAATGCCGGAAGCATTGAAAAAAGAAAATGGGCACTATGCAAAATTATCGACACAAATAAGAAAAATCATAGCAGAGTTAGAAGAAAGAATTTCTGTTTCAGGTTTAAACAAAGCCTATCCTGAAGCAATTAAAGAACTAAAACGAATAATATCAAATGTTGAAAGCACAAAAAAGAAAAATGATGACTCAAATAAAGTAGAGCAATGGATTACAGAGCTATGCAGTGCACTGGAAGCAGCATTTGTTAATGTAGTTAGTGCTTTGTATCATGCAAAACAGCTTACGGACAGAATACAAAGGATTATTGATAATACTCATTTTGCGCCTTTATATGACCATAAACGCCAGCTGTTTTCTATCGGATATAATATTGAAGAAGATAAATTGACCAATTCATATTACGATTTGCTTGCCTCAGAAGCACGTCAGACCAGTTATATTGCTATTGCAAGAGGAGAAATAAGTCAGAAGCACTGGCAAAGACTGGGGCGCAGTCTTACCATGGTTGATGGTTATAAGGGACTGGTTTCCTGGACAGGAACCATGTTTGAATACATGATGCCGTTGCTGATTATGAAAAATTATAAAAATACTTTGCTGGATGAAACCTATTGGTTTGTTGTACGCAGCCAGAAAAGGTATGGTGCGTTGAGAAAAGTACCCTGGGGAACATCGGAGTCGGGATATAGTGCATTTGATATGTATCTGAATTACCAGTATAAAGCATTTGGTGTTCCTGAACTGGGACTTAAAAGAGGTCTTATCCACGACATGGTGGTTGCCCCTTATGCAACCGTACTGGCGTTACCCGTAGACCCGGATAGTGCTGTTGAAAATATTAGGATACTGAAGGAAGAAGGCCTGGAAGGAGACTATGGGTTTTATGAAGCAATTGACTATACACCTGAAAGATTAACCAATAATGAAAAAAGCAGCATAGTCAAGAGCTATATGGTTCATCATCAGGGTATGAGCATCATGGCGCTGGATAATTTTATGAATGATAATGTTATGCAGGAGCGTTTTCATTCAGATCCGGTCATTAAGTCGGCTGAACTTCTGTTGCAGGAAAGAGTGCCTACAAGAGTAATATTGACCAAGGAGTTCAAGGAAAAGGTAGAGCCATTGAAATCTCTTGATGTTGCATATGATGAAGTTGTAAGAGTATTTGACAAGGTACCCGATACGCCATTGCCGCAGGTTCATATATTGTCCAACGGAAGCTATTCAGTCATGCTTACAGAGACCGGTGCAGGATACAGCCGCTGCGGGAACAAGGCCGTATCAAGATGGCGTGATGACAATGCTTATGCTGATTACGGCACATTCTTTTATATTAGAAACATTAATTCAAATAATGGTTGGAGCGCTACCTATGCTCCGTATTATGATGAGCCGGAGTATTATAAGGTTATATTTTCGCCGGATAAGGCCGAGTATTTGAGAAAGGATGGAAATATTGAAACCCATACACAGATTATCGTATCACCGGAGGATAATGTGGAATTAAGAAAAATATCCCTGACCAACCGCAGCAATCATGTAAGGGTAGTAGAGATAACAAGCTATTTTGAAGTGGTTTTGACCGAACAATCTGCGGATTTGGCGCATCCGGCATTCAGCAACCTTTTTGTCAGAACGGAATTTTTACCGGAATATAATTGTCTGGTTGCACACAGAAGGCCAAGAGAAGAAGGAAAAGAAACCCTTTGGGCTATTCATTTGCTGGCGGTAGAAGGTGAGATGACCGGTCCCATACAATATGAAACCGATCGTGCAAAATTTATCGGAAGAAACCGTAATCTGGTTGATCCGGCTGCAATGATGGTAAATGCACCTTTATCCAATTTGGTTGGCTCTGTTCTGGATCCTATAATGAGTTTAAGATGCCGTGTAAGCATTGAGCCGGGAAAGATAGTAAATATTGTTTATACCACGGGAGTGTGTGGGAGCAGGGAAGAATCCGTCAGACTGGCAGAAAAATACTCCAGTTCCGGCTCTGCAGCACGTGCATTTGAACTTGCATGGACACGGAGTCGGGTGGAAGCAAGGTATCTCGGACTTAAGGCCAGTGAAGAAGAAGATTTTCAGAAGCTGCTTCCTCATATTATCTTTACAAGTCCTATACGCATGCAGAGGAAAGATTTCATTGCTGCAAATACAAAAGGTCAGCCTGGATTATGGGCATATGGCATATCGGGGGATAACCCTATTGTACTTCTGAGCATTGGCAGTATCGATGAAACAGATATTGTGCGGCAACTGTTAAAAGCTCATGAGTATTGGAGAATGAAAGGGCTTACCATTGATTTGGTTATTATTCATGAAGATGAGGGAAGCTATACGCAGCCTTTAAAAGATATGATAAGGGACATCATATCCGTCAGCCATGCCCGTGAGCTACAGGACAAGCCGGGAGGTGTATTTTTACGTGCCGGCAAAACAATGCCGCAAGAAGACAGAAATTTATTCTTTACTGTTGCAAGAATTGTTTTAACAGGCAGCGGAGGGAAGCTGTCCGACCAAATACAACAGAATGATAAAAAAGAAGCACAAGACGGTATAAAGATATGGAGTGATCAGCAGCATTTATACAGCTCCGGCCTGAAATCTATGGAGGGTTTACTATATGACAATGGTTGGGGAGGCTTCAACCCTGCTTCCAGGGAGTATATCATACAGCTTGAAAAAGACGAGCGTACACCTGCACCCTGGATTAATGTCATATCAAACCACAGGTTTGGATTCCTTGCAACAGAATCCGGAGGAGGATATGTATGGTCTGAAAACAGCCGTGAGAATAAGCTGACACCGTGGTCTAACGATCCTGTAAGTGATCGGCCGGGAGAAGTCTTGTATATCAGGGATGAAGTCACCGGAGAAATATGGACTGTTACATCTCTTCCTATAAGGGAAGAGGAGATGTACAGAATCAGGCATGGATTCGGCTATACGGTTTATGAGCATAGCAGTCATGGCATTCATCAGGAACTGACGGTATTTGTACCAAAGCAGGAGACCGTGAAAATTAGCATTTTGAGGTTGAAAAATGAATCCGGTGTTAAGAGGGAATTATCTGCAACTTACTATATACGACCGGTAATGGGAGTAAGTGAGAATAACACCGCACCATACATTGTAACCGGTGTGCATGAAGATATGGGGATTCTCCTGGCGGAAAATAAATTCAATTCGGATTATCCACGAAGGGTATTATTCGTAGATTCGTCCGAAGAACAGCGAACCTATACAGGCAACAGAAGAGAATTCATGGGATATATAAATTCCTTGGAGGCACCTGAAGGATTAAAAAAATATCATGAGCTGTCAAACAATATAGGTGCAGGATATGACCCTTGTGCAGCAATACAGGTGAAGTTTAGTATGGATTCCGGAGAAGAGAAAAAGCTTGTCTTTTTGCTTGGCCAAAGTGAAGACTTAGCAGAGGTAACAACCATTTGTAAAAAGTATCGCAATATCAACGAAGCAGAAAGAGCACTCAATGAGGTTAAGAATTTCTGGGAGGATACATTGGGAGTAATAAAAGTAAAAACACCGGATACTTCCATGGATTTGCTGTTAAACGGGTGGCTGCTTTATCAGACCATATGCTGCAGAATCTGGGCAAGGTCGGCATTTTATCAATCCGGAGGAGCATATGGCTTCAGGGATCAGCTGCAGGACGCAATGTCAGTGGTATATGTGCTGCCTCAGCTAACTTATAGTCAAATATTAAGACATGCAGCCCATCAATTTATAGAAGGTGATGTGCAGCACTGGTGGCATTCTGCTGCGGAAAAAGAAAACGGAGGAGACAAAGGGATACGTACTAAATTTTCCGATGATTTGGTATGGTTGCCGTTTGTCACCGCTGATTATATCGAGAAATCACAGGATTGGAGCATTTTAGATGTTGAAATTGGGTATCTGGAGGATGAATTGTTGGGTGAAAATGAAGACGAGCGATATAACATACCTCGTGTATCGCAGGAAAAATCGTCCGTCTATGAGCACTGCATCAGGGCGCTTGAATGGGTGTTGAAATTCGGAGAGCATGGAATACCGTTAATGGGTTCAGGTGACTGGAATGACGGAATGAGTACCGTAGGCAACAAGGGAAGAGGTGAAAGTGTATGGCTGGGTTGGTTCCTGTACACTACCTTAGTCAGATTCATTCCTATATGTGAAGCACGGGGTGACCTTGAAAGAGCACAGCAGTATAAAAAGCTGGCTGAAGAAATGGTAAGCAATATAGAAAAAAATGCATGGGATGGAAGCTGGTACCGCAGAGCTTACTTTGATGACGGAACTCCGCTGGGTTCAGCCCAAAACAGTGAATGTAAAATTGATGCCATTGCACAGGCCTGGGCCGTTATTTCCGGTGCGGCCAAAGAGTCACGTGCAAAAGAAGCAATGAAAGCATTGGAGCACTATCTGATAAAGCGTGATGAAGGATTGATAATGCTGCTTACACCGCCGTTTGATAAAGGGGATTTGAAGCCGGGATATATCAAGGGATATGTGCCCGGTGTGAGAGAAAACGGCGGTCAGTATACACATGCTGCGGTGTGGGTAATACTTGCCTTTGCCATGATGGGTGACGGAGATAAAGCCTGGGAGCTTTACAATATGATCAATCCGATTAATCACGCGAGGACCAGAATTGAGGCCGCTCGTTATAAGGTGGAGCCATATGTAATGGCGGCGGATGTGTATGCCGTACATCCCCACACAGGCAGAGGTGGCTGGACATGGTATACGGGTACGGCAGGCTGGATGTACAGGGTTGGCATAGAATACATTCTGGGCTTGAAAAAACAGGGGGATAAATTAACCATAGAGCCGTGTATTCCGAAAAAATGGGCGGAGTACACAATCGAATACAGATATATGGAAACAAAATATACAATAACCGTGAAGAACCCGAATGGAATTAACCGGGGAGTAAAAAGCGTAATACTGGATAACACAATTGTACCTTCAAAAATAATACAGCTGTATGACGATAAAGTTGAGCATACGGTTGAAGTTATAATGGGTGAAGAATAGGGGCAATCATATAAGGTTGCCTCTATACTGTTTTATTGACATTATTCATATAAAGTGATAATATACATATAAAGTAAAATTTAGGATATTCATGTCGAATAATATAGGCTAAACAAAGAATAGCATCTTCAATCAGGCAACTCTTTCTATGTTAATTCATGATTGGAGATTTGTTATTGCATGGAAAGGAGGGCGATATCCCCGTGTTATGTAAAATTAAGCTGACTTCCGAAGGTAAAATCACACTCCCGTTTGGATATCAGTATTATATTCAGAGCATGTTATATAAATGGATTAATGAGAAATCTTATGCAGAATTTCTTCATAATACAGGTTATCGTATTGGTTCAAGAAGTTATAAGCTTTTTTCATTTTCCAATATTTTAGAAAAGCCTCTTCACATAAATTCTGTAAAAAAAGAATTTATTTTTTCCAAGGAAATAAATTTTTATGTTTGTTCGATTAATAATGAGTTTTTTCAACATATATTCAATTCTATTATCAACCAATCTGTTGTCGCAATCGGAAACAATACGGCCATGATATCAAATGTTTCAATTATCTCACAAATTTTCGAAGAACGAGAAGTTGTCAAAACCATGTCCCCCATTACTGTTTACAGTACATTATTTGGCTTGGATGGGAAAAAGAAAACTTATTATTATACTCCAAAAGAAAAAGAGTTTGGTGAATTGATTCGGAAAAATTTAATCAAAAAGTATCAGGCCTTATATGGACAGTGGCCCCAAAATGATAATTTTTTTATTACACCTATCAATACTACTGAAAAGATTGTAAAATATAAAAATTTTATTATAAAAGGACATATGGGGAATTTTGAAATATCCGGTTCTAAAGAGCTTATGGATTTAGCCTTTTCTACCGGATTAGGTTCCAAAAACAGTCAGGGTTTTGGAATGATATTGAAAGAGGTGAAATGAATGGATATTCCGCAAATGATGGTAAGGTACAGCGACAGTCAAAGTGAAAGTTCATCACTTTTAAGCACTCTGATTAAGCAAGTACCGATTAAAAAAAATGATGAAACAAAAAACTTGTTTAATGTATTTATGGATTTTAATTTAGATAAAAAAGCGATAGAATTTCATGTTATTCCGTATGGTAATCAAAGTGAAGAAAAGTATAATTATTTTGGCAATAATCCGGCTGCCGCTAAACAGGTTTTTGTTGTACGAGATGTCGGAAGTTTGATGAATTATTGGACAGGAAGACCAAGCGGTGTAATGAAGAATGTATTAGATTTTTTAGAAGATGGTGAATTAAAAAAATTATTAAATGAATGTTTTGAAAATGAAATGTTTGATGAAAACGGTATCAATTTTCAGTATATTCAATATTCTTCGATTAAGGAAAGTGAACCTGTTTGCCTAAAAGAAGATAAAAGCGGGAAGAAAGCTCTTTATTTCAAAAATGATAGAATTACTCCGGAAAAATTTATTAGTATGTGTATTGATGATAGTCCAAATTCTAAATTTGTATTAATTATCCCAAGAGTTATAAAGAATAATAAAAAAATAGTAATTTCAACCCATATGGAATATATTAATGCAATAGAACAAAGCATGCAGGGCAAAAATGAAGGAACTCAGGGCATTTGTCATATATGTGGTTTAAAAAAGAATGATATAAATACTAAAGAGTATAGTTCAAAATTTAGTAAGAGCAGTATAGGTAAAGTTTTTGTTACTACGACAGTCAATTACGCACCGTTATTTGATAGAAAAGGGCATCAAAGCAATTATGGCATATGTAAAAGTTGTTATGAGAAGTTTTTGTTTGGTGAAAAACGTGTAATGAATGATTTTAAGCTAAGAATTGCTAATGAAGATTGTGTCCTTTTATTTGAAGGAATTGATCATGCCATTGATATTGAATATATTGATGAGTTAAAACAGGGAATTGATGTGGTTTTTAATCCAAAAGATACGAAAGAGTGGGTTGAAAGCTTTAAAAAAGAATTGGAAAAGAGTCAAAATGTTCTGGTTTATCAGTTCAATATGATTTTTTATAAGACAGACGGGAAATCATGTGCTATTAAAAAAACAATAGAGGATATTTCAAATATTCGTTTTGATTATATAAAAAGTGTTTTTGAAAACGTTCGGCGTACTTATGGAGAATTATTGCTTCATTTTACCTTAGGTCATATCTATACAATTGTTCCTGTTTCTGTTTCAAAGGATGGGAAGCAGCTTAATATTCAAAGAGTTTTGGATTTATACAGTGCTATTATGAAAGGCGGAATGGTCGAACGCAATTTTATTTTTGATTTAGCAACGGAAGCTTTGGAAAGAGGAATTCGCCAGTTCAATTCATCGCAGGTTCGAAATTACAAAAATTTATATAATCTGGTTTACTTATCGACTAAGGAATATGGCAAGGATGTATTTATCAGGCAGATTATGATGTCGTATATGGCATTATTTCAAATATTGCAAGAGTTAAAAATTTTGGATAAGGAGGTTTTTCATGTGGAAGAGAACAAAATAATTCCTGAAGATCTATGTGATGAAATCCGAAAGTGTGAAGAATTTACCAATACACATGGATTTTCCAGGGAAGCAAAAGGATTATTTTATCTGGGCTTTTTACTCAATAAGATAGCATATGCTCAATACAAGCAGGGCCATAAGGATAAGCCGATACTTGATAAGATTTCTTATGGAGGAATGTCTAATACGGATGTAATAACACTTTATCTGGATGCACTGGAAAAAGTCAGACAATATAAAAAGCATCTGAATATATGGATATGCGAACAGATTGAGAAACAGTTCCATCTGAATATGGGCAATTTAGAAAAAACAAAGCTTTTCAGTGAAAAAGAAAACGTATTCTTTATCATGTCCGGTTATGCTTTTGGTGTAAATGTATATAAAGGAGAAAACAACTTGGAAAATAAGGAGGAAGAAAAAAATGATTAAGAATAACAGTGATTTTCTGTTTATGTTTGATGCTGTGAATACGAATCCTAACGGTGATCCTGACCAGGAGAATAGACCTCGTATGGATGTGGAAACGAAAACTTTATTGGTAAGTGATGTAAGAAGAAAACGTGATATTCGTGATTTTTTGCAGCAGAAAGGATATCCCATATTTGTAGGAACTTTAAATGATACTAAAGTGACGATGGACAAGATGTTTGAAGAAGTAATGAAAAAATACGGACTTACGGAAAAATCGTCTATTGAAGAGAAGATTAATGCTATTTTGGATAACATGATTGATATTCGCATGTTTGGCAGTGCTATGGCGGTGGGTGGTATAACAAAAACTTTTACCGGACCGATTCAAATGACTTGGGGATATTCATTGAACCCTGTTGATATCATTAAATCAAGTTCCATTGTAACAATCATGAATGAGGATAATTCTACTTTCGGGAAAATGTACAAAGCCCATTATGCGTTGGTTGCTCATAGCGGAGCCGTCAATAAATTTGCGGCACAAAAGACAAAATTGACAGCAAAAGATAAAGATATTTTTGTAAAAGCATTGGTTCAATCGATGATGAATAATTTAACGCACAGCAAACAAGGTCAGCAGCCCCTTTTATATCTTGAAGTAATTTATAAGGAAGATTTTGACGGTTATATAGGTGATTTAAGACGTTTTATAAAGGCAGAACTTTTGAAGGAAAGTGCAATTCGCAGTTTAAATGATATATCCGTTGATTTTTCACCGTTATGTGAAATGATAGACCGTTTGAAAGCAAAGGGTTACATAGACGATGTGGTATTGTGGAAGAACTCGCTTGCAGCCAATTTTAATAATCTTCCGGACGGAAAAGAAATGAATTTACTGGAGCCTATAGAAAACTATAAGAAATAAGGCGGTGAAATAAATGGAATGCATTTCTTTTTGCCTAAACGGAAAGATGGCACATTTTCGCAAATATTACAGCAATTCAACTGCTTTGTCCTATATGGTTCCGCCTGTTACGACAATTAAGGGAATTATCGCAGGTTTGTTGGGATTTGAAAGAGACAGTTATTATGATTGGTTTGCAAATGAAAAATGCAAGGTCAGCATTATCATTGAAACACCCTTAAAAAAAACAACCCAAACAATGAATTTGCTGAAAGTTGAATGTTTAAATGACTTAAATGGTTTTGGAAAAAACAGAACGCAGAACAATACCGAATTTGTCATTCCTGTTGACATAAGGACAGGGCTAGTTCAATATCGAATCATATTTTGGCATAAGGATGCAGATGTCTTGAATGATTTACGAAAGTGTATCTGTTTGGGAGAAAATTATTATTATAGTAGGGGAATCTGTACTTATTTGGGCAGTGCTCAATGTTTAGGATGGATTAGCGACGGAAGAATAATTCAATTGACACAAGCTACATATAAAAGTCATGCCATAGGAATCAACAGTGTAATTGTTAAAGATTATATTGAAAAAATAGAGATTCATGAAGGGCAAAATTTATCCATATTGAAAGAAGAAACATTTACCGAATTCGATAAAAATCGGTTAATAACGGAAGATTCAAAAAAAGATATTATTATTAATACCACAAATGAACCCATTTGGGTGCAGTTGAAGGACAATATTCATTATTATAAAACGGAAGATAAAAATATCCTTTTTGTGGAGTAATGCTTATGTTGTATGCACATTTTGATAAAACCGTTAATGAGGGTCAGTTTCTTATGGAACATATGGAAAATGTTGCCAATCAAATGGTAAATGATTTAGATTTATTAAACTTTAAAGGCTATGGTAAAGACTATTTATCTGAAATTTTATATCTTACAGGGCTGTACCATGATATTGGCAAAGGTATGTCGGCTTTTCAGAATTATTTGATGACAGGTAAAGGCGGGGATGAAAAAAATCATTCCTTGATTTCCGCAGCCATATTCTGCTATATGTTTGAAACGGATGATGCGATACCGTATTTGGCATTTACGGCAATCGCAAAGCATCATGGGGATATGTCGATTGACATAATGGATGAAGGACAAGAATTAACAAGGCTTGCAAAACAGTACAAAGACTTTGTTCAAAATATTGAAAAAGAAAATTTTACTTGCAAGGGCCTGAAAAAATATGATTTTCAGATTGAAGATATTATTGAATTTACAAAAACAAAATCAAATCTGACAAGGAAAAGAAATCGTTCGGATAAATGGTTTTTTATAGCACAATATATATTTTCCAAATTAATATGGGCGGATAAACTGGATTCTGCTCATCTTTCTGTTTCTACATCCGATAACCTTACTGAGTTATCGGATGTAGAAAGTTATCTTCATACAAAGAGTACAAAACAAAAAGATTCAATGAATGAAAAAAGAGAAAAAATTAAACATTCTGTTTTACAAAAAATTAACAGCCTTACTGATGAAGAAATAAAGAACAATCGTATTTTTACGTTAACCGCACCTACAGGAACCGGGAAAACTTTGACAAGTATATGTGCGGCATTGCTGCTTGCAAAAAGAATCAAAAAAATTTATGGGTGCAGTCCCAGATTTATAACGGCGTTACCCTTCATTAATATTTTGGAGCAAACCAAGGATGATTATAAAGGTATCTTCGGGGATGTGTTGGTGCAATATAGTGCCAGTGAATATGAGGGAAACAAGGATATTCCTTTAAAAGATAGACTTTTGTTGACCAATGCATGGGAGGATCATGTAATTATTACAACGTTTGTTCAGTTTTTTGAATCGATATTGTCTTCTCAAAACAGCCGGATATTAAAAGTCAATAAATTAAGCGGAAGTATTATTATTTTAGATGAAATTCAGGCTCTTCCTGCAAAATATTATCCTTTGTTGGGAACGGTTATTAAAAGGATTTCAGAGTATTATGGAGCCTGGTTCATTTTAATGACGGCTACTCAACCTGAGATTGTGTCTTATGCAAATTTGATTTTAGGGAACGACAAAATGTCGTCTATTGAGCTTTTAGAAGATAACCATGTATATTATGAAGATTTGGAAAGAACGAAAATTATTCCGGTGATGGACAAGGTACAAGACAGCGAAAGTTTGGTGGAATTGATTTCTCAAACCAAAAAGGATAATCAATCCGCTTTGGTAGTGATAAATACAATTTCTCAAAGTATTGAAATATATCATTTATTGAAAGACAAATACCGGACATTATATTTATCCACCAATCTAATTAATGTTGATAGAAAGGCTGTTATAGAAGAAGCAAAAGAACTGTTAAAAAATAAGATTCCGTTCGTGATGGTTTCAACTCAAACCATTGAAGCAGGAGTAGATTTGGACTTTGACATAGGTTATCGTGATTTGGCGCAGTTGGAATCCATCATTCAAGTGGCAGGGCGTATTAATCGATCCGGCAATAAGGGGAAACATTGTCCTTTGTATGTTTTTGAAACAGAAAACAGTAAGCTCATATATAGTATTTACAAATTAGATAAGACAAAAGAGTTATTGACGGATGAAATACCTGAAAATAAGTATCGCGATTTGGTCAGTAAATATTACAGGATTTTACTGGATGAGGACCAATCTTATGACACGGAAATATATGAAGCAATTAAAAATTTAGATTATGCAGAAATTTCAAAGTTCCATTTAATAGATGATAAGAATGTCAGAAGTGTAATTATAGAAAAAGATGATAGAATAACTAATCTTATTAGCCAATATTGTACTTTAATAAAGGAAAGAAAATTTGATTTTGATACCAAAGCAGAATTAAAGCAGTTGTTTAATAAGATAAGTAACTACACCGTAGATATTAGGGTGAATAAACTTATCAAGCATAAACCATGGTACTTTAAAGATATTTATGATATTGATTTAGATTTCTTTATCGTCCCCAGGGAGAATGTTTCTGATTATTACAATGAAACAGGATTTATAGTGGATAATCAGGAAGCACTAATGTTTTAAAGCTGGTGAATGTTATGCAGGTAAACGGTACGTTAATTTGGTATTACAATATATGTAAAAGAGAAGTTTGGCTAATGTCAAGAAATATTGTACCGGATCAGCAGGATGATAATATTGATTTTGGAAGATTCCTTCATGAAGAAACTTATAAACGGAATAAAAAAGAAATATTATTTGGAAATGTGAAATTTGACGTAATATTAAATACAAAAGATAAACTTGTTATTGGTGAGACAAAAAAACGTCAAGGTATGAAGAGGCTTCAAAATGGCAATTGGCATATTATCTTACAGTGTTGAAAAATGCAGGTATAAAAGCTGAAGGTGTTTTGTTGTATCCAGAAGAAAGAAAAAGAGTTCAAATAGTGTTAAATGAAGAAACAATGGAGAGCCTAAATATCATGTCCAATGATATTGAAAAGCTAATTCAAAGCGATATTCCTCCTAAAGTTCAAAAATGTAAATATTGTCATAAATGCGGATATCGAGAATATTGTTTTTCGTAAAAAAGAGGAGTTGCTTATGAAAAAGGACATTTTTATTTTTAGCAGCGGAAGATTGTCAAGAAAAAACGATACTCTTTTGTTTGAAGGAGAGCAAGGAAAAAAATACATACCTGTAAATGATGTTGAAAGCATTTATATTTTCGGGGAATGTGATGTCAATAAAAGCTTATTGGAGTTTTTATGCAAAAGTGAAATAATCCTTCATTTCTATAATTATTACGATTATTATATTGGAAGCTTTTATCCAAGAGAACATCTTAATTCCGGATTCGTGGTATTAAGACAAAGCGAGTTTTATTTAGATTATGCGAAACGTTTGGATTTAGCAAAAATTTTTATAGAAGGTGCTATAAAAAATATTATTCAGGTACTAAAATATTATAATAGAAGAGATATTGATTTACAGCAGGACATAGAACAAATCAATGATTTATTAATTACTTTACATCAGCAGGATACCATTGAAAAGATTATGGCAATAGAAGGAAATGTAAGGCAGCAGTATTATACGTGCTTTAATAAAATTATAAATAATAAGGATTTTGTTTTTACCAGTCGTTCAAAGCGGCCACCCAAAGACAGAATTAATTCTCTTATAAGTTTTGGAAATTCTTTGCTGTATACTATAACTCTTTCACAGATTTACCAGACTCAGCTTGATCCTCGTATAGGATATTTGCATAGTACTAATGACAGAAGATTTACTTTGAATTTGGATGTCGCTGAAATTTTTAAACCTATTCTTGTTGACAGGGTCATATTTTCAGTGATTAATAAAAAAATTATTACTAAAAAAGATTTTGATAACAATTTGGGTGGAATTATTTTAAAAGAAGATAGCAGAATGAAATATATAAAAGAATTTAATGAAAAATTAGAAACTACCATAAAACATTCAAAATTAGAAAATCGCGTGAGTTATAAGAGGCTTATACGTCTTGAATTATACAAACTGCAAAAACATATCACAGAGGGAGAAGTATATTCACCATTTATTGCTGATTGGTAAAGGATGTGATAGAATATGTTTGTTATATTAGTCTATGATTTTGGAGAGAAAAGAGTATCAAAAGCATTAAAAATATGCAGAAAATACTTAACGTGGGTTCAAAACTCTGTTTTTGAAGGTGAAATTACAGAAGGAAATTTAAAGAAATTGAAAATTGAGCTTATTAAAAAGATGGATAAAAATGAAGACTCTATAATAATATATACTTTTAATAACACAAAGTATTCAAAGAAGGAAATTGTCGGCTTTGAAAAGAATAAACCGTCAGTATTTTATTAACTGTCGACCATAGATAGTGTAAAAATCCTGGGACATCGACAGAAAGAGTATTAGTTTTATAATTCTTCAATATAAAGGTTTTATTGAAATGTCATATATTTATTTATAATTTTTTTCCATTGCTTTGTTTTCAGAAAAACCTATTAATTATGCGGGTTTTAACGGGTACCGATTCTACCTATAAGGAATTGAAACGCTTCCAGTAATTTTCCTTCACTTTTTCCGACTCAAATATGTACCGATTCTACCTATAAGGAATTGAAACTACAAAAACGCTGGTAAGTTGCTCTTCTGTCCAATGTACCGATTCTACCTATAAGGAATTGAAACTAAAAACAATGATGACAATCATTATCGCTTGCTGATAGTACCGATTCTACCTATAAGGAATTGAAACCTCAATATAAGCGGTGAGCTTACCAAATCGGTAGGTACCGATTCTACCTATAAGGAATTGAAACAACCAATTGTAGGTCATACATATTTTGCAATCACATCGTACCGATTCTACCTATAAGGAATTGAAACTTGTCTTCAAAATTCTTTTTCAGTTTTTCAATTTGAGTACCGATTCTACCTATAAGGAATTGAAACCAATATTCACATACATAAAAGTAATTCTTTGACGGTGTACCGATTCTACCTATAAGGAATTGAAACTAAAATTTCGGTGTTCGGTTGGATTGGTATTTTCTGGTACCGATTCTACCTATAAGGAATTGAAACAAGCACCCAAGGCTGGTCGTAAATGGGTGCTAACCAGTACCGATTCTACCTATAAGGAATTGAAACTTGATGTATTGTTTTCAAGCGTCCACAGGCCTTTTCGTACCGATTCTACCTATAAGGAATTGAAACTACTTCCTTCAAAATATGGTGGTAGTGTAGTGAGTGTACCGATTCTACCTATAAGGAATTGAAACTAAACCCGTGCATATGCCATGCACCATCTTCATGCAGTACCGATTCTACCTATAAGGAATTGAAACGTCAAGTAATAATATATGTAGTGCATTGGTTGAGGAACGTACCGATTCTACCTATAAGGAATTGAAACGATGAGTTCCGCAGTCGCTATCAAATATGCATTTTTGTACCGATTCTACCTATAAGGAATTGAAACGAGAATTGGAGGGCTAATAATGATTAGATTTGTATTGTACCGATTCTACCTATAAGGAATTGAAACTAAGTATCAAACCTATATCCGTGGAGAAAAAAGAGAAAGTACCGATTCTACCTATAAGGAATTGAAACTGCTTCACAAGGTCTAAAAAGGGCAGTAGAGATAAAGTACCGATTCTACCTATAAGGAATTGAAACACATCTCCTTGTATAAATTGTATTGCTTCACTTATGTACCGATTCTACCTATAAGGAATTGAAACTTCGTGCCGGTGTGTGAGCACCTGAAGAAACACCAGGAGTACCGATTCTACCTATAAGGAATTGAAACGTTCCTATATTTCTTATAAGTGGTTCTCTTGAAATGGTACCGATTCTACCTATAAGGAATTGAAACTAATATGCTACCTGGAGGCTGTTATGCCTCCAACGCGTACCGATTCTACCTATAAGGAATTGAAACATTTTTCTAACATTTAAAACCACTCCTCTATAATTTGTACCGATTCTACCTATAAGGAATTGAAACTACATGTTTTCCGTCAAGTCTTCATGCCCGCAATTTAGTACCGATTCTACCTATAAGGAATTGAAACAAAATCTATGATATACTATTAGTGTAAAAAATAAAAGGGTACCGATTCTACCTATAAGGAATTGAAACTCTTCTTCTTTGAATTGTATATTTTGTTTTTTCATTGTACCGATTCTACCTATAAGGAATTGAAACTTTGTCCTAATAGCTTTTTGTAGTTTACGTTCTGCAGTACCGATTCTACCTATAAGGAATTGAAACACTCTTGGCACATGTCGTAAATCTGCCATAAATCAGCGTACCGATTCTACCTATAAGGAATTGAAACCATGAAAGAATTGCAGGAAATGGAATATACCATTACGTACCGATTCTACCTATAAGGAATTGAAACAACAGAAAATGACATTGAGAAAGACAGCCTTTACACAGGTACCGATTCTACCTATAAGGAATTGAAACACGGAAGAGAGGATCGACGAACTTGAGGAAACAATAGCGTACCGATTCTACCTATAAGGAATTGAAACTTCTCAATATCTTCTAAATTTTGTTCGTGTAAATCGTACCGATTCTACCTATAAGGAATTGAAACAAAGATTGAAAGCAGCGGGTGTCTTTCTGTGAATGGGTACCGATTCTACCTATAAGGAATTGAAACTGCATTGTCAGATCCGTTTGTAGTTGTGCTATATCTTGTACCGATTCTACCTATAAGGAATTGAAACTATAAGGAATAAATAACTTGTAACGCAGTAATAAAGCGTACCGATTCTACCTATAAGGAATTGAAACTGCTTCACAAGGTCTAAAAAGGGCAGTAGAGATAAAGTACCGATTCTACCTATAAGGAATTGAAACACATCTCCTTGTATAAATTGTATTGCTTCACTTATGTACCGATTCTACCTATAAGGAATTGAAACTTCGTGCCGGTGTGTGAGCACCTGAAGAAACACCAGGAGTACCGATTCTACCTATAAGGAATTGAAGGATACCCTTTGTTTTTATTTCTTATTACGCAACATATCAATGGGTTCTTAAAAACCAAATAATCAGAACAGCATAAATGATTATTTTGGGAAATAGTATAAAACAGAAGTAAATTGAAATTATAGAAATTAATTAAAAATAAAATGAGTAGTGGTTATATTAATTACAGCAGTTATAAGTGGCAGAATATTTATATAACTTAGAGTATAATTTTTATTGGCAAAAATAAAGGAAGAAGCAAATTGCCTCT
>ENA-UPSA01001288-UPSA01001288.1-bioreactor-metagenome-genome-assembly--contig:-NODE-1288-length-25828-cov-35.939200_pt1 | contig 25828 bp, 39 predicted proteins | sample MGYA00238183_ERZ773288 | MGnify/ENA primary metagenome ERZ773288 (study PRJEB29028, sample SAMN07631243) | bioreactor metagenome | isolation source: Switchgrass digestor | place: USA: Dartmouth... | reverse complement strand
CCTGACCGTTGTTGATCTCTACCTCATAACCCATTTGGTAAAGAAGCAAGCAGTCATTTATCGTGACTGGCCAGGGAATTTTTGGTTTGCATTTTAGCAAGTTGTTCTTCCTCCTTTCTTGTGGAATTTTCTCCCTTATAGTAAAATGTGGCTGAAGGGAGGTATAAAATTTTATGACAGATAATCAAAAACAGATATTAGTCGAACTGTATAACCGATATAAGGAAGGCAAAAACAGAGCTTCCATCATGTTTGAAGGAATGTCTCCTGCAGAAAAACAATCCTGCTTAACTTCTTTGAAATATCTTGATGAAAAAGGATTAATAGAAATTACAGCTCATGCTATTGGTTTTATTCAATTCCGCATAACTGCTACTGGTGTCGATTTTGTAGAGAACGGTTTTAATGAGCCTTTTGTTGCTCCGGTAATACAAGGAGATAATAGTATTTATGTAAATAGCTCAAATAATGTTATTACCGATAACTACAATAAGATATTCCTTGAGATTAAAAATTCGGAACTTCCAGATGAAATAAAATCATTACTTAAAAACTTTCTTCTGGAAATACAAAATCCTAAATTAAATAAAACAGAAAAATCTAATAAAATTAAGCAGTTTTTGCGGGATATTTCATCAGGTACCCTTTCAGGACTTGCAGCTGAGGGACTTACTTTTCTTATTTCGTCTCTTCTTGCCCACATTTAGTTGTAGCATAATGAACCAGTGCTCTATTAGTTCTTTCAGGGTGCTGGTTCTTACTTTATCAATTAGAAGTACATCATCTAGCAATTGCCCTGTTACTCTATAAAGTGCTACATGCTTTACTTTAAAAATCCCTCTAACAATAGCCATACTGTACTTTACACCATTAATCGTAAAATCAATGTATATCTCCACATTATCCCTCCTTTTTGCCTATTCTTCTTCCGCTGAATACTTCCACTGCCTGACAAAATCAGCAACATGCTCCAGCATATCTGCAACTTCTGATACTTCTTTGTCAGAGTTGGCTTTGTAATAGATCACTACATCAAAGTCTTTCTCTGGTATGCCGTCTGTGTATGTGTATTCAACTCCATTCTGGTCTTTCTTGCATGTGATTTTCATTGATTTACCTCTCTTTCATGCTTGCCAGTACACCCTGCAATACTGGCAGAATATTTTCGTAGTACCTGAAACTCTCTACCTCCTTACTGCTGTAAGGCGACTTGTCATGATACCACTTGCCATATTGCTCTGTTTTCAGGTTGTGCTGCTTTGCTAGCCTGCCGACCATGTTCGCCGATATACCGAGCATCTTTCCTATTTCACCGGCAGAGTACGTTTTCTGCTCAACTTCTGGCAGTGGCAGAAGCGGTTTTCCTGCAACGATTGCACTTGCCTGAGCCTGCAAGATTTGTCTATATCTTGGATTGATTTCTGGACTATTGGCGATTTTCAGAAGTACATTAGCTTTGCGTGCAAGTGAATTATTGTACCGGGCTTCAATTTCTTTTTGCTTTACTTCAGGAAGAAGTTTGCTACCTGTCTTGATTGTGCGTTCCATTTCCTCGAACTTTGTTACATATGCCGCAGTGAACAGTACTCCCTTTTCTCCGGTCATCTTATTTGCCACCATGTCACAACCTTTTCGGGTGAGAAGATAACAGGGTCTTGTTTCACCTTTAGCATCTTGATATGTGCTTGGGATAAAGAAATCTAACGAACGGAAATTTCCGTTGGTTAAATGCTTAATATATCCTTCAATGCTTTCTAACAAATCTGAATGTCTTTTGTTTACCATCTCTGCTACTTCTCTGCTGTCGATTACGAACTGACCGTTATGGTTAATTACTGTAAGTTCGTTCATGTTAGTTCACCCCTCTTTTTAATAATCAGCAATATAAGCTATCATATTTGCCATCCCTGTTTTCGCGGATAGCTTTTATAAAATCATTTAGTGCCATTCCTGTTATGCAGCGGCAAAGTTCATCATTGGTTAACTTTTTTGCATTTGGAGAGATTATGACTTTTCCTGGGTTTTCTACTTCTTTAGTTTTATGAACGGTCACATAATTCACGCCCCTTTTTTCTCTTCTGCTAAATTTTGTCCAGCTTGGAGGCCTTGAATGTAAATAAGGATTCTTTGAATGTTCGCATCTGAAAGATTTTCAATGAGTTGAATGATTTTTTCCTTATCGCTTAATGTTGTTTTTTCGGATTTTTCTGACATGATTAATACCCCCTTCTTTAGTTATATTTTAGCATAACTTATTTATGTTAGTCAATGAGAAAGGGCAAAATAAACATTGACTAAGTTAAGTTTTCTGTTATAATAAATGACAGGAGGTGATATAATGAAATTATCAGAGAGATTTAAAACTATTTTAAATGAAAGCGGTTTAACTCAGAGAGATTTTGCATCAACATTAGGCATTACTGAAAATTACATCTCATTATTGATAAACGGAAAAAAGGAAAAAATATCAGAAACACTTGCATTTCTCATCCAAGAAAAATACGGTTATTCGGCAGAATGGATATTAACTGGCAAGGGTGACAAATTTATCAATACGAAGAATTCTTTCATTAAACAAAAAACTATTGCTGCGGTCAAATCTCTTTCTGATGAAGAGATTAAAGCTGTCATGGCTTTTATCAACAGCATGGAAGATCTCCGTAAAATATTTGAATCAACCTTTGAGGAAACCACGGCCACTCATGAATATGATACTGAAAAATGCTTTATGTCAAAAGTCGCTGAGGAAAGGTCAAAGTATAAAACCTCGTATACCATTCCACTCCTTGGCAGAGTCGCAGGCGGAATGCCAATACTTGCAGTTCAGGGACACGGAAAGCAAATTAGAACGCATATTAAAAGTGATTGTGCTTTAGAGGTTGTGGGTGATAGTATGGAGCCTAATTATAAATCAGGAGATATAATACTTGTCCATCGACAACCAGAACTTTTAAATGGAGAATTAGGTGTCATTATGATATTAGAAGGAGCAGAAATTGCGGAAGTCACGTTTAAGAGATTTTATCAGGATGAAGATCGAATTATTTTAAAATCGATAAATCCTAAATATCCTGATCAAATACTAAAAAAGGTTGATGCCATGATATATGGGAAAGTTGTAGGAAAGCATGAACAAAAGGGGTAATATAGTATGAAAAAAGCAGTAGCATACGCTAGGTATAGTACAGACAAACAAACAGAAAATAGCATAGCTTTCCAGCTTGAAGCAATCCAGAAATACTGCGTTAAGAATAATTTGTTGCTTACCGCAATTTTTAAAGACGATGCAGAGTCAGGAACAAATACCGACCGGGAAGGATTTCTTGCAATGCTGGATGCTGCAAGGCGTAAAGAATTTGACTGTGTCGTTATATACGATGTCACAAGAGGAAGTAGAGACGTTGCTGACTGGTTTGCTTTCCGAAAAGCTATGTATATGCTCGGTATTGAAGTTGTTTCCGCAACAGAACAATTAGGGGATATCACGGACCCGAACAATTTTTTAACTGAATTAATCACTATCGGCATAGGACAGCATCAAGTTTTAACCACTCGCCAAAAATCCATTGCCGGTGTTGCTGTTAAGGCAAAACAGGGAGCTTTTTTAGGTGGATATCCACCTTTAGGATATGATATTATTAATGGGCAATATGTAATAAATGAGCAGGAAGCGAGAACTGTACGAATGATATTTGAAGCTTATGCTTCAGGAAAAAGCTATAATGCGATTTTAGAATTAATACACGGGGCAAAAGGTAAAAGAGGTAGACCTATAGGCAAAAACAGCTTACATAGTATTTTAACAAACGAACGATATATTGGGGTTTATACATGGAACAAACGGTTTCAAAAAAGATTCAGAAAATGGGCTGGGGGCAAACCTAACCCAAATTGCGTAAGAATAGAGAATTTTATTCCAGCAATTATTGGGTCGGAGCTATGGGAAAGGGTGCAAAAACGAATGTCTGAAAACAAGAGAAAAGCCGTAAATAAGGCTAAACATGAATATCTATTAAGTGGATTAATCGAATGTACTAATTGCGGCAGCACCTATGTAGGACATTGTTCAACAAATAAAAAAGGTTACAGTACTAGATATTATATTTGTGGTAATAAATATCGCACACGTACTTGTAATTCTAAAAACATCAACGCCGACGAGATAGAAACTTTTGTGGTTCAGCAGCTTAAAGCATACTTACTTGAAACTGATTTTGAAGAAATTGCTCAGTATATTGCTGATCAAGTAAATAACACCAGTCCTGATCTATCAAGAGAAAAAAAGGAACTAGCAGAAATAACCATGCAAATTAGCAATGGAATGAAAGCCATCTTACAAGGACTTGATTTTACGGAACTCAAAGATGAAATTTCGCGTTTGCAAATACGTAAAAGCGAATTAGAGGACATTATTGCTCGCAACGAATCAAATAGGAAAAAAGTAGATAAAAATAAAATTATTGAACTCTTCCGGCACTCTATAGAGAATTGGGACGTAGACTTAAAGAATATCATAAAGTATCATATAACAAAAATATACGCCAACATCGACGGCAGTTATACCGTAAATGTAGGCGTACATATTGCTGGTTGCGGAGGTACGCAACCTATAGTATGTACTACTTTTCTTTATAATAAATCTATTGCAGGTTTCTTAAAGGTAAGAAATAAATAAGCCCGGATAGACCGGGCTGTCATTTTCACTATTTTTGTTAGATTAACAATCTTATTATTAAGTATATTAACATAATTAAATTTATTATAGTAAGTACTAGCCAAAAAGTCATAATATTCTTAATAATATTTAATTTATTATCATGAGATTTAGCGTAATCTATCATTTTTAAGGATAATAATTTATCAAACTCTTCTTCTGTAAGTTTATGCGGTACCTTTTTCTTGTTTATATATGTTTCGTCTTGCTCATATTCATCTAAACGTTCGCCTTCTTCTTTTTCAACTATATCATAAAAACCGCTGTCTATAATTACTTTATCTATTAACTTTTTTAATTTTTCGTTCATTCCACATTTCTCCCTTTTAACCATTATGTTAGATAAACCAGGATGTTTATTTTATAGCAGCAAATCATTAACAGCTTTAATAAACTCATTAACCATACATATAGAAAATACTGCATAAACTATCATGCCTATTATGCTTATTATTGTTAACACAAACCAAAATACCATAATATTTTTCATTGTACTCTGCTTGCAATTAATTTCCCTTAGCTCCTGTATGATTTTGTCAAGTTTATCTTCTTTAATTACATCTTGGTTGCTCTCATGCTTTGGCAATTCCTCACCACGTTCCAGTAATTCCAAGCGCCTTTTAACTTCCTCAAATGATCCATTTTTCATTTTATCACCCTTGTTACCTTATTTATCCACATTATACACAACCGTACGGCAGTTATCAACATCAGATTGTTATTTACAAATCACCCCGGTTTCGCTATAATCAAATAAAACATATGTTCGTGGTGATTTTATGATGCCGTGTGAAGTTATAACCTCTCACTCAGAGGCCGGGAAAGTTATGCCTTTGAAAATAAGAATATCTGAAGGTGACGAATATAGAGTTGTTATTATAAAATCATGCTTAGAATTGACACAAGATCAACGAAAAGACATAAAAAGATATCGTTGTAAAGTTGTTATAAACGATATTCTCCGGGAATGTGAATTAATTTTTTATAAGGATAATTTGAAGTGGTTTCTGGCCTATATAAAATAAAAAAAGCCCCGGTTTCCCGGGGCAAATTTTATTTTACTGCTTTAGTTCCTGTACGATATTTTTTGTACCGCTATATAGTCCTGATGCACTCAGTCCTATAAATATACCCTGTATAATACCGGCTTTTAAGTCTTCAGGATTCAAAAAGAAAATACCGGCTGCCAATCCTAATATGAGATTGACAACTGGTATAAATTTTTGGTTAAAACCTATCTTTTTTATTACCTCTGATAAACCAATTATCAAAGGTACAATTGCTATACCTGCGTATTCCATATGCATCCTCCTTATTTTATTCTATTAGCTACATTAATAAGTAAGCTATCAAGGTATTTAACTATCTTTACAGCATTCTGCCAATATTCCGGTGTTGAAATCACTCCTTTTTCTATTAATATTTTTATTGCCTGATTTACGTCCACAACATTCACCTCCTGAATATCATGTCCGAGTATACCTTCGGCAATTGCTTTACCAAGCGTTTGAGTATTGTATTTTGATACATCACTTGCGTTGTCAACAAAAAAAGGCTCTAAGAGTAGGCATATCATATTAGTATACTTGGAGCCTTGCACTTTGTCTTTTTGGACCATAAGAGATAAGAATAATTCCTCACTCTTTACATCTGTACTTGTAATATATAAATCCGGTCTTTTTATACCACGGTTTGTAAAACCCAAACTACATATTTTATCAAGTACAGGTTTAGCTTTTTTCTCACCCGTGTCACTTGCAACCTCTATTTCGGCGCCATGAGCCTGGCCATTATAGCAATTGGCGTGGAAGCTTAAATGCAAATTGCTTCCGCTTGTATTGGCTTTATTTACTCGATATTGTAAAGATTGCATTAATGTCATACCACTATTATCTGGCGGCGTACAGTTTAAGCAGGTGTGCCCTGCTTGCTGCAGGTATTTAATTACTACTGCACCATACTCCCGCACAACTTTATACTCATCCAAGATGCCAACAGCAGCACCGTCCTCTCCGCCTTTCATGTGGCCATAATCGTAACTGATTATCACAATATCATCTCCTTGATGTATTAGTCTATAATAGTTACCTTTCGTTCTGTTGCATCCCAATAGACACCCTTATTAAAGGCTTCGGCAACAAATCTTACCGGGACCATTGTTCGATCATTGACTATGGCAGGAGCAACATCCATTACATTTTTTATTTGATTGATATAATAATCTGTCTGGCCAATATACATTTCAACTGCCTTACCACTGCCTAAAGTGCAAAATCCGGCTCCAGTTTCCATATCGATTCCAGGAAACGATAGATCAATCGTATTAAGTTTTAGCATTTCATACAACACCTGCTCCGGGATTTGCTTCCGGAACAAAGTCTTGTATTTACTTGCGATAAGTGCTGCAATACCAGTAACTATAGGCGTGGCCATAGATGTACCTGACATAGCTATGTAACCGCCTTCGTACCAAGCAGATACCACGTCAACACCCACCTGGCATACGTCTACTTCATCGGTTCGCGTACTGAAATAAGCAGTCTGCTGATTAATGTTAACTGCGCCTACGGTTATCGGCTCATTAAAATATGCTGGGTATAATTTTGTATTATCACCTGTATTTCCTGCCGCACATATAACAGCTATATTATTGTCAACCAGGCTTTTTATAGCGTCGTGAAGTCTATCTGTAAACTCACTATCTCCACACGACAAAGACATACTTACAATATCAACTTTATTGCCATTTTTATCTCTCCAATTACGAACCCAATATAATGCTTCAATAAGTTCTTCTATGCTTCCTCCGCCGAATCCGGGTAATACTTTGCATGGAAGAATTAGGGTAGAAGGAGCAACACCACATGTATTACCTGCTATTGTCGCAGCAACATGTGTGCCATGTCCGTCATCATCTATCGGTCCATAACTGTCATAATACATCTTACAAAAATTTTTACCCTCCAGGACCTTACCTTTAAGTTCCGGATGATCAGGATTAACGCCTGTATCCATCACAGCCACAATAATATCTTGTCCTCGATAACCCTCTTTGTAATATTTCTGCCGGCCAGTTAAGTCTAAAAAGCTAAAGGTATTAACGTCTGGTGTTGCAATTATTGAGCTCTTTTGTACTTCTTGTACATTTACCATAATTATTCATGCCCCTTTACTTATCTAATATTTTAGCTACTCCTGCTATACCACCTAATATAGTCACAGCTAAGGTTGCTAATTTAATTAATTCCAAAATAATAGGACTCCATTTGGAGTCCTCTGATTTTTTACTATTCTTTAATTGTTCTGATCTTATGTTTTCAAATTTTGCGTCAATCTGTGTTATTTTATCCAGGGTCATTTTCATATATACCTTAGTTTCGGCCCTATCTTGTTCTAGAGCCCTAATACGATTTTCATGATCCTCAACTTGCTTTTGTAATCCTTCCATATCACTTAAGCCTCCTCTGCGTCAAGTAAAGCCTGTACTTCCTCTCGCAAGTTTTCAGGTACTTGTTCAATTGTTCTCCTTCCCGCCTTTATTAATAAATAGTAAACTTTAGCCATTTTATAAAGCACCTCCATTAATTTGTTCGTATATTTCCGCTATAGCTTCTAAAGCTACCAGTAAATCTTCCTGGAATTCTGTGACCTGTTGGTTTAAATCTTTGGGCTTATTAAAATACTCAATACCAACTTCATGTGTGATTGGGTTAATGTAATACCTATAAAGCATTCCATTATCTTCTGGTGCCGGCAGACTTTCTAACTCAACTCCGCCAACTCTTTCACTATCACTCAGCAACTCTGGCATATAATGGATTCTGTTTATATATTTTACTTCTTTATTTGTATTTTTATACCATACTATTACTGACATAAAAAAAAGACCTCCCCTATCTAATTATTGTAAAAATAGGTGCTGCATGTATCTTTGCAACACCTCTATTTGGATATGGATCTTCATATGCATAAATTGCATATATATATTGATTATCTGTGGCTATACTATGCACTGCACTCTTATCTGTACTTTGATACATTTGATTTCCAGTATTAATTTCATAACCTTCTATACCATATATAGTTGGTATACATATGATATTATTTACTATGACAATCTTTTTGCTATTTTCATAAATATTATCAAGTACATTAACATATACGCTCCATATTAAATTACCGTTAACATCATATTTATATAAACGTTCCGTTGTTAATACATAAATATAAGCACCATGCACTAAAATAGATTTAGCATTCTCTTCATCTTCCACACTAAAAACATAATCTCCATTATTAGTATATTTTTTAAATAAAGATGAATTTGATTTATCATCATATCCACTACCACAACAAACATATACATAACCGTTATCATCAACTGTTATACCTGATACATCAGATGAATCATCACATTCAACTAAATGTGTACCCGTAGATGGCTCGAATTTATTCCAACCATTATTATTAGCTGTATATACATACCCATTTTTATCAATTGTAATATCTGTTCCAGGGCCCAAATATACGGATGATCTCCAAATTCTGCTACCTGATAAAGTATATTTATATACATAACCCTTAGAATCAACTGCGTAAAGATAATTTGTATTTTTATCTACTACAAGGCCTGTTATAGCATAATCTGTATTAGTAAACCAAACTAGATTACCGTTACTATCATATTTATAAATACCATCTCCTGTATAACTTATGCCATAATAGATATTACCTTCATAGTCAACATCTATTCCGGCTGGAGGATCTCCCAAGTTACTGGTAGTTGCCCATATGTCTTTTCCTACGTTGCTATAATCTATATCCATACTTCCGGCCGATATAGTATCACCAATGCCATATTTTTTGTTATACGCACCTGGTATACCAAATATACTCTTTCCAGCTACTATGTTTTCAGATTGTAAATTACTATCACCTTTAATCGTTATACCATTGTAATATCCTGATCCTAACACCTGATCTACTGTTGATGGAGTGATAGTTTTTGACCCATTGTTTGGCATAGTTCCGGTGCGTAGTTGCCCATCTGCATTGGTAAATGTTGCACCTACTAGTACTTGTGATTCTGTGGCGTTACCCTGAGCTTTTGGTATGCTACTAATCTTACTAGCTAATGTAGAAAAACTATCATCACTGCTTGCAGGTATGCCCTTGCCAGTAATGGCAGCAGCGATGCTAGTTTTACCATTACTGGCAGACGTAAAAGTTTCATTAATCATGCCAATGATGTCTTTTTTCTCTGTGGTTACAGGAGTAGCCTCTGCTGTGTAGCCTTTTAATGTATCTGCATCTCCCCCAGATGTTGGTATATCAGTTATTTTTGCTATTTTACTCCATCCACTCCATGTACCTGCTATTTTGTTTCGTATATACATTTCGTTACCATCTATCATACTAAATGCAAGCTGTGTTACATAATTTACATCTCCACTTGCAATAACCAATAACTTATGCCATGTTAGACCAGATACGCCATTAAGAGGATTTACTACATCATACCATCCATTATTAATAATTGTATTTAAATCTGTACCTTCTGCAAGTCGTGTACCTATCGTGCCTAATCCAAACCCTGCAGGCGCATATTTTGTCGGTATTTTAGCAAGCTCTTTGTCAATAGTATCAAAATTATCGTTTAAATCATTAATATCTATCGTATCATTTCCTTCAGGCTTTTTCAGGTTAAAATTGCCTGTATATTTCATTTACATCACACCCCTTCATATGTTCTAAATTCATTCCATGTATATTGGCTTGCCTGTTCCCAGGTTATATGTTTGACAAAATCCCATACTGTATATGTATACATTATTTCATAAGCTAAGTGAGCAGGTTTAATAGTCTCTAACATGTCTATAAATCCCTGCATGTTTCTGGGGATTCCTTTTACACCAATAAATTTAACTATAAACTTACTTTCTTCTGGATACTCGATTACATCGACTTCTCCCCCTGAAAAGGCTTCTGCTGTATCTTTTATCATTTGCTTTGTAGTAGTACCTCTGCCCTTGAGTTTTGCTTTAATTATCTCTCTGCGTTCCTCGTAAGATAGTCCCATGTTGGTTTGCAGCCCAAATTGTTTTTCATATATTGATAATCCCCACGTAGCTGTATTAATAAAAAGTTGGTTAATTAAATCCTTCAAATAATAATATAGTTTCCCTAGTTCCTTTGCTGTAGTATTCTGCAACTCTATCATCGTATTGTTTTCTTGATAGTACCAAGGCAAGAGAGACATTAGATCTGGTGTATATAGTTCTATATCAGATTCAGGAACACTTTCTTCTCCGTATTGAGACACACCATATTTATCTATTCCATACGACATAGGCTACACCCCCTTCAGATCATTCCATGTTAGAGGACCTTTAGGCATTTTCTCATCTAAAACCGTTTGTAATCCTGTAATATTTGATATTGTATGGGTATGTGATATATTAGCCTTGCCACTTAGCTTAGTGTCAATTTCACTTTCTGTATAATACCTATCATCATGGATATGACCCGTATTTGATTTACCAGTTAATTTGCTGTCAATCTCGTCTTGAGTGTAGTATCCATTACCATTAAAACGGAAAGTATTTATCCAATACACATCATCAAAATTAAGGCTGTCATTTACTTCGCTGTTTAAAACTGTTCCTCTTGTATCATAATAATCAAGGCCAAAAATATTAAAGTTGGTCACACCATTAAATTCAATAATACTTAATTCTGAATCTGAGATGTAAACTTCAATACCGCCGTACTTGACACCGTTGTAAGTAAACGTACATGGCCGTATATTGGCTGCATTATATCCTATTGTTAAACCACTATAGCTTACTTGCTCTGTGTTATATCGTTTTTCCATATTCACTAATGCCATAACATTTCCCACATATCCATTTGGTCTATGGAATGTGATAATGCCCTGCGTATTTGAATTAGCATTCGGATTTGTGTTCGTTACATCTATTAATGCAATTACTGAACGACAATATGAAGATTTTTGACATTGTCCTGTTAAAACAATTCTTTTTGTATATTCACTATGAGCATGACTGCTCGGCGGGAAAGTACTTGGCTTCCCTGTCACACCATCCCAAGACACGCTATCTGCTGCTTTTGCTGCGTCTACTTTCCCGTCATTATCTTTGTCGTATACAGATTTCATCATATCACCGTAGCCAGCACTGCCAAGTTCGTTATGAGTAACATACTGACTATGATAATGTGAAGTAATATCACCTACTAATTTAGCTTCAATTTCAGCTTTAGTAATATCACTGTTTTTTTGTGCATCAGGCGGGGCATGTAGTGATTGGCTGTGGTCATATGCTATTTTGCCTCGGTCGCCCCTGTATGCTGTTGAAGAGGTTTCTCCTAAAGTCAAGTTTGTTTTATTGTTCCAAGTAGTACGTTCCTCCTCTGTAATGTGCCTAGTAAAGTCCTGATTATGGGAATCAAATTCCGCCTTGCTGGCTTGCTGTACATTATCCACATTGGATAAACCAACATCAGATTTGGATAAAGTTACAGTACCGGTTTTCCCAGCTACTGATTTTACAGCTTGTAGTGAATCAATTGCCTGCTTTGTTCTTTGTGGCGTCATATATTTGTTGGTAGCAGTGCCTTCTTCAGCTTCCTTCTGAGTAGCAACCTCATAATTCTCTATATTCCCAAGACCAACCTGAGATTTTGTTACACTATGAGGATTGTCAGTTCGATTAGCATGAGCATCTACTTTGGCCTGGGCTCCTGTGGGGGTTTCATGTCCGCTATGAGGAGCAGCTTTTTGTTCATGTGCATCAGTATATGCTTTTGCATTTTGTTCAGCAATATCAGCTTTTTGTTGAGCTCCAGCAGGAGTTTCTTTTGCATTCCAACTATCTTTTTCAGTATCACTTACAAAGCGTCTATCAGTGCTTTCCACAATCATGCTGGCAGGGTGAGCGCTGGGATGAATATACTTATTTGCCCCTTCCTCTATTCCGGCCAATTTTTGTTTCTCAGCTGTTGTATAATCTTCTGTGGAAAGTCCCTTACCAGTAACTTTGTCAACTTTTTGCGAAAGAAGATTGGTAACTGTTGCGGCAAAATCAGGATCATTATTAAGTGCATCTGCAATTTCGGCTAAAGTATCCAAAGCTTCAGGAGCCGTCCCAATCAAGTCTTGTATTTTTTGTAACACTTCTTGTTTGTTAAAAACCTCATCTTTTGTGTACCTTTTATTTAGCTCAGTATCGACATAGGTTTTGTTAGCCTTTTTATTTACTTCAACATCTAATCTTTCATCTTCCGTAATAGCCCTTGTGATCTCATCATTCAGTCTTTCTTCTATTCTTTTTTCTTCTGTTTTTGCTCTATTTATTTCATCAACTAAAGTGTTTTGTAGCAGATTTATATCTTCCGCCTCAACCTGGTCTCCTTGACTCTCATAAGTGATATAGAATTTTTCGCTATTAGAAAATACTTTCAAATATGTTTTCCAAGGCGCTTCTGACGGTGTAGAAATAAAAAAGTTATCTACTTTTTCGCCCGTAAAGCCAGGGCCGGTGTAGATAACTATGCTTTCACGGTTTACGTTGTCGTGATCCAAATATCCTTCCCATTTACCGTCTACAATGGTTTTTTCTTCTTCTATTACGTATATGCCCTCTTGCTTCTTGTTCAATTTTTCAACAAACAAACTACATCACCTCAAGTTCTACGGAAAATACCGGAACTTCTTCTTCTCTTATTTCTACATTTTGCATTTCGTCATTTAACTCCAAATTCGCATAATCTATCACCCCTGGAACGTCAAATAGAAGCTTTCCAATATAGGCATAGCTGATATAACTATCTTTGAATGTAATACCTTTCCTGTATTCCTCCAACGCTTGTACGAATGCATTTTGCACTAATTGTATGCTATATCCTTGACTTAACCGCACTTTAGCTGTAATATTAACACCCAATTCAGTTGGGCTATCAACTGTTACAGTAGCTCCAATCGGTCTTACTGTTTCAATATAGTCATAGACAGTCTGTTCTAGTGTTTCATCCACTTCCATATTGTTATCTACTACAAGCACTTTTACGGTACCAGGTCCATTCCATAAAGGAATTACTTTTGCATTTCCAACGCCAGATACTTCTAATGCCCACTGTCTATAATGATCTGAATTTCCACTTGTAGCAGGTCTTTGAAGATATGCAAAAAGTCTCAAACGGAGATTATCATCCGTTTCCTCATCTTCGCCACTAACAAGAATATCTGTCAATGTAGCAGTAACTCCGTTTACGTTATCAACGTTTTCAAGTTCTCCTGTATAGGTATTGCCTATTTCCCCATACTGCTCACACACTGCTTTATATTCAGTATCTGATATTTTTTCAATGATGGTGTATGTTGTACCTACCAATCCCCACCTAGTTCCTATATCGACTGGCCCAGTAGTTTCTATTTTCCTAATTGCTTTTGTTGCGGGTTTTCGTGTTATACCATAATTAGCTACCACTCTATCAAGATACTCACCTACTGCTGTATTAGCAAACAACAAGTCAATAAAGTGATTAAGCTGAAAATATATTTCCGCTAACTTATATGCACAAGGAGCTAATGCATCATAAATAATAGAACCCTCTCGTTTATCTACATCAGAGGGCACTCTTGAAAGCATATCGTTTAGTATATTCTCATAAGTCATATTTTCCCACATCAGATATTCACCTCCCGGGACACGGTCAGGTCTCCATAGATGCTATGTACGTCAAATGTGCACTTCAGCACATCACCGGAACCCTCAAATTTGAAGTTATCTATTCCGGTTATGCGCTCATCCCGTAGCAGACATTCTCTGATACGGCGTTTAAGCTCAACCCGAACATATGTCCTGTCTTTACCAATTAAGCTTTCAAGCTCAATACCATAATTAAAGCTATATATCGGGTACTCATATCTCTCGGTGTTGAGTACCTTGTATATAGCTTGCTTTAATGCATCTAATCCATCAGTAAAGCCTTGTATTTTATAATCTGATATTTTATAAGTCTTACTTGTTTCTATCTCATCGCTAATTATCAAATCATCATCAATAAGCTCTTGAGGTATCATTCATAGATCACCTCCAGGATGTAAAACTGCTGCCCGCCATGATTACGAAGCAACCTGACCTTTTGTCCAGTTGTAAGAGATGATTTCTGATTGCCAGTAACCAATTCCATGGGTATGGTCAATTTATCGCTTACTTTAATGCCATCATTCACTACTGTTCCAAGCATGAAAGTACAAAGCTTCTCATTGTTCAGATAGTTTTTAACGATTTCCTTTATTTCATTTATCATAGCATCACCTCTAAACTCATGGTGTGCACGGGTATAAACTCATGAGTTACTGATTTCACAATTAATCTCTTATTTAAACTAATATCTTCTATCCTGCCGTAAAAGCTGTTTCCGGCTCTTACTCTTGTATCACCCAAGCAGTTTAATGTTAATGTTTCCACTTCTCTGTTGTATAACCGTAAAAGTGTGTCAGCTTTTGCCTGAGCTTGTGAAGGGTTAGCATTGTTAAGTGTTTCAAAATATTGGAGTAGACCGTATTTAGTTATTGATTTATCATCTTTTGCAAAAATGAATTGATCGTCAATTGCTGTTTTAGTATCTCCAGGTAAATATATCTTTATCATGTTATAAAAATCATCATCAATTGATTTTTCATGCTCATAATCGTAACAGAGACTTTCATCGCCTAAAATTAAATTAAGTGTTAAATCTTCTAAGTTTCTAATAGTGATGCTACCAAATTCGTCTCTTAAACAGTACCATTTTCCTGTGTTTGTAAGTGTATCGCTTATTGCTGTATAAATAGTATCAAGCCAAGTATTGCCATCTTGCACTCTTGTAGGGAGCTTATATCGAGTATCAGTCAATATCCCTTTTCTTAGATTAAAATAATTGCACATTCTATTTACTAAAGTAGTTATCGTATCATTTTTTACTACTATAGTGTCCTTTGCTTTACAGTATCTTAATTGGTCATATGCAGTTATTGTAATCTCTTTACCTTTATTTCTGCCAACTTTAAATACAATGCCGTTAAAAATATCTGCGCCATCATATTTAAATCTTACCGGACTGCCATTTTTAATAATTAAATTATCATCTATATAAGAAAATTCAAGCTTGCTACATCCATCATTAAGCTTATCTGTATATGATATGGACTTCACAAGCTCACTTATTTCATACATTTTTTCATCGATTTTAACCAAGAACTCTATCATGGTATCACCAACTTTTGCCCAGGATAGATAAGATTAGGATTTTTTATTATATTTTTATTAGCTTCATATATTTTTGTATATTTAGAGCCATCGCCATAATATTTTTTTGCAATAGCCCATAAAGTGTCACCTTGTTGCACGACATATGATCCAGTACTTTTGGGAGACGCATTTGACGTAGATGTTTGTACTTTCGTTGACGCAACTTTTGCTGACTGTGAAGATGTGGTTACAACATATAATTTCTTACCATATTCTCTATACTCAACTAATTTAAAGCTTACATATTTATCTCCTTCTTCTCCGGCTTTCTCAGTTATAGTTAGTTCTTCAATTAATACAAGAGTATTTATATCATCACTAATTCCATTACTGGCTATAAACCGTACAGGTACTTTTCTCTGTCTCCACTGTTCAAAGAGTCTTAAATAAAAATCCGCATCTTTATACCTTTCTGAAGTTTCAACATAGTGCAGAGGATTATGGGGAAATTCACACTCAAAACTATATTCCTTCAGTTCTACATGCATAGGTACTGCAATTTGGCCTAATTTCAGTATCTCATATTTTTCAATTGCCTGAGTACTTGATACTTCTATCTCTTCTGGGTTAGTTGGGAGCCTGTAAGTTATATCATCCTTATCAAAAAACACTGAATAATTACTCATATCAATATGCCCCCTCTGCTGCCATTGCTATCTCTTCTCGCAGTATTTTCCTAATTCTTGCTGCAACTTTATTGACATCTGCTTCTTCATGGACATCCCCGAACTGTACAGTAGTCTGTGGTGCTAAGGTTACAGTCGTAAATTTGTTTATATAATCCCTTTCAGCAATATCACGTAGATATTTGAGATCCTCATCTGACATCTCGACTTCAACAGCATTATTATCACCTGTACCTTCCACAGTCAACGGGGTATTATACTTATTTGGATCATATTCGAATGGATTATTTATAGCATCTTTTAGTTCCTTTGAATATTTTTCATACGTATCTTTGAGCCATCCAGTCAAAGTAAAATCCTTTATTTTATCACTTGCATAATCTACTATTTTATCAAATCTTTCTGTATTTAAAGTTTTTAAAGGATCAATTTTTGCTTTCTCTAAGGAGCTATTGACCAAATCAGCCGATACGTTTATAGCTCTGTAAAAGTCACTTGCAACTTTATCTATAAGTTTACTCGTGTTTTTGCTTGTAAATTTGACATCAATGGTCTTTTTCCCGAAAAACTTAGCTACTGCATTATAGGTAGAAATTAAATCATTTAAAGGTTTAAGTATTGGCTCAAATGCAGATATTATCGCTTTTGCTGTTGCGGCTGTAATAGCCACTACGATAAGCATACACTTTCTATAAAAGTTATTAAACTTCTTTATATCATCTATAACATGATTCCATACCTCAGCAAGCTTATTATAGATAGTTACATATGCATTATATGCCCTTACCAAAGTCTTCGCATTATGAGCCCATAACTTCGTCCAGAAACTACGAAAGCCTTCGCACTTTTCCCATAAAATCACGAATATAGCTATTAATACACCTAGTAAAATTATAATTATACCAATTGGATTAGCTGCTTGTGCAAGATTCAACGCCCATTGCGCCAATTGTACAAGTACCAGAGCACCTCTTACGAGCATTAATACAGTCCGGAAATATAACCAAGCTGCAGCTACTCCAAAAATAATAGGAGCTAGCTTACCCCAATTTTTGCTTATAAAGTTAAATAATTTAGATACACCTTCCACTGCCTTTACTGCAACATCTGCTATTGTTGCTAAACCAGAAATAAATCCATTAATAAATTTCTGAAAATCTTCTGAGTTAATTAAATTGCTGATTTTTTTCATCACAGGCCTAAATGCTTTTAGAGCTCCGTTTTTAATTTTATTCCATATATCAGCAAACGTCATAGGCATTTTTTCAAACTTTTTATTTATATCATCGGCAGCCGCAAACATAGCATTTTTAATTATATCTGCAGTAATAGCACCTTTAGAAGAAAGTTCTTTAAGTTCTGCTTTTGTTTTGCCCATATATTTTGCTATTGCCTCATATATCATTGGAGCATTTTCCATTATTGATACTAATTCATCACCTTGTAGCCTACCAGAAGCCATCGCTTGAGCCAATTGTCTCATTGCTGCTTGTTGTTCTGAAATACTTGCTCCAGCTATTTTAAATGATTTTTGAACAAGTTCAGTAAAAGCAACTAATTCATCGGTGTTCAATTTACCGTCCACAGAAAAGGCGTCACGTGCCATAAGACCCATTTTAGCAATTGCATCTGCCATATCTCCATAAGCACCTCTGGATCTGTTTGCAGCCGCAAATATTTTGTCCTGGAGTTTGGCCTGAGTTTGAAGGCCATCATTAATTAAAGCAAGCCTAGAAGCAGTATTTGTATACTCGTCTACAATATCCATCCCTTTTTTAATTGCTGCTAAACTAATAAATGTTTTAACTAATTTTCCTAATCCACTGCTTGCTGTATTTGCACTAGCTCCAGTATTTTCTAACTTTTTATTGAATTTATCTGTGGCCCCACTTGCATTTAATATTTTGTTTGTCGCTTCATCAGTCTTTTTATTAATTTTACTGATAGTTGATGAATAGCCATCAAATAATTTAAACATTGCTTTAAGGGTAGCCATTATCTTCTTCTGCCCCCCTTCTTCGACTTAATCCTGTTCATCTGTCTCTTTTCTTCTTCTATTCTTAACTGTATACTTGCATATATAAAAGCTCTTTCTTTGTCATCTATTAAATCATTGTTCATGCATTCGCCGGCTAATACTTTAGGTCTTATATGAAGTTTTTGAAGGGCAAAATGAGCCAGATTAAATTCGGCATCACCTTGCCTTATTCGTTTTTTACTTCCTCAATCTCCTCATTTATATCTGTATTCAAGCCACTTAATTCTTGTACTGCTTGAGCAAGCTCTGCAAACTCCCCAACATATAACATTGTTTTTAAAAGTTCTGCTTCTCCTAATACGCCGTAACTCTTCTGTAGTTCTGCATTTTTTAGGTCCGGGAATACTACTGCACTTGCAGTTAACTCTTGGATATAACCTGTTCTGTCAAATGTTTCATTACCTTTCTTGTCCCTTTTTGTATACTTTTTAATCAATTGCTCATTTTCTTTTTGTGTAACTGGTCTTATAACAAAAGGAACTGGCTTACCTTCTTCTTGAAATCTATTAGATACAATTACCTCTTTGTTTTCAACTTTTATTGGATTAAAAAAAGCTTTAAGCGTACTCATATTTTACATCCTCCTTAATAAAAAATAATTAAAGGAGCAGGTTCTAACCTACTCCTTAAAACCGGTAATTTACCGGTAATTTAAAGCTCTGAAGATTTACAATTTCGTCAAATGTGAAATCTGTGTCAAAAGTGATAGGATCATCAGAGCTATCATCAAGTATTGCAACAGGAACACTGCTTAATATTACATTTGACAATACCACTTCCTGTTTACCGACAGTGCTTTGAGGATCCTCATTCTTAACTTGTAATTTCAAACCTTTATAATTACCGGTTCTAAGATATTTTATTGCTTGATTCAGCATTTCACTATTCATAAAATACATTGTCAATGAGCCGGTTCCGGTAGCACCGACTACCTTATGTTGAGTCATCCTATGGCCTAACATTCGCCTTTCCTGCACAGTTAAATCTATCTGAGCAGTTAGAGCTGATATTTCAAATAATTCTCTGTTTTGACCATCTATAGTGATATAAGCCTTTCCTTCATGAGATGATATAGTATCCGATATATTTGTATAGTTTTCTGGCATGCATCATCCCTCCTCTTCATCATTAAGATAACGTAACTGTTATATAGATTTTCTCAACGCTATCAACAGGCTGTATATAGCACTCTATAACAACATCATCAGTATCTGTCCCAGGCAAAACTGTAACATCCTCAGGAGTAAAGTTTTGAATAGCATTCAGCCTCTGTAGTTCGTTGAAGTATTCAATCAAGGTAGATCTCAGCAGCGACCGACCATCTTCATTATTGTTAACCTTACCAATATAGTTACTCTCAAAAATATTGACAATATCATTATTAATACCGTCAATAGTTCTGATAACTCGATTCTTGGTAAATGCTTTATTCTTTTCAGCTGTAATAGTGGTTAATGAATTAATATCATATACTGCTGTTACATTCTGAGCAGTATCAACCTTAAAAATAAATTCACCGGCTGTTATAGCTTCTTCCATCTCAGTTTTAGTCAATCTGGGTATTACATCAACAGCTCCCTCATACTTTCTGCCGGTGTTTGATTGATTAATATTAGCTCCTGCTGTTATTCCTGCCACCCATGCTGTTGCTTGAGCTGTTGTTAATTCAGTTCCATCAGCCAGTTTTATACCTTGCGTTACATTAATAATTGCTTCACTGTCAGCTGCATAATCAGCTAGCACAGCTTGTACTTTAACTCCTTCTTCATCTCTCATAGCTTTTATCCACGTTGCGATAGTTTGTTTATTAGTATCATAACTTGTTCCTGTATAAGGATACACCAATACATTAAAAGCTACAGTTTCCAATACTGCTAAAGCCTGTTCTACGGCAGAAGTATTATGAGATGAGCCTAAGTTATACACAATAACTTTCTCTGCTCCCTTTAAAACTTCGTTTACAAGTAATTTGTCTGCATCTGTAGCACCTTCTGGATATTCACTTTGATCCGTTGTTGTAATTGTATACATCTCTCCCGCCGTACCTACACTCATTTCTTGTAGTAATGCAACAATGCCCCTGTCACCCGCTGTTATGGATAACGGAGCTTTGGTAAGAAAATTAATGTAGGCACCAGGAAGTATCTTATTTTGACTGGTCCACGTTCCTGCCATATTAACCCTCCATTTCTATCTTTATATTAGCTGTATCCATCTTATTAAATGTCTCTACCTTTATCTCCGAGTAATTAATATCAAATGTTATATGCAACACGTTATCTGTTATATTAGCCTGCTTATTCTGCACCCTAAAGCTGCCAATCAGGTCAAGGCCCCTCAACAAGTTTTCCTGAACTTCATAACAATCATTTTTTATCTCTGTAGGCTTTTTATCACTAAAATATGCTATATCAAAAGACAGCAAACTTTTATATTTATTGCTTATCCTTTTGCTATAATCTTGATCTGTGAGAGTTATTAAAAAAGATGGTTGTCTAAAGTTTTGAGGGATATCTTCGTCATAGACAGTATATCCTGGATGTAAATCCAACAGCTTATTCGCAATAGCTTGTTTAACATCATTTATCATGTCTCCGGTTCACCCTCTCCACTTCTTTTCTAAACTCTTGCTCAAGGGTTTTGTCAACTTTATGAACTGCCTTCTCAAGCATGAATTGACCCGGTACCCATCCAACAGTTCGTCCGTCACTTGTTACTATTCTATGGCCATAATTAACATATGGAGCATAATAAGCAGTATTAACAATACCTTTTTCTATACCTCTAGCAGTCTTAGTTGTTGGCGTAATAACCCAGCTTCTGCGCATAAAGCCAGTACGTGCCTTCGTGTTGCGTTTAGCAACAGTTAATCCAATATTAACAGCCTTATTTAAGCATTTGACATCAATTTTACTTATATCTCCAAACATAGCTTTAAGCTCTTTCCGAAACTTATTAATAGCAGCTCTGTTTGCTCTCATATTGCTATTCATGCTGTATCCACTCGTTTCACAGAAAATTCTTGATGGCCACTATAAAGAAAGCCTTCACCAACTTTTAGCATAATCTGTTTGCCGTTTCTTTGGGTAACGACAACTTCGTCACCTTCTCTTAAATCTGTATCAGGGCTGCAGAAAAGAGTATAGGAATTAACCAAAGTCGGTACTCCATCCTCACCTGTATCGGTTAAGCTACCTTTGCTATAATGGCATTTAACACCTGTATAAAGTAATTCTGGTTCACTTTTTGTAATCCCGTCTACTGTCTTATCAGCCCACCTATATATGTCCATTTTGTCCTTCCATAATCTTTTAAGCGGATTCATTTTCTTGTCCTCCTGAATTGCTGCAGGAATTTTTTATCGCTTTCAGATAGTCCATAGATGGTTTCCTTTGAGATGTGGTCTGTATCATAAGTAATTGATACATCCCCTTCTTTAATGGATTTAACATCAAAGACATTATCAGAGCCATTCTCATTTTCATAGTCAATAATTGCTTTCACTTTTCTCCGGATAAAAGGCTCTAATACCTCAGGAAGCTCTTTCAGATTACAGTAGTTTAAAGTTTCTTGGATAACATCAGAGATTATAAGATCCTGGCTTGTATCTGATATATCCAGATTAGCTTTCACTAAAGCCTTTAATTCATTATTGAGCACATTACCAACTCCCCGCTGTATAGGACATTGACTTTACTCAGCATCCTCGTTGCTATTAAGTTCTCTACTATCCTCTTTAAGCAGTTCCATAAGCTCAGCCTTAGTCGCTTTCTTATCATACTCAATACCTTTTTCATCAAGCATTGCCATCAATTCATTTTTAGTAGGTTCTTGAACTGCTTTCTTTTGCTCTTCTAAAGATTTCTTTTGGTTAGCTATCACACGATCATGTAACCTCCTTACTCTTCTCTCATATAGCGTCATATTATCCATTGAATGATTCTCTCCTTTCATTAAAAGAGAGGCTTGTTTAGCCTCTCTTTATGCAGTCTTGAATACAAATTTTACAATACGGATTTTCTTTGGCTCATATACTCTGGCCCAGTTAGTCCCGGTAGCTAACTCTGTAAGATTCGGGAATACTTTTGCAGTTCCGTTTTCCGGTTCGACCCATTTAACTCCACGTGGATGCAGTATAGATATCTTTCTGTTTACCAGAATATCTTCACCTGCTAATGACATGCCATTATGCACAACTTCAGTCTGCCTTATGTCTTTATGGCTGCCATTGCCCCATGCAATAGCACCTGCGCCAAACAGGTAAGCCTCCGATGCTCCTGTTTCAGTATCAAATGCAATAGAGTCATCAACAATTACTCTTTTACCCATGAAATAAGGGATTCTTACCTTACCTTGTGATTCTTCTACGTATTCAATCAGGTCATTCTTTGCCAGATAGGTTTCAGCAGCACTATGAATCATTACTCCTGTAATCAAATCCTTTGCATCTCCCATTTTTTGTATTGCATCCAAGAATGTTCTACCACTGATTAAAGCCGCATCTCCTGTCTCTGTGGTAATGTCATGAACTTTCTCCTTCATGTTAGATGCGTCAAAAATACCATCCAGAATAGACAACAGAATTTTCTGATACTGTCTGTTCCAATATGCTGCAAATAAATCAGCGATTGCACGCATTGGATCATCACCTGATAACATAGCAGAAAGCGCATTTGCACCAAAAGACTTCACAAAACCCAGCTTTCTAGCAACGTCTGCATTGGATCCAATGTTTCCAGGAGTATGCTCGCCTTCATCGTCCATTACTTCTGGGTCACCAGTAAGGTCTTCCCAAAATGGCATATTAATTAAAACGTTTGGCCCACTCGCCAACTCATCAAACTCTCTATTATTTTCCGCTATTCCACTCTGAATTAAAGCAGACAACTCCATTGTACGATTAATTGTATATGGAGTAAAAACTTCCGGTTCAATAACATCAGCTATTCTTGTTACTGGCATTAGTCACACTCTCCTTTTTTATTTTGTTTTAAGCATTTGCCATTAATTGTCGAGCAAGTTCTGGATTTTCCCTTAAAATCCTACCTTGCTCTGTTAAATTAAAGTGTTCTTTGCTCCATGGATTTTTCTGTCCTGATGGACTGCCACCGGTATTATTAGGTTCCTTACCTTTAACTGGTGGAATGAAAAGATCCTTGTATTGTTCTTTAATTGCTTTTAGCTGCTCATCAATGCCGGATATAGTCCCATCTGCATTGACCACTAATTTTGTCTTATCAAATTTAGTTATCAGCAGATCCGGATATTTAGTATCGGTCAGCTTAGCCTGGATTGCAGCATTAATGGTCATGTCTTTTATTTTTGCTTCATACTGTTCTTTTGTGGCTTTATTAGCTTCCTGAAGATCCTTGATGGTTTTCTCAAGCTCTTCATTACCTTTAACCTTATCTTGCAGTTCTTTAAGTTGTTTATCCCTTCCCTTAATCTGCTGTTCCAAATCCTTTTTTGTCTCGTTTATTTCATCAAAGCGGGCCTTAGGGATATACCCTTTAAGTTCTTCTTTATGCGCAGCCAAAACCTTTTCTGCCTGTTCCTCAGTTAATCCCATCTCAATTAGTTGTTCTTTTGTCATATCCATTCCCCTTTCATCTTCACTACGCTTTTTTTCGTGGTCGCTTCCACGAGTGTCTCGTTCTTTTACGCCTGCGATACCAGAAAGGCGGCATATAAAAAGGCACCTAACAAATCGTTAGGCACCTCGAGTATTAAGTGCAAAATAGACCCCGTCGCGTTTCACGACGCCCTCTATTTATGTAAGTGCTTATGTTATTATATCTGCTATTCCCTTAGCCAAATTAGCAGCTTTTTTCATAGATGAATTCTCCTCGAGATATTCAAGCCCCTTTAGTGTAATTCTTAAATTTACAAGCTTAACTCCCTTCATTCCCATACTTCTGATATAATGTACTCCATCTATGTATCCATTTTCTTGAAGCATAACCATGATTGCTTCCCATCTGTTTTGGCTTATCCCTAATGCTTCAGCAGATATTAAGGATAAATCAGGCTCTTCATAATCCATAGCCCTTTCTAACACTTTTAAAATTTTATAGATGATTTTAAAGTTGTCCATAAAATCACTCCCTTACAACCGGCTTTTTTCGGTATTTAGCCATTTTCTCGCCTCGCTTTTTCTCCTGATATAACTTTAAGAATATATCTTACATATTCATCCTCGGCTCGTAACACCTTAATAACCGTTTCTTCATCAACCCCAGTTGTTTCTACAATATACCGAATGCATTCTTCGCTTCTAAGAAGGTTTCCCATACGTATACATACCCCCTTACCTCCTTTTTCGGCATAATAAAAGCACCTGACTACCCAGATGCTTGTTTGTGGGTATAAAAATACCGCCTACTACCGTTATTCGTGATAGGCGGTATTATTTCATCTGATTATATTTGCAATTGTCACATATTTCTCTCGCTTCTTCTCGATTTATCTTATCTTCAAGAATTTCTGGCTTGATTAATCCATACACCACGTTATTAATTTCATAACAATAAGCATCATCAATAATTCTGTTAAGCAATGGACACATATACTCACTTTCCATGTTTCTTTAACACCTCCATTATGGCCTTCGCTCCCTCATCGTACGACGAGGCAGGAAAAGCGGTAATCAACATCTTTTCATTAACTATTATCCCTGCTGCTCCTTTTTCGCTATAATATACATTTCTTCTGTCGTTGTCCTGTTTAAACATTACCTTAGCATCTTTTATAAAACCTTTAATGTCCTGATCCTTAAGATTCCTTTCAGCCATTCTTTTAAGTGCATGTTTGTGCATTTTTTCGTAATCAATAGGGATTGGCTTTACTGCAACTCCGATTTTTTCTGCAACAACACCTTTGGAGATTAATTCCTGAATATCTTTATTAATCTTGAAATATTCCTGGTTGCTTTCAGGATATTTCTTTTTATATCTATAATAGGCTTGGGTCTCTTCCCACTTTTCAGTATTATTATACTTCAAATTTTGGAAATCATCAATAGAGCTTACACCCAGATCCTTGCCCAAAACCTTTTTGTATCTCTCGTACTGCTTCCTGTCAGCATACCTGTTCTTCCACTTCTTTTCCGTAAGGATAGCTTCCGGATTGTTTTTAA
>ENA-UPSA01001287-UPSA01001287.1-bioreactor-metagenome-genome-assembly--contig:-NODE-1287-length-25829-cov-137.961938_pt1 | contig 25829 bp, 19 predicted proteins | sample MGYA00238183_ERZ773288 | MGnify/ENA primary metagenome ERZ773288 (study PRJEB29028, sample SAMN07631243) | bioreactor metagenome | isolation source: Switchgrass digestor | place: USA: Dartmouth... | reverse complement strand
CTCAATGTATTTGGCTTTATTTGCTTTGTTATTCCAGATAAGAAATTATCTAATGCTCTTTTTGAGATATTTAGTTCTTTAATAGAAACTTGTTCTTTTTCTATTTCTTGTTTTAAAAAATTTCTTAATACCTTTGTGTTTAAATAATAATTGTTATCTAAATTAAAAACAAAGTATTTTAGGTGATTAATACTTTCTCCACATTTTCTTTTTAAAGTATTGTATCTTTCTTTATCAACCTTTGATAAACACTTTGAGAAAATAAAAGCTGTTTCATACATCATTGGATCGTTGCTTTCTTTTTGCACTTGAAAGATAGTATCAAGTGAATTGAAAACATTAAAGTTATCATCATCAAAATAATAACCAAGGTAAAATCCTAATGGAAGAGTAAAGTTTAAAGCAGTATTTTTATCTACATCTTTTAACCACCAACTTATGTTGTTTAAAGCTTGAACTACCCCAGATGGATGAGGTACATCCTTCAATGTCTTAAATGCTTGAATATTTAACTGAGTTGCTTCTACATATTTTTCTTCATTCTTTTTTTCTCTTGCATCAGCCATAAGGATAAATCCCTTATTAACAGGATTGTTTTCGTATGCTTCACTCCAATATCTAATCTTTTCCATACTTTCATTGGAGTCATAATACAATTCTCGTATGTTTCTTAAAGATTCTACAACGAGTCCTCTAACATATTGAGGAATATTACCAAAGTTATCTCTTAATTCTTTGTATATTACTTCAACTTCTTTGACATCTTTTAACCTTTTTAAAATAATCAATTTTTGTTCTAAAAAAAGATAATACAAACCACCTTTTGATAATCCTTTTGTTGATTCATTCTTTAGATAATCAACAATATAATTCAAAAATGGCCTTGAAAACTGTCCATAGGTAATTATCTTCACTAAAGATTGAAGAGTCATTTTACTAACCCACCTTAGTCATTTAATATTTACTATTTTGATACATTCATCTTTTATTGTTTACTTAAATTCAACTTAGAGAATTTCTCAAAAGAAGAAGTTTGTAACTCAAAATTAATTATAACATAATATTGATAAAAAGTAAAAAATGCAAGATAATTTCATTAAACAGAATAAAATTTGTCTTAATTAAAGTTTACATAAGGTTTTTTAAGGTAATCTCTAAAAATATATTCTAATCTATATTTGAGCTCAATAAAAAAATCACTTGCTTATCATATAGAAAAGGGTATGATAAACATAGAGTACAGAAGTTTTATTTATCAAAATAAGTTATGGGGGTGAAGAAAAAAGTGAAGAGACTTATTGTAATATTCTTAATCACTATTTTAGTGTTGGGGGGAATATTTGTTTTTGGAGGTGATAATACTTCAGAAGATAGAACAAATGGATTTAAAATTGGAGAAATTATAAGTTATATCGAAGAAAGTTGGTAAGTGTAGAATTTAAACTTTTAAAAAGTATTGTGAAAAGGATCAAAAAGATGAGAAGTGTTTGGTGACGTAGAAAATTATTAAATGGAGAATAAGAATTAAGGTTATTAGCCGGCATATATTAATCCTGCAGGGAAGTAAAATTTAAAACAAGAGGAGGTGTAGAAAGATGATGAAACTAAACACAAGTTCGAGAGTAGTGCCAGCTTGTGGTTGTGGGATCGGTTCTTGTGGAAATAAACCAAAAACTTAGTAATAAAATAAAGTAAAGATCAAGGATTCCTTTCCCGTAAGGAATCCTTGTTAGTGCACCTGGCATGTAACGATAGTTTGGCGGTGAAAGTCCGCTATGGGCTTGGCAGTGGGAAACATTAGCCAAAGGCAAGGGTGTCCACCGTGAGGTGGAATCTGAAGGAAGCTATAGGCAAAATCCTGGCCCGATGAACAAGAACCGCATATAAGGCTGAATTGGAATGGATGAGTTTGCCGAACAAAACGAAGTCCGACACTGCCCGAATTCCATACAGTAAATGCGGCGGGTAGATGGGATGAAAGCAATCGTACTTACCCGGGGAGGTCTGACAGAGAGCCAGGAAGCAGACAGCTACAACCGGCATGCGAAGATGGAGACATCGGAGCTAAAACTGTCAGAAGTCAGCAGAGGCCATAGTACTTAAAAAAAAGATAAGGAAGGGCCAAACGATAGGAGGTATCCAGAAATTGAGCAACACGAAGGGATATGCAGAAAGCAGGCAACTCTCAAAAGGAGGCTACCTGCAAGAAGTAGGGGTGGAACCCCGAGGTAAAGCAGGAGTGCTGAGTATTCCTTCCACGTCAGAAATGGATGGAAACGATGGCAATGAATACATTGGAAGGCTGGTAGAACAATCAGCTTACAATATTCATTAGTCCATTAATTCTATTGAACCGCCGTATACCGAACGGTACGTACGGTTGTGTGAGAGGACGGCTACTCAATTAATGGGTAGCCTCCTACTCGATTAAAGTTTTCAAATTATTAGAAATCATAATTTAAAGGATGTGAATGTATGAGGGAAACAAATGGTTTAAAGATCCCAAAGGAAAATCGGTTAAAAGATTTTTTCTTATTTCAAAAAGATGAATTCGGAATTTTGTGGGATAAATTAACTTTAAATATTTATTCTCTTGATCAAAAACATATAGAAATCTATAAACAACTTTTAAAAATAGAAGATGAAAAAGAAATTGAAAATTTTGTTATCAAAAAAATAAGTGAATTTCCACAATTAAAAAGTGAATTTAACGAATTGTTTCAAGAGTCAAGTTTTAAAGATGAAAGTAAGAATTTACGTAGACTCAACTTATTAATATCTCAACGATGTCCATTAGGATGTCTTTATTGCTACGCCCAGAAGGGAACTTATGGTAATTCTTCATTTATGGCGAAACAAATGGTAAAAAAGAGCTTAGAATCTTTTTTTTCAGTTTTTGATAGTGTAGAAATGGTTCAATTTTTTGGAGGAGAACCTCTATTAAATATAGATCTAATTGAATATACGATAAACTTATTTGAGGAATTGTTTCACAAAAAGATAATTCAAAGAAAACCGAATTTTCTTGTAGAAAGCGGATTAGGAATCTCTAAGGAAAACTTGGAAGAATTTATAGAATTATTAAAAGTTCATCCAGAAATAAAAGTTACGGTTAGCTGTGATGGCCCTGCAGAAATTCATAATTATTTAAGGCCATATGCGAATGGTAATCCATCTTATAACAAGGTTATAGAGAATCTAAATATTTTAAAAGGATATGGACAACCTCATGCAATTGAAGTAACTTATACAAAAATTCATTATGATGTCGGTATATTACCTTCAGATTTGATTAAATATTTTAAAAATGAGTTGGGCTTAAAAGATTCGTTAATATTTGTTGTTCCTGTAATATCAAAAGATCCCTCCTTATCCTTGCCCATAGATATTGAAACAAAGATTTTACATGAATACGAAGCAAATATGATAATGTCTTTAAGAGAAGGAAGTTTTGACGAGAAATACAGCTTAGAAGAACTTAATCAGCATATAGAATATAACATTTTAAGTGCTGCTCCCACAAAATATTTTTGTGATGGAGGAATAGCCAGTTATACGATAGATACATGTGGAAATATTTATCCTTGCCATATGTTGGTTGGGATAGAAAAGTTTAGAATAGGAAACATTAATGAGAGCATTGAAAAGTTTAAAATGGATTTAGTAAATTATGCAAATATGCAAAAAGCAATTGTTGAAAAATCGAAGTATGAACAATGCGAAGGATGTTTTTTACAAAATTATTGTTCAGGATGCCCATCAGCAAACTATTTATTAACTGGAAACATGGATCCCACATTCTCATGCTGTAATATTCAACGACAAGTTATAAAAGATTTATTATTTGAATATATTAAAAATACTGTAAAGGGTGAGAAATAATGAAAAAAGAAAAAAATAAAAGTTATATAAAACTTTTAAAATATTCTAAAAAATATATAAAATATCAAAAAATTCCTCTTATTCTTGCTCCATTATTATTGTTAGTTTCAATCATGACCCCTTTTTTAATTAGATATTTTATTGATGATATAATTGGTAAAAACAAATTTTCTCAGATATTGCCTTTCTTCTTCTTTTTTGTCCTTGTTGTTTTATTAGAAAGAATCATATCTTTTTTTGTTAACTATGGATATTACAAATCTATGAATTTAGTTGTGCGAGACGAACAAATATCCATGTTCAATAAAATTATGATGATTCCCTTAAAAGATTTTTCCCACAACAAAGTTGGGGACTTTATGTCAAGGGTTCTTTCTGACACTTTGGAAGCTTCTTTCTTTCTTGGAACAGGAATCTCTCTAATCTTTTATAATTTTATACAGTTGATCATTGTTTCTTTGGTTTTATTATTTTTAAACTGGCAACTTGCTCTTATCACATTCATTATGATGCCATTTTATTATTTTTCTCTTAGAGCGTTTGACAAAAGTATTCAAAAAAGTTCCGAGTTAGAGAGGAATACGTATAGTGAACTTACAGAAGAATTTAGAGAAAAAGTCGAAGGACTTTGGTCGATAAAGAGTTTTTGCAAAGAGACCTTCTTTTCGAAAGCGTTTTTCAAAAAATCAGAGAGTTGGGTTGGTGCAAAAAACAGATTAAGCAAATTAAATCAAGGTGCAGAAGATTTTATGTCATTTATGTATGAGTTAACTCCAGTTTTAGTATTAGGTTATGGGGGTTATCTAATACTTAAAGGGGATACTACTTTAGGGACCCTTATAGGTTTCTACGCTTATTTAGGATGGATATTTACTCCTATAAGAAATCTCAGTAATTTTTATATCCAAATGCAAAGGGCAGGACAAGTTTCCAATCGTATATTTGAGATACATGATATGCCAGTAGAAGACCGCGGAAAAGGGAAATCTTTTCCTGTCGATGAATATGATATCACTTTTGAAAATATTTGCTTTACATATCAAAATTTGCCTATATTAAAAGATATAAATCTAAGAATTAACGCAAAAGAAAAAGTAGCTATTGTAGGAACAAGTGGAGCAGGTAAATCTTCGCTCGTAAATTTGATACCAAGATTTTACGAACCATCCCAAGGATTGCTTAAGATAGGTAGCTTTGAAGTTAAAGAATATGATCTTGAACAATTGAGAAAAAATGTCAAGATAGTGAGACAAAACGATCCATTATTCAACATGAGTGTAAAAGAAAATATCATGCTAGGTGATGAATTCAGTGAAGAAGAGTTCAACAAAGCCGTCAAAAAAGCAAAGGTAGATAAATTTATAGACCTTTTAGATGAAGGATACGATACAGTAGTAGGAGAAAGAGGGAGTAAGTTATCAGATGGACAAAGACAGAGGGTAGCTATAGCAAGGGCATTGATAAGGAAACCAAAGATATTGATATTAGATGAAGCAACATCGGGAGTAGACTCACAAACAGAAGAAGAGATATTTGAAGAATTAAAAGAATACGATATGACGTTAATAATAATATCTCACAGGTTATCAACGATAAGAAAAGCAGATAAGGTAGTAGTATTAAAAGATGGAGAGATAATAGGAGAAGGAACCCACAATGAATTAGTAGAAAGTTCTCCTGTTTACAAAGAAATCATTGAAAGTCAGTTGGTGATGTAAATATGGGATTTTTTATCTATTACTTTTCATTTTCAAACTTTCTTTTACTAACATTGAGTATGGCATATTTACCTCTTGTAAGGACTGGCGAGTAAAACAAGATGAACATAGAAAAAACAAATCAACAGAACTTTCAATATATTTTCCTCCAATCCCTACAAGGGGTGATTATAATTTCACTCACATGTAGTAAAATATTTGTAAGAAAGAAATTTTTAATATAGTAATAGGTAATAGAAAGGAATGAATATAATGAAAATTAAAGAAATAATATTTTTAGTTGAAGAAGATCCTGAAGGTGGTTACACTGCAAAGGCTTTAGGAGAGTCAATATTTACAGAAGCTGATTCTTTAGAAGAAATAAAAGAAAACATTAAAAACGCAATTAGTTGTCACTTTGACAATGAAGAAGATTTACCCAAATAACATATCAGAATATTTAAAGGTTGCAAAAGAAGAATTAATAAACGAACTTTTTAATAATTAATTTTTTGTTTTCATTTATGTTTTGATGAAGGAAAAGTATAATAAAATATGAAAAATCTTTGTGAATTAAATCCATATAAAACGGTTTATCAAAGTAAAGAGTTTTAATTTCAGTAAAGTGAATTAATTTTATTTTCATTCAAACTCTTCTAAAATCTCAAAAAGTTCTTCTCTTTCTTTTCCTTCAAAAACATAGAAAGAAATTGCTGAAGGTCTTCTTTTTAACGTATATTTTTTCACAAATACATTAATTTCTTTTGGTACTTTTGGTCTTAATTCTTTTGGTATGTTTTTTATTTCATCATACCTTCCATAGTTCATTATGTACCTTTCTATTATATCTTTCTGCTTTGAATCAGCTTTTAGGTATTTTTCAATGAACTCTTGTAAGTAAGCTTTATTTAAATCTTTAATGAACCTTTTTACAAGAATTTTCCTTGCTGAATAAAAGGGATGTTCTTTGAAAGTTATATCTTTGTTTGTGTAAGTTTTTTGTTCTTGGTTGGTTGTTAGTAATGAATCAACATCTATATTTGGAGGTTTTTCAAATATTGAGTTTATTAACTCTCTTGTGTAATAATCACATCTTCCTTTGATTAAACTTCCACTTTCTATGTCTTTAATTACTCTTTCTAATTTAACCTCTTGCTTGTAATAATGAACAAGATACGAAGTAAAAAATTCAGTGAGTTGCTTTTCTACCTCTAACCTCATAAATTTGTAAAAGTTTTCTTCAAACTTTTTGTCTATATCTTTCTTTTTTAGTTCTTTTATTATTGGAATAGCAAGAGAACTGTTTATTTCAAATTCAAGATTGTCTATTATGTTTCTCAATGTATTTGGCTTTATTTGCTTTGTTATTCCAGATAAGAAATTATCTAATGTTCTTTTTGAGATATTTAATTCTTTAATAGAAACTTGTTCTTTTTCTATTTCTTGTTTTATGAAATTTCTTAATGCCTTTGTGTTTTTGTGATTACCTTTTTTAATATTAATTACAAAGCGTCTAACTTCATAAATTGTGTTTGCATAATCTTTCCATATTATTTGTCTATTTTCATAATCCAATTTTGAAAACACTTTGGAGAAAATAAAAGCTGTTTCATACATCATTGGATCGTTGTTTTCTTTTTGCACTTGAAAGATAGTATCAAGTGAATTGAAAACATTAAAGTTATCATCATCAAAATAATAACCAAGGTAAAATCCTAATGGAAGAGTAAAGTTTAAAGCAGTATTTTTATCTACATCTTTTAACCACCAACTTATGTTGTTTAAAGCTTGAACTACCCCAGATGGATGAGGTACATCCTTCAATGTCTTAAATGCTTGAATATTTAACTGAGTTGCTTCTACATATTTTTCTTCATTCTTTTTTTCTCTTGCATCAGCCATAAGGATAAATCCCTTATTAACAGGATTGTTTTCGTATGCTTCACTCCAATATCTAATCTTTTCCATACTTTCATTGGAGTCATAATACAATTCTCGTATGTTTCTTAAAGATTCTACAACGAGTCCTCTAACATATTGAGGAATATTACCAAAGTTATCTCTTAATTCTTTGTATATTACTTCAACTTCTTTGACATCTTTTAACCTTTTTAAAATAATCAATTTTTGTTCTAAAAAAAGATAATACAAACCACCTTTTGATAATCCTTTTATTCCTTCTTCAATTTTTTCAAGTGCTTCTTCATATTTTGCATCCCATTTTAATTTCAATACATCAATGTAATCAATAAATTCTTCATGTTGTTTTGTTGATTCATTCTTTAGATAATCAACAATATAATTCAAAAATGGCCTTGAAAACTGTCCATAGGTAATTATCTTCACTAAAGATTGAAGAGTCATTTTACTAACCCACCTTAGTCATTTAATATTTACTATTTTGATACATTCATCTTTTATTGTTTACTTAAATTCAACTTAGAGAATTTCTCAAAAGAAGAAGTTTGTAACTCAAAATTAATTATAACATAATATTGATAAAAAGTAAAAAATGCAAGATAATTTCATTAAACAGAATAAAATTTGTCTTAATTAAAGTTTACATAAGGTTTTTTAAGGTAATCTCTAAAAATATATTCTAATCTATATTTGAGCTCAATAAAAAAATCACTTGTTTATCATATAGAAAAGGGTATGATAAAAATAGTGAATGGTCTTTTGAGTTTGTAAGAAAAAAGTGAAAAAGTTTGTTGTTATTTTATTGATAGGGGTATTGTTATTAGGAGGCATTGGTTTTGGAGGAGATGAAGAAATAATATCAAGTTTAGAATCAATAAATCCTGAAAAAATTGTAAGCTATGCTGAGGAAAGTTGGTAAGTGTATATTTTAAACTTGTAAAAAGTATTGTGAAAAGGATTAAAAATATGAGAAATGTTTAGAAACGCAGAGGTAAATATTAGATAGAGTAAGAATTAAGATTATTAGCTGGCAAATAGTAATCCTGCAGGAAAATAAAATTGAAAGCGAGAGGAGGTGCAGAAAAGTGAAATTAACTCAGGAAATTGAAGTTAAGAAAGCACTCAATCCGAAAGACCTATGGAATATTAATAAAATCTCCAACCTTGAATAGTATCACACCTTGGAATAGGTCTATACAACCTCCATTGGGTTTGCTATACTTGGCATTAAGCCTTAATACTTTAAATAACAAGATTTTAATTTATGATTTTAATCTTGCTAGACAATTTGAAAATAATATAAATGGACAATTTTCAAGACCATTTTTGAATTATATTGTTGATTATCTAAAGAATGAATCAACAAAACAACATGAAGAATTTATTGATTACATTGATGTATTGAAATTAAAATGGGATGCAAAATATGAAGAAGCACTTGAAAAAATTGAAGAAGGAATAAAAGGATTATCAAAAGGTGGTTTGTATTATCTTTTTTTAGAACAAAAATTGATTATTTTAAAAAGGTTAAAAGATGTCAAAGAAGTTGAAGTAATATACAAAGAATTAAGAGATAACTTTGGTAATATTCCTCAATATGTTAGAGGACTCGTTGTAGAATCTTTAAGAAACATACGAGAATTGTATTATGACTCCAATGAAAGTATGGAAAAGATTAGATATTGGAGTGAAGCATACGAAAACAATCCTGTTAATAAGGGATTTATCCTTATGGCTGATGCAAGAGAAAAAAAGAATGAAGAAAAATATGTAGAAGCAACTCAGTTAAATATTCAAGCATTTAAGACATTGAAGGATGTACCTCATCCATCTGGGGTAGTTCAAGCTTTAAACAACATAAGTTGGTGGTTAAAAGATGTAGATAAAAATACTGCTTTAAACTTTACTCTTCCATTAGGATTTTACCTTGGTTATTATTTTGATGATGATAACTTTAATGTTTTCAATTCACTTGATACTATCTTTCAAGTGCAAAAAGAAAACAACGATCCAATGATGTATGAAACAGCTTTTATTTTCTCCAAAGTGTTTTCAAAATTGGATTATGAAAATAGACAAATAATATGGAAAGATTATGCAAACACAATTTATGAAGTTAGACGCTTTGTAATTAATATTAAAAAAGGTAATCACAAAAACACAAAGGCATTAAGAAATTTCATAAAACAAGAAATAGAAAAAGAACAAGTTTCTATTAAAGAATTAAATATCTCAAAAAGAACATTAGATAATTTCTTATCTGGAATAACAAAGCAAATAAAGCCAAATACATTGAGAAACATAATAGACAATCTTGAATTTGAAATAAACAGTTCTCTTGCTATTCCAATAATAAAAGAACTAAAAAAGAAAGATATAGACAAAAAGTTTGAAGAAAACTTTTACAAATTTATGAGGTTAGAGGTAGAAAAGCAACTCACTGAATTTTTTACTTCGTATCTTGTTCATTATTACAAGCAAGAGGTTAAATTAGAAAGAGTAATTAAAGACATAGAAAGTGGAAGTTTAATCAAAGGAAGATGTGATTATTACACAAGAGAGTTAATAAACTCAATATTTGAAAAACCTCCAAATATAGATGTTGATTCATTACTAACAACCAACCAAGAACAAAAAACTTACACAAACAAAGATATAACTTTCAAAGAACATCCCTTTTATTCAGCAAGGAAAATTCTTGTAAAAAGGTTCATTAAAGATTTAAATAAAGCTTACTTACAAGAGTTCATTGAAAAATACCTAAAAGCTGATTCAAAGCAGAAAGATATAATAGAAAGGTACATAATGAACTATGGAAGGTATGATGAAATAAAAAACATACCAAAAGAATTAAGACCAAAAGTACCAAAAGAAATCAATGTATTTGTGAAAAAATACACGTTAAAAAGAAGACCCTCAGCAACTTCTTTCTATGTTTTTGAAGAAAAAGAAAGAGAAGAGGTTGTTGAGATGTTAAAGATGTTTGAGTGATTTATACACTATATCTTCTTTCTTATATTAATGAATTCGATTAAATTATATCGCATACGTTAATTTAGAAAAAATTAAAAAACTACAATACCCCTTCTTTTCAAACAATCAACTGACTTTCAATGATTTCTTTGTAAACAGGAGAGCTTTTTATTAATTCGTTGTGTGTTCCTTCTCCTATTATCTCTCCATCTTTTAATACTACTACCTTATCTGCTTTTCTTATCGTTGATAACCTGTGAGATATTATTATTAACGTCATATCGTATTCTTTTAATTCTTCAAATATCTCTTCTTCTGTTTGTGAGTCTACTCCTGATGTCGCTTCATCTAATATCAATACCTTTGGATTCCTTATCAATGCCCTTGCTATAGCTACTCTTTCTCTTTGTCCATCTGATAACTTACTTCCTCTTTCTCCTACTATCGTATCGTATCCTTCATCTAATGGGTCTATAAATTTATCTACCTTTGCTTTTTTGACAGCTTTGTTGAACTCTTCTTCACTGAATTCATCTCCAAGCATGATATTTTCTTTCATACTCATGTTGAATAATGGATCATTTCCTCTTACCAGTTTTATATGTTCTCTTATTTCTTGAAGATTATAGTCTTTTAAGTTTTTATTGTCTAACAATATCTCACCACTTGTTGGTTCATGCAATCTAACAAGCAAATTCATCATAGTACTTTTACCTGAACCGCTTGTTCCAACTATGGCTATCTTTTCGTTTTTGTCTATGAATAGGTTTATATCTTTTAAAACTAATTCATCTTTGTATGTAAAAGAAACGTTGTTATATTCGATATTGTAATCTTTAGGGAAAGAATAAATTCCATCACTTTCTTCTTCAGGGAGATCAAGTATTTCAAAGAATCTTTGGGAGAGTGTGTCGGCTCTTTGTAAAGCTGCTAATTGGCCACTTATCAAATTTAGTGGTCCGTATAACCCTTGTGAGATACTCAAGAAAGCTATCAAAGTCCCTAATGTAAGGATACCTTTCATTACCCTGTATCCACCAAAACCTAATATAATAGGGGTCATGATAGTAGAAACAAATGTTAACCCTCTATTTAAACTTATGTTGTTCCATGCGAATTGATTTTTCTTTTCACTCCATTTTTCTATGTCTTCCCTTACCTTTTGCTGAAAGAATACTTCTTTTTTGTATAGCTTTATTGTATTTAAATTTTCAATCTTTTCTCTCAAACTTTCCATGACTTTACTGTATTCTTTTCTTTCTTCCTTTGAACTTTTCATTAATTGGGTTTTGAAATGCTGTAAAATCCAAAAATATATTGGAATTGTGGCGTAAGTTAACAGCATGAGTTGCCAATTGAAGATGAATAAAATAAAAGAAACACGAATAAACTGAATAATATTTATTATTATAGAAGGTTTTGTCATTGTCAAAAAATTTGAAATTTCTTGTAAATCTGAAGTTAAGCGGGCTAATATATCTCCAATCTTAAAATCAATAATAGTCGAAGGAGCTTTTTGAAGTTTGTCATATAAAATAAGTTGTTCATTTTTTATTACATTGGCGCTGTAACCCATAATATAATAATTCCCAAAGAAATTGAGAACAATATATCCGATTATAAGCGTTAAATAGAGGGTTATCATAGGTGATAAAAGTGAAAAATTGTTTTGCATCATCACATCGTCTATTAGATATCTTAAGGCAAAAGGTTGGATGAGAAGAGTTATTTCCATGATTAAGAAAAGAATAAGCATATTTCGAGCCTTTTCCCGATATTTTTTTGAGTAATTAAATAGTCTTTTTGCATTGGAAGAAAGCAAGTTACTCATCACTGAATACCACCTTTCATTTGAAGTTTTTCACACCACCAACTGACTTTCAATGATTTCTTTGTAAACAGGAGAACTTTCTATTAATTCGTTGTGTGTGCCTTCTCCTATTATTTCTCCATCTTTTAATACTACTACCTTATCTGCTTTTCTTATTGTTGATAACCTATGAGATATTATTATCAACGTCATATCATATTCTTTTAATTCTTCAAATATTTCTTCTTCTGTTTGTGAGTCTACTCCCGATGTCGCTTCATCTAATATCAATACCTTTGGATTCCTTATCAATGCCCTTGCTATAGCTACTCTTTCTCTTTGTCCATCTGATAACTTACTTCCTCTTTCTCCTACTATCGTATCGTATCCTTCATCTAATGGGTCTATAAATTTATCTACCTTTGCTTTTTTGACAGCTTTGTTGAACTCTTCTTCACTGAATTCATCTCCAAGCATGATATTTTCTTTCATACTCATGTTGAATAATGGATCATTTCCTCTTACCAGTTTTATATGTTCTCTTATTTCTTGTAAGTTATAGCCTTTTAAGTTTTTATTGTCTAACAATATCTCACCACTTGTTGGTTCATACAATCTAACAAGCAAATTCATCATAGTACTTTTACCTGAACCACTTGTTCCAACTATGGCCATCTTTTCGTTTTGGTCTATGAATAGGTTTATATCTTTTAAAACTAATTCATCTTTGTATGTGAAAGAAACGTTGTTATATTCGATATTGGAATCTTTAGGGAAAGGCAAAATTCCATCACTTTCTTCTTCAGGGAGATCAAGTATTTCAAAGAACCTTTGGGAGAGTGTATCTGCTCTTTGTAGTTGTGCAAGTTGTTCACTAATTGTTTTAAGGGGAACGAAAAGCCAAGTAGAAAATTGATAAAAAGCAAGCAAAGTTCCCATTGTTAAAATGTTAGACATCATTAGGTATCCTCCAACTCCAAGTATCAATGGTGTGGTGATTGATATAATTAAACTTATTCCTTGATCTAATTTAAGAAAATTCCAAATGTATTTTTTCATGCTACTTTCCCAGTTTTCAGTTTTTTCACTTACCTTTTGATGAAAAAAAGATTCTTTAGTAAGTATTTTTACAGTATTTATGCCTTCTATTTTTTCTCTCAAGGTTTCCATAACTTTGCTATATTCTTGCCTTTCTTCAGATGAAGATTTTTGGAAGCTTTTGCTGCATTTAGTCAAGATTAAATAGTAAAAAGGTATTGTTGCAAGTACTACAACACTCAGTTGCCAACTGAAAAGAAATAAAACGGTTAAAATAAGAGCAAGTTGCAGAAGGTTTAAATATATAGAAGGTTTTGTTAGTACAAGAAAATTAGATATTTCGTTAATGTCTGAAACTATTCTAGTTAAGAAATCACCCAGAAAAGTTTTATCATAAGATAAAAAAGGAACTTTTTGAATTTTGTTGTATAGAACAATTTGTTCTTTTTTTGTCACGTCTATTTGATATACATTCAAGTAATAATCTGTTGTGAATCCAATAAAAAATTGTCCAATTATTATTGCCAGGTATATTATCATTACTGGGAGAATTAAGGAAAACCTTCCAACAGTTATTACATTATCAATTAAGTATCTTAAAATGAAAGGATTTGCAACAAAAAGGAGATAGCTAAAAAACGACAAAAGATAAATATTGAATATTTGTCTTTTATATTTATTAGAATATTCAAATAACCTTTTAACATTTTTAGAAACTATCGGTGAATTCATTAAATACCTCCCTTGGTATTGTTAAGAATATTGTGTAAGCATAGAGGTAACCTTAGATATTGCTTGCAAGAGCAGAATTTTTAATAGATTATTTACTTTTAATTGATTCAGGTTTTGCTTCTTTTGTTTCTCTCCATGTTTTAGAGTTTTTTGAAAAAGCTTTTTTCTTTTAGACCAATTTAACTAACCACTTCTTGCTGTTTCCCGTACCTTTTTTCTTTTATTGAAGAAGTTAATTTTCCAAAAGATTCTCTTTCATTTTTTGAGTAGTTTTGCAATTTCAATTGCGAACTTCTTATAATAATCCAATAAAAGGGTAAAGAAACAAAAACAATCAATGAACTTTTTCACTATTTTTATTATATCCTTTTCTATATGATTTTCAAGCGATTTTTTTATTGAGCTCAAACATTGATTGGAATATATTTTTAGAGATTGACTCAAAAAAGCTTATGTAAACTTTAGCTTTGATATTTTTTCACGAGTTATTATTCGTTGGGGATTTTCCTTTTTTGAAGGTGGTTATGAAGCTATTTTTTTAGAAGATAAAAGGGTTGAATGTTGACTCGTTAACATTGAAATGGATGTAACTTGATTTTTTATTAGTGATATTAGTTTTTTTAAAAATGGGGAAGTTATTTTTCAGAAAGTCCTTAGCAAAGAAAAAATATTGAATATAAAATCCAATATTCTCTAAGCTTATTTTATACTATATTATATTTATACATTGAAAATGATTAATTTCTAAATTAATTTGTAGAATTAAGTAAACTCAATCTAAAATATTCTTCCAATCCATATACTATTGAATCTATTATCTTATTTTTGTAATCATCTGTCAATAGTAGTTTTTCTTCATTTTCGTTGGATATAAATCCACATTCTATTATTACTGCTGGCATCTTGGTTCGATTCAGCACTTTATAATCGTCTCCTTCTATTATTCCTCTATTTCTAGCTCCTGTGCCATTAATTAATGAATTCATTAGAATTTCTGCAAGTTCATAGTTGTTTAAATCACCGAAAGAACTATTTCTATTTGGATAGTATAGCATCTGTATGCCGGTTACGGAATTATCGTTATTCAAAGAATTGCAATGAATGCTAATAAATATTCTAGCATTTTCTTTATTTGCCATCTCGGCTCTTAAGATATTATCTGTATATTTATCGCTATCCCTAGTTAAAATAGCTTTATATCCATTTAGATTTAATTTTTCCTTTAGCATTATGGAAATTTCTAAATTGATATCTTTTTCATATTTTCCACTGAATCCAATACTTCCAGGATCTTCGCCACCATGCCCAGGATCAATTACTATAACTTTTTTTGAAGGTTTAAAAACAGTGTCTCTGAAAACAAACCGTTTAATTGAAAATAATACAACTAAAACTAATAATACAGATAAAACTATAAGTATGATTTTTTTAAGCAGGAAATTCTCCCCCTTTCTCTAATGATCAGCTATAAGTTATATTATTAGTGATTGCTAATAGTAATTATTATTAATAATAAAGTCATAAAAATTGTTCCTATTGTCGCAATTACATTAATAATTTTCTGTGCCTTAACATCGTTTTTGATTATTTTTACAATAACTTTGTATATTGCTATTCCAATAATTCCACCTATCATATTGTTAATTATATCTGTAATATCAGAAGCTCCAACCCCTAAAATAAACTGGGATACTTCACATATAAAGCTGATTAAGAAAACAAAGAATATTTTTCTGCCTGTAGAATACTTTTTAAATAAAATTTCCAAATATATTCCAAGAGGTAAGAAGATCACTGCATTCATAATCATTTCTCTAAAATTGAGTTTGTCATTTATTATTAGAGATTCGCTAAAGGGAATCAAATTTATACTTCTCATATATCCCAGGTTAGAAAATGGAATATCAAATTTGAATATTATTATCCAAAATAACGCAATCATATAAATAATAAATAGTATTTTAGTTAAGTTATTTGTTTTATTATCATCATTTGTTTTACTCACTTTTTTAGTTCACCTTTCTTTTTTAACTTGGACGATACGACGATACTTCGATTGAAGGGGAGATAAGAGGGCACCGCCCTGAACCTACTATAAATCAAAATCTCTTTTTAAAAAGTTGTTTTTAAAGTCAGTAACTTGGACGATACTTCGACTGAATGGGGGATAGGAGGGCTCCGCCCTGAACCTACTATAAATCAAAATCTATTTTAAAACGTTATTTCTAAAGTCAGTAATGAAGATTAGCACTCTCTTCGCTAAAAACATCACTTTTCTTGATGGTTTTCAAATGTGGCATTGTTCTAGTTAACTATAACACATAATTTCTATATTGTCAACTTATAGATAGGGACTTTTGTGAGTTTTGTATAAATGGGAAGATTTTCGTGTTTTTCTACTAAGGTTTTGTGAAAAATAAATAATTAAAAATAGGAGAAGTATACAATAAAAAAATTGAAGATCTAGTAAAGCCTTCTTCTAGTTAGCGAGTGATTCAATAAAGTAGGCACTGCAAAAACTAAATTAATATTGTTTTTTCTTTACTTGAGACCCAATAAAGAATTCTATTCTCTAATATTGAGAAATTCGTCCTTTAATATGTCCATAAAAATAATATCGTATCGTTTATTATTAAAAAATTTTGCTTGTCTCCTTTTACCAATTACTTTAAAGCCAACTTTTTCATATGCTTTTATTGCCCTTTTATTATAATCAAATACCTCGAGCATTATATTTTGTAAATTAAGAGCGTTAAAGCCATAGTCTAGAAGTAGTTCCATGGCTTCTGTCCCATATCCTTTTGATAGATATTCTTTGTCTCCTATGAATATACCTAGTGTAGCTGTTTGATTGATGTTGTCGACATTGTTGAGTGAGCAATTACCTAGAGGTTTATCTGTAGCTAAATCAACTATGGTAAAGGCTGTGTCGTTGTTTTTTGCCATATCTTCTAGAATCTCTTTTTCTCTTAGGAGGGATACTATTTTATCATCTACCAAAAGATATTGAGATATTTCAGGGTCATTTAGCCATTCAGTATACTTTTCAAAGTCGTCTGGGTTTACCGGTGATAAATAACATTTTGTTCCAACCATCTTTTTAAAGTATCTTGCCATGCTATTCGCCTTCTTTAATTTTCCCATCAGTTCGTAAATTTTTACTACTTTCCACTTTTTTGATATTATTTTACACCAGTTATTATATCTTTTCTGTTTTTAATTTTTTAAGAAGTTTTTGCCATTTTCAGTTAAGCAAGTTACATTTATAGATTGGAAGTTTTACCAGATAAGAATGAAGTAGAAGTTGTAAAAAAGTGTGTGTTAAAAAATAAAAGGGAGTTTTTATCTCCCTTTTATTTTGCAAGTTTTAAAATATTTAAAACGTCTTCTTTATATAGTTTTACAAAATTTCCTATAGGTCCTTTTTCAGTCGCTTTTTCAGCCATTTCTTCAAATCTATCATCTGGTACTTTTAGACCACTTAAGGTTATAGGTAAGTTTAATTCTTCTTTATAAAATCTTTCTAATCTGTTTATTCCTTCAAGGGCTGTTTTTTCAAGGTTGAAAAAGTCAGGTTCAACGTTCCATACCCTCGTTGCATACTGAGCAAATCGATTGATGTCATGCCTGTATACATATTTCATCCAGGCTGGGAATAGTACAGCTAAACCTGCTCCATGAGCAACATCGTAAATGCCACTTACTTCATGTTCTATATCGTGAGTTGCCCAATCTTCTTCTCTTCCAGTTCCTAACAAACCGTTGTGTGCGACAGTTCCAGCCCACATGATCTGGGCTCTGACATCGTAGTTATGTGGATCTTTTAAAGCTAGAGGTGCATTTTTTATAATAGTTCTCATAGTTGCTTCACTGAGTCTATCTGTTAAATCAACATTTCTTATATTGGTAAAATATCTTTCCATCACATGAGTTAGCATATCTACTGCTCCAACCGCTGTTTGGAAAGGTGGTAGAGTGTAAGTTAATTCTGGATTCATTATAGCAAATACAGGTCTTAAGATATCATAGTTGATAGATCTTTTGTACCAACCATCTTCATTGGTAATTACTGATCCCATGCTAGCTTCACTACCAGCTGCTGGTATTGTAAGGATAACCCCTACAGGTAAGGCTTCTTTCAATGTTCCTTTTCCTTCATATAGTTCCCAAATATCTCCATCATATTTTACGCCGGCTGCAATTGCTTTTGCGGAATCTATAACGCTTCCTCCTCCGACAGCTAATATAAAATTAATGTGTTCTTTTTTGCAGATCTCAATACCTTTTCTTACTAGACTTAATCTAGGATTAGGCTGTACGCCTCCAAGCTCAATAAACTCAACATTTGCATTTTTTAATGATTTTACAACTTTATCATATAGTCCAGTTTTTTTAATACTTCCTTGTCCATAGTGAAACAAGATTTTATTTGAATATTGTTTAGCAAATTCTCCAACTCTTTCTTCAGTGTTTTTTCCAAAAATTATTCGTGTTGGACATACCCATTCAAAGTTTATCATGTAATTCACCTCTTTGTATTTTAGTTATAAATAAATGTTTAGCTCTTATTAATCTTTAGATCCTCTATATTAGCAGCAAGAAAATAATAGAAGGCTGCCCTCTTATAACCTGCTTTAGAGTTTATAGTGTAAAAACTGTTAATTGAATTTTCCTTTTATAGTATGTCAACTTTAAAAATATAGGTCTTTTCATGATATAATTATTACAACACAATTATATCATTAGAAATTAGTTTTTTTATCGGCAAGAATATTAAAAATCTTTTAAGGGGGAGTACATATGAAGCTGAAGTGGAAGATAACAATCTTGATTTTATTGGTGTTGGCGTTACCTGTAGTAGTTATTATTACTTATTCGACTCTGAATTATGGTGATACCCTTAAAGATAAAGCCTCACAAATAATCCAGATAAATAATGAAAAACTAGCAGACTTCTTTAGTCAATATATAAGCGACTTAAAAAGGGTTGCTTCTACCATTGCTTCAGACCCTGATGTAACAAATGTAATTACTCAGAGTACCGAAGAAACAGAGCGTATGTACTTGAAACTTCAAAATTATTGTGAACAATATCAAGAATTTATAGGTGTGTATGTTGGAACAAAAAATGGGGACATGTTTATGAGGCCTGTTGAATCGGAAAAGCAACTTTCAAAGGACTTTGATCCTAGAACTAGGCCTTGGTACAAAGATGCTGTATCAAAACCTAACGAAGTTATTATTACAGATCCTTTTTTAGACGTTGTAACAAAAGATACTATTGTCGCAATTTCAAAGGCAGTAAAAAATAGTAAAGGTGAAATAGTAGGAGCAGTAGGTATAGATCTTTCCATGTCAAAGATAAGTGAAATGCTTAAAAAGGATTTAGGTTTTAAAGAAACTTTGTTTGTGATAAACAATAAAGGTGTAATAATATTTCATCCGGATGTCACAAAAATTGGAGTAGATATTTCAGGAGAAAGTTACTTTAAAAATTTGAAAGGACAGACAAACGTTTCTTATGTTAAAGATGGCTCAGTATTTTATACGTGTACAAAACTTAATGGAATTGATTGGACGTTGATAACTGAGGTTAACGTTAAAAATTTATTTGGTGAAGTTAGATCAATCACTAACGTAAATCTTTTTATAGTTATAATAGTTGCGGTTTTAGCTATATTATTGGGGATATTCTTTACAAACAGGTTTATTACTAAGCCAATTAATCAATTAAAAACTCATATCACTGAAATTGCAAAAGGAGATCTTACACAAAAAGTAGAAATAACTTCAAAAGATGAAATAGGAGAGATGGCAGGGGCATTAAATGAGGCTATTGAAAGTTGGGCAAATTCAATAGTTTCGATAAGAGAAGGCGCTATTAATATAGATGGTTCATCATCAGAGATAATGAATATCTCTAGAAATAGTGCAAAATCCTCTGAAATTTTATCCCAGAAGGCATCGGAAATTAGCGAGAATGCACAAGATACTTCCGCTTCAGTGGAAGAAGTAACATCTGGTATTGAAGAAATAGCTGCTTCTGCACAAAACGTTTCTAGATCGGCTCAAGAGCTTAATCGAGCTGCATCTGAAACTGAGAACGCTGCTAATGAAGGCTTGAAATCAATAAATTCAATAAGTGAAACAATAAAAAACGCTGTTAATAAGTCAAAAGAAACTCAAAGTGTTGTAAAGGAGTTAATTGAAAGGTCTGTTAATATAGGTAAAATTGTTGAGACCATCAATTCTATAACAGAACAGACTAATCTTTTGGCTTTAAACGCTGCTATAGAAGCTGCAAGGGCAGGAGAAGCAGGAAGAGGCTTTGCAGTAGTAGCGGATGAAATAAGGAGCCTTGCTGAAGAGTCAAAAACAGCGACTACTAAAATAGAGGAGATTCTTGATGGAATTAAAGAAAGTACAAACGTTGTTGATAATTTTACAAACGAGACTGTTGAAATAATAAATCGAATAGATGATCAAATGACAGACATAAGTTCCAACTTTAAAGAGATATTATCTATGGTTAAAAATTTGAATGATGGGATAGATAATCTTACAGCAACTTCACAAGAACAAAGCGCAAGCACTGAAGAAATGAGTTCTGCAATGGATAGAGTTGCTCAAGCTGTAAATTCCATAAGTGAAAGTTTACATGAGATTTCAAAATTGATCTCTACCCAAAAAGAAGATGCTAAAAAACTTGAACAGAGTGCAAAGAAACTATCTGAATTAGCTGAAGAACTCTCAGAAAAAATTAAAATGTTTAGAGTATAGGAGAAGGAATTTTGTTTAAACTGTATTTAGCTTATTATTTAGAAGCATTAAGCGATAGTCAATTAGAAACTATATCTAATTTAAAATTTGAAACGTATGAAAGAGATGGTATCAACAAATTTAGAAAGGAAATAAATTCTAAAAACGAAACATATCAGATTTTGAAAATATTTAAAATATTTGAGATAGTTCCAGGATACGCAGTTCAAAAAGAAGATATATATTATGATTTTGACGAAGAATCACGTGAAAAAAATGATTTAATAATCTCTGTACTAGGGCAAGATTTTCTGATTTTTTTGTTAACTCTTTTAGATAATGAAAAAGATTCAATATTGAAAGCTCGAGAAAATATTGGTTTGATGTTAGAATCTCTTTCGTATGACTATATGGTTCAGATAAGTTTATGGAATAAGTATGGATTCGCAAGGTTGTATATAAAACAAGGTGAAAAAGATCTGGGTTTTATAGATTTAATTAATAGGTGGTATAAAACGGAACAGGAATACAAGATTTTTTTTGAAGATTTACTAAAAGATAATCGAGTAAAAAAATTGTCTAGTTATTTTATCAGAAAAGAAGGTTATGTTAAAATTACTTAACAAACAAAATTAAAGTTGAAAAAGCATTAAGAGCGTCTAATCGTCTTTTATGATGATTAGACGCTTTTATTTTAGGATAACGACTATTTATAGAGATTGAGAAATGTTACTATAAATTGTAAAATGTATTATGAGGATGAAAAATATTTCATAAGGGGGTTATTTTTATGTACAGGGTTGCAATTTGGGGTTTTGGAGCTATGGGAAGTGGAATAGCAAGGAATGTTTTGAGTAAATTCGACTTACAATTGGTTGGAGTTTATGATATTAGAAGAGAGTACATTAACAAAGATGTAGGAGAGTTATTGGGAGGAGGAAAAAACGGGGTTAAGGTATTTGAAAATCCTGAAAAAATGATTGTTGAAACAAATCCTGATCTTGTTGTAATAGCAACCTCTTCTTTTATATCTACTGTAAAAGACCAAATAATCACCGTTTTAAGAAATAATGTTAATGTAATTACAATTGCTGAGGAAATGGCGTATCCTTTTTATACTGACATAGAAGCAGCTAATGAGATAAATAATGTAGCTATTAGACACAACGTAAGTGTTTTGGGAACAGGTATAAATCCTGGTTTCGTCCTTGATAACTTAATAATAACGCTGACGGGAGCTTGTTTAAATGTTAGAAAGATAAAGGCTTCAAGAATAAACGATCTTTCTCCTTTTGGTCCAACAGTGATGCAAACTCAAGGTGTTGGTACAAATCCTAAAGAGTTTGAAAAAGGTATCGAAGATGGCTCAATAGTTGGGCACATAGGATTTGAACAATCAATAGACATGATCGCCGATGCTTTAGAATGGAATATTACTCACATTGAAGAAATAAGAGAACCTATAATTTCAAATGTTAAAAGAGAAACGAAATATGTTAAAGTGGATCCGGGGATGGTTGCTGGTTGCAAACATATTGCTAAAGCTTATTCAGATGATAAATTGGTAATCGAATTAGAACATCCTCAACAAATTCTTCCTGAACTTGAAGGTGTTCAAACAGGTGATTATATAAACATTGAAGGGAATCCTAATATTTCTTTATCAATAAAACCAGAGATTCCTGGAGGTAAAGGTACTATAGCTATTGCTACTAATATGATACCTATTGTTATAGAGGCGGAACCTGGTTTATTAACCATGTCTGATTTACCTATTCCAAGAACATTAATAGGAGAATTTTATTGAAAGGAGAGATTTTATGAAAGCCAAAAAAGGAGATTGGGTTCAGATTCACTTTGTGGCTTTGAAACCTCAGGAAAGGTCGGAACATTTACCTGAGGATACAAAAAAGGTTCCCTTTGAAATTCGTATAAAGGGCTTTTTGCAGAATGATGAAGCTAATGTAGGTGATTTGGTGAGTATAAAAACTCCTATAGGCAGAATCGTCGAAGGAAATTTAGAAAAGATAAATCCAAAATATGAGCATAATTTTGGAGAACCTATTCCCGAACTTTTAGAAATAACTATGGATTCATTGTTTGAAGGTGATAGAAATGGATAGATCTTATGAAGGCATTATGAGCAGGCAAATAGAAATAATAAAAAAATCAATTGGAGTTGACTACGATAAATTTGAAATCGAAGGAATAGCTTTTGATTATCAAAAGATGATGAAAGAAGCTGGTTATACAATATCGGAGATCCAAAAAATACAGAGGGAAACTGCGGTAGGGAATACACCTTTGGTTGAATTAAAAAATTTAAATGCATTAATATCAAGATGTTCAGATAGAGGAAAAGGTGCAAGAATATTCATAAAAGATGAACAAACAAATCCTTCAGGGTCGTTTAAAGACAGAAGGGCTTCTGTAAGTGTATATAGGGCTAAAGAATTAGGCTACAAAGGAGTTATTGCAGCAACGAGTGGTAACTATGGGGCGGCTGTTGCATCTCAAGCCGCAAAAAGAGGTTTAAAGTCAATTATTGTTCAAGAATGTTTTGATTCAAGAGGTGTTGGTCAACCGGAGATTTTAGAAAAAGAAAGGTCTTGTGCTGCATATGGAAGTGAAATAGTTCAAACTACGGTTGGTCCAGAACTGTTTTATTATACATTGCTACTTCTAGAAGAAACAGGCTTTTTTAATGCTTCTCTTTATTCTCCTTATGCTATCGCTGGTATAGAGACTTTAGGTTGGGAGATAGCTAAACAAACGCAACAAATTACAGGTAGGTTTCCTGATGTAGTAGTGAGTACTCATGCAGGTGGTGGTTTAACCACAGGTACAGCAAGAGGTCTTCAAAAGGCCGGAGCAACAAATACCCTAGTAGTTGGTGCAAGTGTGGATCTTAGAGGCCTTCATATGGCTTCTGATGAGGATTTCAACAGAAAATCATTTACGACGGGACACACGGGGTTTGGTATTCCTTTTGCCGTATTTCCGGATAGATCGGATGTTCCAAGAAATGCTGCTAGAGTTCTTAGATATATGGATAGATATGTTCTTGTTACACAAGGTGAAGTTTTTTATATGACAGAATTACTTGCAAAGTTGGAGGGTCTTCAAAGGGGACCCGCTGGAAACACATCATTGGCTGCTGCTTTTGCCTTGGCTAGAGAGATGAACGAAGATGAAATAATAGTTGTAAATGAAACTGAATATACAGGTGCAGGAAAATTACCTAGTGCTCAATTAACATTTGCAAAACAAAACAACATCGAAGTAAAAAGAGGGGATCCGATAAAAGAAGACAAACCCGGTGAAAGGATTGTAATCCCTGAGAGTCCTTTACAGATTGGTTATATAGAAATACCAATGATCCAGTTAAAAGAATCATATATAAATCAACTTTTTAAAAGGTTAAATAAGACAGAATTTACCAAGAAAGAAATAGAATTTATTGCTGAAGATATAAAAGAAAGCATCGGAACTGTTCAAAAATTGATAGAAAAACTAAGAGATAATTTTTAGTGCGAGGTGGTTTTTATGAAAGATAGACCAGATGATTTCGTCGAAAGATCAAAGAAACTGCAGCACATGACAGACGAGGAGTTAGATAAATACTTTTGGGAACTTGCGGGAAAGGTAGTCGATCCTTTGGTAGCACTAGCCCAAACGCATACTTCTCCTTCCATAGAAAGATCGGTTTTGCTTAGAATGGGTTTTAATTCCTTGCAAGCAAAGGCTCTTGTAGAAAGAATTACTCAAGAAAGGCTTTTATCTAAAGGTGCAGGCAATGTAGTATATCAGCTTGCGAGACTAAAAAATATTGATATCTTGCAAGCAGGCGAAGAACTGATAAAAGGAAATTATTGGGAAGAAGTAGAAAATTTATTCAAAGGTGGGAGTGTAGATGAAACTTCAACCAAATGAAAAGATAAAAGTGGAAGAAATACTGAAAGATCTAGAAAATTATATCCCAAAAAGAAAAGGGTGGACGTGGAGGAAAAAATTACCTGAAGGAGTAAAAAAAGGTGATTTTGATTATTATCAAATAAGTGAAGATTTAAAAAATTCTGTGCATTTACCTTCAGCTCACTATTTTGATAACATTGATCCTCAACCTGATACTGTAATAACATCAGAAATAGCCTCAGGCAGATTTGAAGAAGATATACGAAGGATGAGAATGGCTGCCTGGCATGGAGCAGATCATATAATGGTTATTAGGACACTGGGTCAAAGTCACGTGGATGGTCTTCTTGAAGGAACGCCTGAAGGAACTGGGGGTATTCCGATAACTAGAAAACAGCTTAGAGCTACTAGGAAAGCTTTAGATCTTATAGAAGAAGAAGTTGGGAGAGAGATAAATCTTCATAGTTATGTATCAGGGGTAGCAGGTCCTGAAATTGCGGTACTTTTTGCTGAGGAAGGGGTAAATGGGGCACACCAAGATCCTCAGTATAATATATTGTATAGAGGAATAAATCCAATAAGGTCTATTGTAGATGCTGCAGTTGCAAAGAAAATTATGGCTTCTGCTAATATGCTTCAAATAGATGGGGCTCATAATGCCAATGCATCTGCTAAGAAAGCTAGAAATGTGATGCCTGAACTACTTGTACAGCATGCAATAAATTCATTATTTTCTTTAAAAGTTGGAATGAAGAAAGAAAATATAGCTTTATCAACTGTACCACCGGTTGTTTCGCCTTCTCCTGAGTTTAGAATTAATTTAGTGTATGCAGTAACCTTAAGAGAATTATTTAACGGATATAAATTTAGGGCTCAAATGAATACAAGATATATTGAGTCAGATTTGTTTGATGCTACCAGGATACATGTATTAAATACGATGATATCAAGATTGACATCTGCCGATATTCAATCGACAATTACTCCTGACGAAGGACGAAACGTTCCGTGGCATATTAATTCTATAAGAGGTGTTGAAACCGCTAAGCATACCTTAATATCTGCAGATGGGATAAAAAAATATGTCAAACTTGATGAGGGAA
>ENA-UPSA01001277-UPSA01001277.1-bioreactor-metagenome-genome-assembly--contig:-NODE-1277-length-25963-cov-113.425699_pt1 | contig 25963 bp, 22 predicted proteins | sample MGYA00238183_ERZ773288 | MGnify/ENA primary metagenome ERZ773288 (study PRJEB29028, sample SAMN07631243) | bioreactor metagenome | isolation source: Switchgrass digestor | place: USA: Dartmouth... | reverse complement strand
TCAATGTCAGTCTTCAGGTCCTGCCCAGTGTGCCCGAGGAGGATATTTATCCTGTTGTGGATAAGGTCATTGAGATGATTCAGAAAAGCGGTGTCAAATATGTTGTCGGTCCCATGGAAACCACCATGGAAGGCGAATTCGACACGCTTATGGAAATCGTTAAGAAGGCCCAGACCGTATGCTGCGAAGCAGGAGCCAAAAGGGTCATATCCGTGGTTAAAATCGACTATCGGCCGGAAGGTGTCACCATTGAAGAGAAAATCGAAAAATATCGGAACAAAGCGTAACACAGGGATAGACTGGCTGCCTGTCGGTTTCTCATTGGCGATACTGGTCACCTGGCACGTTGTGGTCACCTGGCATGATGTACCGGAGTTCATCCTGCCATCCCCTGTCAAGGTGATTGAAGAACTCATCGGCTCATGGGATCTCCTCCTGGAGCACACCCTGGTGACGATCTCGGAAGCTTTTCTGGGACTTTTTATATCCATCGTTCTGGGAATAGCCATCGGCTTTGCCATGGGCTATTTCGAGACCTTCAGGCGGATGGTTTATCCTTTGTTTGTGATGACCCAAACCGTTCCCCTGTTCGTCCTGGCCCCCCTGTTCATCCTCTGGTTCGGCTTCGGTATCCTGCCAAAGATTGTGGTGGTCTTTATGGTGTGCTTTTTCCCCATAGCCGTAACCTTTGCCCAGGGACTTGTGCAATCGGACAGCGGAATGGATGATCTTCTGAAAGTGATGGGGGCAACCCGCTGGAAAATATTCCGGATTTCCCGGATACCACAGGCCCTTCCGCATCTTTTTTCAGGCTTAAAAATTGCCGCCACATACGGCATTGTGGGTGCCGTCCTCGCCGAATGGGTTGGTGCGCAGAAAGGTCTCGGCGTTTTCATGACACGTGCCATGAAAAGCTTTAGAACAGGCGTGCTCTTTGCCGATGTGCTCATCATTGTCCTGTTAAGCATGCTCCTCTATAAAGCGGTGGAGTGGGTTGAACGCATCGTTTGCCGGAATATCACTAACGGAGGGAAAATCACATGAAAAGAGTCAAACTGTACATAGTTCTGTTCTGTTTATTGATAACCATGATCCTTGCAACGGGCTGCGGCGAAGCTCAAAAAGTTACTTTTGTGCTGGATTGGACGCCAAACACCAACCATACCGGCGTTTATGTGGCTGTGGAAAAGGGCTATTATGCTGAGGAAGGCCTGGATGTGACGATTATTCAGCCTTCCGACATGGGCGCTGATGCCATGGTGGCCTCCGGGGCCGCACAGTTCGGTGTCAGCTACCAGGAGAGCGTCACCTTTGCCCGGGCGGAAAATGTGCCGCTGGTTTCCATTGCCGCTGTTATTCAGCATAACTCTTCCGGCTTCGGGGCGCTTAAGGAAAAAAACATCAGAAGCCCTAAAGACTTTGAAGGGAAGAAATACGGCGGCTGGGGTTCCCAAGTTGAGGAAGCCACCATCAAATACCTGATGGAAAAGACGGGTGCCGATCCTTCAAAGGTAGAGATCCTGTCCGTCGGAACGGCAGATTTCTTCCAGGCCAGCAGCAGCGGCCAGATAGATTTCGCCTGGATTTTTGAAGGCTGGGATGGCGTTGCCGCAAAACTGAAGGGCATAGAGATTGACTATATCGATCTGGGGAAGACCGATCCCGTGTTTGACTACTACACGCCGGTGATTGTAACCAGCGAGGATATGATCCAAAACAACAGCAAGATGGTTGAAGCGTTTATGCGTGCCACCATCAAGGGTTACCGTTTTGCCATGGAGCATCCGGAAGAAGCGGCGGAAATCTTTATAAAAGCTGTTCCCGAGGCGGATCCGGAGCTCATCAGGGAGAGCCAGAAATTCCTTGCGGACAGGTACCAGGACGATGCGCCCTACTGGGGGATGCAGAAAAAAGAGGTCTGGCAGCGTTACAACGACTGGTTATATGAGAATGGCTTCATCGCCGAACCCATCGATGTGGAAAAGGCCTTTACAAACAAGTTTGTGGAATAAAGCAGCAGGGATTTGAAATGGAACAGATTGTGGCGGAAAACGTCAGTAAATACTATACAGTTCCGTCGGAGAAAGGCGGAAGGATACATGAGAAACTTCAAGTGCTGAATAAGGTCAGTTTCAGGGTGGAGAGGAATGAATTTGTCTCCATCCTGGGACCGAGCGGCTGCGGCAAAAGCACGCTGCTCAGGCTGCTTGCAGGCCTTGACAGGGATTTTGAGGGTATTATCCGTATAGAGGATGTCGATCTGAAAAAGAATCGGGTCCCGGTTTGCTACATGCTCCAGAAGGATCATCTCTTGCCCTGGAGGACGCTTATGGAGAACGTGCTGCTTCCTGCCGAGATTGAAGGTGCTGACCTGAAAAAGGAAGCAGAGGCTGTCAGGCCCATGCTGAGGGAATTTGGCCTGGAGGAGTTTGAGAACTACAGGCCTCACGCCCTGTCGGGAGGCATGCGCCAGAGGGCGGCCCTTTTGAGAACCTACCGGATGCGGGGAGACATCATGCTCCTGGATGAGCCCTTCGGCGCCCTGGATGAGATCACCCGGATGCAGATGCAGGACTGGCTGCTGGATGTTTGGGGAAAGCACAGGAAGACCGTCCTGTTTGTCACCCACAATATCGACGAGGCCATCCTTCTGTCGGACCGGGTTCTGGTGATGAGCCCAAGGCCCGGAACCATCGTGAAGGATATCCGGATAGATTTCCTAAGGCCGAGAAACCGCGACATGCTGCTGAGCAGCCAGTTCCTCAGCTACAAGAAAGATATCCTTGCCTCTCTGGCATAAATAAATACCTGAATGTTATGAACACCGCAGGGTATCTGTTTCTGCTTGCTGTGACCGCTAATACAGGACGTTCCGCTTTGATTTACAAAAACAAATGACGCGTATATAATAGGATTCGAGGTATATAATGTAATACGTAAAAAAGGTGGTGAGATATATGTACTATGGAGACAACAACTATGGACCCCGCACCTATGAGGAACAGTATGATGCCATAAAGGGCATGAACGCCTATATTACCAAAGTCTTTGGCTGGATGTTCATAGGACTTATCCTGACAACGCTGGTGGGATTGGCTATTGCCAGCAATCTGAGCCTTGTTTATACAATTGTAACGACTCCCGTTCTGTTTTACGGGCTTATGATCGCCGAACTGGCTGTGGTGATTATATTGTCGGCTCGCATTACCAGGCTTTCCTATATGGGGGCTGTCAGCCTGTTCATGGTGTATGCGGCTTTGAACGGGGTTACCTTTTCACTCATCTTCCTGGCCTTTACCGACGCATCCATTATCTCGGCCTTTGGAACCACTGCCGTTACCTTTGGCGTCATGTGTGCCTATGGGTATTTCACCAGGAACGACCTGACCCGTTTCAGAAGCATTCTCTTCATGGGGCTTATCGGTGTTCTGGTGCTGTCCCTCGTGAATATCTTCCTGGCAAGCAGCTCCATTGGCTGGATCATCAGCCTTGTCAGCCTGTTCGTGTTCCTGGGCCTTACGGCCTATGATATGCAGAAGCTGAAGGCGTTTTATTTCAGCACCGAGGGCAACCTGGCACTTAGGAACAACCTTGGCATCTATGGTGCATTACAGTTATATCTTGATTTCATCAACCTCTTCCTGACCATATTGAGATTTATGGGAAAGAGGAGAAATTAAGCAGAAATCAAAACTCTGGATGAAGCGGGAGGCGAAAGGTTTACCTCCCGTTTTTCAATGCGGTGGGAAGCAAATGGCCGTAAGTCCTGCCGATATGGCACGGTGAGGCTGGAGGCCTGCTTTCTTTTATTTTCACCGGATTTTTGGTATGATAAGTTATGATTGTGATCCGGCAGGATCGGATGTTTGTTTTGACAGAAAACATCAGCGTTAAAATATGAGGCATGCCACCCTGTGTGGCGTTTTGGTGAGGAGAGATAGATCATTTTGGAGAACATCAAGGATAGCACAAGAAAGAAGGATGCCTGTGGCCAGGGGGGACTGGAACTGGCCAAAACCATGGAATCGGCTGACTGGATGGAACAGGTGCGGAACCTGAACGTGGAGCATACCCTGCGCACCGGAAAGGTGAGAACCTTCCGGCTAGATGTGTTCGGCTGCCAGATGAACGAGCGTGATGCGGAGACCATTGCCGGCATGCTGACCAATATGGGGTATGAGCAGGTTGCACCCGACGCACCGGCCGATATCATCGTTTTTGTTACCTGCTGTGTGCGGGAGAATGCTGAAGAGCGGGTCTACGGCCACATCGGAGGACTTACCCGGGAATGCGAGGAACGCGGGTCCATCATCGTGGCTTCCGGATGCATGATGCAGCAGCCCCATGTGCTGGAGAAGCTCAAAAAGTCATACCGGCATGTGAAGATTGTTTTTGGAACCCACAACATCCACGAGTTTCCCAGGTTGCTTTATCAGCACCTGACCAGCGGGAAGCGCGTCTTTGAGATTTGGGAAAAAGAAGGCCGTGTCATTGAGGACATGCCCATCAAGCGCAGCGAGCGGCATAAGGCCTTTGTCAACATCATCTATGGCTGCAACAATTTCTGCACCTATTGCATTGTGCCCTATGTGCGGGGCCGGGAAAGAAGCCGCAGAAAAGAGGATATCCTGGAAGAGATCCGGGCCCTGGCGGCGGATGGCTGCCGCGAGATCACGCTCCTTGGTCAGAACGTGAACTCCTATGGCAATGATTTGGGAGAGAAGGATCTGTTCGCCAGACTGCTTTATGATATCGAAACCATTGACGGGATCGATCGGGTGCGCTTTACCACATCCCATCCCAAGGATCTTTCCGACAGCCTGATCCGGGCTATGAAAGAATGTGAAAAAGTTTGCGAACATCTCCATCTGCCGTTCCAGGCGGGAAGCAACCGGGTGCTTCAGCGGATGAACCGCAAATATACCCGTGAGCATTACCTGGATCTGGTGGACAGAATCCGGGAAGCCGTCCCGGACATTGCCCTGACCACCGACATCATTGTGGGATTCCCCGGGGAGACTGAGGAGGACTTTGAAGAGACGCTGGATCTGGTAAGAAAGGTACAGTTTGACGCCGCCTTCATGTTCATCTATTCACCCCGGAAGGGAACGCCGGCGGAAAGATGGGAACAGACCGAGTCCCAGGAGACTATTTCAAAACGCTTCAAGAGGCTCGTCGAACTCCAGACCGAAATCGCCACCCGGCTTGCCAAACGGTATGAGGGAAGGACCGTGGAGGTGCTCGTGGACGGTCCCAGCAAAACCAATCCGGAAATGCTGTCGGGCCGTACCCGCACCAACAGGCTGGTCAATTTTAAAGCCGGCGGCGATCTGACGGGCCGGCTGGTGGATGTGGAGATCATCCGTGCCGGAGCCTTCTGGCTTGAAGGTAAGGAGGGCGCAGGGCGTGGCTAAGCTTACTCCCATGATGCAGCAGTACCGGGCAATCAAGGAGCGCTACAAGGATTGCATCCTGTTTTTCAGGTTGGGCGACTTTTATGAGATGTTTTTCGAGGACGCAGAGCTGGCTTCAAGGGAACTGGAAATAGCCCTCACCGCGAGGGATTGCGGCCTTGAGGAGCGGGCTCCCATGTGCGGTGTCCCCTATCATTCCGCCCATACCTACCTGGCCAAGCTGATCGCGAAGGGATATAAGGTGGCCATCTGCGAGCAGATGGAGGACCCGGCGCTGGCGAAAGGACTGGTTAAGCGGGATGTCACCCGTGTGGTGACGCCGGGAACGGTGATCGATCCCACCATGCTGGAGGAAAAGAAGAACAATTTCCTCATGTGCATTTATTGTCGCCAGACCTATTTCGGCATTGCCGTGGTGGATATCACCACCGGGGAATTCTTCACCACGCAGATTACCTGGGGCAGTTCCATGCGCAAGCTCCTGGACGAGACAGCCCGGTTCAGGCCTTCCGAGATCATAGCCAACGCGGAATTGATCAAAAAATCGGAATACAAGGGCTATTTTGAGGATTACCTGGGGATCCGCGCATCCATCCTGCCAGACCAGGTATTTGACCCGACCTTTTGTGACGAGAAGATACGGAGCCTTTTCAAGGAGAACCCGCTGAAAGATCTGGAACTGGCCAAGTGTGCAACGGGAGCTCTCCTGGATTACATAGAAAGCACCCAGAAGACCGACCTGACCCATATTGAAGCCATCCAACCCTACAAGATCGAGCAGTACATGATCATCGACAGCGCTTCGCGGCGGAACCTGGAGATCACCGAGACCATGCGCGATGCCAAAAAGAGGGGGTCGCTGTTGTGGGTGCTGGACAAGACTTCCACCGCCATGGGGGGGAGGATGCTGCGACGTTGGCTTGAGCAGCCCCTGATGGACGTGGATGAGATCCAGATGCGGCTGGATGCTGTGGAAGAGCTTAAAAACAGCTTCATGATCAGAAACGAACTGATGGATCTCCTGAGGGGCGTATACGATATTGAAAGGCTGGCCGGCAAGCTGGTCTTTGGAACCATCAACGCAAGGGACCTGGTTTCCCTGAAGATCTCCCTTTCAAAATTGCCGTATATCAGGGAAATGGTATCCGGGCTCACATGCGGCCTCAACGCCGCCATGGCGGAAAGGCTGGATACCCTTGAAGACATCGTGGAACTGATTGAAAAAGCCATTGTCGATGACCCGCCGCTGTCGGTCAAGGAAGGCGGTATCATCAAGGAAGGATACCATGAAGAGGTGGACCGGCTCCGGAAGGCTACCACCGAGGGAAAGAACTGGATAGCCGAGATGGAAGCCCGGGAGCGGGAAAGAACAGGTATCAAGAGCCTGAAGATACGTTACAATGAAAATTTCGGATATTACATAGAAGTTACCAAGGCCAATATCGGGCAGGTGCCTGAGGATTACGTGCGCAAGCAAACCCTGGTCAATTGCGAGCGGTTTACCACAGAAGCCCTGGCGGATCTGGAAAAGACCATCCTGGGCGCCGAAAAAAAGGTGGTCCAGTTGGAGTACGAGCTGTTCTGCCAGTTGAGGGACACCATTTCTTCCCATGTGAAGCGCCTTAAAGCGACCGCTCATTGCATCGCCGAATTGGATGCCCTTTGTTCCCTGGCGGAAGTGGCCGACCGGAACAACTATGTCAAGCCCCAGGTCTATCAGGGCGATATTATTGAAATCAAGGACGGACGCCATCCGGTGGTTGAAAAGATGCTTTCCGACAACTCCTTTGTCCCCAATGACACCTGGCTGGACATGGAGGATAACCGGATCGCCATCATCACAGGACCCAATATGGCGGGAAAATCGACTTACATGCGCCAGGTAGCCTTAATTGTGCTGATGGCCCAGGCGGGAAGCTTTGTTCCCGCGTCTTATGCCCGCATTGGGCTGGTGGACCGCATTTTCACACGCGTCGGCGCTTCGGATGATCTGGCCTCCGGCCAAAGCACCTTCATGGTGGAAATGAGCGAGGTAGCCAATATCCTGTCCAACGCAACGCCCAAAAGCCTGCTCATCCTGGATGAGATCGGGCGCGGTACCAGTACCCATGACGGGCTCAGCATCGCCTGGGCGGTTATTGAGTACATCAACGATCGGGCGCGGCTTGGTGCCAGAACACTGTTCGCCACCCATTACCATGAGCTCACCGAATTGGAGGACAAGCTCCACGGGATCAAGAACTATTGCGTTTCGGTAAGGAAAAAGGGAGATGACATCATCTTCCTGAGAAAGATCTCCCGGGGTGGGGCCGACAAAAGCTACGGCGTGGAAGTGGCCAAGCTGGCAGGCATTCCCGATCCGGTCATCCAGCGGGCCCGGGTTATCCTGGAGGAACTGGATGAGGCCGATATCAATAAGAATCCGAAAAGGAAAAAGGAAAAACCCGTTGATGGGCAGTTGGACCTCTTTGCTTCCAGTTCCCTCACAAAGGCTGAGCGTGAGGTGCTGGACGAGATCCGGGCGCTTGACCCGTCAAACCTGACCCCGCTGGACGCGCTCAATAAGTTGTACAACCTGCAGCAGAAGCTGAGGTAACACAGATAGACGGTGTTCGTTCTGCGATGACACGACCCAAGGGTGTCATTGCGAGGAACGCAGAGACGAAGCAATCTCAATGGCTTCTGTGGCTGCCCGCGAAGCTTTAAGGAGATTGCCGCGCCCCGCTTCGCGTGGCTCGCAATGACGGTTCGGGTGTGGCATTGCCGATATTTTGAGATTGCCGCATTCCACTGCCGTATCGCTCGCCATGATGCCAACATGATGGGAGCCCGTAAAGGTTAAGGTCGCATTGCGATAAGGCGCCAAAACAGTCTGTGAGAATGGGAACAGGGCGGCTGCTGTTCAAGCGGAGCGAGTTCAGCCGCCTCCGTTCGAATAGCTGCTGTTTTGCAGCCGTGCAGCACAGCGACCGGGCTTTACGGGCTCACGGGGATATATGGTACAAGATTACTGTGCTTGCTCCGCACGCAACGACTGCTGCCTTTCCTGTGCAATGGAGGTTTTTATGGGCAGAATCATTATTCTCGACGAAAAAACAGCCAACCAGATTGCTGCCGGCGAGGTGATCGAGCGCCCCGCTTCGGTTGTCAAGGAACTGGTGGAAAACGCCATCGATGCGGGGGCAACCGCCATCACCGTTGAAATCAAAAACGGTGGGATCTCCTATATCCGGGTGACCGACAACGGCTGTGGCATGGAAAGCGATGACGTGGAGATCGCCTTTGAAAGGCATGCCACCAGCAAGATCCGGAGAATTGAGGATCTGGACAATTTAACGACCATGGGGTTCCGCGGAGAAGCCCTTGCCTCCATTGCGGCCGTATCCCACCTGGAGGTGCGTACCAAGACTGCGGAGGAGCAGACGGGCACCCTGGTCAGGCTTGAAGGCGGGAAGGTCCTTTCGGTTTCCCAGACGGGATGTCCCACGGGAACCACTTTCATTGTCAGAAACCTGTTTTTCAATACGCCTGCCCGCTATAAGTTCCTGAAAAAGGACAGCACGGAAGCCGGGTACGTGTCCGCCATGATGGTACGTCTTGCCCTGGCACATCCGGAAATAGCCTTCAAATTCATCAACAATAACCAGGTGCAGCATCATACGCCGGGCAACCATGATCTGCTCAGCGTGATCTACAGCCTTTTCGGAAATGAAACCGCCCGGTCTGTTTTGCCCCTGGAGCACGAGGAGTCGGGAATAATGGTTTCGGGCTATGCCGGGAAACCCGAGATAGCCAGGGGGACGCGGAACAACCAGTTTTTCTTTATCAACGGGCGTACCATCAAGAACAAGGTGCTCGCAGCAGCCGTGGAGGATGCTTATAAAACCCTCCTCATGCAGAACAAGTTCCCCTTCTGCGTGGTGAACCTGAAACTCTCGCCGGAACTCTACGATGTGAACGTGCACCCGCAAAAGCTGGAGGTCAGGTTCTCCAACGAGAATGCTGTATATTCGGCCGTATACCACGCGGTAAAAAGCGCCCTGTCGTCGGCTTCCCTCATCCGGGAAGCGGAGGAAACCGCCTACGAGCCGGTTGGGAAAGCAAGCGCCCAAACAGGCCATGAACAGGTGGAAATGGCTTCCTGGAATAAGCCGGCATCAAAACTACCGCCGCCACAGCGCGTCCATTTGCCGTGGGAACTTAAGAAGCAGGTTGATGCGGAATCGGCAGGTTACTCAGCGCCTGAAAGACCGTTACAGCCTGTTTTGGATACAACCTTCCGGAAAACAGAAGCACCTTTAACCGGAACGGAAATACCTGTCCCCGATACAGACGGCTATGTGTCGGGTCGGAAATTTTCCGCCGCGGGGACAAGTTGGGTTGCAACCGGGACCGATAAGCCCGAGTCGGAATATGATGCGCCCCATGAGCCCATCCGCGAGGAGATGCGCGGGGCAGATATCCTGCTGGAAGCCGAGATTGTGGGTCAGGTATTTGATACCTATATCATCCTCCAGCATGGGGACAGGATGTATCTCGTCGATCAGCACGCGGCCCACGAGAGGATTCGCTATGAGATGCTAAAAAAGCGGGTCGCTGAGGGGAAGACCTATTCCCAGATGGTCCTGGAACCCTATATCATCAGGCTTTCACCCGCCGAATACGACTTCTTGTTTTCAAGAATGTCGGACTTTGAGAAGGTGGGTTTTGAAATAGAAGCCTTCGGCCCGCAGACCATCATCATTCGCAGCGTCCCCGATATCATGGGGAGCGGTTTCAGCCTGGACGACTTCCATGAGATTCTGGACAGGTGGATGGAAACCATGGGCGAAAAAAACGGGATCAGTGACGAAGCCCTTTATATGATGGCCTGCAAGAGTGCCATCAAAGCCAACCGAAGGATGGAGAAGGATGAGATTCGGGCTTTGCTTGAGCAGCTAAGCGGCATGGAAAACCCCTATACCTGCGTTCATGGACGGCCGGTTATCATCAGTATTTCCCGGAAGGAATTGGAGAAGCGTTTTAAACGGATAGTATAGACAAGGGGAAGCCCCCTTTGCTCCGGATGATTCGGCTCATTCTTTGACGTGGAGGATTTGATTTGAAAAAGGTTATTGTATTGGCCGGGCCGACGGCTACCGGAAAAACGGACCTGGCCATCGAACTGGCACTTTTGGTGAACGGGGAGGTCATATCGGCCGATTCGGCCCAGGTTTACCGATATATGGACATTGGGACGGCAAAACCCACCCTGGAAGAACAACGTGGCATCCCGCACCATATGATGGATATTGTCTATCCCGATGAGGAATTCAGCGTAGCCCAGTATAAGGCTATGGCTGAAGCGGCCATCAGGGATATCCTGGCGCGGGGAAAAGTGCCCATTGTGGCCGGGGGAACCGGGCTATACATCAGTTCCCTGGTATACAACATCCAGTTTTCGGAAACAATGAGTGATTGGGCGTTCAGGGAGCGCATGAAAGCCCTGGCCGAGCAATACGGACCAGAATATCTGCACAACAAGCTGAAGGAGGTTGATCCTATCAGCGCCCAAAAAATTCATCCCAACAATGTGAAAAGGGTCATACGGGCGCTGGAGGTTTATGAAACAACAGGCCGCCCCATATCGGAACATCAGGCCCAGTCCCGAACGAAGCCGCCTGAATTTGAATACCTCCTTTATGGCCTGACCATGGACAGGCAGAAATTGTATGAGCGCATAGAAAAGCGCACCGACATCATGATGGAAAAGGGCCTGGCGGATGAGGTGGCAAAAATCCTGAAGATGGGTTATTCGAGGGATTTGGTTTCGCTTCAGGCCATCGGTTACAAGGAAATCGCGGCGGCGATTTACGGAGAATGCAGCATGGATGAAGCGGTACAGCAGATAAAGCTGAATACGCGTCACCTGGCCAAAAGGCAGATGACCTGGTTTAACAGCATGGAAGGCCTTAAGTGGCTTGATACGCAGGTTCTCGACAGGCGGGTAATGTTAAAAATATTGGCCGATGCCTTGAACATCGGGCATTAGTTTAGTAAAATGATGGAAGATGTTTGAGTTGATCTCATATTTTTTTGTGCGCGAGGAGGAGTTGCCGTGAACAAAAATATCAACCTTCAGGATGTATTCTTGAACCAGGTCAGAAAGGAACATATCCCCGTTACGGTATACCTGACCAATGGTTTCCAGTTGAGGGGTATGGTCAAGGGGTTTGACAATTTCACCGTAGTACTTGACAGTGAAGGCAAGCAGCAGCTTGTATACAAGCATGCCATATCCACTGTTTCACCGATGAAAGCTGTCAACATCATCTTCAACGAGAACAGAGAGTAGACCGGAGTTGAGTGAGCTTCATGAAGAAAATCCTCATACCCATGATTGAAGTTGGCGGCGGGCACAAGATGATTGCGCTCGCTGTGAGGGATGCAATAAATCAGTTATATCCCGGGCAATACCAGGTGGATGTCATCGACTTTGCCAGGGAAGCGGGCGCCGTCAGGGATGATAAAACCATGAAAGATCTCTGGGATTTTGCCCTGGCGCACCCCAAACTGACAACCAACGTCAATCTGCTCATCGATAAGCTCAATCATCTGACTCGAGCCAATTTGGTGACCAAGGTGCTCTTCCAGAATTTTATCAGGAAGGGCGCTCAGTATATTTTGGCTTATAAGCCTGATATCGTGTTTTCAACACATTTTTTTTGCACATCGGTGGCGCTTTTTGCCAGAGACAAATACCATTTCCAGTACAAGGTCATCAGTTACATGGCGGATCCCATCACCGGGCATAACATGTGGGTAAACCCCAATGTGGACACCATCGTTGCGGCCACCCAGGAAGCCAGGCAATACCTGATAAGCCAGGGACAACCCAAAAACAAGATCAAGGTCATGTCTTTCCCGCTCAATATGAAGTTCTTCGCAAAAATAGCCAAAACTAGAGAGGAAATCCTGAGCGGATTGGGCCTGGATCCGTCCAAAAAGACGGTTCTGGTTTCGGCAGGCGGTCAGGGCATAGGTGATACGGAAAAGTATGTCAAGCTCCTTTATGAGAAAGGGTATCCTTTGAATATCATAGCGGTTTGTGCCAAGAACGAGGCGCTTTTCAAGGAGCTAAGCAAGCTGGCGGGCAAGGAATCCCCGGCCCGAATCGCAGTTCTGGGGTTTGTTGACAATATGCATGAGCTCCTTGAGGCTTCCGATTTCGGTGTCACCAAGGCCGGACCTTCCACCGTTTTTGAGCACCTGGTGAAAAAGGTGCCGCCTATCATAACCCACAATGCCGGACTCCAGGAGAAAGGAAACGTGGATTTCTGCCTGAAAAACAAAGTGGGTTGGTTTATAAACAACGAAAAGGAGTTCCTGGAGCTGATCGATCGGATCCTCAATACCGGGATCCTTGAGGAATATAAGGAGAATATCGGCAAAAACGCGTTTATCCGATCGCTTCCACAAGCACCCTTCGATTTGGCCAGGTTTGTGGTGGACGAAATGTCCACAAAAAGAAAGATTCGCCGTACCGGAAGACATAACGTGCTGAGGAAACTGGTGCTGGGAACGCGAATTGGCTTCCACCACAGGATGCTGAGGAGCAGGAAAGCACGATACAGAGTGAACAATCAGACATAAAAGGAATCGGGCTCTACCGAGCCCGATGTTTTTTCTCAAGGAAAGGAAAATTTCCGGCCGTATTCATCCAGCCTATACATTAAACCTGAACAGGACCACATCCCCGTCCTTCATCACGTAATCCTTACCCTCAGATCGGACCAAACCCTGCTCACGGGCGGCGGCGTAGGAGCCGCAGCGGATCAAATCCTCATAAGCGACAACCTCCGCCCGGATAAAGCCGCGCTCAAAATCGGAATGGATCTTGCCGGCCGCCTGGGGCGCCTTTGTGCCCTTCACGATGGTCCACGCCCGCACTTCGGTCTCGCCGGCGGTCAAAAAGCTTATGAGGCCAAGCAGCCTGTAGCTTGCCTTGACCAGCTTGTCAAGTCCGGATTCCTTGAGTCCAAGCTCCTGCAAAAAGAGCTTTTTTTCCTCCTCATCAAGCTGGGCCATTTCTTCTTCAATCCTGGCGCAGATGACCACCATCTCGGCGTTCTCTGCCTTCGCGATCTCCCGGATCACGCCTACATAGGGATTGGCGTCGATGTCGGCAAGCGTGGCCTCATCCACATTGGCGCAATAGAGCACAGGTTTGGATGTGAGCAGGAAGAGCTGCCGGACGTATTCGGCTTCCTCCGGATCGAAAGCCATGGCGCGAACGGGAATACCCTTTTCCAGATTGTCCTTGATCCTTTCCTGGAGGGCCAGTTCTTCCGCGAATTTCTTATCGCCGGATTTCATCTGTTTGCGCGTTTTCTCCATGCGTTTTTCCAGGGTTTCCAGGTCGGCGAAAATCAGTTCCATGTTGATGGTTTCAATGTCCCTTTTCGGATCCACCGAACCGTCCACATGAACAATATTGCTGTCATCAAAGGCCCGCACCACATGGACGATGGCGTCCACCTCGCGGATATGGGACAGGAACTTGTTGCCCAGGCCTTCGCCCCGGCTGGCCCCTTTTACGAGACCTGCTATGTCCACAAACTCGATGGTGGTAGGTGTGACCTTTTTCGGATTGTACATTTCGGCAAGTTTGCCCAGACGCTCGTCAGGGACGCTGACGATGCCTATATTGGGATCTATGGTGCAGAAAGGATAGTTGGCGCTCTCGGCGCCTGCCTTTGTAATGGCATTGAAAAGCGTGCTTTTTCCCACATTGGGTAAACCCACTATACCAAGCTTCATGACAGTTCCCTCCAGTATTCCTGGGGTGGTTGTCCACCCGACTCGCATTATTATACCTTAAGTCACCCGAGTAAACAACGTTTCGCCGTCGGATTCACGGGAGCCGGCTTGCGTAAGGTCCGGGCCGGAATGTATGAAACAGGCGTGAATGTGGCAGCCTCTTCATTGTGACGAGCGAAAAACAGCTTTTAGCAACCTCTTTGTGCATAAACCAAATAGTATACATAATTGGACTATGGTATAATGTTTCCGGAATGGACGATGGACAATGATCGAAAAAATGCGTCTTCAGAAATATCTCGCCAAATGCGGTATTGCATCCAGACGCCATGCCGAACAAATGATCCGGGAAGGCAGGGTGCGGGTCAACGGAAAAACCGTAACCGAGATGGGCGTAACCGTTTCAGCCCATGACCTGGTGGAATTTGACGGTAAACCGGTGATACCGGAAGAAAAACCGGTCTATATCATGTTGAATAAACCCAGGGGTTATGTCACAACGGTCTCCGATCCCCAGGGCAGAAAAACCGTCATGGATCTGATAGAGGGTGTTCCGGAACGCGTTTATCCGGTGGGGAGGCTGGATTACGACACAACCGGCTTGCTCATCCTGACCAACGATGGGGACTTCACCTATCAGAGCACCCACCCGGGGCATGAGGTGGAAAAAACCTATATCGCAGAGGTGGAAGGCATACCTTCTGAAGATGCGTTGAAAGAACTGCGAGAGGGAATCTTGCTGGATGGGAGGACGACATCTCCGGCAAAGGTTGAGTTGGTGGAGCGGAAGAAACGCAGCGCCGTACTGCGGATAACCATACATGAAGGACGCAACAGACAAGTTAAAAGAATGTGTGAAGCCGTCGGCCATCCTGTGAAGAAACTGAAGCGCATCGCCATCGGCAACCTCACGCTGGGCGATCTGAAACCGGGACAATGGCGCTACCTTTCCGCTTCGGATATCAAAAAGGTCAAGGGGGAATAAAATGGATAATCAACCGCGTATTGTAAAGCCGATAAACGCATATTTCAAGGAGTCCATCAAGTTTTACGATTTGGATAAACCCGTGGTTGCGCGGGTGATCTTTGTCCTTTTACTGGGTGTTCTCTTTGGTGGCTATCTGCTTGCAAGGCCTTATATTTATGAACTTTATACCCAGTATGAACAATTGTTTATCCGGCTGCAGGAGGATATGAGCATCGACGGCCTGAACAGCGCCCTGTTTTCTGCTGGCGCCAATGAAGCCATTATGCGTTCGTTCCTGTACGTCTTACTGATTATTGTGGCCATCCGTCTGCTGACCTTTGTCATATCCCTTTTCTATGGGTGCTGGTATTTCTTTGAAATGACCGATCCGCAGATGTCCGGTGCCCGGAGGACGTCGGTCTTTTTTGCGCGGCTGCCAAAGATTATCCTTTTCAACATCCTTTTTTTTGCCGCCATCTATGTGGTGGTGGCTGTAATGGTTGTTGCAACTGTGTTTTTGCCCGGCCTGGCGATTTTCACCGCCATGCTTCCCATGGCCATCCTGTTCGTCAGCACCATGTATGTGTTTAAAGACTTGCTCATCATTGAATTTAATGTGGGGCCTATCCGGAATTTCAGGAAAGCCCTTGATCTGACCCGCAACAACAAGAAATACATTTTCCTCAACATGATGAGCCTTTATGCCCTGGGCTGGCTGCTGAACATGATTTCCATCGATGTGGAGAACGCGGTTCTGGCACTGTTTATTTCTGCGTTTTTAGAGTGCATACTCATGCTGGTCACACAGAGGCTGTCGGCGCTCATGTTTATTGATGCGGCGTCGCTGGAACGGAAGGATAAGAGGCAGACCAAGGTGGATGTGCTTGTATAAATATTCATTCTTTATTGACATGATCTTTCACCAAGCATTATAATCAGACTTGTGATTATTTGGATGGGGGACAGAAAGATGCTGAAGTATAACGAACTAGAAAGAGTCGATCCAGAAGTCGCAAAAGCCATATACGATGAGATCAACAGACAGAACGGCAACATAGAACTTATCGCTTCAGAGAATTTTGTCAGCAAAGCAGTACTGGAAGCATGCGGCACTCCCCTCACAAACAAGTATGCGGAAGGATATCCCGGAAAGCGCTACTATGGTGGATGCGAGCATGTGGATGTGGTTGAAAGCCTGGCCATCAGCCGGGCCAAGGAACTGTTTGGCGCGGAGCATGCCAATGTTCAGCCCCATTCCGGTGCCCAGGCCAATATGGCCGTGTTCTTTGCGGTCATGGAGCCCGGCGATGTCTTTATGGGGATGAACCTGGCCCACGGCGGGCACCTGAGCCATGGCATGGCCATCAATATGTCCGGAAGGTATTTTAAGCCTGTGTCCTATGGTGTCAGCGAGAAAGACGGATGCATTGACTACGACGCATTGCGGAAGACCGCACGCGAATGCAGGCCCAAGCTCATCATCGCCGGCGCCAGCGCTTATTCACGCATCATCGATTTCAAGGCTTTCAGGGAAATATGTGACGAAGTGGGCGCTTTGCTCATGGTGGATATGGCCCACATTGCAGGCCTTGTGGCAGCCGGTGTGCATCCCAGTCCTGTTCCTTATGCGGATTTTGTAACCACAACCACCCATAAGTCCCTGCGGGGTCCGAGGGGCGGTTTAATCTTGTGCAAAGCCAAATATGCCAAAGATATTGACCGGGCTGTATTCCCTGGTATCCAGGGAGGGCCTTTGATGCATATCATCGCCGCCAAGGCTGTTTGCCTCAAGGAAGCCATGTCCGATTCCTTCAAAGCCTACCAGCAGCAGATTGTCAGGAACGCGAAGGCGTTGGCGGCCGCATTGATGGAGCGTGGCTTCAAGATCGTATCCGGCGGTACCGATAACCATCTGATGTTGATTGATCTTACCAACAAGGGAATCACCGGAAAGGATGCCCAAAGCATGCTGGATGCCGTTCGGATAACCGTCAACAAGAACGGTATCCCGTTTGATACCCTGAGCCCGTTCATCACCAGCGGTATCCGTGTCGGCACACCCGCAGTTACCACAAGGGGCATGAAGGAAGAGCAGATGCAGGAGATCGCAGAGCTCCTGGATATGGCCCTCAGCGGCAATTATGAGGCCAACAAGGAAGAGATCATCAGGCGGGTGGATGATCTGACCCGCAGGTTCCCACTCTACAACTGAAGCCGAGGGTAACCATATTGGATGCCTTTGTATGGCAGGATAAGGCCGTTCCATGAAGGAACGGCTGTTTTATTTCTGATTCCCACCCGCAATCGACGGCAGGGTAAAGTTCTTTTTTTAGTAAAACGCTTGACAATTGGGTCTATTAGGAATAGACTTATCATTGACAGGTCTATAATATATAGACTCAAGGAGGGGCATGTTATGAAACCGTATAAGCTTGCAGAGGCCGAAGAGAAGTTTGCGGAGTTAATCTGGCAGCATGAACCCATTGGTTCCGGCGAACTTGTCAAGCTTTGTGAAAAGGAAATGAACTGGAAAAAGTCCACGACCTACACCGTGTTGAAGAAGTTATGTGAAAAGGGTATCTTTCAGAATAATAATGCCGTGGTGACATCCCTTATGACAAGGGATGCGTATTATGCGCAGCAAAGCATCCGTTTTGTCGAGGATACCTTTGGCGGGTCCCTGCCCAGATTTCTGGCGGCCTTTGTCAGCGGCAGAAAGATAAGCAAAAAACAGGCCGAAGAGCTGAAAAGACTGATCGACGAGCATCAGGAGGGATAACGATGAATGAACTGTTTTTCTCCATTTTGGAGATGAGCGTGAAGGCTAGTTATGTCATACTTGTTCTGCTCCTTGTCAGGCCATTGCTCAAAAAAGCACCGAGAGCCATCTCCTATGCTTTATGGGGGGTAGTCGCCTTTCGCCTCGCCGTGCCGTTTTCCATTAAAAGCCTGTTGAGCATCATGCCGCAGGAAATCCGCATTGTTTCAATTACCTATAATACGGGCCATCAGCAAGATTTTCAGGCCAACGGGCCTGAAGCTGCCGGTTTCTCGCCGGTATTTACCGGTGTGGGTGAAGTTCCGCTGACAATCTTCAAAGTCCTTGCATACATCTGGCTTACAGGTGTTGTGGCATTGCTTCTGTACAGCCTGATCTCTGTCTGTGTCCTGAAGGGAAAACTGAAGAATGCGCGGCAGATCGGGCAGTATATCTATGAAGATGCTCATTTGCAAACGCCGTTTGTATTGGGCCTGATAAGACCCAGGATATATCTGCCGACGGGCCTGGATACTACCGGGAGAAGCCTTATCCTACTGCATGAAGAGACGCATATTCGCAGGATGGATCATATCGTCAAGGCTGCGGCTTATATCCTGCTGGCCGTGCATTGGTTCAATCCCCTCGTATGGCTGGCCTTCAAATTAATGTGCAACGATATGGAACTGTCCTGTGACGAAAAGGTTTTAAAAACGCATAACGACATCAAAAAGCCTTATGCGGAATTATTGTTGTCCCTCGCTGCCGGAGGACACATTTTGAGCGGAAGCGCCATTGCTTTTGGCGAGGTTAATGTAACAGAAAGGATAAAAAACGTATTGAACTATAGAAAACCGACGTTTTGGGCAGTCGCCGCGGCTTTGACTGCAGCCATGGTCCTTGTTGTGGGCCTGTTCACGGATCCCGTGACTGCCAAGTCGGGAAGTGATGACTATATCTCAAGACTCCTGGAATACAAAACGGCATATGTGGGCAATAACGCAAAGGTTGGGAATATCATTTACCTGTTGCCGTTACCCGAAAACGCCGTTTATGATTCGTTTGAACTGTTTACTGAAAATGAACCTTATGGTATTGCGGTTAATCTGAAAACGAAAAATTTCCAAATTCGTAGCGCTGATGAGCAACTGTTAAGCAACAATGCCGTCATGATGTTTGCTTTGATTGGAAACGTAGAGAATATTACCTTCAGGCTGGATGACGAAAAAGGGCTATATGTCATGCAATTCACACGGGAATGGGCTAACGCCGAATATGGAAAAGATGTACGCACATTTGCTGAAAGCGAGGAAGCGTTTGCCGATCTGGTCAAAAGCCTGATGAATGGTGGAAGCCAATGATGGGGTACCAAAACAGGATGCGGACCGCGGTCAAGATTACGGGGAAGATGAAACAGAACCGTCAGACCGGGTGAAAAGGTTTTGTTGACAAAGCCTGATTCTCTGAGTATAATATTTCATGTTGACCTTCCGGGAAGCAGTTTTTGTCCTTTCCAAGGAGGGGTTTTATGGAACTTGACATCACATCCATCATAAAGAACATCGGCGCATCCATTGGTTTTGAGATGACCGAGCAGCTTGAAGACCTTGACAGCATTGGCACGGTGACCTTTACAAGCCCTGTGACGGTTAAGGGAAAGGCCACAAGTTTCAATGGCATGATCGAGGTTGAAGGCGAGGCGCAAATCGATTACAAAACGGTTTGCGACCGTTGTGGTGAAACCATTGAACGCCATATCACCGTTCCGATCCGCGAGAATATCGTTGAATCGGACGAAGAAAGGCAGGATGCGGGGACGGATGAAGAAGACAGGTTTACGTACTCGGGTCATGTGATTGTACTCGACCGCCTGGTAGCGGATGCCATCCTTTTAAGTCTTCCCATGCAGCAGTTATGCAGTGAGGATTGCAAGGGATTGTGCGCTTCATGCGGCAAGAAACTGACCGGTCTTCCATGTGATTGTGGCGGGGATCAGGGTATTGATCCCAGATTGGAATCGTTAAAAGGGTTTTTTAACCAATAATATTATTTAAACACTAAACTAATTCCCGGACAAAAGGAATGAAACTATCGGCCTGAACGGAGGTGTAATAGATGGCAGTCCCAAAGAGTAAAATTTCCAAGCAAAGGAAGCATAAGAGAAGAACGCATTATAAGCTTGCCGCGCCGAACCTGGTGGCATGCCCCAAATGCCATAGCCTGAAGCTTCCCCATGTGGTTTGCAAGGAATGCGGTTTCTACGACGGCAAGGAAGTCGTACAGGTTGAAACGGTGAAGTCATAATCTCCGTCATCAAGCCAGAATCCACAGAACGAAGTAGCAGCTTTCACAAGCTGCTATTGTTTTTTTCGGCTTTTGCCTCCGCTATGCCACTCGGTATCTGCCCGTATCGGGCGGATGGCGTGCAGGCACAGGCAGGAGAAAGTCTTTTCGAAAGCATGGTGATATAGCATGAATACCGACAAGATCAGAATATCGGGCGTACAGGCAGGCAGTATCGCCGAAGAGTTGGGAATCGAGACCGGAGACTACCTGGTATCTATCAACGGCAATGCGATATGCGATGTCTTTGACTACAGGTTTCATACGGCCGATGAATTCCTGACCCTTGAGATCGAGAAACAGAACGGCGAGAGATGGTCTGCTGAGATAGAGAAGGCCGAGGAGGAAGACCTGGGGCTGGAGTTTGACAATCCCCTGATGGATGAGGAGAAGAGCTGCAGCAACAAGTGCGTTTTCTGCTTTATCGATCAGCTGCCTCCCGGCATGCGTGAAACCCTCTATTACAAGGACGATGATGCCCGCCTGTCCTTTTTGTTCGGCAACTATATCACCATGACCAACCTGAAGGAAGAGGAGATCGACCGGATCATCCGCTACAGGATGTCTCCCATCAATGTGTCGGTCCATACCACCAATCCGTCCCTCAGGGTGAAAATGCTGAACAACCGTTTTGCCGGGGACGTGCTGCAAAAAATCAAGCGGTTTACCGACGCGGGGATTACGGTGAACAGCCAGATCGTCCTGTGCCCGGGGCTCAATGACGGGAAAGAACTGGACAGGACCCTTCAGGACCTTACCGGACTGTATCCTCAGATGCACAGCATCTCGGTGGTGCCGGTCGGCCTCACGCGGTACAGGGAAGGCTTGTATCCCCTGGAGCCGTTCAACAGGGAATCGGCAGCCCAAGTGGTGGATCAGGTGGAATCCTGGCAGCATGATCTCATGACCAAACATGGCAGCCGGATCGTTTACCTTGCCGACGAGTTCTACCTGATGGCCGGAAGGCCTTTGCCTTCCTATGAAGCCTATGAGGATTTCCCTCAGATTGAAAATGGTGTGGGCATGGTGGCTTCCTTTGTCCATGAAACCCATGAAGCCCTTTCAGAGATTGATGCAGGGGAAGGGAAATCTTCCCTTAAACAGATCAGCATCGCGACGGGAACTCTGTTCTATCCCATCATGGAAAGGCTTGCGCGGCATGTGGAGGAAAAGTTGCCGAACATCCGGCTGAAGGTCTATCCTGTCGAAAATCGGTTCTTTGGCGGTCAGGTATCGGTGACCGGCTTGCTAACCGGGCAGGATCTGCTGGGAACCCTGAAAGGCAGGGATCTGGGGGATGTTCTCATGCTTTCCAGGAACATGTTCCGTTCCGGAACCGAGGTTTTGTTGGATGATCTGACCCGATCGGACCTGGAAAAGGAATTGGGGGTGCCGGTGATGATCTCCGATAACCGGGGAGACGCCTTCATCGGGAACCTGATAAGCGTTTCAGAAGGCTGCTGAACAGGTCTGTGACCGGCTCCGGACGAAAGCATGGAACGTATAATTTAATAAGAATGATTAACACTTTCACGAAAATATGAATATACTGTAAGGACAGGAGCTGGCATGGAGGTCATGGAGATGAAGATTGTCGTTCTTAAGATGCCCGGATTCCTGGGAGGAATACTCAGGCGCATTTTTAAGATCCGCTGATTAACCTGTCTTAACCGGACATATGGCAGCCACAGGTTGCTCAAAAGGCAGAATGGGGATGCAGAAGATGAGGAATGTGGCCTATAAGCCACATTTTTTACGGGGAAGAATAGCCGTAAAAATGCAAAAACCCGGGAACCATTCCCGAGTTTTTCTGGCTCTATAATTTTTGGTGTTGGTGATTAAAACCAGCACCATTTTATTTACAAAAAAAGATGAGACAACTGACAAACTCTGGTAAAATATAATCGACCAAAACCATATTTTAAAGGAGTGTTGTCAAATTGTCTCTTAATGATTGTATAATAAATTTATTAAATTTAAAAGATGAAAATATAAAATTTGATGATAACTTTTATTCTGAAGAAACCATTGATCATGTTGAATCGAAGATGTTTCACGGTATCTTAAGCTATACCCCTGATGCTTGCTATAATTGTGGACATGTTATGGATAATAATATTATTAAACATGGCTTTAAAACATCTACTATCAAGATTCCTAAGGTATCTGGTTTTAATGCTTATTTAAAATTAAAGAAACAACGTTATTACTGTAAACATTGTAATTCTACCTTTACCCTTAAGACCAATATTGTTAATAAAAATTGCTATATCTCTAATAATACTAAAGTTTCTATAGCTCTTAGCGCTAAGGATAAACTATCTGAAAAGGATATTGCCAAGAATCATAATGTTTCTCACTCAACTGTAAATAGGGTGATTGATAGCTTCTATCAGCACTATAAACCTAAGTTTAACTATCTACCTAAACATTTATGCTTTGATGAATTTAAATCAGTTAAATCAGCTGATGGGGCAATGTCCTTCATATTTTGTGATGCAGACACTGGTCAAATTGTTGATATCGTTGAAGATAGAAGATTACATGTACTTAATAATTATTTTATGAAGTACTCTAAGGCAGCTAGAAATGCTGTAAGAACTGTAGTTATTGATATGTACAGTCCCTATATCTCATTAATTAAGTCTATATTCCCAAAAGCTAAAATTATTATTGATAAGTTTCATATAATTCAATTATTTAGCAGAGCTTTAAATAAAACAAGAATAAAAATTATGAACAAGGATAAGAAGAACTACAATAAATTTAAAAAGTATTGGAAGCTTCTCTTAAAAGATACATCATCAATTAACTATACTACGTACAATTATCATAGATCCTTTAAGAAGCCAATGAGAGAAATAGATATCATTAACTATTTAATTGACCTAGATCCAGAGCTTAAAGCAACTTATGAGTTATATCACGATATTAGATATTGTATTAAACACAAGGATTTCTCATTATTAAATAGAACTTTATCTAATGTAAATAACCTAATTTCCGACTATATGAAGACATCAGTTAAGACCCTACAGAAGTACATAGGTTACATAGAAAATTCATTTATATATGACTATACAAATGGTATCTTAGAAGGCATAAACAACAAAATTAAAGTTATTAAGCGAATAGCATTTGGTTATAGAAGCTTTTATCATTTTAGAAATAGGATACTCATTACACAAAACTTAGCAACATTAAAGGCTTAGGAGTCATAAATAATGATCCTAAGCCCTAGATTGTATTTTACTTAAGTTTATTCAGTTGTAAAACTAATTAATATTTTCTTCACCAACACCAGTTGACAAAGAACCGTTTTTCTTTCATGCTCTCATGCCTTGAACAGATTAAGCGGTCTTACCCACTTTGCTGGAACGGAGGCATTTTGCGCAAACGTACATGCTCTTCTTTACACCGTTTACTTCAAGTCTGACTTTTCTGATATTGGGCTTCCAGACCCTGTTTGTCCTTCTGTGTGAATGGCTGAGCCTTATACCAAAATGCTGTCCCTTATTGCATATTTCGCACTTTGCCATGTTTACACCTCCTCGCAGCATGCTGAAATCTTTCTTTATCCATCAATGTATGGTCCCAATCAACAGCAAACAAAATTGTATCATATTATTCTGCTTTATGGCAAGAATTTTTGGTTTGCTTTTTTTGAAAAAGAAGGATCAGGGCTGCGACAAGCAGGGTTACGGTACCTGTTATTCCCAGGATTATCAGGGCTTTTGCTTCATCCATGGCAAAGTTCTCCCTCAGCGCTGTCCATTCGCTGGCCAGACCGAAAACGATGAACAGGAAGGCAGAGATCAGCGACATGATCCGTACGGGGATATATTTCAACGCGACGGCGCCGGCGGCCAGGCCGATGCAGTCCGCGATGAGCAGGGCGATGGTTGAACCGATGAAAACGCTGAGAGGACTGTCCGGATAAAGTGCGGAAAAGGACAGGGTGGAGAGCTGGGTTTTATCGCCAATTTCGGCGAGAAAGAAAGCCAGCGCCACTGTGAGGACGGCGCCCGTTGAGGTGCCGGTGGAACAGGAAGCCGTTTCTTTCTCGTTTCTGAGGGAAAGGAGTCCAAAAAGGATAAAAAGCAGGGAGGCAGCAGCTTTCACAGCATCCTGTATGACCTTGATACCGCCTATGGCAGCGCCCAACATGACGGCAAGCAGGTTGAGCGCGATGATGCCAATCAATATGCCGGCCAGGACGTGCCTGGTTTTGTATTTGGAGGCGCAGGCCATCACCAGGAGCTGTGTTTTGTCGCCCATTTCCATCAGAAGCACCATACCGAAGGTTGTTAACAGAATACCAGAATCAAGATTCATGCGGCATAATCCTTTCCGTTCCAGGGCTGCCTGCCGTTCCTCACCAATAATATTGATGCTGACAAGCCTTATAATATGATAGATAAATATAGCATTGCTCAATTCCGGGACTTTCATGCCGGCGCCGAAGCAATCTCAATCACTTCCCCGGCCACTTCGACGATTTCACCTTTATCCTCGTACCTCAGAGATATAAATACCACTTTCCTAAAACGTGCCTGGAAAACAGCTTTCATAAATCCAGACACGTTTTATTTTTACTAATATTGACAATTAATAACATGGAATGATAAGATTAACTCAACCAAATTTTAGGAGGTTGGGTTATGAAAAAGTGTCTCGCGTTCCTGCTGACAGTTGTTATGGTTCTGGCTGCTATGCCTTCGGGTATGAGCCGGTCACACGCGGAGGTGAGCTTCCAGGATGTACCCAAGGATGCCTGGTATTACGAGCACGTCCAGTATGTCGCCAACCACCCGCGGGAACTGATGGTGGGATACGCGGGAAAATTCGGACCCTTGGATAACCTCACGGTGGAACAGTTTATCAAGATAGCCGTAGCGGCTGCCGGCAAGGGTGTGGTCGTTCCTTCAGATAAATACTGGGGGGACGTCTATGTGTCCATTGGTCTGGAACTGGGCTTTGTGCAGCCGGGAGAGTTTACCGATTACAAACGACCCATCACAAGGGCCGAGATGGCCAGGATTATCATTCGCTCCCTTCCCATGATAACCGGTGAGAAAGATATTCCCTACAATGAAAGCGAGATAAGGTCACGAATAGCGGATTACGACAGCATCCCGGTAAACCTTAGGGATTATGTTTGCAAAGCCTATCAACTTGGCATTCTAGTGGGCGGAACGGATGGAAAGTTTAATCCCAACGGCAACCTGACGCGGGCGTCCGCAGCGGCGGTTATTCACAAGATGCTGGAACCCGGTCTGAGGACGGTTTATACGCCTCCGGAAGAAGTTTGGAGCGATGAGGAGTTTGAAGCGTATATCAGAGAGAATGCGGAGGACTTCTATGCTATTGCAAAAATAGAGGATAGAAAGATCTACCTGCGAACAGCAGATAAGCCTACCCCCACGCTACTGTCGGACAAGTACAATCCGGATATTCATGAACTTCTGTATGAGTGTGCCAAGACCATGGCATATTATGCCAACAAAAACGGCAATTATTTCAGTATTGCATATAATGATTTCTTCGGCGGATCTGTGTCTTTGGGATATCATCTTGTCAGCGATATCTATAAACCGGATATTGAGCTGATTATTTATGCAGAACCCCAGATGAACTATCACGCAGAGAGGTATGCTCCTGGAAAGCAAAAAAATCCTTCAT
>ENA-UPSA01001275-UPSA01001275.1-bioreactor-metagenome-genome-assembly--contig:-NODE-1275-length-25978-cov-16.892451_pt1 | contig 25978 bp, 25 predicted proteins | sample MGYA00238183_ERZ773288 | MGnify/ENA primary metagenome ERZ773288 (study PRJEB29028, sample SAMN07631243) | bioreactor metagenome | isolation source: Switchgrass digestor | place: USA: Dartmouth... | reverse complement strand
TGATTCGGGTGATTTTGGTGACGCAGGGCAGCATGCTTCTAATCTATGCTGCATTCCCGTAAGCTGAGAGCGTGAAACTAAGCGATCCAAGATATGGAGACCACAATGACCGGTTTATTATATGCAGTGGAGTGAATACTATAGAAAATGCTTTGTATGTCAAAGCATACCAAAACATCAAACAGCAGAGGTGATGAACTTACTGTATCTTTTTGAAGGTAGTTGCGGAGCAGGATAGAGATATTGTGCAATGCCGGAAACTTTTAGCGGAACGAAGCATAGAGCATGGCAGTCAGAGTGAGGATAAGCAAGCCGACTGTCTGAGCAAAAATGCAACATTAAAATTTATTCCATGCATTTTTGCGAGTTTCGGCTTGCCCGAACTGAACTGCCATGCATCTTGCGAGTGCAGCGACTGTTTCAGGCATTGCACAATATCTCCCACTCACCGGAAAACAGTGCTTCTAAATCTTATGAACATGGAGCGCATAATTTATATAATGCGAAACAGTATGTACTGGGAAACTGCAGTGGTTCAAAAGTTAAAAAGCGGGAAAACATATAGGGACGCGGCAAATAATTATCCGGTTCAGAGTTGACGGGCTTTAAATTTGATGAATAATGATCTATATTGAAAGTGGGCAGGGTAACAGTTATGAGGGAGTGAAATTTATGGATAGATTGAACCTGACTATGTTAACCGACTTCTATGAGCTGACGATGGCAAATGGATACTTCAACAGCGGTTTAAAAGATAAAATAGTATACTTTGACATGTTTTTCAGAAGGGTTCCCGACGATGGCGGATATGCAATAATGGCCGGGGTTGAACAGCTGATTGAATACCTGAATAATTTGAAGTTCAGTGATGAAGATATTACTTACCTGCGAAGCAAAAAAATATTCAGCGAAGATTTTTTGGATTACCTGAGAAATTTCAAATTTTCCTGCGATGTCTGGGCCATACCCGAAGGAACACCGATATTCCCCAATGAACCGGTGGTTACGGTAAGAGGGCCCGTTATCCAGGCCCAGTTTATTGAGACAATGGTTTTGCTGACAATAAACCATCAAAGCCTCATAGCCACTAAAGCTAACAGGATTGTAAGAGCAGCCAGTGGACGCACGGTAATGGAATTCGGGTCAAGGCGGGCGCAGGGTTATGACGGAGCCATATATGGCGCACGTGCGGCTTATATCGGCGGATGTGTGGGAACTGCCTGCACCATAGCCGAAAGGGAATTTGGGATACCCGCCATGGGCACTATGGCGCACAGCTGGGTCCAGATGTTCCCCAGTGAATTGGAAGCCTTCTGTGCCTATGCGGACATGTACCCGAACAACTGCGTTTTGCTGGTGGATACGTATGATGTTTTAAAGTCCGGGGTGCCAAACGCAATAGAAGCATTCAACAAGATCCTGGTGCCCAGGGGAATAAGACCCAAGGGAATAAGGATTGACAGCGGAGACATTACCTATTTGTCGAAACAAGCCCGTAAGATGCTTGATGAGGCGGGTTTTCCCGACTGCCAGATTGTTGCATCCAATTCTCTTGATGAATTCAGGATTCATGATATTCTTGTACAGGGTGCAAAAGTGGATTCGTTCGGAGTTGGGGAAAGACTTATAACATCAAGTTCCGAACCGGTTTTCGGAGGGGTATACAAACTTGTAGCCATAGAGGAAAACGGCGGGATAATTCCTAAAATCAAGATCAGCGAAAACGTGGAGAAAATAACAAACCCCGGTTTTAAGCAGGTATGGAGGTTTTTTGACAGGGAAACGGGTAAAGCAGTTGCAGATTTATTGACGCTTCACGATGAAGTTATAGATGAAAACGAACCGTATGAATTATTCGATCCTGAGCATACATGGAAGAGAAAAGTTGTTACCAACTTCAGGGTGGAGAAACTACATGTAAGAATTTTTGACAAGGGAAAATGTGTGTACAAAAGCCCGCCTCTGAAAGAAATAAGGGATTATTGCCTGGCTCAGACCGAAACACTTTGGGATGAGGTGACAAGATTTGAAAATCCCCACAAGTACTATGTCGACCTGTCCAAACCTTTATGGGATATAAAGGACAAACTGCTAAAAGAATATTCAAATTACAAGAAATTTGTAAAATAGCCCTTGTATGGCGAAATAATGAGTGCTAACATATTATATTATATAACTTATGAATTTCCGGATTTATGGCGGCGGGTTAGATTCGTTCTACGTCTTTGCGGAAGGTTGGTGAAAAAATGAAGTTTTTCAACTCAACGCAAAAAAATATGAATATTGCTGCTGTTGCAAAAATGATTAAGAATTTTATCGAGCAAAATCTCAACCAAAAGTATCGCCTTGCCGTCGGAACCGATTCCCAGGTCAGAGGAAACTGTACCTGTTTTGCAACCGGTATACACATTCACCGTGTCGGGCAGGGAGCCTGGTGCTGTGTTTCCAAGAGAATTGAAAAAAGAAGATACAATAATCTGAGAGAAAAAATATCCAAGGAAACCACTATTACCTATGAAATTCTGTCAATTTTGAATGAATTGTTAATCGATACGTTATGCGCCTACACAGATACCTACAAGGACTTTGATTGCAGGATAGAAGCCCACATAGATGTGGGTACCAGGGGTGAAACCAGAAAGCTGATAAGAGAAATGGTGGGATATTTTGAAGGCCTGGGTATTGACGCAAAAATCAAGCCCGATTCCTTTGTTGCAAGCAGTTATGCCAACAGATGCAGCAAAAGCTTCAAAATTGATCATAAAAAAGCGGTATAATAATTTATTCTTTAGCGAATAAAATACACGGTTAAACATGAATAAGCCATCAGAGGCTTATTTTTTTATGAACCATAATCTGATGGATTACATAATGTATAGTGATAATAATAAATAAAGGAGGTAGGTACATGTATACAACGATGAATGTTATCAATGCTTCAAAGGGAAAGCAAACCCATGTTCATGAATTTTTAGGCAGCACGGATTTCGCCGAGAGGGGAAAAGAGAGACATAATCACCGCTTTGCAGGTGTTACCGGGGAAGCAATCCCGATAGGAAAAGGGAACCACATTCATGAGTTTAATACCAATACAGATTTTACCGGAAACCATTTTCATGTTATGAAAGGTAAAACCGGTCCGGAGATAGAATTGCCAGACGGTCATCATATTCACTATGTGGATACAGTTACAACAGTTAACGATGGCCATAAGCACAGGGCTGAATTTGCGACACTGGTAGTGCCAAAGGGATAATCAGGAATAAAGCAGAATATTTTATTTCAGATTTTTTAGCCGCAAGGGCTTATTTTTTGTTTATTTCAGGTAAGGGGACTTGAAGCGTTCACAAAAATACATGCTTTGTTGTTCGGGGAGGTAAAACACCCGAAGCAGGATCCACTGATGGATATTATGAATTGGTACCGCCGAATAATACATATTATCGCTTCAGGGCTTTATATGTTGTTTATGTCGTTTACTTTTTAATGAATTCAGATTATAATTTTTATAGAGGGGTGTTTATCTGCCAGTATTCATTATGACTGAAAATTGAATATTTTGCCACTGACATATTGCCTGTCCGATTTACATAATATTGGAAAGAAAGGTAAATGATATAATATGTTCAACAAGAAAATACTGGTTATCGAAGATACTGAACTTATGCAACGTGTGATCCGGGATATCCTTACCAGGGAAGGTTATGATGTCTATTCTGCGTATTCGGGTGAGGAAGGCCTTGATATGGTTCCGGCAATAAAGCCGGATTTAATAATTCTTGATATCGTAATGCCTGGGATCAGTGGTTTTGAAGTATGCCGTATTCTTCGTGCTGACGAAAGCAATAACCTGACCCCGATCATTATGCTGTCATCCCAGGGAAGTGAAGATGATAAGCTGGTTGGCCTCGAGCTGGGAGCCGATGATTATATTGTAAAACCCTTCAACAGCCGTGAACTGGTAAGCAGGGTTAAGAACACGCTTATCAGAATAGAAAGGAACCGTTTCGCAAATCCGCTCACAGGATTGTCCGGGAATGTTGAAATACAGTCCGAATTGAATTACCGGCTGACAAACAGACGCAAAATAGCGGTTATTTATTGTGATTTGGACAATTTTAAGGCCTTTAATGATGTGTACGGGTTTTCGAAAGGGGATTCGGCAATCAAGCTTACGGCCGATATTATCCGGGATGCCGTACAATTTGAGGGAAACCGGGACGATTTTATCGGGCATATCGGTGGGGATGATTTTGTTATAATAACTTCATGGAATAAATGTGAAAATATTTGTAAAATGATTATTGAAGACTTTGATAAAAAAATTCTGTTTTTATATAATGAAGAAGACAGGAAAAAAGGTTTTATAACAACAAAAAACCGCAGGGGGCAGATAATAAACTTCCCGGTAATGACTATATCTCTGGCGGTTGTGACAAATGAAAACAGGGATTACGAAAATGCGCTTGAATTGGCCGAGGTTGCAGCGGAGGTTAAAAAGTATGTTAAAAGCCTGGAAGGAAGCAACTATTTAAAAGACAGGAGAGGATATTAATTGGATAATAAGGTTTGGTCTCAAATAAAAAGGGGTTTGAAAGTTACCGTAGATTATATTGTTTCGCTTATCATTTTTGGAGTTTTTTCCTCAATAATATTTTCATTGTTTAAAGAAAATATTGAGACGGGAATTACAATCTTTTCGGTTATTATTTTCCTTATCATGTTTGCAATGATGTATACCAATATGAGTGACATTGCTTTCAGGGAAAAACGTCCGCAGTACAACATTAATCCTCCGCCGTATAAGGGTTTTATTTATGGTGTTATAGGCACCCTGCCCATATTGCTTGTCCAGCTTGTATATTACGTGGTCAGTGTTCCCGAAGAATTACTTACACTTAAAAGGCGTGTTCTTCAGGCATTCACTGCCCCGCTGTATTGGCTTGCAAAATTAATCTCCCACGATGAATGGGCTTATCATGCAGTGCTTCTTGTTATTCCTGTAATTGCCGGCCTTGGATACATGGCAGGATATTACGGCTTTTACATTACGAAGAAGCTGAAAATATTTGAAAAATTAAAGAAGAAGCAGAACGTCAACAAGGGTGAAAAAATAAAGCACAAATAATTCTGTAAAATAGTATATGGCCAACCCCTCCTTGAATATGTATTACTGATGAAGCAAAGGACGGGGTGTAATATGATCGTACTTGTTAAAAAAAGTAATTTGACACTAATCATACTTATTTTCCTGTTGTCAATTGCACTATATTGCCTGAACCTCGGAGGAGATGTAACAGCAACCCCGGCGTCTTCAATTTCAAGTCTTGGAACGGTTATAGTCGATGCAGGGCATGGCGGTGAAGATCCGGGAAAAGTCAGTGCTTTCTCCGGAGCAAAGGAGAAGGATATCAATCTGGCAATTGCGAAGTTTCTGGCTGAAGAACTGAAAAGCGCAGGATACCAGGTGATAATGACAAGGGAAGAGGATAAACTGGTTTATAAGGAAGGCACTACAGACATTACCGAGAAGAGAAGGCAGGACCTGACACGAAGAAAAGACATTATGGATAACAGTGGTGCTGATATAGTTGTCAGCATCCATATGAACGATTTCAGTCAAAGCAAATATTACGGGGCCCAGGTTTTTTATCCGCCAAACTCGGAAGAAAGCAAGAGCCTTGCTGAATGTGTCCAGAAGGCGTTAAGAGAGGATGTAGATCCGACAAATAAGCGGGAAGCCCTGGTAAAAACCACTCCCATTTTGATACTGCGCAATCTGAAAACCCCAACTATAGTAGTTGAATGCGGTTTTTTGTCCAATGAAAAGGAAGAGGAAAATTTAAGAACCGAAAGTTACCAGAAGAAGCTGGCTAAAGCCATTAAAAAAGGGATAGACAATTATTATAAATTGGCCGAAGACAGTAATAATGCCACCCAAGAAAGCACTGACGGAACAGGCAGCTGAATTATTATTTTAAATGAAAAAATGGTTTTCAATCAATACAGGGATGTTTAATGAATGTACATCCCTGTATTTTTATGGTTACTTGGCAAAATTGTGTTTTCCTATTGACAGCATTATTGGTCTGCTCCATATCCATTTGCTCGTTGCGGTACTGGGGTTGTAATAATAGATGCAGCCATAGGTCGGATCCCAGCCGTTCATCGCGTCGCGGGCGGCTTTGTAAGACTGGGCGGTGGGTTCAAGGTTGATTTGCCCGTCTGAAACCGCATCAAATGCGCCAGGCTGGTATATCACTCCCGCTATGGTGTTTGGAAACCTGCTGTCCTTTACACGGTTCAATACAACCGCCGCAACCGCAACCTGGCCTATATACGGTTCACCTCTTGCTTCACCATGTACAAGATGGGCAAGGAGATCTATATCCCTGCTGGTTGAAGTTTGATTTGTTCCGGTTGGCAGCCCCAATGCCGAAAGGGTTTCGGGTCCAACCACTCCGTCAACCTTTAATCCGTTTTTATATTGAAAATATCTCACTGCTTTGTAGGTTTGGTATCCAAAAATGCCGTCAATTTTACCGTTATAATACCCCCATTGCTTCAGTTTTTTCTGTATGTTGGTAACCTCGGTCCCCCTTGACCCGTAATATGAAAGAACCGCATGGCTGTAGCCGAAAAAGTCCCTCGCTCCATCAGTAAGAACGGGGTATATAAGGCATATTGCAATACCGATTGCAATTACAACCCGGATTATTTTTTCCTTTCGCATATTCTCCCTCATTTCAGACCATTGTTTTATATTATGGAAAGGCATTTTTCCATTAAAATTGTGCGCACAAGAAAGGAAAAGTATTCTGAAACCGCATATGCAATGACTGGAAAACAAAAGCCATGAAAAAAGTAAATCCGCTTCTTAAACGGACTGGACAAGAAGCGGCAACCGGAAAACGGTTTATTATAAATTAAAAATCAGGAAAATGGGAAAATATTTTTATCAAGGCCCGCAATGAAAATAAAAATTAAAAGAACCAGAAGAAAATTATCGCAATCATCATCCGATGCAAGCAGAACAATCAGTCCTAACAATAAAATGTCATCCAGTTGTATTTTTTTCAGCAAGCTTTTTAAATCGGGAAATCCGCCATGGTAATCGGGAGAATATGAAGGTGACCGGGGGTAAATGGTATTATCTTTTTCGGTTGGTAAAGGAATGTTTACAAGTTCACTGCTTCCAGACATTACAACAACCTCCCGTTATTGTTCGTAACGGCTCTAAGGATGCTTGCTATTTTCAGTATGTTCAAACAGGTAACACAGCGTTCCCGCCTGGCGGGATTTAAAAACGGCTGTATTGAGTGCAGCAGGTTAATTCTTGAATCCTCTATGCTGTTAACGTGGTTTAACAAGTTTTGTATATTCCGGATCCAGTCATTTTCACGCAGTAACAATTGCCCGGCGTTTCCGGTATTTCCTTGATCGTGTACTTCATAATCGCCCGAATACGACTCATCATCCATGTTCCGGGAGCTGTTCAGGGAGCTGAACAGCTGACGAATGCCTTCCTGGGCATCTGGACTGCTGAGCATATTGGATATTTGCCGGATTTTATCATCCATTCTCTGGTCCATGCATATTCAACCTCCTTCATCAGAACCTGCCTGTTTCTCATAACTTCGGCCTGTTCAGCGGAGAATATCGCGGAGTTTCCGAATGACCTTTTCACCGTCGCGGCCCAGAACCTGATAAATCTTCTGAATGTCTGCCTCTGTAATTCGGTTTCTATATTCACTGACATTAATCCCAAGTTCCCTTAAACGGTTTTTATCATATTCGTCAAGCTTTCTCAAAGCTTCATCAATATTTACATTCTGAAGCTTTCGTCTTAATTCCTGGGGGCTTTCATTACGCAGCATTTCAATTCCTTTTTCTATTTTTTTTCTTGTTATCTGGCCTTGTAAATAATTTGAAAAATCACTCATTAAATCACCTCTGTCGAACGTTACAGTGTCATTTTATGCTTAAAGGCTTGTTCTTGTGAATAATAAACTGTAAAATACCAACATAAGGAGCGGATGATTCATGATATATGATGCAATTATTATAGGTGACGGTCCTGCCGGGATTTCCGCGGCATTGTATACAATACGCGCCAATTTGAAAACCCTGGTTCTCGGCTTGGGAGAGAGTGTTCTTAAAAAGGCCTCAATGGTGGAGAATTATTATGGTTTTTCGGAGCCGGTTCCGGGTGAAAAGCTTCTGAGCGAAGGGGAGAATCAGCTGAAACGGCTTGGAGGGGTAATTTTCAGGGAAGAAGTGATAGGGATTGAAAAGGAGGACCTTTTCCATGTGAAAACCGTCAATAATGCTTACGAGGCACGTACCGTACTGATTGCAACCGGGCAGAAACAGGCGGGCATAAAAATCCGTAATCTGAAAAAATTTGAAGGTAAGGGTATTAGTTATTGCACAACCTGTGACGGCTTTTTTTACCGCGGGAAGAAAGTCGGTGTCCTGGGATATAAAGATTTTGCCCTGCACGAGGCAAACGAGCTTTTGACGTTTACAAAAGACATTACTGTTTTTACCAATGGGGAAAAAACCGATTTTACCGAAAAGGATTTGGCCGGCAAATTCAAGATAAATGAGAAGCCAATCGCCGCCTTTGAAGGTGAAGAGTTTATTGAAAAAATAGTTTTCGAGGACGGTTCGGAATTTCCCGTTGACGGAGTCTTTATTGCCTACGGTACCGCGTCGAGCATTAATTTTGCCTTGAAGATGGGTATATTGACCTATAACCAGGCGATTACCGTAAACAGCAACATGGAAACAAATATTCCGGGACTGTATGCAGCCGGGGACTGCACGGGCATTTTCAGGCAGATAGCCGTTGCTGTAGGCCAGGGGGCCATTGCAGGAAAAAATATGATTGAGTATGTGCGCACCCAATCAAAATGAATACCTGAAAAAATTAAAGCTTTAATACCCTAATTATTAATATAAGCTGCTCATGCATAATATTGCTCCTGATAAACAGTTACATGAAAATTCTTTAAGTTTTGTTTAATATTCTCCTGATAAAACGTTACTGTTCAGAGGTTAGTATAACAGCGGGTGATTCGGGTGATTTTGGCGACGCAGAGCAACACACTTCAAAGCCAGGCTGCATTCCAGTAAATTGAGAGCGTGGAATTGAGCGACCCTGGATATGTAGACCGCAACATCAAGTCTATTTTATACTGCGGAGCGTGTGTTCTAGTAGGTGCTTTGTTGCTCAAGGAGACAAAACACCCGAAGCAGGACCCGCAGATTGATATTGCAAACTAGTACCTCTGGTAGTAATAATAAAACCCGAAAAATTTGTCTGGTATACAGTGTATATTTGTCCGGTGAAAGGCATAGGTATATTTTAGACAAATCCGAGAGGGGTTTTTGGAGCATGAAAAAAATAATTCTTATAGCCACGGTTTTAATGGTAGCAGTTCTGTTAATCAGTGGTTGTATGAAAACGACTGATAAAGCTTTAAAGCAGCTTGAAGAGGAAGAGTTGCGTCCGGTGAGCAGTATTGTTTTATCCGAGGAGGAAGCACGAAGGTTGAATGAAAAACTGCCGGTGACGCTTTATTTTTCCAATCAGGACGGAACTCGCCTCATAAATGAAATACACTATATTAGCATGGATGAAGCAAAACAGGGGACTGAAAAACTGGCTTCTGTACTGGTTAAGGAACTTATCAAAGGTCCTTCAAGCAGTGAACTGAAAGCAACAATACCAGAAGGCGCATCTTTAAGATCACCTGTCAAAATTGAAGGACGCACAGCCATTGTTGACATGACAAAAGAATTTGTGGATAATCACCCGGGAGGAAAAGAAGCCGAGGAGCTGACAATTTTCTCTATTGTAAATACATTGACCGAACTTAAGGATATTGAAACAGTGAAATTCCTGATAAACGGAAAGGAACAGAAAGAATTCAAGGGTAATTTCCGTTTTGATAACGAATTCCCCAGGAATGAAGCATTGATTGACAGAAAACAAAGCTTCTCTGTGTTACCCGAAGATGGCGGGCTAATGCAGGATGACAACGCCGAGGAAACCAGCACCAATGAGATTTATGACGAAGATATATTGGAAGATTGACTGTTCAAAGTTTTAACCAGGTTGAAATAAAAGGTTTAATACACATAATTTAAAAATTAGCCCGTCTTGTAATAGACGGGTAGTTTCATGTATAATCAAAGAAGCCTTTAGCCGATAGCTGACAGTTAATTATAGAGTGGATTTCAGATAAACAAAGGGTGATAATAATGAAAGCAAAAACCAGTGTTGTTATTCTTTTCGGAGGTCAATCGTCGGAACACGAGGTATCAAGGATATCGGCCCAGTCTGTTTTGGAAAATCTCGATAATGATAAGTATGATATATTGCCCGTGGGAATTACAAAAAAAGGAGAATGGCTCCCTTACAGGGGTGAATATAAATACATCGGCAGTGGAGAATGGGAAGAGATAGCGCGGTCGGAGTTTAAGAAAAACAGGGAATATATTGCAGATAAATTTCCTTCTGTAGAGAATTTTCTTGCAGAAATATGCGGCGGACCAATAGATATTGTTTTTCCGGTACTGCACGGGGCGAACGGTGAAGACGGTTCCATCCAGGGATTATTGGAATTGGCGGGCATCCCTTATGTGGGATGCAATATACTGTCGTCGGCCGTTGGAATGGATAAGGCTGTAAGCAAGGTTATTTTTGAACACGCAGGACTGAACCAGGCCAGGTATATTGTTGTAAAAAGAAATGACATATATAACAGCATATCTGACATTCAGCAAAAAGTGCATTCTGCCATAGGTTATCCGTGCTTTGTCAAGCCATCAAATTCAGGTTCTTCTGTAGGCATTTCAAAGGTCAGGGAGCCGGATGGCCTTCTTAAGGCCCTGGAGGTTGCGGCGAAATATGACCGGAAAATCCTGGTGGAGGAATTTATAGACGGCAGGGAAGTGGAATGTGCCGTTTTAGGTTTTGATTCTCCAATTGCATCAACGGTTGGCGAGATCATACCGTGTAACGAGTTTTATGATTATGAAGCAAAGTATATCAATCCCGATTCAAAGATTTTAGTACCTGCAGATTTGGACCGGGAAACCATGGAAACCGTCCGGGCTGATGCAGTAACCGCGTTTAAAGCAATAGACTGCGGTATACTGGCCAGGGTGGATTTCTTCGTGGAAAAAATGACAGGTAAGGTATATATTAATGAAATAAATACCATGCCGGGATTTACAAGCATAAGCATGTACCCGAAACTATGGGAAGCCAGTGGAATAAGTTATCGGGAACTGTTGCAGAAATTAATTGAGCTGTCGTTTTTACGCCATAGTGAGAGCAGCAGATCATTTGAAAGGGGATTGTAATGGATAACAGGCCTATAGGGGTTTTTGATTCGGGTTTGGGTGGATTGACTGTAGTCAAGGAAATCATGAAGCAGCTTCCCAACGAAAGCATTATTTATTTCGGAGATGACGGCAGGGCACCTTACGGGACAAAATCAAAGGAAACGGTTATAAAATATACGAAGCAGGATGCAGCATTTTTGCTGTCAATGGACGTAAAACTCCTGGTTGTTGCGTGTAATACCGTAAGTGCCGTGGCACTGCCTGATTTAAGGTCCAGCATTAATGTACCCGTTCTTGAGGTAATCGGTCCCGGTGCCAAAAGCGCATTGAAAAAAACAAGACAAGGCAGAATAGGAGTAATAGCAACACCCGCAACAATACGCAGCGGTGTTTATCCCAGGGCTATAAACGGTATAAATCCGGATGTGAAGATATATTCACAGGCATGTCCGCTTTTTGTTCCCCTGGTTGAAGAAGGCTGGTGGAACAATCAGATTACCAGGATGGTTGCCGAAGAATATCTTAAGGAATTGAAAAATGCACACGTGGATACTCTCGTATTGGGCTGTACCCATTATCCGGTTCTTACTGATGTAATCCGTGATGTTATGGGTGATGAGGTGGTTCTTGTAAGCTCTGCCGAGGAATTGTCGATTACCCTTAAGGAGCTTTTATACGAGGAAAAACTTGAAAGCCGGAATGGACCGGCCACATACAGGTACTATACAAGCGACAGCGTGGAAAAGTTCAAAAAACTGGGTAAAATGATACTTCAGAAGGAAATTTCAAATATTGAACGGGTGGAAATGGAAAATTATTAATAAAATCTTGTAAAAATTATGATAAATATGATATAGAAATAATATATTTAAAGATATGTGCAGCAACAACATTTATTTATACTGAAAGAGGGAACGGTCTTGAAAAAGGATGTAATGATAACGGTAAACAGCAGACAGGAGCATCCCGACAAGGATGCCGATGTTTTCAACTTCATTACCGAGGGTACCTATTATAAGGAAGACGGAAATTACTATATAACCTACAATGAAAGTGATATCACCGGTATGGATGGAACAACCACAACCCTGAAAATAGAGCCGGATTCGGTTACGCTGATCCGGCTTGGAAATGTGAGCAGCCTTATGGTGTTTCAAAAAGGAAGAAAGCATACGTCCGAATACAGTACCGAATATGGTACCTTTGAAGTCGGAGTGACAGCTCAGAAAGTGTCGGTTGATATGAATGATTTCGGCGGGAACATTGACGTTGAATATATAATTGAGGTGAATAACCAGTTAACCAGTTTTACCACTCTCAATGTAAAGGTTCAGTAATTGGCAAAGGATGGATGGTTTCATGTACAGTATTTTCGAGAAAATTACAGAACAAATTGAAACGGCGGTTAAAGATGCCGTTAACCGCGCAATGGCATGTGGAGAGATTCCTGAGATTGAGATTCCGAAAATTATGCTTGAAAAGCCAAGGGAGGAAGCCTTCGGGGATTTATCCACAAACCTGGCGATGCAGATGGCCAGGCTTGCGAAAACTGCACCAAGAAATTTAGCCCAGTTGATTGTAAAGCATATCAACACCGCGGGAACATTCATTAATAAAGTTGATATTGCTGGTCCGGGCTTTATTAATTTTTATCTCAACAATGAGTGGCTGTACCAGACACTGAGGCTGATAGATGACAGGCAGGAGCGATATGGTGAAGTAAATATCGGCAATGGCGAAAAAGTAATGGTGGAGTTCGTAAGTGCAAACCCTACAGGACCTTTGCATATGGGCAACGCCAGAGGAGGAGCCCTGGGTGATTGCATAGCAAGTGTGCTTGAAAAGGCAGGATATAACGTAACAAGGGAATACTATGTGAATGATGCCGGAAACCAGATCGAGAAGCTCGGGATATCCCTTGAAGCCAGATACCTTCAGCAATTGCTGGGAGAAGACAGCGTACCGTTCCCGGAAGACGGATACCATGGAGAAGATATAATCGATCACGCCAGGGATTATATCAGTGAACACGGTTCGGAGCTCCTGGATAAAAGCCCTGAAGAAAGAAGAAAGGCCCTTATCGATTACGCATTACCGAAAAATCTAAAAAGAATTTACGACGGTCTTACCAGGTACAGGATTAAATACGATGTCTGGTTCAGGGAAAGCTCGCTTTATGAAGGTGAAATTGAAGAGACCTTGAACCTTTTGAAAGAGCGGGGATATATTATAGAAAAAGATGGAGCGTTGTGGCTCAGCGGTGAAAAAACCGGCCTTGAAAAGGATGAAGTGCTGATAAGGCAGAACGGGTTCCCGACATATATGACGGCCGATATAGCATACCACCGCAACAAGTTTTTAAAAAGAGGCTTTGACAGGGTTATAAACCTGTGGGGTGCCGACCATCACGGCCATGTGGCCAGGATGAAAGCGGCGATGGAAGCCATAGGGGTATCGAAGGACAGGCTTCAGGTTATTCTTTTCCAGCTTGTTCACCTGTACAAGGACGGACAGATTGTCAGGATGTCCAAAAGAACAGGACGCTCGATAACACTGGATGATCTGCTGGATGAGGTGGGTGTGGATGCGGCAAGGTTTTTCTTTAACATGAAAACATCGGGCAGCCACTTGGATTTTGATATGGATCTGGCCGTTGAACAGTCTAACAACAATCCTGTTTTCTATGTTCAGTACGCCCATGCCCGTATTTGCAGCATATTGAGAAAGCTCGCAGAAGAAAATATACAAAGAATTCCGTCTGAAAAAGTAAACCTTGAGCTGCTTACACAGCCCGAGGAACTGGCCTTGATCAAAAAACTTGCCGAATACCCCGAAGAAATAAGGTCGGCAGCACAGACACTGGAGCCAAGCAGGCTGACCCATTATGTAATGGATGTGGCCGCAGGATTCCACAGCTTTTATAATGCATGCCGGGTAAAAGGTGAACAGGAGGATTTGCTGCAGGCAAGGCTTTTCCTTATTCACTGCACCAGGATCGTGATAAAAAATGTATTGGATTTGATTCGTATAGATGCTCCCGAAAAAATGTAGGGAATTTACATGGCTTAAAGGTTATATGAAACACTTGAAAGGAGAAGGGATATGGGTTTATACCAGGAATGGACGAAAAAAATAGAGGAACAACAAAGCTCAGGCACATACAGGGAATTCTTTGAGACCTATCTTGGCCAGGAGAAAAAAGCTTATGAAGAGATTCTTGAAAAGGAGCAAACTACTTTAACAGGAACCGTGAAGGAACTGGCCGGTAATTTTTCAATGGACCTGGTAACCTTTATGGGTTTCCTTGACGGAATTAATACAAGTCTCACCGAAGAACTGAATCTTGATGAACTGAACGAGGACTCGTCAATCAGCCTGAACATTGATTTCGAAAAGCTATATTACAACATGCTTAAGGCAAAGGCTGAATGGTTGTATACCCTTCCTCAGTGGGACAAGCTGCTTTCAGATGAAAAAAGGAAGGAAATCCGATTAAAGCTTCATACAGACAGCCGTATAACCGTTGAAAAAATAGGCAGGAATGATCCATGCCCGTGCGGCAGCGGCAAAAAATACAAAAAGTGCTGCGGCAGATAGGCAAATGATCTTTCCTCAAGGAATGAAGCAAAATTAGAATAAACCGGTATACATATACGTCAAGTATCAAAAAGAACTGTCAGGCAGGGTTCGTATTTACGAACTTTGCCTGGCAGTTTCCATGTTTTGGTGATATTTCGCAGTTCCATAGCTTCATCGGAGCCGGTTTGTCCTTCAGCAGTATGGTCCTGATTGGCAACTTTATCTGTATTTGATAAAGCTTTTATCTTCAACATCTTCACGGGCTATAAATTCCCATGCACACTCCATTGTTTTTATAAAAACATTACCACTGCTTCGTAACAGGTGTTTCCGGTATTATACGACGTTTGCCAGGCCATCCCCGGAAGGCACTCCAAATCAATAACCGGTAAAAATCGTCAGTAAATCCGGGTATATTAATTGTAACAAGGGTATAAACATGATACGGCCTTTGAATAGACACATTAAACCAGATGTCGGAAAGCGAGGAAGATAATATGAGTGATTATAAAAAATACAGGATGGGCGTTGTCGGCCTTGGCGAAGGCAGGAGTATTATTTCGGCTGCATTGCAAAGCGACAGGTGGGAGCTTGTCAATATATGCGATTTAAATGAGGAGCTATGCCGCGACAGAATCAATGAATTTGGCCTTGAAAGGTACACAACCGATTATGACGATTTGTTAAGGGATGAAAATATAGACGTAATAGCCATATATACTCCCGACCAATTGCATGGCCTCCATATACGGCGGGCGCTGGAAGCAGGAAAACATGTCATATGTACTAAACCTGTGCTGGCGTCCCTGGATGAAGCGAGGGATTTGCTGGAGTGCCAGAAAAAATATAACAAGCTTGTTTTTGTGGGTCAGAGCTCAAGGTTTTTTGAACCCATGATACATCAAAGGGAAGATTTTGAAAAAGGGCTGCATGGAGAACTGATTTCGGTCGAGGCTCATTACAATACCGATGCGAGATGGTTTTTACAAAGAGACTGGAGCCGTAAAAAGGGCTTTTCGTGGATGTATAACTTCATGATTCATGCCGTGGATCTTGTAAGATGGTATTTATCCGACATTACCGAGGTTTACGGGCGCGGGGTTGTAAGTTCCAACACAAAAAAGTATGGATTGGAATGCTATGATACAATGAAGGTTATCCTTACAGATTCAAAAGGGAGATTTGGCGTGGTTGGAGGATCTTATACCGTACCATGCAAGGGGATTGAACCCACAATTTCATGCATAATCCGCGGGACCAACGGCACCACAAAAAGCGAATACGCGAAACTGGCGTACCATACACATTTTGATGATGACGGTTACCGGATGAATACTTATGACGACAGGCATGGTTACTATTTCAGGTTTGAAGGCGAGTCCCATCATGCCGGTGAGTACCAGAATTATATTGAATATTTCGCCAAAAGTCTTGATGCTGATGAAATACCAAAACCTGACCTGAAGGAAGGCATTATAACCATTGCCGTACTTGAAGCAATGGAAAGAAGCATTGAAACAGGCATGCCTGTTAAGGTTAAGGATGTTCTTAATGAATACGGGTTGCCGGATTTAACACTGTAACAGGCATTTAAGGAGTTAAGCTTTTGCACCCTCAGTTCCCCGTAGCTTTATAATTGTTGGCATAATTTCCCGGAAAACTTCTATGACAAATTTGTGGAAACTGCCGGATGGAGTTGCATGTATATTCCATCCGGCAGTTTCAAATTGAGCATAAAACCAACCATATCCGGATATATAAATATTCTGTTCCACCTGGGTCAGCCTTGGTGATTACTTTGAAACCGGTTCTGTCAGGGTAAGGGTATAGGACGGGCATTGGTTTTCTTCGGTAACTGTTCAAATATAATGGAATTATCGCTTGAATTAATCCCCGGTGCATTATATAATAATGCAGATATTGGTAGGAAAGGAGAAAAATTATGCTCCAGGTCAACGGCTTAACTAAAAGATATAATAATACTCTTGCTGTAAATAACATAAGTTTTGAAGTGGAAAACGGGGAAATTGCGGTATTGCTTGGCCCCAACGGTGCGGGTAAAAGCACGACAATAAAATCAATAGCAGGCCTTTTGAAGTTTGATGGAGAGATTAAGATAGATGGTTTCCCGAACAAAAGCATTGAGGCAAAAAAAGTATTCGGCTACGTACCCGAAAGTGCGGCTGTATACGAATATTTAACTGTATACGAACATATTGAATTCATAGCCCGGGCATACCGCCTTGATGACAGTTGGAGGGAAAAAGCCGAAACCCTGCTTGCGCGTTTTGAATTGAGCGATAAAGCCGATAAGCTGGGAAAGGAACTGTCAAAAGGAATGCAGCAGAAACTCAGCATATGCTGTGCATTAATCATCAATCCCAAAATGGTTATGTTTGATGAGCCAATGGTGGGGCTTGATCCAAAAGCCATAAAAGAACTGAAAAGTATTTTCGTAGAGCTTAAAAATGACGGATGCGCAGTATTGATAAGCACACATATAATAGACAGCATAGAGGAAGTATGGGATAAGGTGCTTATTATGAACAAGGGCAAGGTAATACTGTCAAGAACGAGAAAGGAACTTGAGGAAATGTCCGAATCACTTGAGGATGTCTTTTTCAGGTATACGGAAGGAGCATCGGGTGTATGAGTTCATTGTTTTTTTTAATGAGGAAACAGCTTAAGAATATAATCCGTGGTCTTGCTCACAAACCTCTTGCCCTTATAGGATATATATTTATCGGAATCTTTCTTGTTGCTTTTATTATAATAGCATTTATCATGCCTTCAGGTTCTGTGCGTAACGTTGGCAGTGACGTTTTCAGCGCAGGAATTACAGGTTTAATTCTTATAGCCATGTACCTGGGGTTAAGGCAGGGTATAGAAAAAGGAAGCACGTATTTTCGTTTTTCCGATGTGAACCTTGTATTCACCGCGCCATTTAAACCAAGCAGGGTTCTTTTATTTGGTTTCATCAAGCACATGGGAACATCTCTGTTTATCGTTTTGTTTACTTTTTTTCAGATTCCGAATATCAAGAATAATTTTTTATTGGCCGATTACGGTATTTTGTCCATTCTTATTGCAGTAATGTTTTATTCAGTCATATCTCCCATCCTCGGAATGATTATTTACAGCATTTCATCGCACAGCAATGAAAAGCGCATTCTTATAAAGCGTATCCTTGACATTGCGGCCGTACTGTTTGTCCTGTTCTTTTTTATAACATTGATGGAGAAACGATCCTTCACCGAGGCTTTGGTTACATACCTTAATACCGGGCTTTTTTCATATATTCCGGTTGCCGGGCAGATTTCCACTATTGCGTCAGCAGCCGTTTACGGCATTGACTACAGGTTTTTCATCAGCATTGCAGTCCTGACGGTAATTATAGGTTTATCCCTGGCAATATTGTACAATTCCAACCTGGATTATTACGAGGATGTGCTTAACGCAACCGAGGAGTACGAGTCAAAAATAAAGGCGAAACGTGAAGGCCGGGATGCAAGCATGTTAAAGAAAAAAGTGCGAAGCATAAAAGGCGGTTTTTCTTCCCATGGTGCAAGGGCTATTTTTGAAAAGCACATGATGGAATATAAAAAAGTAAGCTTCTTTCTTTTCTTTGACAAAGCATCATTAATGGTTATTCTCTTTGGTATAGGATTCAAATATATCATGCCCGATGGGGTTTCAAGCATCTTTTTTACATTGTTTTTCAGCGCGTATATGCTTTTTCTGCTTATTATCCAGGGAAGATGGCCAATGGAGCTTCAAAAGCCGTATATATTCCTTATTCCCGAATCAAACTGGAAGAAGCTTTTATATACAACCCTTACCGAGAATATTAAGAATTTACTCGACGGCACGCTGCTTTTTGCTGTTTCATATTTCGTATATGACACAAGCATACCGGTCATATTGCTTTGCATAATCAGCTATACATTGTACGGTGCAGTGTTTATATACGGGGATATTATATCCCGCCGGCTTTTTGGAAGCATACACAGCAGGGTTATGCTTATTTTTATAAAGCTGTTCGTATCATTTTTCGTAGTCCTGCCGGGGATCATCATTATGATAATCTTGTTAAACACCACCGGCAGTGATCTGCACGCTGTTTTTTCAATTACAGCTTGGAATTTGTTTGTTGTTATGTGTTTATTTCTTGCGTCAAAGGGAATATTCAACAATATAGAATCAACTTAAAGATAATATTGGAATATACACCCTGTCCAAACCTGAAAAAATGAGTTAAAATAATATTATACTTAGATATTTTATTGGAGGAGGGTAATTAATGCAACTGAAAGAAAATGCTGTTTATTCTTTAGTGGTTCCGTCCAGTATGGGTGTGAGGATTACTCCGGTAAATTCACAGCCCGTGCACTGCAGCAACATGTACTTTATGCAGGCTACCAGTGCAGAAACCAATGTAGCCAGCATATCATCCTACCTGGGGCTCAGAGTAAAGGTACTGACAACATTTGTTAAGGACAGTCCCATAGCCAGGTTTATCAAGGATGATCTGGCAAGCAGGCATATGGAATATGAGGGTAAGGAAGTTCCTCAGGGTGGACCTTGGGGTTACCGCCATCAGTTCAATATTGCAGATGCCGGTTTTGGTTCCAGGGGTCCCAGGGTGCACAATGACCGTGCCGGTGAAGTGGGAAGAACTTTAAATGTCAAGGATTTTGACCTTGAAAAGTTATTTGGCCAGGACGGCGTCAAAATTCTGCATATGTCAGGTTTGATTGCTGCCTTATCTCCCGAAACAAGCAACTTCTGTCTTGAATTGGCAAGAGCTGCCAGGAAATACGGAACAAAAATATCCTTTGACCTGAATTACCGCGCTTCCTTCTGGAAAGGCCGTGAAAAAGAGTTAAGAGAAGTATTTACTGAAATTGCAAGCACATCTGATATTCTTATCGGCAACGAAGAAGATTTTCAGCTTTGTCTTGGCATTGAAGGCCCTGAAGCCGGTGGTAAGGATCTGTCTGCAAAGATAGACAGCTTCAAAGAAATGATTGCACGTGTAAAATCCGCGTTTCCAAATGTTTCTGTTTTTGCTACAACACTTCGTGAAGTAAAAAGTGCAAACCAACACTTATGGGGTGCCATCATGCTGGAAGGCGACAACTGGTACGTGGTAGAGCCTCGTGAAATCCATGTGCTTGATCGTATTGGCGGCGGCGACGGATTTGTCGGAGGTTTGCTCTATGGAATTCTCAAAGGATGGGAACCTGAAAAATGGATACATTTCGGATGGGCAACCGGTGCAATGGCTACAACTTTCCTGACCGACTATGCACAACCCGCAGATGAAGAACAGGTATGGAGCATTTGGGAAGGAAATGCCCGCGTAAAAAGATAATTATTGGGTAATATTATAATGTAGGAGGGATTCTTATGAGCAAAGCTGATATAGGTTTGATAGGTCTTGCGGTTATGGGTGAAAACCTTGTTATGAACATGGAGAGCAAGGGCTTTACCGTCGCTGTGTTTAATCGTTCTACCGAAAAAGTAAGCGCTTTCATAGAAGGCCGGGCCAAAGGTAAGAACATTATCGGTACTTTTTCAATAGAGGAATTGGTTGATTCCCTGAAGAAGCCAAGGAAGATAATGTTGATGGTCAAGGCCGGAAAACCCGTGGATGATTTCATTGAGTTGCTGATTCCCCACCTCGATAAAGGTGATATCATAATTGACGGTGGTAACTCCCATTTCCCGGATACGATTCGCCGTACAAAATACCTTGAAGAAAAAGGATTGCTGTTTATCGGTACCGGAGTATCGGGTGGAGAAGAAGGAGCTTTGAAGGGTCCAAGCCTCATGCCCGGCGGTTCTCCTGATGCATGGCCACATGTTAAAGATATATTCCAGGCAATAGCAGCAAAAGTTGATGATGGAACTCCATGCTGCGACTGGGTTGGAGAAAACGGTGCAGGCCACTTTGTTAAAATGGTTCACAATGGTATAGAATACGGAGATATGCAGCTGATCTGCGAAGCATATCATTTGATGAAGGATTTGCTTGGCATGTCCGCAGATGAAATGCACGAGGTATTCAAGGAATGGAACGAAGGCGAGTTGAACAGCTATCTTATTGAAATTACCCGCGATATTCTTGCGTACAAGGATGAAGACGGAGCGCCGCTCGTGGACAAAATCCTTGACACCGCAGGACAAAAAGGTACAGGTAAATGGACTGCCATTGCCGCTCTCGATGAGGGCATACCCTTGACACTGATCGGAGAGGCTGTTTTCTCACGCTGCCTGTCTGCAATGAAAGATGAAAGGGTAGCTGCATCCAAGGTTCTTTCAGGTCCTGTCCCGAAGTACACAGGCGATAAAAAGCAAATGATAGAGGATATCCGCAATGCCCTGTATGCGTCAAAGATAGTATCGTATGCACAGGGATACACTTTAATGCGCGCAGCTGCAAAAACCTACGGATGGAACCTCAATTACGGCGGTATTGCACTGATGTGGCGCGGCGGCTGTATTATCCGCTCCAGGTTCCTTGGCAAGATCAAGGAAGCCTTTGACAGAAACCCCGATCTTACAAACCTTTTACTGGACCCGTTCTTCAAGGAAAGAGTGGAGAAGGCCCAGGACAGCTGGAGAAGAGTTACTTCAGTTGCATTAATGAACGGCATTCCCGTTCCGGCCTTTACGTCAGCCTTGTGTTATTATGACGGCTACAGGAGCGAAAGACTTCCTGCCAATCTGCTTCAGGCCCAGCGTGATTACTTTGGTGCCCATACCTACGAAAGAGTGGACAAAGAAAGAGGAGTTTACTTCCACACCAACTGGACCGGTGAAGGTGGAAGCACCTCTGCTTCAACATATAATGTATAAAGTCCGGTGAATGGAGTAAAAAATTAAAATATCGCTGATTCGCAATAACCTTAATGTGTACTTTAAAAACTTAATGGCTGAATTCAAAGCATCCCCTTTCCGGCATTTGTGTTTTCGGAGCCTGTAAATTCTTTAAGTGCAAAGGCTATTGTGCGATGCCTGAAACAGAAGCTTCACTTGCAAGAGCTGTGTAGTCCGGCCTTAAGCAGGCAGGACTTGCAATAGGAAGTATATATACCCGTTCCGATGTAAGTTTCCTTGCATTGCACAATAGCCATACCGGTACGGCAGCAAAACAGGTATGGGCAATGTTGCATACGGGGGATGCTGCGGGTTTATCAGTCTTGTTAAATTTCGGTATATCGGTGAAATTTTGCGAATTAGCCAATAAGCCAATAAGGATGGTTAGTATGAAAGATATAATAAAAACTGCAAATTCAAATAATGGTGTAACAAATGAAGAACTTCAGTCTATCCTTGATGATGTGTTAAACGAAGCCGGTAAAAAGCCTTTGAAGAAGATTTTGCTGCTTCCTCCTGATTTTACACGCATGCATTCAGGGGCGGGAAAAATAACTGCAATGATTTATTCAAAGCTTAAGGATACGGTACAGGTGGACATCATGCCGGCATTGGGTACTCATGATCCCATGTCAAGAGAACAGATCGATGCTTTCTTTGAAGGAGTGGTGCCCTTTGACAAGGTTATTACACATAACTGGAGGGAAGATGTAGTCCGAATCGGCGAGGTACCTGCAAGTTTTGTGTCAGAAGTATCCGAAGGCCTTATAAACAATCCTGTCCCGATTGAAATAAACAAGCGCCTATTGGATCCTTCATATGACCTGATCCTGTCAATTGGCCAGGTTGTTCCTCACGAAGTTGTCGGGATGGCAAATTATACAAAGAATTTACTGGTAGGATGCGGCGGTAAGGATACGATAAACCACAGCCATATACTGGGAGCTGTTTTCGGGATGGAGCGCATTATGGGCAAGGATCATTCTCCTGTCAGAAAAGTTTTTGACTATGCCCAGGAGCATTTTTTGAATAATCTTCCATTAGTTTATATATTAACCGTAACCACAGCTTCCCATGACGTGGTAAAAATTGAAGGCGTTTTTGCAGGCAACAGCAGAAAGGTTTTTGAAGCGGCTGTTGAACTTAGCCGTGAAAAGAATTTAATATGGCTTGACAAGCCCATTCAGAAGGCAGTAGTATACCTTGATCCAAGGGAATTTAAGAGCACGTGGCTTGGAAATAAGGCCATATACCGCACCCGTATGGCAATGGCTGACGGCGGCGAACTTATCATTCTGGCGCCGGGTGTAAAAAAATTCGGAGAAGATGAGAATATTGACAAATTGATCAGAAAGTACGGATATAAGGGCAGGGAGAATACCCTGAAAAAATACAATGAAAATGCCGACCTCCAGGAAAACCCGTCAGCAGCCGCTCATTTAATCCATGGCTCAAGTGACGGAAGATTTACCATTACCTATGCCGTTAAGCATTTGACCCGGGAAGAAGTGGAGGGTGTAGGGTTTAACTACATGCCATATGAAGAAGCCGAAAGGAAATATAAGCCCGAAGGCATTACCGATGGTTATTATGAAGGCAGCGAAGAAACATACTTTTATATTTCCAACCCGGCACTGGGTCTTTGGTCGGTTAAAGGAAAATAAACTATACCGGCTGAAACCGAAATCACGTACAAGCATGTTATGAGAGTTTGCACAGCTCCCGGTGCAAACTCTCTTGTTATTTTCCGAAATAATGAAAAACCATGTAATGGAGAAAATACTTGCCGTATCCTGGAATCACCGTGTAATTCACCGAGTTCATGCTTAATGAATGGACTGATTTGTAACAACAAGGAATTGATGCAAAACTGAGTGCGGGTGAAAACCTGCCACCTGTTTGTTTTTCATACAGGATTTTGGATATGTATGAGTATGCATGGATTTTATTGCGGACTCTTTTTTTATGCACGGTAAATAATGCAGTACTTTCAGATAAAAGGCAGCCAGGTATGTTTTAAATTCTCCTTCGGATAATGTATAATTAAAATTGAAGTTTCATGTATCATGCATGGCCGGATAAAGCCAAAGGGGGTTGCGACATGTCTTTTAAAGTTGTTTTTATAGGTGCGGGAAGCATCGGATTTACAAGGAATCTTCTCAGCGATCTTTTGTCTGTTCCTGAATTTAATAATATTGAGATTGCGTTTACCGACATTAATGAGAAAAACCTGGAGATGGTAACAAAGCTTTGCCAGCGGGATATTGACGAAAACAACCTTAATATAAAAATTCAATCGACCACCGACCGCAGGGCCGCACTGGAAAACGCAAAGTATGTATTCAATGTTGTCAGGATAGGCGGGCTGGATGCGTTTAAGCTGGATATTGAGATACCGTTGAAATATGGAGTTGACCAGTGTGTAGGAGATACCTTATGCGCCGGCGGTATTATGTACGGGCAAAGGGGAATTCCGGCGGTACTGGATTTTTGCAAGGATATACGCGAAGTGGCAAGAAAAGACTGTATATTGCTGAACTATGCGAACCCCAACGCAATGATTACATGGGCCTGCAACAAGTACGGCGGTGTAAAAACAATAGGTTTATGCCACGGAGTGCAGCATGGACACAAGCAGATTGCTGAAGTACTGGGGTTGAAGCGTGAAGAGGTCGATATTATCTGTGCCGGCATCAACCATCAGACATGGTATATCCAGGTAAGGCATAATGGAAAGGATATGACGGGAGAACTATTGCAGGCGTTTGAAAGGCATCCTGTGTACAGCAGGACAGAAAAGGTGCGTATAGATATGTTAAGGAGGTTCGGGTATTACAGCACCGAATCCAACGGACATTTGAGCGAATATGTGCCGTGGTACAGAAAAAGGCCTGAAGAGATCATGGACTGGGTTGATTTAAGCGTCTGGATAAACGGCGAAACCGGAGGTTATCTCAGGGAATGTACAGAAACACGGGACTGGTTTGATAAGAATTTTCCGAAATGGATGGAAGAACCTGCGAAGAAATTTGATCCTGCTGCGAGAAGCCTCGAACACGGCTCATACATAATTGAGGGACTTGAAACCGGAAGGGTATACAGGGGACATTTCAACGTGGTAAACAACGGGGCAATAACAAACCTTCCGCCCGATGCCATTGTCGAAGTTCCGGGCTATGTCGATGCAAACGGAATTAATATCCCCATCGTAGGAGATTTGCCGTTAGGCTGCGCTGCGGTATGCAATGCCAGTATTACGGTCCAGCGTCTGGCTGTCGAAGCCGCGGTACACGGAGATGACATGCTTTTAAGGCAGGCAATGATGATGGATCCGCTGGTAGGTGCGGTTTTAAATCCTCCCGAGATATGGCAGATGACCGATGAAATGCTGGTGGCTGAAGAGCGCTGGCTCCCACAGTATGCGAAAGCAATTGCCGAAGCAAAGGAAAGACTGGCATCAGGAAAACTGATTCCGACGAAAAATTACAAAGGTGCGGCATTAAAAAACAAGTAAAAACGGGTTTAACAGGAGCTTTCCGGAATAAAACCATGAAGGCTCCTTTTTTTTATAGTTGAAATTACAATATTTACAATGGATTAAACTACCTGTAAAAATTGACATAAATCGTAAAATGAAGTATAATGAACAACATGCAAATCAGGTATGAAATATTTCATTTTTGTATACTGATTTAAACCTGTTTGAGTTTTATTTTATTCCTTAAAACAGCAGGATGGCAACATGAAAAAACAGGCAGATGTTTGCCATGTCTATTAAGACATGTTTTTTTGCTGTTTTTGTCTGTTTTGAACGAGAAACTTATGGCGGTTTTATACAGTTAAGGGGTGTCATCAATGAGTGCATATATAATAAAAAGGGTTTTATCGGCTATATTAACGCTTTTTTTGGTTGCAACACTGACCTTTTTCCTGATGTACCTTGTACCGGGAGGTCCGTTTCTGTCGGAAAAAGCTCCTTCACAACAAACTTTGAAGGCTTTGCAGGAAAAGTACGGCCTGGATCAGCCGGTTCATATCCAGTATTTGAATTATATGAAAAGGCTGATTAGGGGAGATCTTGGCACATCTCTGAAAATGAGAGGGCAGGAAGTTAATGATATTATAAAGACTAGGTTCCCTGTATCGGCAAAAATAGGAT
>ENA-UPSA01001261-UPSA01001261.1-bioreactor-metagenome-genome-assembly--contig:-NODE-1261-length-26273-cov-4.722519_pt1 | contig 26273 bp, 16 predicted proteins | sample MGYA00238183_ERZ773288 | MGnify/ENA primary metagenome ERZ773288 (study PRJEB29028, sample SAMN07631243) | bioreactor metagenome | isolation source: Switchgrass digestor | place: USA: Dartmouth... | reverse complement strand
TATCAAGATTTTTTCTTATCTAATTTGCTTTAAGTATTACGCCGTAGGCTGTCTGTCTTTTAAGTTTTTTGTTTTTTCTTTAGTTTTTTGGGAGTTATAGGGGAGTTTTTTCTCCCCCTATAGTTTGGATTCCTGATAGAGACATTCAGGAATCCAAACTACCTAAGGACAAGAACTTTTAGATTCCCGATAAAAGCGCTCGGGAATGACGGCGGGGAGTGGATTCCCGGCTAAATTTCGGATATGAAAAAAAGAAAGTAATAGAATAATATCAACCAAAACTATCCTGTCTTCTTTTATTTCCCAATTTCGTCTAAAAACTCTCTTGTGGTTCTGACTCTAATTATTGCCTTAATCTCGTCTGTAAAAAAGTGGGAATCGCCTGTTAACAGGTAATCTACATCTGCATAAAGCGCTGCAGCCAGTATTGGAACATCCTTTTCGTGGACTATCAATCTTTTTGCCTCTGAAAGTTTGTCTTTATATACATCCTGGGGTAAAATCTCTACGTCATACAATGCTCTGTCTATCTCTAACAATGCAATTTCAAGGGGGCGTTTTCCCAGAGATTTGAGTTTCTTTTTAGCTACTATTTTTAGCTCCCGAACTACATCCTCACTTGTTATCAGGTCAATTTCCATAACATTCAGCAACTTAGCCTTGTTACCTTCAAAGAAAATACCTGATAAAAGAATGTTGGTATCCAGAAATATTTTATATCTCATTCTCTTATTTTTTTAAGTTCTTCAACCAGTGAATCCTCAGATATGCCCTCTTTTTTTGCTAGCCATCTTAGATATGATCTACTTTTCTCAGCATACGCTTTTCTGAGAGCAGCATTTATCGCCTCCGATATATCATTAAATATACCAAGACGTACCTCTTCTTCAATTTTCTCATACAAATCATCAGGTATATCTGTAGATACCTTAGGCATTTTTATCACCTCCCTTAAAGGAGACCTCCCTTTTCCCATACTCTAAATTAAGCATATAGCTTAACTGAAATTTTGAGAACCGTTCGAAATTTTCTATCTTAATTATAATAATCAGAGGGGTTCTGTCAAACTGCAGTAATCGGTAGAATCACCAACACACGATAAACAACTCCTGACTTTGACAAGCATTTTCGCAGCGAGGCTATCATTCGAGATAAGTGGCCTCCTCGCCACCCCGGCAACTTTCGAGCCGTTTTTAGCTGCCCCTATCACCCCCCAAGTCCGTCATTTCTGAATGTCTCTATCATCCCCAAATTCGTCACCCCTGAATGCCTCTATCAGGGGTCCAGACAATGAGGGGGGTAAGCCCCCTCATAACCCCCAAAAAGCAGACAGCCTACGGCGTAAGCAGAAAGGAATCGAAAAATATAAAAAGGAAAAGACACCGAGGAAGGAAAGCGTCTTCCTCGGTGCAAGGGGGGAAAGAATTCCCCCTTGCTAATCCCTTTCTTTTGCCAGCGCAATAACCTTTTGTCACCCCTAAATGCGTTAATCATCCCCTCAGCCGTCATTCCTGAATGCCTCTCTATCAGGAATCCGAACTATAGGGGACAAGACTATTTAGATTCCCGATTGAAGATTTCGGGAATGAGGGCGGGGTGGATTACCGATAAAAATCTTAGGAATAGCAAAGTTCTTCCTCTCTTTCCTCTCTTCGAGAAGAAGAGGAAAATTCTCCCATAAAATACTTTTTTCTCAACCTCATTCCCTTATTCCTCCCGCAAGAGATGGAGAGAGGAGTCTCCATGTTTTATCCCTCTCCAGAGTCCTCAAGTTAAAAGGTTACCTTTACAGGGAGAGTTTTTTATAGGAGAATATTCTAAAAGAGCGGTTCTTTGATAAAAACCTGAAGTCCTGAAGAGGGAACATTACAAAATTCAGTCAGACGAGATGGCCAAACCCGCTTTAAAAGGATTGAAAGTTTGAGGATGATGCTATGAATAACGGGAAAATAACCCTAAGACAGCTGGAAACTCATCTTTTCCAAGCTGCTGACATTCTCCGGGGCAAGATGGATGCCTCTGAATATAAAGAATATATTTTTGGTATGCTGTTTTTAAAACGTGTTTCAGACGTATTTGAGGTAAAAAGGCAAGAATTGAAGGAAAAATATAAATCCCCGGAGCTTTCCAAGGAACAGATTGATGAGCTCTTAGAAGACCCTGATTCTTATGGAGATACTTTCTTTGTTCCCAAAAGAGCCAGATGGAAAAATATTCTTAACTTAAAAGAAGATGTTGGTAATCAGTTAAATAAGGCATTGGCGGCGATAGAAGAAGAAAATTCAGAACTTGATGGCGTTTTAAAGCATATCGATTTTAATGCAGTTAAAGGGAAAACCCGCCTCAAAGACCAGCAACTCGTTGACCTTATACATCACTTCAATAAATACAGGCTTACGAATGATGATTTTGAATTTCCAGATTTGCTTGGTGTTGCTTATGAGTATCTTCTTAAACAATTTGCTGATTCAGCAGGGAAAAAAGGAGGCGAGTTTTATACCCCTCCTCATGTCAAAAAATTAATGGTGAGAATCGTTAAACCTCAGGAAGGTATGACGATTTATGACCCCACGGTTGGCTCAGGCGGTTTTCTTATCGAGTCCAGGCAATATGTTGAAGAGCAAGGGAAGAACCCTCAAAATTTGGGCCTCTATGGGCAGGAGCTTAACGGACTGACCTGGTCAATATGTAAGATGAATATGATTCTTCATGACATTCTAGATGCACACATAGAAAACGAAGATACTTTAACCAACCCTCAATTCCAGGAGAATGGATACATAAAGCGTTTTGATAGGATTTTAGCCAATCCCCCCTTTTCTCAGAATTATAGTCGGGCAAATATGCAGTTTCCGGAAAGGTTCAAATACGGTTTTACCCCGGAGACAGGTAAAAAAGGCGACTTGATGTTTTTACAGCATATGATTGCCAGCCTGAAAGATAATGGAATTATGGCAACCGTGATGCCTCACGGAGTATTATTTAGAGGGGGGCAGGAAAAGGTTATAAGGGAGGGAATTGTGAGAGATGATTTAATTGAAGCTATTATAGGCTTGCCTCCCAAGCTCTTTTACAATGTAAGTATTCCTGCCTGCATAATTGTCATCAACAAAAATAAACCGGGATATTTAAAAGATAAAATTTTGTTCATCAATGCGGATAGAGAATATGGAGAGGGAAGAAATCAAAATTATTTGCGACCGGAAGATATGGAAAAGATTGTGACAGTATTTGATAAGAAGGTGGAGATTCCAAAATATTCAAGGCTTGTAGATATTGGAGAAATTGAAGAAAACGATTTTAATTTGAATATCAGAAGATACGTAGATAACTCCCCCGATCCTGAAATTGAGGATGTCCATGCTCACCTCTTATCCGGCGTTCCAAAAAGGGAAGTCGAGCTCTACAGGGAAGAACTTCTAAAGTTTGGTCTTTCTCCCTATCTTCTCTTGAAGGAAAAAAACGAAAAATATCTGGAGTTTAGAGAGGATATTGCAGAGAAGAGTAGAATCAAAGAAATTATTGAAAGTGCTGATACTATAAAAGACACAGCCTTAAAGCATAGAAAAGAATTACAGGAATGGTGGAATGAAGTAAAAACTGAAATTGAGGGGTTTCACAGAGATAACGATTTGTGGGAATTCAGAAATAGAGCGATGCAAAGGCTGAAAGAGAGGCTTTTGCCTCTGGGTTCTTTTAATGAGTTTAAAATATCTGGCATATTTGTGAACTGGTGGGAAGAGTTGAGGTATGACTTTAAAACCGTAGAATCTTTGGGCTGGAACAAAAATCTTATCGAAGACGAAAGGATTAAGGGGAAGTTTTTTGAAGCCGAGATAGAAGAAATTGAGGAGATAGAGGGCAAAATAGCGGAACTGGAAGGAGAATTAAATGACCTCTTAGAAGGGATTGAAGACTGGGATGAGGAAGAGCAAGGTGATAAAACAGCAAATAAGGTTAAGGAGTATCTGGGAGAAGTCACAAAAGACCTGAAAGCGAGCCAGAGCGAGTCAGCAGCAAAAGAAGCTGCAAAATGGCAAAGACTAACTTTAGAAATTGAGGATAAAGAGAGAGAACTAAAGAAGTTAAGAAAAAAATTAAAGGATAAAGAACAGGGACTCGAAGAGAAAACAAAAAGGAAAAGGGAGTCGTTAAGTGAAGAAGAGACCAAAGAACTTCTTCTGGATAAGTTTTATAACCTCATTAATGAGCAACTCACGAGATACTTAAATACTGAGAAAAAAGAAATCATAAAGATTTTTGAAAACCTATGGGATAAATATAAAGTGTCCCTTCTGGAGCTAAATGAGGAAAGAAACAGAGAAGTTAAAAAGCTGAATGAATTTCTGGAAAAGCTGGGATACTATAGGGAATTAGGAATTATGAATTATGAATTAGGAATTAGGAATTGAAGAACAGGAATCAGGAGCTTATTATGAGGGAAGGTAGTAACCTTGAGTTTAAAGAAACCTGGAGGGACGAATATTTAAAAACTTTAGCTGCATTTGCTAATAGTAGCGGAGGGGAAATGCTTATTGGGGTGGATGACAAGGGGCGTTCTGTAGGGGCGAAAAATAGTGAGCGGCTTTTGGAGGAGCTACCAAATAAGATACGGGACAAATTTGGCTTAATTACATCGGTTGAAGTTGAAGACTTTGAAGGTAGGGAGATTGTTAAAGTTGCTGTTAAACCCTCTCTTGTGCCAGTATCTTACAATGGAAAGTTTTATGTAAGAACAGGCTCCACAGTTCAAGAACTCAAGGGTAATGAGCTTATCCAGTTTATACTAAAGAGGCAAAACCTAAGCTGGGATGCTTTACCATCTAAAGTAGGAGTAGAAGAGATTGATACAGAGACCGTTGAGAGATTTAAAACACTGGCAACAAAGAGGCTCCCCGACATATCAGAAGCTGACTCTGTAGAGAAAGTTCTCTCTAATCTTGACCTTATTGAGAATGGCAAACTGAGAGATGCAGGTGTTCTGCTCTTTGGCAAGAACCCCCAAAAACACCTTATGATATCTGAGGCTCGTGTAGGTAAGTTTAAATCGGATATTGATATATTGGATACGGTTACAGCAAAAGGCAATCTCTTTAAACAGCTTGATATTCTTTTTGATGCTGTCAAAAAACATCTTAATGTCAAATACGTGATAAAAGGACAGCTTGAAAGAGAAGATGTATGGGATTATCCTCTTGACGCTGTAAGGGAAGCCATTATTAATGCTCTGATACACAGAGACTATTTTGACAATGCAGATATTCAGATACGAGTTTATGATGACAAAATACGATTCTGGAATCCCGGCCTGCTTCCAGAAGGAATAACTATTGATATGTTAAGAACTGACCACGAATCACGACCGAGAAATAAGCTTCTGGCAATGATTTTCTACTTTGCGGGGCTAATAGAGCGATGGGGGAGTGGAACGAAGCGAATGATAGACCTGTGCCGTGCTCAAGAGCTTCTAGAGCCAGAGTTCAGGGAAGAAGGAGCGGGGTTTGCAGTAATCTTTTATAAAGATATTTATACAGAAGGAAATTTAAGAAAGATGGGGCTGAATGAGAGACAAATTAAAGCAGTTATGTATGTGAAAGAAAAAGGGAAGATTGCAAACAAAGAATATCAGGAGACGAGTATAACCACTAAGAAAACGGCAAGCAGGGATTTGGCGGGACTGGTTAGTATCGGCCTGTTTAAAAAGCAAGGGACAACAGGAAAGGGTACTTTTTACGTTCTTGATAGACATAAAGGAGACAAAGGGGACATAAAGGGGACCTAAAGGGGACAAGTAAAAGAGGTGCCAATCCCGAATGAGACAAAAAGCACGAATTATAAACAATTATGAATTATGAATGGTGAATTAAGAATCAGTTTGAGGGAGATTGAGGAGTTGCTATGATTAAGGATGAAAAGATGGAAAAGTTACCGGAGGGGTGGAAGAGGGTATCAATTGAAAAAGACACCATTTTAATTTCTGGATTAAGGCCTAAGGGTGGTGCTTTGGATGAAGGAATACCAAGCTTAGGAGGGGAGCATATAACTTTAGATGGCCGCATAAACTTCTCTGACGAGAATGCTAAATATGTACCAGAAAAATTTTTCAAAATAATTCCTAAGGGGAGAGTAGAAGTAAATGACATACTTATTAATAAAGACGGAGCAAACACTGGAAAAGTGGCAATATTAAAAGAGAAAATTTATCCAGATATGGCAATAAACGAACATATATTTATCCTTCGGAGCAAAGGGTTTTTTGATCAAAGGTACTTGTTTTATTGGATATTTTCATACTTGGGTCAAAAACAAATAAAAGACAGAATTACAGGTTCGGCTCAACCGGGTCTATCCTCAAAATTCATTAAAGATTTCTTTGTATTAAAACCTCCTCTTCCCGAGCAACAAAAAATTGCTGAGATTTTGGAGACGGTAGACAATGCCATAGAAAATACCGATGCTATCATTGAAAAATATAAACGCATAAAACAGGGCTTGATGCAGGATTTGCTAACCAGAGGTATCGTTGAGAATTATGAATCAGGGATTATGAATCATGGATCAGAATTTAGAAAACGTGAATCAGGGATTATGAATGATAGATTGGAAGTTGTGAGCCATGAGTCAGAAATCGGGAATTGGGAATTGAGGGATGAGAGAAAGCACAAATTCAAAGACTCACCGCTGGGCAAGATACCGGAAGAGTGGGAAGTGGTGAGTTTGGAAGAGGTGGCACTACCAAATGGTATTGTTAGAGGACCTTTTGGTGGAATGTTAAAAAAGGAAATTTTTGCTTCTAGAGGTTATAAAGTTTATGAGCAGGGGAATGCAATCTATAAGAGTGTTAACCTTGGGCATTATAGTATCGATGCTAAAAAATATAAACAAATGCTAAGATTTGCTGTAAAACCAAAGGATTTTATCATAAGTTGTTCTGGGACAATTGGTAAAATTTTTATGATTCCAGATAATTTTAAGAAAGGAATTATTAATCAAGCGCTGTTAAAAATAACTATTGATAATAAAAAGTTTAATCACAAATTTTTTGAATATTTTTTTGAATGGGAGCGTTTTCAAGATAAAATAATAGATTATACTCAAGGCGGAGCAATGCCAAACCTGATAGGTATAAATGAATTCAAGAAAGTTAGTTTTCCTAAACCTCCTCTTCCCGAACAGCGCCGTATTGCTTCTATACTCTCTCAGGTTGATGAGGTAATAGAAAAGGAGCAAAAATATAAAGAGAAGCTTGAAAGAATAAAACGGGGGTTGATGGAGGATTTGTTGACTGGTAGGATAAGGGTGGGTTTAGAATTATGAATTATGAATTGTGAGATAGGGATGATGAAGTAGGGATGATGAATAGGGGGTGGAAACTGTAAATTGAAAATTGGGGGTGGATTATGAGTTGGGGAGTGGGGTTTAAATATAGGTGAAAGAAAATATTGTGAAGGAGAAAAGTTTTGAGCTTGCGCTTGATATTGTAAATCTTTATAAGAATCTTACCACTATAGAAAAAGAGTATATAATAAGTAAGCAAATTTTACGCTGTGGGACTTCAGTTGGCGCCAATGTTCGTGAAACTTTGAATGGGGAATCAGCAGCTGATTTTATTCATAAATTGTCTATCTCGCAAAAAGAAGCCGATGAAACATTGTACTGGTTAGAATTGCTAAAAGCAGCCGGATTCATTGATGAAAACCAATTTGCAAACCTATCTAATAAATGTAATGAATTATTGAAAATCCTGAAAAGCATTATCTTAACCGTAAAGGAAAAGAATAATGAATAAGGAACTTAATCATAATTCAAAATTCATAATTCATAATTATAAAAGGCTTGATGAAGAATATTATGTAGAAAATCCTTTCCTTGCTCAGCTTCAAAAATTGGGCTGGAAGACTTACAGACAGAATAAAGATGACCCAGAAGATATAAGGGAAATCGCATCTTTCAATTCCTCCTTTGAGCCTGCCTTTGGTGAGCGTATAAAATGGCGAGAGACTTTTAGAGAGGTAGTCCTTGAGGATGTTTTAAGGGAATCTATCCAAAGAATAAACCCCTGGATAGAAGAAGACCAGATAAATGAAGTGGTAGGAAGGATAACCACCTCGCAAGCTCGCTCTCTTTTAGAAGCAAACAGAGAACTCCACGATTTACTTCTGGAAAATACTTCAGTATTTGAAAACCGGAAAACTGGAGAAAAAAGCCCCACAGTCAGGTTCATAGATTTTATAAATCCAGAGAACAATTTTTTTATTGCCATTTCTCAATTTAAGGTCAATATCCCAGGGACCGAGAAGCATATAATACCTGATATTGTGTTATTTGTGAATGGTTTGCCCTTAGTGGTTGTAGAATGCAAATCTCCGGCAATAGCAGACCCCATCGCAGAAGCTATAACCCAGCTTATGAGATATTCTAATAGAAGAGGGGTAAAAGAAGGTAACGAAAGGCTCTTCTGGTATAACCTTCTTACGATTGCCACTTCTAATCAGGTGGCAAAATACGGAACCATAACTGCAGAATATGAGCACTTTATAGAATGGAAAGACCCTTACCCTTATGCTCTATCAGATATAGATTCTCAAGGGAACATCACCAGTCAGCAGGTCCTAATTCAGGGTATGCTCACCAGAAGCAATCTCCTTGATATTCTTCATACTTTTACCGTTTTCAAAGAAGACCCTAAAAGCGGTGTGGTAAAAGTGGTAGCAAGATACCAGCAATTTAGAGCGGTTAAAAAAATAATAAAAAGGCTGAAGGAAGGCAAAAGTCCGGAAGAGCGAGGAGGGATTGTCTGGCACACTCAGGGCTCTGGAAAATCAATGACCATGATGTTTACTGTAAGGGAAATGTATCATCACCCTGAGTTCAGAAATTTCAAAATTGTTTTTATAACCGATAGGAAAAATTTAGAGAAGCAGTTGAGAGAGACGTCAAAAAGTGTGGGTTTTACTGTTCATCTTGCAGGAAGCGTAAAAGAACTTCAAGAACTTTTAAAGACCGATACTCCAGACCTGGTAATGGGTATGATTCACAAGTTCCAGGAAAGGGAGCTTGAAGTCGAATTTCCGGAGCTTAATAAGTCCCCTAACATTCTTATTATGATTGACGAGGCGCACAGAACTCAATACAAATTTTTAGGAGCTAATTTAAAGAAAGCTTTGCCCAATGCTATAAGGATAGCTTATACAGGTACACCTATTGAAAAAACAGAAATTACTTTTGGTGAATATATAGATAAATACAGTATAAAAAGAGCAGTAGAAGATGGTGTGACTGTTGAGATTGTCTATGAAGGAAGAGTTCACAGTGCTGAGCTTTCCGATGAAGAAGCAGCCAATGCTAAATTTGAGGATGTCTTTTCTATGCTTGATGCAGAACAAAAGACAAAAATTATGGGAAGATACACGTGGCGTGCATATCTTGAAGACGAAAATGTGATAAAGGACAAAGCAAAAGATATGATAGACCACTATGTTGCCCATATATTCCCCAATGGTTTTAAAGCTCAGGTTGTAGCTGTCTCACGGCTTGCTGCCATAAGATACAAGAAAGCTCTGGAAAAAGCATTAAAGGAAAAAATAGAGGAGCTGAAGAAGAATAACCAGAAAAGGGTAAACATAGAGCAACTTGAGAGATTAAAGGTTGGGGTGGTTATATCTGAAGAAAACAATGATCCACCTGAATATTATGATTATACTGATACCAATAAGCACGATAGGATAATAGAGAGCTTTAAACTACCATTTGATAAAACCGATGATACTGGTGTTTTGGGAGATGTAGGCATTTTAGTAGTGCAGAATATGCTCATCACAGGTTTTGATGCTCCTGTAGAGCAGGTTATGTATCTGGATGATGTGATTAAGGAACATAATCTATTGCAGGCCATCGCAAGAGTAAATAGAGTTTACAAAAATAAAAGTTGCGGTTTTGTTGTAGATTATGTTGGAGTTTTAAAGCATTTGAAAGAAGCTCTTTCTATCTATGCTGATGAAGATATAGAGGAAATTACCCAGGTTGTCAAAAATAAAGCTAAAAGCATCGACGATTTGGGGTTCGCCCACAGTCTTATCAACAATTTTTTTAAAAAATATGGGTTTGAAGATTGGAGAAATAACATAGAAGAATGTATAGACCTTCTGGTCGATGAAGAGGTAAGAAATGAGTTTATAATGCTGGTAAGAAACTTTAACCGGGCAATGGACGCAATGCTCCCTGACCCTATAGCTTTAAAATATGTTACAGACTTGAAAATTATAAATTTCATCAAAGAGTCAGCGAGAAACAGATATAGAGATGATAAGCTGAGCATAAAAGATGCGAGCAAGAAGATAAGAGAAATTGTTGAAGAATATCTGATATCAAAAGGCGTTGACCCCAAAATACCACCAACTCCTCTTTTTGACGATAAATTCATTGGTAAATTAGAAAACCAAAAATCAAATAAGGCAAAAGCTGAAGAGCTTACATACGCTATTTTAGAACATATTGAAAAGCACTTCGAAGAAGACCCGGAGTTTTATGAGAGGTTTTCTGACAAGTTGAAGAAAATCCTCGAAGAATACAAAGAAAACTGGGAAGTTCTCGCCATCGAGCTTGAAAAACTCAGAGAATCGATGAAAAGAGGAAGAGAAGCTGAAGAAACCTTTGGTTTGGAGCCAAAGAAAGAGCTACCCTTTTTGGGATTGTTGAAACAGGAGATATATGGAAAAAAGCCTGTTGAAGCACTGAGCGAAAAAGACGTTAACTTTCTAGTTGGTTTGACTAAAGACGTGATTGAGCTTATCAAGAGAGAAACTCAGATGGTTGATTTCTGGGAAAGCTCCTTTAAGCAGAAGAGATTAAAATCGTATATCATATCTCATCTACTAAAATCTGTTCCAGCTTCTCCCGCACCTTCAAAAGAAGGAGATAAGGTAAAGGAAACCCCTGCATCATATTCATCGGGTGCCAGTAATGTGGTATTCGGGAAAAGAAACGAAATAGCTCAAAAACTAATAGAACTTGCTTATCACATTTATGGAGAGTAGATTTATGGATATCGAGATAGAAAAAATAATACGAACAAAAAGGAAAACCATTGCTTTACAGGTAACAGATGACGCTACGCTGATTGTAAGAGCACCCCTGGATATCAATGATAGCACGATTATGAAGGTAGTTCTTGACCATAGAGAATGGATTGAGGAAAAGAAAAGGGAAATTGAAACGAGAGACCCAAAATTCTCTCCTAAAGAGTTTGTCAATGGAGAAGGTTTTCTCTATCTAGGGAGATATTATAGATTGAAAATAGTAGATAGCCAGGAAGAGCCACTAAAATTCGAGAATGGCTTCTATCTCTCCCGAGATGCGCTACCCCGGGCAAAAGAAGTATTGGTCAAGTGGTACGAAAAAATGGCTTACGAGAAAATTTCTGAAAGAGTCCGCTGGTATGCACAAAAGAGGGATTTTAAGTACCGTAAAGTTAATATTACCAATGCCCAGAAAAGGTGGGGCTCTTCATCTTCTTGCGGAAATTTAAATTTCTCATGGCGACTGATTATGGCTCCTTTGCCGGTTGTAGATTATGTGGTTATCCATGAACTTGTTCATCTGGAAGAGAGAAATCACGCAAAATCATTCTGGAACAAGGTTAAAATGTTAATGCCTGACTACGAAAAACATAAAGATTGGCTGAAACAGAACGGCTATTTGTTGAGGCTGTAGTTCTTGACAGCTGTAACCTCTTTTAAGCTTACACTCTGGTATTCAGATGGTAAAAATATAGTTGCAAGTAGAAAATGGAGAGATATCAAGTTATCTAAATCTGAAAAGATTATCTTTGTGCTTGCATTTATCCTTTTGCTCATTGGTGCATTCATTGAGTCATACGGGATTATTCAATCAACGGGATAAGCCAAAGCCCAACCAATATTGGCAAATAAGCTCTTGATCAGGAAATTTTAAATAAAAAGTCTCTTATACTTATCTAAGATAAATTTGCTAAACTTTCTTATAGCCATTTTAAATTTGAGATTATGTCCTATATCCTCGTAAAAATAGAAAAGTGGATGGTCATTGTGGTAAAGTACGTTTTATAGAAAATTCTGTAGAAAGGAGACTATCCACCTTAACATCCCAAGGAATCTTTCTCTTTGTCTAGAAGGATAAACTTACCTGATAGTTCAGCAAATTTCCGAGCTAAGGAGTCTATAGTTCCGGAGTTTATTAAGTCTTCTTCTCTTCCTAAAGTGCATATTACTCTATGTTTGGGTTTACCTGATTCATCTCTATAGGATTGTACTAACTGGAGATAATAAATGGGTTTTTCTTTACTTCCCCCTCTGGTTCTTTTGATAAACATTCTTCTACCCCCTCTTCTCTCTCTTTTACTACATAATAGCTATATACAATACTCAATGTCAATAGAAAAACATAAAAATATCACAAAATAATGCCATTACAAAATAAAGAGAAAATGAGAAATAGAAAAATAGAATATAGATTTATCAAGGGTTTCAGAGATTAAAGGAGTTAAAAAGAGGGAGAAACTGTCAAAGTCAGGAAGAACTATCTCTGTAGACCACTTAAGGTAGTGAGTGTAGTGACAAAATAGCAGATTCTAATTTAAAGAATATAGATTTGATGCGGGTTTCAGCTAAGTGAAGTGTCAAAGTCAGGAGAAAGATATAGATTTTTAATTAGGGAAGGAGGTATCCTCCTAAAGAGATCCTCCTTCCCGACTTTCGTCAGTGGTTTTAGCAACTCACTCCCCGCTCACAGTAGCGGGACCGCGCCGAATTCTCACCGAACTTCCCTATTAAGGCTATATCGTGAACTTTACTCCACTCACCGTAGAAACTATCCAGCCTTGAGCATTATTATATTCTTCAGCCGGAACTACTATCACGATAAGGAGTGTAGTCCCTTCATAAGTGGCCGCCACTGAAGCAAAATCCTTTCCGGTATCGGGATTGGTAGAAGAATACACCGAAATTTTTCCTTTCTTTCCCTGCGCTTCCACATCTACTGTTCCTTGAGGAGTCTTTCCTGCAACTATCTGAGAGATAACATTCTGCAGCCCCATTTCATCAGGAAACTGGAGAATGGTAATTTGTCCTCCTTGAGGGGCTTGATAAATTGCCCCACCTTCCACTGTCTGAGTAAGTGTGCTTCCGGCAGGGAGAGGAACGGTAAACTCTCCTTTTGGGTCACAATAGGTATCAGGAGGACAAGTGGTAGTTGGAGTAGCGGAAAGAGAAGGAAGAGATGATGCAGTAGAAGGAGAAGCAGAAGGAGCAAGAAGTGATAGAGCTGGAGAAGAAGCAGGGGGCAAAGTTGGAGAACTCGTACCTCCAACAACCAACTGATTAATTATAGTCTGAAATTGAGGTTGAAAGGTATCAAAGTTAGAGGTGAGGCAGTCAAAAAGAAGAACCTGTGCCTCATTGCCCACTAAAAAGAAGTAAGCGCTACCCTTCAATTGATTGTTGGCTCCTTCCACTACAAAGGTAAAATCATGGCGAAGAGCAGGAAGATTAGCTACTGTGGTATCCTGAGTGCTTACTGGAGTATAGCCCGAAAACCCTACCTGCAAAGAATTAGCCTGGAAAGCAGAAAAGTAATCCTGTAAACTCATGGGACCGGGTAGCGATTCGACAAAATAATAAAGCTCAGCCATTACTACCCCTTGGGGATTTTTCACATTAAAGAGGGCTCTTATCGAAGGGTCAGGTGGACTTTGTGGTTCCCAACCGGGAGGCATATTAAATTGAACCTGGGCTTGCGCTACACCTCCCCCAAGAATTACGAAAAAGCTAAAAACTAATAAATATCTGACTATATTCTTGTTCATTGTGCTCACTCTCCTTTTATTTTGTACTCCCCGAAAGAATGAAGGGAGCCCAATAACCGGGATGTTGATACCGAAGAACCAAGTCTTTTTGTGCCATTTGCAATGCTTCAGCTTTGCAATAACCCTTTTTCCAATATTTATAAAACTGAATAAATAGCTCTGAGGTAGCCTGGTCACTCACCGACCAGAGGCTGACAATAAGAGTGGGAGCACCAGCATAAAAAAAGGAACGAGTAAAACCAACTAACCCTTCACTTTCACTATATTGTCCCAAGGCAGTTTGGCAGGCACTCAGCACCACGAGATTGGCAGAAAGAGGCGTTTTGAGGGCCTCTGCAGCCAACAAATAACCATCGTTTTCCTCATCTTCTGCTAAAGCAATAAGGCTGTAGAGAGGAAACTTTTCATCAGCCAGGGCATGAGTGGAAAGATGAATCACGCTATAAAGAGGAGCATATTGGTAAAATGTCGTTTCAGTAGCTTCTTTCCCTAAATAAATTTTTGCCTGCGAGAAAAGAGGAGCAATTGTTTTAACTTCTTCTTCTGACCCGGGAAGAGATGGTAAACTAGGATCAGAAAAGAAGGGATTAGCTAACCCCAAAAAAGTAGAACTATCTTCTTTTCTTTTCTGAAGGGAGAAAAGATAAGCATTGGCTGAGGGAGCATAGGAGAAAATATAGTCTTCCAGAAGGAAATGTTCCTTCCGGATTAAAGCCTGAAAGGGTAAATAGGACAAAAACTTATGGGGAATTATCACTACCGATTTAGCCCCGGCTAATTTATCCTCTAGAGGATAAATGAGATACTGATAAAGTTCCTCCAAAGGGGGAGCGAAGTCTGTGGAATCGTAATCAGAAATTTTTTCCCTCGCTTTAAGCACCGTATCTTTTAATTGTCCTTCTCCTACCCCTATATCCTTTAAAACTAGAGAAGATTTACTTATTACCCAGGCCAGTGTCCGATGAGGAAGCACGTGATACACTAAAAGGACAGCCCCTTCTTCTAAGTTTTTTTGAATCTCAGAAAGAGGAAGAGGATGAACGGTAGCGAAAGACAAAAGCTCCGGGGAAGAATTATGGTAATCTTCAGTCAAGTTATTTAGCTTTACCGTTACCTCTTCAATTTCTTTATCCAGTTGCCAGAGAAGAAGTTGGTTTTCCTGAGTTGGTGGCTTTTGGGATACTTCTATTCTTTTAGCTTCTCGAGCTTCCTTTTCTCCTTGGAGTTTTCTGATTTTCTCCCATAATTCCTGGTCTTCAGGTTTTACTTTCAGAGATTGTCCGGCCACCACGTCCAGGAAACTTCTTGCTTTTACTCGTTCTGAAAGGTTAAAAGCATCTTCATACCTTCCCTCTCGAAAATATTCCTCAATAAGAAGGTCATAAACTTCTAAGCGGTCGTCCAGAAAACAAGTTCTATCTGTGACATCTTCCATTTTACCCCGGGTATCTTCTAAAATCTGAATGGCCTCTTCCCAGGTAGAAACTGCTTCCTTTCTTCTTCCCTCCTGGAGATAGGCCTCTCCTTGACCTAAAAGAGCATAAAAGGTAAGAGAGGGGTCCTGAATAGTTTGTGTTTTATTACAAGCTTTTTCGAAATAGGAAGAAGCTTGAACTTTCTCTTCTTTTTGGAGAGCAATATAGCCCTGATTGATGAAAACCTGAGTAATTCCTGAAGAAAACTCATGCTTTTCATAAATGGAAAGAGCTAAATTTAGAGCTTCATCAGCTTCTTTTACCGCTCCCAGAGCCAGATTGAGATTGGCTAAATTATTCAATAAGCCAGCCGTTTCTATTTCTAATCCCAACTCCTCAAAAATCGATAGAGCCTGCTGGTAGAAAGTAATGGAGGAGGAAAAATCTTGCCGGGCTTTGTAAACCATCCCCAGATTAGAAAGACACAGCGCTTCTGTTTTACGTTCTCTCTGACTCCGGGCTAAGGCTAAAGCTCGGTTAAAATATTTTTCTGCTTCTTCCTCTTTACCTAAGTACCAGGAGAGCACCCCTAAATTAAATATAATCCCCAAATCATCAGGAATTCCCGCCTCTTGTTGGTAAAAAAGAGCTTCTTCTAAAATTTCTTTTGCCTTACCATACTCCCCCATCTGAGTATAAATAACTGAAAAATTATTGAGCACCCAGAGTCGTTGGTAAGTGAGGTCCATCTTATTTATTAGCTCTTGAGCGCGAGCGAGGTTCTCCAGAGCTTGCTCATATTCAAAAAAGTAATCAGTCAGAACCTGCGATAAGCTTAAGCGGACTACAAACTCTACCCAGCTTAAATTCCGTTCTTGAGCAACTCTTAGCACCTTATTTAGTAAATCGTTTGCTGTTTTTGCTTCCCCCTGGGAGAGAGCTATATGAGAAAGATGATTTATAGCTAAACCAGTGATTTCTGGATAGAGAAAATCGGGGTCAGTGTTTGCTACCTCCTGCCAAGCTGTTCTTGCTTCTTCATACTTTCCTTCCTGATACGCTATAACTCCCTGGTTGAGAAGAAAAACCAATTTCCCATACTCATTTTGGGAGGCCTGATAAAGATTTTGTAAGTCTTTTAAATATCTTTGAGCTTCTTCCCAAAGGTTTACATTTTCGGTAATTCTTATCATCACTTCTAAGGCTCGAATCATTTTTTCCGGGAGCATCAATTGTTCATAAACAAAATAGGCTTTATAGAGCTCCCGTAGTGCTTCTTCATCTTTTCCCTGTCGAGAGAGCACTTGAGCTTTATAATATTGAGCATCAGCCTGAAAAAGAGAGTTGCCCAACAAAGCTCCGGCAAAAAGAAGAGCTTGAGCTTGAGAGAGGACCTGAGGATATTCTCCTTGTAGATAAGATTTTTCCATTTCTTTGCCCTGAGATTGGCAAAGAGATAACAAATCTTCTTTAGAATAGGTAGCTAAAGTTAATAGAAGATTAAGAGGGTCTGGAGGAGAAAAATGTTCCTCTCCGCAAACTCTCTCTCCCAGGGGAAAAATAGAGATAAAAAGAATCGCTATTATTCCCAGGAAGAAAATCTTCATACATCATTTAGCAGTAGCTTCAAAAGAGGTAATGAGATGGTTAAAGTAGGTTTGCAGTTTTTCCTGAAAAACCTCCTGTGGTGCCTGGCACAGGAGAGCAGAGTGATAGGACATACCACCTACTGGAATATAGAGGACATAAGGTTGTAAAAGAAAGGTAAAAGTTCTCCCCTGATAGTTGCCCTGCAGTATTACTCGACCAGAGGTCAAGCTCATTCCTGCTTGAGCTACTCCTGGATCGGATTTAAATTCCTGGTTGAGAATAACCAGGTTCTGAACCATCTGAGCAAGAAGTGATTCTATTTGTTGAGCCAAAGCTTCGGCATTCTGGATATTACTTTGAGTGGCTAAAAAAGCAGTAAAAGCCACTGTTCCTCCTTGGTCTTCAGAAAAAGTAACACTCCTGTTGAAAGTATCCACGTAAACTGACCAATTAGCCGGATATTCTACCACTCCTTTAATGAGAGGGTCAAAACTAAAGTTTTGCCCTAAATCGAGTTGCTTCCATTGCACCGTAGGTGCAGCAACTGGAGGCTGAACCGGAATTGGTGCCGGTGCTGGTGTAGCAACTCCGGGAATTATAGGACCTGAAACCGGAGGCTGAGGCGCAGAAGATTCGCCACCAATTGAGGGCAGGGAAACACCCGGAGTGGGCTCTGCCTCTCCTAAGGGAGGAAGCTGAGGAATGTTACCTGTACTAGTAGGTGAGGAAGGAGAAAGAGGAGGCAAAGCTAAAGAGCGAATAATTGGTCCACTCGAGGATTGGTCGGAGGTCTCATCTGCAGAAGCAAAGGGAACACTAAATAAAACAAAAACCAGGAGAAAGCTAGCAAAAAAGAACATTCGGCGCATTTTTTACCCCTCCTAAGTAGGAATCGGAACTAATATTATCTTATGACATAATAGTTGTCAATTCCTCGAGTTGCCTCAACTAAAATTAAAGTGAAATGGTATCGTTGCCTCAACTAAAAATCAAAGTTAAATTATTATTCCCTTAAGAGAGAATATTCTTAAGGGAGGGATTAGAGGTGAGGTATCTCTTGCAGACACGAAGAGAAATTGTTTATGAGGCCAGTAAGGGATATAAGAAATTATCCAAGAAAGAAAAGACGGAGAGACTTGATAACTTGATAGCTATTACTGGATACAATCGTGATTATGCTTCACGGTTACTCTCCCAGCATGGTAGGTGTGTTTATGTAAAAGATGTCTCTGGTAGATCATATAGATTAATTGGTGATGCAAGAAAAAAGAAGAAGCGCTCCCGAAAGAGGAAATATGATACCGAAGTATTTAAAGTCTTAAAGCACATCTGGGCTATTATGGACTATCCCTGTGGTAAACGACTATTCCCCTGTATGAGCTGGCTTGTGCCAAAATTAGAAGCATGTGGAGAGATAGAAATAGAGGAAGAGGTGAGGGAGAAACTGTTAACTATTTCCGCTTCCACCATTGACCGCTTACTTAAAGGAGAAAAGAAAAAAATAGCCCTTAAAAGCAGGAAAAGCACTAAACCTGGTACTCTACTTAAAAACCAGATTGAAGTACGTACTTTTGCTGATTGGAACAAAGCTAAAGTAGGTTTTATGGAGATGGATTTAGTATCTCATGAAGGTGGTAATCCCCGAGGAGATTTTGCTTTTAGCTTAACTCTTACTGACGTATGCTCAGGATGGACAGAAAATAGAGCAGTAAAAAATAGAGCCCAAAAATGGACCTCTGAGGCTCTAGACACCATAAAAGAAAGACTGCCTTTTTCTATCAAAGGTCTGGATTCAGATAATGATAGTACCTTTATCAACTATCATATGTTACGTTACTGTAAAGAGAACCACATTACCTTTACCAGATCCAGAGCAGGGAACAAAAATGATGGTTGTTACGTAGAACAGAAAAACTGGTCTATAGTGAGAAGAACAGTGGGTTATGCTCGTTATGATACCGATGAGGAGGTGGATATCTTAAACCAGATCTATGATGTCTTGAGACTCTATGTGAATATGTTTCAACCTGTAGCTAAGTTAATATCTAAAGAAAGACAGGGAGCTAAGGTTAAGAAAATATATGATACTCCCAAGACTCCCTGTCAAAGATTATTAGAGTCTCCAGATATACCTGAGGAGGTAAAAGCACAACTGCAAAAGACTTTTGATGAACTTAACCCAGCTGCCTTAAAACGAGAGATAGATAGACTACTGAGAAAATTAACCAAAGCTTATCTCCAGAAGAAAGAGGAGGAGAACCAAATTGACAGAGAACTTATTTTCACTTAGAATTTTATATGACGCATCGTATCTATTTCACCTACATTTTTAGATGAGGCATCAGGTTTCCTCGAGGAGACGATTGGAAAAATACTATTTTTATAAAGCAGAATTCCTTCATACCCCAGATTATATACTCATCTTTATAGGTCATGAGTTACCTCTCTCGCAACCTTCCTCTTCTGTCCATCGTGAGCCTAGCGGTTTTTGCCGTGCTCGGCGATCTCTTCAGGGTCAATTGCGAGTTTGTAGTTTCGTTTAGATGACCATCTCGCTTTTCAATAAGCATCATTAATCGATAAAGGCGAGTTGCATGAGGCAAAAATCGAGATCGCACGGGATGCAACCAAACGACCCCCATGATGACAGAAATGAGCAATGACAAAATAAAGTATAAAACCACAAGGATTAGGTATAGGAAGAATTTCCCAATAGCCTCCAATGCTATTGACAAGATTAAATGATATAATATGCACAATAAATTACAAGGAGGGGGAGCTATCATGTCTTATGAATTAAGAGTTTTACGTCTCTGCTCTTCTTTGTTAGTTTTCTGCATGGTTTTTGTTTTTTTTACTGTCCCGGGAAATACTCAGGATAATCCAACCAACTCTTATCAGGCTCTTCTCAATCGTCTGAAAAATGGCGATACCAGTATCAATTTTGCAGAATTGCGATTACTCTTTGCTCAACTTCCCGATTATAACCCTTATCGCACAATGGAGGAACTCCGGGATAAAGAAAATCAAATGTGGGAAGCATACAAGAACGGTAACTATGAAGAAGCCTTGCAAATAGGAAATTCAATCCTGGACACTAACTATTTAAGGATTATGCCTCATTATATTTTTTCTGAAGTGTATGAGAAATTAGGCAATACCGAAAAACAGCAATTCCACGAAGATGTCTTTTTTGGTTTAGTGGATTCGGTTATTAAATCCGGAGATGGAAAAAGTCCCGAGACAGCTATGACGGTTATTGAAATTAAAGAAGAATACGATGTTTTAAGTGTTCTAGGCTTTGACGAAGATTCCCATACCTTAATTGAACAAGATGGCAAAAGATTTGATGTGATTACTGCTCAAAATCCGGAGACTGGAGAAACTCGCGATTTTTACTTTAATATTGACCTCTTTTATGGCAAAGACCTTGTTTCTGATACATCCCCTCTTGAAAATACTCCTTTACCAGAATTAGCTCCCGGCACCGAATCCGAAACATTTATTGCTCCCACTCCTATGGTTGCTATTCCTGAGCCCTCTCTAACTCCGGTTACCACACCTACTCCTCAGACTCCAGCTTTTTCTCAGCCAGCACCATCTGCAACTACGATTCCCACCACTTCCGCTCCCCAGAGCCTGATAGTCAACCCACCTCCTGGCTGGATTCCTCAATCCACTGAAGATCCAACTCAAATCGGTTATTATCAACTTGTCAATCAGCAGAATATAGTAATAGCTGAATATATAGTACTTCTCGAAACTCTTCCCTCCCCTCTCGACCTCAGGAGTTATTTCAGTTATATTCAGCAAAACGAATTACAACCTCCTATGTTTAACGGGTATATTCCGCAACAGACTATTGATACTAGTTTATTAGGTCTCCCAGCTCTGCGCCATGATTTCCTCTTTACCGTGGATAATATGCAACTCAAAGCTATGACTATTTTCGTTATTCTGGGGAACAATGCCTATTCCTTTCTCTTTTACAGTTCGGTGAATGATTTTCCTAACCTGGAATCTAATTTCATTCAAGCACTCTCTACTGTATCTCTGCAGGGAGCAACCGAACCTCAGCCCATTCCACCAATATCACCCACTCCCCCACCACCTGCCACTGGAAATTGGTACCAGCATCCATCCGGTTTATTTTCTATTTCTCTACCTCCAGAATCGGTAAAAAAACAGGATATGCAAAATGGTGTAGTATATACCAGCCCTAATAACGGTGAAATCTATTTAATGAGTTTTTCTTCAGAAACGGAAGTCCAGAACACCATGAACGGTTTAGCCGGTGGTAAAAACTATGAGGCTGAAACTACTTTGAACGCAGGCAACCAACAAGCTCTGGTAAAGATTTACAGCTTTGCTCAAAATAATATGAATTATGCCATGCTCATTGCCTCATACCCCGGGACACCAGTTTTGGTGATTATAGTTGTTCCTGCCGACCAATATAATGCATCACAATCCTGGATGATTTCTACTATAACCGGAATTCAATTCAGGTAAAAAGGCCAAATTTTTTGTTGTAGTTTGGTTTACCAAAAGGGGGATGGTTGGTGTGCTTCATCGGCTTATTCTAGTTTTAACTACATTGCTTCTCTTATCCATATCCTTCTCAATTTATGCCGATGAAGCCCAGGATTATTTAGATCAGAGCCAATCTTTTTATGACCAGGAAGAATATCAAAAAGCAATCGATGCTTTGGAAAATGCCCTTAAATTACAGCCTGATTGGGCTTTAGCTTATTATAAGCTTGGCCAATCTTACTTGCAATTAGGAAAGATTAGTCAGGCTATACAGTCTTTTCAACATTCCACTCAGCTGGAACCAGAAAACGATATTTTCCATGCCAATCTGGCAATTGCTTATTTAATCAATGGTGATCAGGAATCCGCTAAAAAGGAATATTATATTCTAAAAACCTTAAACCCCGAGATTGCTCGGGAAATAGCTAAGAAAATTTTTTCTGAACCTCCTGAAGAACCAATCCTCCGTATCAATACCGATATGCATACCGCATCTATCAATAGCGTAACTATCGATAGAGAATGGTCCCGTTTTGTAGTTACAGCCTCTGACGATAAAACCATCCGGGTGTGGGAATCAGAAACCGGCCGGTTGCTGAAGATTATCCGGCCGCCCATCGGAGATGGAATCGATGGTGAGATAACTGCGGTAGCAATTTCACCAGAAGGTGAAACTATTGCTTGCGGTAGCATTGCCGGTGTATGGGAAGAAACTGAGGTTATAACAGTTTTTAACCGGGAAAGTGGCTCTCTACTGGGGACCATAACCGGCCTTCCCGCTTCTGTGACCAGGGTTCAATATTCTCCCGATGGAAAATATCTGGCAGCACTGGGTGCCGCAGGTTCAGGACTGTGCATCTATAATACCGAAGATTATTCTCTTACCTCAAAAGACCCAGATTATGGAGAAGAAGACGCCTTAGGTCTCGATTGGAACGGGAACAACCAGATTGTAACTGCCAGTCTTGATGGAACACTTCGTTTATATCAAATCTATGAAAATGGAGTGATAACCTTAGAAAAGAAACTCCACCTTTCTGGCTCAAATCGACCTCATTCGGTGGCATTCTCACCTGATGGAAATCAAGTTGCCGTTGGTTTTTTTGATTCCCGCCGGGTGGACGTTTATGCCGTTCCCGATTTAGTCTATCTTTTCTCTCCCGATTGCAGCCAGATTGATAATGGTAATCTTCCTCTCGTTGCCTGGACACGTAGTGAAGAGTCAATTTACCTTTATGCGGGAGGGAGTTTTCATTTACAGGACCAGGTAAGTATAGTGCGGTGGTCAGATGCCGGTCGAGGTTCAGCGGCTGCCATACCAGTTACCAAAAATACCCTTATGGCACTTACCTCTGTTGATTTTAGCGGATTGGTTTATGCTTCTAACGATCCTGCCTGGGGGAGTCTTGATTCTTCCGGGAGACCAAAAATCCACTACCCATCACCTCTCCTCGATTTTCGAGCAGCAATTGAACATTTTTCTCTGAGCTCAGACGGAGCAACCGTAGAGATTCTCCCTTTCCAGGCTCCTCAAGCTTTCCGGTTTTCCATGCTTGAACGCCATTTCCTCGATACTGGCCAACCGATGACCAATTCTCATACCCCGCTCACTCAATTACCCGATCTCACCGTTACCGGTTGGCAAAATGAATATTCACCCCACATCAATGGAAAACCTGTTTTGCTCAAGCCCCAGGAGAGATGTCGAAGTTTAGCTATTTCCCCCGATGGTCAGGGGGTGGTCTTGGGAACTGAATGGTATCTTCGCTATCTGGATAGAAAGGGACAAGAAAAATGGCATTTTCGCACTCCTGGCGCCTGCTGGGGAGTCAATATATCTGATGATGGCTTAAAAGTTGTGGCAGCTTATGGAGATGGTACTATCCACTGGTACCGCCTGCGGGATGGACGAGAACTCCTCGGTGCTTTCTTGCTTCCCGCGCAAAATCAATGGGTGGTCTGGACTCCTCAGGGATATTTCGATGCCAGTGAAGGAGCAGACGAGCTCATTGGATGGCATCTCAACCAGGGAAAGAACAGAGCAGCTGAATTTTATCCGGCCGCGAGATTTTTTGAAGAATTCTATCGTCCTTATCTTATTCAACAAATTATGGAAAAGACTATGACCGATCAAGAAATTATTGAAGAAGAAAAAATTCACCCTCCAGTACAAATAGAATCTATAAAAAAACCTCCTCTGGTTCATATTCTATCACCACAGGATGGACAAACCCTTGATGAGGATACTGCTACTGTTACCTTTGAAGCTACCGACCAGGGCGGAGGAATAGAAGAAATTTTGATTTACCATAATGGAAAGCTTTTTACTCGGATAACAGAAAATCTTAACCAGGAAAAAGTAACCCAAACTCTCAATCTGAACCTCCTCTCAGGTGATAACCAGATTAAAGTTAAAGCCCTAAACCGAGAACATACCGAATCCCACCCTGCTGAAATCATAGTCCACTGTAATGAAAAAAGGCTTTTACCAAAATTGTATGTCCTGGCAGTGGGAATAAATGAATATGATGACCCGCAGGTCAATGACCTCTATGCCCCTCAATATGATGCTGAAAAGTTCGTTGCCACTTTAATGACTCAGCAAGGATTACTTTACCAGGAAGTTATTCCTACTCTTCTTGTTAACCAGGATACCACCCGAGCCCGGGTGGTAGAAGCTATGAACACTATCATCAGCCAAGCTCAAGAGCAGGATGTAGTTATATTTTTCTGGGGCGGTCATGGTAGTGCCCGCCAGGAAGGCTGGGACCCTCCCCTTTTCTATGCCTTACCTGCTGATGTGTATGTCGCTCCCCGAGATGTTCCTCAACTTGAGCAGGACATGGTTACTTCCAATTTGATTTCTGAGTTTTTTTATCGGGTTAAAGCTAGAAAACAGGTTACCATCTTAGATACCTGTCACTCTGGAGCCGCTGTTGATATATACCAGCGGGGGCTATTAGGCCAAGAGCAAGTCGTTCGTGACCTGTATCGAAATGTGGGAGTGGTAGTATTAGCATCATCATCGGCAACTGAAAGTGCTTACGAATCACCTCTATTGGGTGCTGGGTATTTTTCCTTTTCTTTGCTTTATGCTCTGAGTGGCGATGTTATGCTTGATTCGGATCAAAAATTAGCCAGTAAACTTAGTGGATTTACTTCCAACGCTGATTATAATCGAGATGGAAATATAACCGTTAGCGAAGTTTCACAATTTTTAAAAGAAAAAGTGCCTACCTTCGGGTATCAAACTCCTCAAGTCTTTACTCAAGGTTTGGATTTCCCTTTGTTCACCACCAATAAGGATATGCTACCTTCCGATGAGACTTCTCATCTTATTTTTACTCCACCAGCCGGGGTACAATTTCTCCAGGATGTCCAATACGGAACTCTCTATTCTACTCCGAATAACGGCGAATTATATATGCTCGATTATCCACCGGAGGTCAACATTCAAAATCAAATCGACCAGATTGTTGCCGGCCATCCCTTCCAATGGGAAGTGTCAGTAAAAGCTGAGGACTGCGAAGCAAAGGTAAAAGCTTATAGTTATAATCAAAACCAGAAAAACTATGCTCTTTTAGCAGCAACTTATCCTGGGACTGGTGTTCTCCTTTTAATTGTCGTCCCTGCTGATGAATATCAAACGGCACAATCCTGGATTTTACAGGCCATAGCCGGGGTGAAAATGAAATAAAAGAGCTTCACAAATCAATTATTAATAGAGGAGGATGCGCATATGAACAAATGGAGATATTTTCTTTTTATTAGCTGTGCTTTAGTTTTTATGTCTTTTAATGTATATGCCCAAGATAGTGGAAATATTATCAATCTTCCTGAGCTAAATCAACCAACTCCTACCCCCCATCAGAATCAGGGACAGCTCCCTGCCCTTGACTTTTCTCAAACCCAGCCGGTAACTCCCGAACAGCCCTCCCTTCCCAATATAAATAACCCCCAGCCCCCAGAACCGGGTCAAAACCAGATACAAATTCTTAATCCTAAACAAAACCAAACTCCAGGAGAACCGCTCCCTGGTGTCTGGAAAAAATATAATCTCAAGGATGTAGTGGGAGCAATGGATTCAGTAGGGAAAGGGATGGTTGATTATCCAGAAAACTGGCAGGTTATTCCTGACAGTTTTAACCGAATGGTTAGTTTTAATGAGGATGCCAGTGGTTTGGTATCTTTTAATCTTTACATTTTCAGTTATGTTCAGTATCCTACCGCCACCGATTATATTGCTGCCCTAATCCAGATGCTCTCTTCCAACGTTTCCAACTTACGGGTTACCGATAAAGACGAGCAAAATACCACGACACCGGCTGTAGCTTCTTATGGTGGCAATAGTACTCTTTCCCGTTATGAGCTGCAGGGAAACGCTCAAGGAACTGAGATGACATTCGGCATTGAAGCAGGAGTCTTTTCAATGTATGATACCAATATCGGTAATGCCGCAGTATACTGGGCTCCAACCTCAGTTTATCAGCAAAAATATAAAGACTTTTTTAGTCGAATGATGACCTCTTACAAAGACTCTGTAAAATAAAAAAAGGGGCAGGGAGAATGGATTAAAAATGTTCCTCCCTCCCTTGAATTATTTATAGAGCCCAACGATGTTGCTTTGCCAACGACTTCGCTTCTATAGCTAAAATAGAGCCCCCTTAAGAAGAAGCAAACTCAAACAGACAAAGAGGATAGCTAAAGCAACTTTAGAAAAAACGATGTTTTTTCTGGCAAAGTTAACTAAAGCCTTAGATTGACTTCCCCAAAACATAGCAAAGAATACAGCTAAAAGAGGAAGGAGGAAAAAAGCATTATAAAGCAAAAGATATCCAAATGCCTGCCAATGGTAAGGAGTTTCTCGAGCGATATACATAATGGTAGGAAGATAT
>ENA-UPSA01001231-UPSA01001231.1-bioreactor-metagenome-genome-assembly--contig:-NODE-1231-length-26903-cov-391.703293_pt1 | contig 26903 bp, 24 predicted proteins | sample MGYA00238183_ERZ773288 | MGnify/ENA primary metagenome ERZ773288 (study PRJEB29028, sample SAMN07631243) | bioreactor metagenome | isolation source: Switchgrass digestor | place: USA: Dartmouth... | reverse complement strand
TCAAACTTGTCGGATGCATTTTCAAATTCACTTGTGAAGTCGATCCATCCCTCTTTTGAACCTCCGACCAGTGCCTTCTTTTTAAGGGTCGGGGACTCAGGAACTGCGTCTTCGACATGTTTTATGACTTCATCTTCAGCTACGCATACTATCATTTTAATATCAGCGGCATTGCACCTGTACACTATGTCCTTTTTAGTAAGGAGATGTGTGGCAGGAATGCAGATGGCGCCAATCTTGTGGAGACCCAGCAGGCAGAACCAGAATTCATACCTTCTTTTAAGAATCAGCATTACCGGATCGCCTTTTTTAATGCCGTGCGACTTGAAGAAATTTGCTGCCTTGTTGCTGTAATAGCTCATCTGGGCAAAACTGAACCTGGCTTCAGCGCCCTTGTCGTCGCACCATACCATGGCGTTCCTTTCAGGATTCTCGGCAGCGACGGCGTCAACTACATCAAACGCGAAGTTGAAATTTTCAGGAACGTTGATTTTGAAATTTTCGTAGAAATCTTCATATGAAGTGAATTCTTGCCTTGGTAAAAACCTATCCAAAAACATAACCATCCTCTTTTTCTTTTTAGTATTTTGGTTCGATCTTATGTTTTACGATTTATGTTCACTGCTGTCTTGAATTATTATTGCAAGGAATTTTGCGGGTTTGTTGCCCAAAGCTTTCATACCGTGGCTGTAACTGGAATCGAAATACAGCGAGTCGCCTTCATTGAGTACGATGTGATGGCCATCGATGTATAAAATCATTGAGCCTTCAAGCATGTAGTTGAACTCCTGCCCGGGATGCGAACTGAGATGTATAGGCGTGTCTTCCGAAGACGGTTCAACGCAGACTTCAAACGGTTCAGTTTTTTTATTGACGAAATTGTATGCCAGGCTGTGGTACTTGTACGGAGCTCTGCGTTCGACACTTACGCCTTTGCCTTTACGGACAAGGCAATATGTACGAAGCTTTGGCTCTTCGCCGGTCAAAATTGCAGTCAGTTCGACATTATACTTGTTTGCCAGCTTGTAGAGAAAGCCTATCGGGATGTCGACTTCACCGCTTTCATACCGTTTGTATTCTTCAGCAGAAATACCGAGTTCCCGTGCCAACTCCTCGACAGAGTAACCTGCGATATCACGCAGCCCTGCTATTCGCTCCGCGATTTGCTGTATCTGATCCGACATGTCCCTCATCCCTTCTCATTAACTATTAGAATGTATAAATATTAGCACAAAATGGCGCAATAATAAATAAATGAAGCAAAGCAAAAATGTTTGGTCAAAAAAGCGTAAAAAAAATGAATGAATTTGTGTAGGGACATTTCTTCACATTGCCCACTGCTGAGCAGGGGACATTTCCTTGTGATGAGGTCGGAGATTGTTGGTCTAATTCGGGGACACTTCTGTATTTAATGAGATTTTACCAAAGGCAGACTGGCTGGACTTTCAGATAAATATGAAAGCACTTTGAGCTGACTTGCCATCTGAAATTTGACGGGATAATCATAATAAGTATGATTTTGAAGTTATGTCCCTAATCAAGTGATTTTGAAGAACTGTCCCCAACTTATAACTGCGATTGCCCGTATTCACTGAGTTTTTCCCTGAATGCTTCGGCTGCAGGCGACAATGGTACGTTTTTCAGCGTTGCAATACCTAATTGCCTTTTGGGGGACGGTTCTTGAAGTTGAAGTATGAACAATTCTTTTTTCCTGACGAACTGCAATGCGCTTTCTTTTAAAACATGTGCTATCCCCAGTCCGATCCTCGCCAACTCGACCAGAAGATCCATGCTTTCGAGTTCAATTTCGGGCGTTATTTCAACGCCTTTTGAGATGAAATATGAGTCGAGGTTTTTGCGGGTAGAACTTTCTTTCTGCAAAAGCAGCAAAGGATATGAATACAACTCCTCAAGCGGGATTGGTCTGCCTTTTAGATTATTAAAGCGTGAAGAAGCTATGAACACATCCTCAACTTTGCAAAGATCCGCCGCATCGATGTCGTTGTCTGAAATGGGCATTGTTACTATACCAAGATCTAAAGCGCCTGTTTTAATCGAGTTTATAATACCAAGTGATGTACGGTTGATTATTTTCAGCTTGATATCCGGATAATCCCGAATGAATTTCTGCAGGAAGGGAATAAGCAAATATCTCAGTATTGTGTCGCCGACGCCGATTTTCACTTCACCAAGCTTGAGGGATTGCATATCACGAATTTTCGCCTCTGCAGCATTTATAAGATTGCATGCCTGTTCTACATGGCTAAACAGCATTTCGCCGACTGCTGTCAGTTTGACACGTCTGGGACCTCTTACGAACAATTGGCTGCCGGTACATTCTTCTAGGTTCTTGATGGATTGGCTGACAGCCGACTGTGAAATATACAGATCTCGTGCTGCAGCGGAAAAGCTTCCTGTTTTGGCAACTGTATGAAATACTTTGTATAATTCAAAATTAACATCCATAAGTTCACCTTATCCTATCCATTAAATATATTAATTATTATTATGAATTATATCATTATATAATAGGGCTGTGAAGCAAAGAAATAAAATTTCTTAATAAAAGGAGTGCATTGTGATGAATGGAATCATGCAGGATGAGAATGTACAAAGAAAAAAGGTAAGAAGGATTTTTGTCGAAAAGAAAAAGGGTTATAATGCAGAAGCATATTGGATGCACCGGGACTTTAAGGATTTTCTTGGCATATGCGGACTGGAGGCGGTACGTATCGCCTACAGGTATGATATCACGGGCATAACAGACAGGGAGTATACGGACTCTATAAAAGTGATATTCTCAGAATCTTTGGCAGATGCCCTGTATGAAGAAAGTTTGCCGATGAATGATAATGAAAGAGCTTTTGCGGTTGAATACCTTCCAGGACAGTTTGATCAAAAGGCTGATTCAGCTTCACAATGCATACAGTTGTTGACCTTTGGCGAAAAGCCGCGTTGCAAAGCAGCAAAGGTTATAGTGCTTAAGGGTAATATTTCGGACAGCGATTTGATAAAAGTCAAAAACTACTGCATTAATCCCGTGGACAGTATGGAATCACGCATGGATAAGCCCACCAGCCTTGATACTGATGTGGTTATTCCAGGGGACATTTCTCAAATTGATGGTTTTTGCTCAATGACTAAAGATAAGCTTGCCTCGTTGATAGATAAACTGGGGCTTGCAATGACACTTGAGGATCTTGAATTCTGCAGGAAGTACTTCTCTGAGACTGAACACCGTGATCCCACCATAACGGAGATAAGAGTTTTGGACACATACTGGTCCGACCATTGCAGGCATACGACATTTCTCACAAGAATCAACAATATTGAATTTGACGACAGTGCGTTTGGTAATTTCCTGAAGAAAGTATACGAGCAATATATTTCTTCCAGGAAGTATGTTTATGGCAATCAGGAAAAAGATATCAGCCTTATGGACCTTGCCACTATAGCAATGAAAGTGATGAGGAAGGACGGCAGGCTGGATGATATGGAGGTGTCCGATGAGGTCAATGCCTGCAGTATAGTAGTAAATGCCAAAGTCAATGACAAAGATGAAGAATGGCTAGTGATGTTTAAAAATGAAACACATAACCACCCTACTGAGATAGAACCCTTTGGCGGTGCTGCCACTTGCCTTGGCGGTGGCATAAGGGATCCTCTGTCAGGCAGGGCGTATGTATATCAGGCAATGAGGATAACCGGAAGCGGTGATCCAAGAACGCCGATAGAGAAGACACTTCCGGGGAAACTGCCTCAGCGAAAAATAACAACGGAAGCGGCAGCAGGTTACAGTTCATATGGAAACCAGATCGGTCTTGCCGGCGGACAGGTTGCAGAAATATATGACGAAGGCTACATAGCGAAAAGAATGGAACTCGGAGCACTGGTTGGCGCGGCACCTAGAAGAAATGTCGTTAGGATGAAACCGGAACCCGGCGATGTGGTGATTCTTGTTGGTGGCAGGACAGGACGTGACGGATGCGGCGGTGCGACTGGTTCTTCAAAGGAACAGGACGAAAAGGCACTTCTTACTTGTGGCGCTGAAGTGCAGAAAGGCAATCCTTCGCTGGAAAGGAATATCGTGAGACTGTTCCGGGATGCAAGGATCAGCAGGATGATCAAGAAGTGCAACGACTTCGGAGCCGGCGGAGTTTCTGTCGCTATAGGAGAGCTTGCAGACGGCCTGGATATTGACCTGGACAGTGTTCCTGTGAAATATGAAGGCCTTGATGGAACTGAACTTGCTATTTCAGAATCGCAGGAGAGAATGGCTGTCGTTGTGTCAAGTAAAAACAAGGATGAATTTATCAAGGCTGCAATGGAAGAAAACCTCGAAGCCACCCAGGTTGCAGTTGTAACCGATACAGGACGGATGAGGATGAAATGGCGCAATAAGACGATCGTAGATATAAGCAGGGAGTTCCTGAATACCAGTGGGGTAAAGCAGAACACAAATGTCAAAGTGGTATCGCCTGAGATTGCAGTTTTTGATGGAAGTGAAGAACTGTCCCGCTTGGAAGAGGCTTGGGTAAACAACCTGCAGAAACTAGAGAATTGCTGCCAGAAGGGGCTAGCTGAACGCTTTGACAGTACCAATGGTGCAGGGACAGTTCTGATGCCTTTCGGGGGCAAGTATCAGTTGTCACCTCAGGAAGGAATGGTAGCGAAATTGCCGGTACTGGACGGTGACACTACTACCTGCACTATGATGACATATGGGTACAACCCCTCAATATCTAAATGGAGCCCGTTCCATGGGGCCGTTTATGCTGTCGTGGAATCAATCGCCAAGATCGTCGCAATGGGCGGAGATTACAGGAATGTAAGGATGTCCATGCAGGAATTCTTCGAGAAACTGGGCAAAGATCCTGTAAGATGGGGAAAACCGTTCAGCGCTTTGCTTGGAGCATACTACGCCGAAATGAAACTCGGGATTCCGTCAATTGGCGGCAAAGACAGTATGTCAGGAACATTCAAGGATTTGGATGTACCGCCGACACTTATTGCATTTGCAGTTAGCGTCAATGATGTCGGGAATATCATATCAACAGAATTCAAGAAGGCTGGCAGCCAGGTAGTGATTGTCAGGCTCAGAAAAGATGAATTCAAACTGCCTGACTTTGATCAACTCCGTGCGTCCTATACGAGAATTCATGAACTGATAAAAGACAAAGAAGTACTTGCAGCACATTCTATCCGCCAGGGCGGTATTGCAGAAGCTGTCAGCAGAATGTGCTTCGGAAACATGATCGGCGTCGAACTGAATATAGGGAATACGGCGGAATTGTTCATTCCTGATTATGGCTCAATAATACTCGAAATAAAGGCTGACGCTGATGTGCATCAGTTGCTTAATGGGCTCGACTACCAGGTTCTCGGCACCACACTGGAAGAACCGGTGATTAAATGTGAGGGGACAGTCCTCAACTTGCACGATCTGGCTGAGAAATGGATGCAGCCTTTGGAAAGTGTGTTCCCCACGAAAGTCGAGGTTGAACAGAAATCTATCGAAACTTTCAGTTTCGGCAAGGTATCTGCAAAGGTCGACAGTTCTTGCAAATTTGCTAAACCACGGGTATTTATTCCTGTATTCCCAGGTACGAACACTGACTACGATATTGCAAAGGCATTCGAGGATACCGGCGGAAGTGTCGATAAGTTCGTCATCAGGAATCTATCGCCAAAATACTTCAGAGAAGCGGCAAAATATATGGTAGATAAAATAAATAACAGTCAAATAATTGTGTTTGCCGGCGATGAAGTTGAGCCTAACGGTCCGGGTAAGTTTACTGCCGCCGTATTTAGAAATCAATACATCAGAGAGGCTGTCATCAATCTGCTGCAGAACAGGGACGGCCTTATACTGGGCATTTCCAGCGGGTTCCACGTCTTATTGAAGTTAGGACTGCTGCCTTACGGCGAGTTCAAGGAGCAAGATCTGAACAGCCCGACGCTGACACAGAATACGATCGGCAGGTATGTTTCCTGCATGGTGCAGACAAGGATCGCTTCAACGAAGTCTCCCTGGTTCAGTAATGTCAATGTTGGTGACATCCACACCATTGCAGTATCGCATGAGGATGGTAGATTCGTTGCACCTGAAGACATGATTAAAGCATTGGCAGCCAATGGGCAGATAGCGACCCAGTATGTCGATATGGAAGGCAAAGCTACATATGATATAAGGTACAATCCAAATGGCTCAATGTATGCTATAGAAGGGATAACCAGCCCTGACGGACGGATACTCGGAAAACTGGGCCATTCCGAAAGAAAGGGGACATATGTCTGCATCAATGTACCCGGCAATAAAGACCAGAAGATATTTGAGGCCGGAATTCAGTATTTTAAGTGATGGGGACATTTCTTAAGAATAATGGGGACGTGTCAAAAAATCGCAGGTCCTCAAATGTAATCCGGCATTCATGCCGGTGATGAAGCGAAATCTGAATACAACGCAAACAGAAATTACGGACTTGATATTGTGTAAGAACGCTCGTAAAAGTAAAGACGAGCGTTTTTTCTATTTTCTATATATAAGGGTAATTGTCGAAAGGGAAATAATATGAAAATAGTATACAGAACATATGTTCCATGGTACAATTATGGTGCAATCGAATATGAATAAGGTGATCCCAATGCCCAGAAAAGCCAGGGAAAAGCACAGCGAAGCGCAGTATCATATCATGTGCAGAAGCATATCGGAGGTAAACCTATTCAGAGATGATGAGGACAGAGATTATTACTTACGCCTTGTCAGAAGGTATACCCAAGAAAACAAATGCGCTGTGTATGCATATTGCTTAATGGACAATCATGTACATATTTATCTGGATCCGAGAGGTTATGATATATCTTGCCTTATGCACAGCATAAACACGGCATATGTTATATACTACAACAGGAAATATGACAGGCATGGTCACCTGTTTCAGGGGAGGTACCTCAGCAGGATTGTGGACACCGACAGATACTGTCTTGTATTATCAGCGTACATACACAATAATCCTAAGGATATTATGGGATACAGGGGTAAGGAAGAGGAGTACCCTTTCTCATCGTATGGGATTTATCTTGGAAAAAGGAATGACACTCACAAACTGATAGACATCAGCTTTATAAAGGGTATTTTCGGAATAAGAAACAAGAAGAGTTTCATTAAAAGGTATAAAGAATTCGTATCAAAGAGAAGCGATATGGAAATCGTTGATCCGGACGATCCATGTGAAGAGATTTTCAACACGGAGAATGAATATAACAGCGGGAGAAAGGTCATCATTAGGGACATGAAGCCAGCTAAAGTGATGGCTTATATTGCCAGGAAACTAAAAAGGTCGGTTGAAAGTATAATTAGCACAGACAGAAGGCAAACCGAGTACAGGGCTTTCACGGCATATGTTCTGCGTGTATTATGTGGCTTGAGGTACAAACAGATATGTGAGAATATATTCAATGTAACAATTTCAGGGTGCGCCGGACTTTGCAGAAGAGGTTTTGAACTTACCGAAAGGAAAGGTTCACAGTACGCAGCTATATTTAATGAACTCCTGTGTTTTCAGCAACATGACGAAAGTTTTGTTTATTGATAGGCTAAGTTCATAAAATATATGTTATTTATGTGTCTCGGTTAAAACACAAAACAAAAAATTATATAGATTGATTCTCATCTTGTGTTCCAGACAACATCTTACTAAACCAATAGTCTTAGAGTTGACACACTTTTTATTATATTATGGTTTGATGATACGTTCGGAATGCCTTTTGACAGTTGACATGCAAATCTTTGAAATATTGCCTTATAAATGATAGTAGAATATAATAATATCTCGAACGAGGCGTAAGTTCCAACAGATTGCGGCTATTAAACTGAAGATTGCAGTTGCGCCAATTTACTGCTGGCATTAAGTTAAGAACGTCCCACAGGAGAGGTGTATAAATGAAAATTTTATTCGTTTCTGCAGAAATGTCCCCCTTTGCGAAGACGGGGGGATTGGCTGATGTAGCAGGGTCTTTGCCAAAAGCGCTTGCTGAGTTGGGACACGATGTTCGCGTAGTTATGCCGAAATATCGGATGATCAGGGATAATCTCAGATATGTGAGCGATTTTCCTGTAAGAATTGATCAGAGTATTGAAACATGCATTATAAGATATACGGAAATCCCGTATGTTTGGAAAAATAAGAAGAACCTGAAGGTTTACTTTACTGACAGTTATCGTTTCTTTGACAGAGATGGGATATATGGGCATTTTGATGATGCAGAGCGTTTTGTGTTTTTCTGCAAAGCAGTATTGGATATGTTGCCACATATTAAGTTCAAACCTGATGTCATACATTGCAACGACTGGCATACAGGTCCCGTATGCCTGCTTTTGAAAGAAAAGTACCGCTGGAATGATTACTATAAAGATATAGCTACGCTATTCACTATACACAATCTTGAGTACCAGGGACATTTCTCAAGTCATGTCATTAGACTGCTGAACTGTGATTATGATATATTCACGCCTGAAAAAGCAGAATTTTATGGCATGTTCAATTTTATGAAAGCAGGTCTCGTATATGCTGATATTATCAGCACAGTCAGCAAGGTTTATGCTGAGGAAATAAAAACCCCCCAGTACGGCGAACTGCTTGAAGGACTTCTGCAAAAACGTTCTAACGATCTTTTCGGAATAGTAAACGGTATCGATTATGAACAATTTAATCCACAAACTGATAAAAGCATTGCGAAAAACTATGGAACAGATAATTTGGATGACAAAAAAGTAAACAAAACAGCATTACAGAGAGAAATGGGCCTGCCCTGCAGAAATGTCCCGCTAATAGGTCTTATCTCAAGGCTATCGGGACAAAAAGGCCTGAATCTTATAATCGACCGTGTAGATGATATGCTTGCCAAAGATATTCAGTTTGTTTTACTGGGAACCGGAGACGAGTACTATCACGAGCAATTCAGAGCGATAGCAACAAAATACCCGGAGAAAATCGCTGTTAATCTAGGGTTTAATGCCAAGCTGGCACAGATGATCTACGCCGGCAGCGATATGTTCCTTATGCCGTCAAGATTTGAACCTTGCGGACTGGGTCAGATAATTAGCCTGAGATATGGTACAATACCTATTGTCAGAGCAACGGGCGGCCTTGCCGAGACGATTACCGACTATAATACCGATAAAGAAAATGGCAATGGCTTTTCATTCAGGGAATTTTCTTCAGGTGCTATGCTGGACGCTATTGACAGGGCTATTTATGTTTACAATAACTGTCCTGACGAGTGGAAAGCACTTGTCAGAAGAGCAATGGAAATGGATTTTTCGTGGGACAGTTCTGCAAAAAAGTATGAGGAACTATATAAATATACGATTAAGAAAGGGAAAAGCAAATGACGTTGAAGGAGAAAACAAAGGTTATATTAAAAAAACTTGAAGAATTATATCCTGATGCAAGATGCACGCTGGAGTTTAAAGACCCGATACAGCTCATGGTCGCTACGCAACTGGCAGCGCAATGCACCGACGAGCGAGTAAACATTGTTACAAAAGACCTGTTTAAAAAGTATAAGACGGTAGATGACTTTGCCAATGCCGATATACAGGAACTGGAACAGGATATAAAACCTACGGGGTTTTTCCGCAATAAGGCCAAGAATATAATATCAGCTTGCAAAATGATAATTTCGGATTTTGGAAGAAATGTCCCCAACAATATGGGAAGCTTGCTGAAGCTTCCGGGGGTGGGGCGGAAAACCGCGAATTTGCTGCTGAACGAGTGCTTCGGCATTCCGGGAATCGTTGTTGATACTCATGCAAAAAGGCTGTCACAAAGGATCGGACTGACAAAAAATGATGATCCGGAGAAAATAGAGTACGACCTGAGGGAGATTGTGCCCGAGGATAAATGGGGACAGTTCTGCCATCTGCTTGTTGCTCACGGAAGGGCTGTCTGCAATGCAAGAAAACCATTGTGCGACAAATGTGATATCAGAGATTGCTGCGATTATTACCAATTATTAAATCAAAACTGATCGCAAAACCAAGACCAGTCATAAATCCGTACTATACAGGGTATTATGTCGTTCAATATATATTGACTTCACACTGGTTTTAACGGCATAATAAATAAGACAGAACATTAATCAGTCCAAATATAAGCACGACTTTACAAAACCATAACGGCAAAAATCAATATCAAAAAGTCAAAGCAGAAAAATCAATACTACATTAGCAAACGGGTGATGAATTGAGCGAGATAAAGACAAAACTCAAAGAAGTATTAACATCTGTTTTACCTATTACAATACTTGTCCTGATACTTCATTTTACTGTTACGCCTTTGGAAACGGACTTGCTGCTTGCGTTTCTTATTGGTTCCGTACTGGTGATAATAGGCCTTACCGTATTTCTGTTTGGTATCGATCAGGGCCTTGAACCCATCGGGCAGGGTATCGGAAATACTGTAACACGTTCGAACAGTTATGCTGTACTCATTACAATAAGTTTAATCCTTGGATTTTTCATTTCTTTTGCAGAGCCGGACCTGCGCATTCTGGCCAACCAGGTGGACAGCGTAACTTCCGGGCAGTTTGACGGTTTACTGATGGTGATAGTCGTCTCCCTGGGCATCGGAGTTATGATGACTCTTGGAATGCTTCGAATACTCAGGGGTGTCCGGTTAAAATATGTTTTTACGGCCGCATACGCTTTAATATTCCTCCTGTCGCTGTTTTCATCGTCTGATTTTCTGGCTATCTCTTTTGACGCTTCAGGAGCTACGACAGGAGCCATTACCGTACCGTTTATACTCGCATTGGCAGCAGGTGTCTCAGCCATTAAAAAGGACAGTAAAATGGGTGAGGCAGACAGCTTTGGATTGGTAGGGATATCGTCGACAGGTGCGATTCTTGGAGTTCTGATTACCGGTCTGTTCCTTAATGTCGAAAAACTGGACGGCATGCTGCCTGAAGCAGAAATATCCGATTCAAATTTGTTTGAAGTATATAGTTCCAAGTTGCCCGCCATCGCATGGGATTCGTTTTTATCGCTGCTGCCGATAATTATCGTATATATATTGTTCGAAATATTCTTCTTCAAACATAGAAAGAACAGGGTCATCGATATTTCCCGCGGCGTTGTCCTGACTTATGCGGGACTTGTAATTTTCCTGCTTGGAGTCAACGGCGGCTTCATGGAAGTCGGTGCCCAGTTGGGTGTACGGCTTGCCGCGCTGGATTCTAAAATACCGCTCTTAATCGTGGCTTTGCTGCTTGGCCTTTCCACAGTGCTGGCTGAGCCGGCCGTTCTGGTATTGACCCATCAGATCGAGGATGTCACCGGAGGATATGTCAAGCGTGTTCTGGTTCTTATCTTTTTATCCGTAGCAGTAGGTATGTCAATCTTTATGTCTGCCATCAGAATCCTGGTGCCCGATATCCAGCTATGGATGTATGTATTGCCAGGCTTCGGAGTTTCTGTTATATTATCTTTCATTGTACCTGACTTGTTTGTGGGCATTGCATTTGATGCCGGCGGTGTTGCCTCGGGACCTATGACTGCTACGTTCTCGCTTGCTTTCGTTCAGGGCATAGCTGCGCGTGTCCCGACGGCCGATGTGGTAACCGACGGGTTTGGTATGATAGCAATCGTTGCAATGATGCCGATATTGGCAATTGAGCTGCTGGGTGCACTGTACCAGGCTAAATCGAGCAAGGTATCCACAGCCGCTGTTTTGAAAGATAAAACAATTGGAGGTAACCATGGATAATCAATGTGAAGCAAAACCCATTGAATATCAATTTCAGATCCTGACCCTGATCCTGGGCGAACATGAGAGTCATAAGTGTGTCCATATAGCCAGGGATAACGGCATTTGCGGCGGGATATTAACGTTGGGCAGGGGCACAGTTCACAGCGGAATATTGAACTTGCTGGGGATAAAGAGCCAGAAAAGGGAAATAGTCAGTTTTTTACTTGAAAAGGATAAAGCTAAGGAACTGCTGGATCGCTTTACTGAAGAACTCCAGCTTCATAAACACGGCCATGGGATTGCCTATTTGACATCTGTTTTGGTTGCAGGAAATGAAACTGACAGAGGGCAGATTTTCAGCAATAAAGGACAATATATGGAGGAAGAGGGTATGTATAGTAAACTGACTGTGATCGTTGAACGCGGCATGGCTGAGGACGTAATGGATGCGGCGCGCAAGGCAGGCGTCGGAGGCGGCACGATCATGCATGGGCGCGGCGTTGGTGCGGAGTATACCATGAAACTGTTCGGTATGGAAATAGAGCCTGAAAAGGAACTGGTAATGATCCTGATGCCAAACAGCCTGGTTAATAAAGTTATGGATGTTATATACGATGAACTCCATATAGGAGAGCCCGGCAAAGGAATAATGTTTGTTGAATCGGTTGCTGAAGTCCGGGGACTATTTGAACAAGAGAAGAGTGAAAAAGAAAATCAGTAGGGAAGCAGAAATTTGCTGAATTGCTGCAAAAGGTCCGACGGATAATGAATGCAGAATGATTTGCGAATACAGCGATATCCAGGACACCAGAAGCGGGGTATTTGCCTGCGAAGGTGTTCTTTTTTATGAAACCGTGTTTTTGATTCGTATGAATTCGGTCCCTTTATTCTTCAAAATATTAAGTGTATTACTAAAAAAGAAAGACTGAGCATTATCGTTATGTCTCTACAGACTAAATATGACAACAGTATATTCTTATTTGGGACACTTCTCAGTTTGCAATATAAAGCTTAGCAACAGGAATTTAACAGGATTTTGAAGTAAAAAGAAAGTGCAGATTTACTACCGTAGTCCTGACTATGACTTACAGATGTACACTTTTTTTCATCAGGCAACTTTAGGATGGGGTAATCAGCCTGACACTTCAAATTTTCAATAAAGAGATCATCTTTAATTCTGATGTCATATAAATGTAAAAGGAAAGGAGTGAAAATCAAGGTGAATCTGAAAACACTTTTCCTGACGAAAAACCTCTGCTATGTAACAGGCAAAAAACATACACCAAGGGGCATTATGGTACACTCTACGGGAGCGAACAATCCTAAACTGAGCAGATACGTCGGCCCTGACGATGGATTGCTGGGACCAAATCCAAACAATAACCACTGGAACCAGCCTACACCGGGCGGAAGTAAAGTTTGTCCGCATGCTTTCATCGGCAAATTGAAGGACGGCAGTATAGCGACATATCAAACATTGCCCTGGGATATGGTGGGCTGGCATTCCGGCAGCGGAAATCTTGGTTCTGCAAAAAATGCAAACAATACGGGGTACATTGGATTTGAGATTTGTGAAGACGGGCTGACAGATCCGGTTTATTTCAGTCAGGTATATCGCGAGGCTGTGACATTTGCAGCATTCGTGTGCGTTTTGTTTGATATAAGACCGGTAAAGCCATACCTTATCGACCATAGTGAAGGACATCAATTAGGTATTGCGAGCAATCACACTGATGTGAGCCACTGGTTTCCTAAGCACGGAAAAAGTATGAACACATTTCGCGCAGATGTCAGTGCTGAACTGGCAAAGATAGAAAACAGGGAACTCCTTAAGGCTGCAGCAAAAATCAGCAGCAAGGTACCAGGCGGAATCGACATTATGATGTGGTCAGGGAATAATAGAGAATGGAAAGCGAAGTACGTAGATACGCTGCTGCTGAAAATAGCAAATGCCTGGGAGTAAAGAAATCCTGAAAATATCGGCTATTTCCAAACTCTCCATGCAGGTACACATGTAAGCAGGTGAGTGAACAAGCAAGCAATAGGGCTGGAAAGTAAAACACCTGACTTTTGATAAGGGTGTTCCTGTTTTGAATTTCACATACGGCATTCCGGACGAAACATAAACAGCAAGAAAAGGCCGCAAAGCCTGCCTGGACTGCTAAGACAAATTAGTACTCCAGGACAAATTACTATATACAAACATGACCCTTTTTTATAAACGGTCTGTTTATGGGGGGTTTGTATTCATTAAAAACCTCAAATTTTATTGTTTACGTTCATGGAAAGCTATATAATAGAAATGAAAATGTAATCGATTACATTGATTTTGACGGCAGCAAATCGGTTTTTTAGTTATCGATATCCATGATAAAAGGCTTTACTTAAGGAGGCCAAATTGTCTACTATAGACGATGTAGCACAACGAGCCGGTGTTTCTGTGGCCACGGTATCGAGAGTAATAAACGGCAGTTCCAGGGTCTCTCACGAGACTGCAGCAAAAGTCAGGCAAGCTATCGCTGAACTGGATTACCGTCCTAACCTGCTGGGAAGGAATCTCAGAAGAACAAAATCTGAAAGGGTATTAGTACTTCTCCCCAATATAGCCAATCCATTTTATGCGGAAATAGTTAAAGGAATTGAAGATATCGCGAGCAAGTACGGATACAGCATCATGCTCTGCAACACCGACTCTGACCTGGAAAGGGAAATGAAATATGTCGGGATGCTTAAAAGCTATCTGGCCGACGGCGCAATACTCATGGCATCCGAAATGACAAATGAGAATTTAGCAGAACTGTCCCGCGAAATTCCAATCGTGCAGTGCTGTGAATATAAAGCCGGCCTTCCGATAACTCACGTATCGATAGACAACGAAATGGCAGCTTATAAAGCGGTTAACCATTTGATAGGTTTGGGCCATAGAAGAATAGCGTTTATCGGAGCCAGGAACCAGTTCCTGTCTTCTGTTCTGCGAAAAGAAGGGTACATACGGGCCCTGAAAGAAGCCGGTATTGATTTTGATCCTGCCTATTGCGGATATGGCGACTACAGTTATAAATCCGGGTTCAGAATAATGAAGCAACTACTGAATTTGGACCCGCGTCCTACGGCAGCTTTCTGTATATCCGACCTGATGGCGATCGGCGCGATACGTTCCGCCATGGAAGAAAACATACGCGTGCCTGAAGACCTTGCCGTTTGCGGGTTTGACAACATATATTTCGCACGGGTGTTCAAACCGACTCTCACAACAGTCTCCCAGCCAATGTACGACCTTGGGTGTACGGCAATGGAAGCGCTGATAAGCATAATCGAAGGCAAAAATACGGGGACAACCCATTACTCCCTGGAGCATGAACTGATTATAAGGGAGTCCACTGTAAAATAACGTTCTGTCTTTGACAGGCGCGGCCTGTTAATCTGGATAAAGGATGTGGTGTCATGAAAATCAAAGCTACTGTCTGGAATGAATACAGAGATGAAAGGAAGGAAGGAGAAGCAAAAAAGGTCTATCCTGACGGAATTCACACGGCAATAAAATCGTTTCTTGACACCACAGGGGAATTTGAGGTAAAAACGGCTACATTGGATGAACCTGAACACGGTCTGACCGATGAAGTTCTTGATAATACCGACGTCCTCATCTGGTGGGGCCACACAGCGCATCACGAAGTTCGGGACGACATCGTAGAGAAAGTTTATGAAAGGGTCCTGAAAGGCATGGGGCTTATTGTGCTCCATTCAGGTCATGGCGCTAAGATCTTCAAGAAGCTTATGGGCACGAGTTCCGCGTTGAGATGGCGCGAGGCGGACGACAACGAGAGGTTATGGGTGACTGATCCGAGCCATCCTATTGCTGAAGGGATCGGCGACTATATAGAACTTGACGGCGAAGAAATGTACGGTGAATTCTTCGATATACCCACTCCTGACGCACTTGTTTTCATCGGATGGTTCAAAGGCGGAGAAGTGTTCCGCAGCGGATGCTGTTATAACCGTGGTTATGGAAAGGTGTTCTATTTCCAGCCGGGACATGAGACCTATCCCACATATTACAACAAAGATATCCAAAAAGTAATAATCAATGCGGTAAAATGGGCAAGACCAATCAAGAAAACAGACAGCCTGCTGACAAGGAATGAAAAAGTTCCTCCGGAAGCGAAGTGATTCGGCTGCCGGCATACTGCCAGACCGGAAAACACTTTTGATGAGAGACGCGTTTTTCCAGAGAATTACATGAAACTAAGTGCTTCAGAAAAAGTCCAGGTGTGCCTGAAAAAAGTATGCGAATATTTCAAGCAGAAAACATTGGGTTCTGCACAGCAGCCTTAATAAAATACATCGAAAGGAGTATTACAGGATGATCGGAATAGGAATAATAGGATGCGGCTCAATAGCAATTGCAAGGCATGTACCGGAATATCACGCTCGGAATGACTGCGTAATAATAGGCTATTATGATCCGAAACCTGAGCGTGCGGTGAAGCTGGCCGGCCAGTATGGAGGCAAAGTATTCGACTCTCTTGAGGAACTCCTGGCAGACAGGGAAATCGATGCTGTGAGCGTATGTACTTCGAACAAGTACCATGCACCTGTAACGATCGCTGCACTCAAGGCCGGAAAACATGTCTTGTGCGAAAAACCGATTGCCACTTCCGTAAATGAAGCGCAGGAAATGGTCGATACGGCCCGTAAGACAGGGAAATTCCTGATGATCGGCCATAATCAAAGGCTTGCCCCTGCTCATGTAAGGGCGAAAGAGATACTGAAAACGGGAGAGTTGGGTCGTATTCTGACTTTCAGAACAACTTTCGGCCATGGCGGACCTGAATCCTGGAGCCAGGATAAAGGCAGGCATACATGGTTTTTCAAGAAAGATGATGCGTTCATCGGCGCGATGGGAGATCTGGGAGTACATAAAGCAGATCTGATCCGCTGGCTGATAGATGATGAAATCGTGGAAGTAAAAGCGTACGTAGCAACACTGGACAAGAAAAACGAAGATAATGAGCCGATCGAGGTCGATGACAACGCGTTATGCCTGCTGAAATCAAAGTCAGGGATCTACGGGACTCTTACGGCAAGCTGGACTTATTACGGAAGCGAAGACAACAGTACGGTTCTGTATTGTACGAACGGTGTTATGAAGATATATGATGATCCGGAATTTCCGATCGAAATCACAAAAAAGAACAGGGAGAAGGTTTTCTATAAGGTTGGAAATATCCAGACCAATGAGAACCAGACTGCTTCCGGTGTTATCGATATGTTCATTGATTCGGTCAACAGAGGGGAAGAGCCTGAAATCAGTGGAGAGGAAGGTCTTGCAGCACTTCGAATCGTAATGGCATGCCTTGAATCGGCTGCCACAGGTAAAACGATTACATTATAATGTTACGGCAGTTCTACAGGATGAAACGACATGAGTTTTACAGATAGAATAGCGTTACAGTTATATTCGGTCAAGGAAGAAACCGGTAAAGTTTTTTTGGAGACACTTGGGAGAGTGGCAGCAATAGGGTACAGTAACGTAGAAATTGCCGGTTTCTTCAACACTCCGGCAGAAAAACTGAACTGACGGAAAAGGCCGGGGTGCTTACGAAGTTTGATGTTTTCTGGATCAGGTATGCGGAACTTGAATCGATCGATTTCATCGAAAAATATGGCCCAAGATGCAGGATGATTTACCTGAGAGACATAAAAACGCCGGGCGAAAGGCATAGCACCGAGATCGGAAACAGTATCATCGATATGAAAAAGAATCATTCAAAAAACCTTGAGATTGGTACGAAGTATTTCATCGTCGAGCAGGAAAACTTTGATAAACCATGCATAGATGCCTGCTAAATAAGCCTTAATAATTTAAAGGCAATGTCAGAACAAATGAATGTTTAGAACACGCAGCAGGGTATTTGAAACGAATCGGAGCCCGTTTGGATTTCATTCAAACATGAGGTTCTGAAGAAGGAGGTATGTATTGTGAAACTTGGTGTGTTTACGGTATTGCTGTCCGCAAAAAGCCTGGAGGAGAGCCTGGCTTATCTGAAAGAGTCAGGAGTGCAGGCGGTGGAACTTGGAACAGGAGGATATCCGGGCAAGGCTCATGTGAATCCTGATGAGCTTTTGGGGGACAGTTCTGCAATTTCAAGACTGAAGGAACTCGTTAAAAAATATGATATGGAGATCAGCGCTTTAAGCTGCCACGGCAACCCTATCCATCCTCAGAAGGAGATAGCGAGCAGGTTCCAAGAGGATTTTGAAAAAACGATACTGCTTGCTGAAAAATTAGGTATTGAAAGAGTCTGCGGATTCTCAGGCTGCCCGGGAGATTCTCCGAATTCGCTTTATCCGAACTGGGTAACTTGCCCATGGCCTGATGATTTTCTGCAAATATTGGATTATCAATGGAATGAGGTCCTAATACCGTACTGGCAGAAGATGGCCAGGTTTGCGCAGGATCATGGCGTAAACAAAATCTGCTTTGAAATGCACCCAGGATTCGCTGTGTATAATCCGGAGTCTCTGCTGAAACTGCGAAATGCTGTAGGGGATATAATCGGTGCAAACTTCGATCCCAGCCACCTTTTCTGGCAGGGCATCGAGCCGACAGCGGCAATCAGGAAACTGAAGGACTGCATCTATCACTTCCATGCAAAGGATACGAAAATTGATTCGTACAACACTGCAGTCAACGGTGTTCTTGATGTTAAGCATTACAGCGATGAAATCAACCGGTCATGGATCTTCAGGACTGTAGGATACGGCCACGACTACCAGGTATGGAAGGATATCGTAAGCACTCTGAGGATGATCGGATATGACTATGTCCTTTCCATTGAGCATGAGGACAGTCTGATGTCCGTAAATGAGGGACTGCAGAAAGCAGTTAAATTCCTGAAGGAAGTTTTGGCTTTTGAGAACACCGGCGAGATGTGGTGGGCATAACAGGCTGGATGGCCGGAATATGAGAATTTCAAACAGTTGAATAATACCACTGCCGAATTTGTTATAGTGCAGGCGATTGGCTGGCAATTATGCCGGTTAATCGCTTTTTTACTTCCGGCAGATGAAAAAACCCCTGCAGTTTAAGTTCTGCAAGGGTTTTGGTGCGCCATCGGGGACTCGAACCCAGGACACCCTGATTAAGAGTCAGGTGCTCTACCAGCTGAGCTAATGGCGCGTCTCTTTTAATAATTCGTTCCTGACGGACACTTTCATATTATAACGGCAAGCAGTACAGTTGTCAACACATAATTTGTTCCCGCCGGAAGACAAATAATGGGGTCGGGGACGCTTATTCAGAAAGTGAGGGACAGTTCTTCAAATACAATCAACCGGGAAGTTTCTCCAGGGATCAGGTCGGGAACAGTTCAGCAAATACTGTTGTCGATGACGTTTCTTCCGCATTCCGGGGACGGTTCTGCAGATGGAAGATTAAGAAAAAAACTGTTGCAAAAAGTGAAATACAAAGGATTTATGCGGTTTTATGTAGAATAAATAATAATCATCAAATAAATGGAATCGGATTGATGATAAGGTGGAACAGATGAGTAAAATTATAAATGTTGCGCAGTTAGACAAAATCATTAAAAGGACGATACGCGCTATAAACGAAAGCAAGTCCGAAATATACGAGATTGCCGAGATCTCGCGCAGAGAGTGCAAAAGGCTTGAAGATGAGCTTGCTGAGCTTAAAGAGCAGGTAAAGCAATTGATAAGCGAGATCGAGGTTCTCGAAGTTGCACTCAAGGAAAGCAAACGAAGACTGATGCTGATGAATAAAAATTTTGCGCAGCATTCCGAGGAAGAACTTAAGGAAGCTTATGAAAAAGCCGATAGTTTACGTGTAGAGCTTGCAGTCAAGCGTGAAATGGAAAAGTATCTGATAAAGCGGCGAAATGAACTGGAAATACGGATAAAGGATGCTATCAAGACGGTACAAAAGGCTGATAAGTTGATTACTCAGGTAGGAGTAGCGTTAGGATACCTGACAGGTGATCTTCAGGAAGTAAGCCTGCAGTTGGAAGGCCTTCAGCAAAAACAGCTGCTCGGACTGAAGATCATAAAAGCACAGGAGGAGGAGAGACAGAGAGTAGCCAGGGATATCCATGACGGGCCAGCGCAGATGATGTCAAATGTTGTTTTGAAGGCTGAAATATGCGAAAGGCTTATTGATTCCGATCCGGACAAGGCCCGCATGGAATTGCAGAACCTGAAGAAAATCATGAGGGACAGTCTTCAGGATGTCAGAAAGATCATATACAATCTCAGGCCAATGTCGCTTGATGACCTGGGATTGGTGCCGACATTACAGAGGTATGTCCTGACTTTCCAGGAAGAAACGGGAATATCGGTTTCTTTCATAACAAAGGGATCTCAGCCGGAGTTGAAACCCGTTATCTCCCTGACGGTATTCAGAATCGTACAGGAAGCGCTGAACAATGTCGCGAAACATGCCAAAGCTAATACTGTTGTGATGCAGCTTGAATTTTTGGATGAGAATCTAAGGCTGTTTGTTTATGACGACGGCGTAGGGTTTGATACTGCCAGGCTGAATGAAAGAAATGAAGATGTCAGCAGCGGCTTTGGATTGGTCAGCATGAGGGAAAGGATCGAACTTCTCGGCGGCGACATGAGAATAAGTTCCGAACCGGGGAAGGGGACCCGGTTGAATATAATTATACCTTTTACACGAGAAGAGGAGGTTAGTGATGGAGAGCAAAATTAGGGTTCTTATTGCCGATGACCATCCGCTGTTCAGGCAGGGAATCAAACAGATACTTGAACTTGAGAAAGATATAATTGTCGTGGCGCAGGCTGCCAACGGAGACGATGCAGTCCAGCTTGCCAGAGAGCACAAACCTGATGTTATACTGATGGATATCAACATGCCAGGCTCAAATGGTTTGCAGGCAATCAAGGAAATCAAGGATGAAAACATAAGCAGTAAAATTATCGTACTGACGATTCACGAAGACAGGGAATACCTGATCAAGACCATTCAAATGGGAGCAGAGGGCTATGTGCTTAAGGATGCAGAACCACAAGTCCTGATCGATGCCATAAGGAACGTTCATATAGGACAGTCCTACATCCAGCCTAACATGACAAAGGAGCTCGTAATGGAGTTTAACAGGCTTACTTTGCATAACAAGGACAGAAACGGCGAAAACAGACTCACGGCAAGAGAACGAGAGGTGCTCAAACTCATCGCCGAAGGAATGATAAATAAAGAAATCGCCACCAAGCTTTACATAAGTGAAAAAACGGTCAAAAACCATGTTTCGAGCATATTCAGAAAACTGAACGTTTCAGACAGAACACAAGCTGCGATTTATGCTATCAAACACAACATTTAAGCAGCGGGTTTTTTACAGTCATATTATCCGGAAATGTCCCGCCTGGCTGTATATGCCCCGGCGGCCGTCCGTTAATTCGCAAATATTTTGGGCTGGGAGTGCCTGTCATTTACGGCAATCCTCTCTCAGACTCTCTTTCACTCAGTTCTCAACCCTTCTATCTCAAAAAGATCATCAGTTACACTGCATAAAGTCAATATGAATGTTCCCTATAATGTTTGATCAATCATCAGCAATCTTGATAATCACTGTATTCAATCAAACATATCTGTTAATTGCATTTATCTTGTATATGATCCAATGAGTTGGACTGTCATGTAGTGAAGGACTGTCCCCAAGAACATTCCTGCTGAAATTCCTGAATCAGCATAATGGACTGTGTTGACGTAAATTAGTTGAGAACTGTCCCCAATGCACCTGCTTCTTTACCAGTTGAGTTGGTAAGATAGTCCCAGGTGGGTTGAGACTTATGGGATACCGCACGGGACACTATGGCTCAGGCTAACGTTTAGGGCTAAATAATCAGCAAAATAAGGGCTTACGGTGGATTTTATCGCAATTTATCTCATTTTATAATAAAACCAGACAAAGTTAAAGGGAACGTCAGGAACTGTTTAACCAAATTATGAAAGGTGGTACGGGAAATGAAAGTAAAAGAATTCATGACAAAACTGATGGTCAGGTTCCAGAGCAGAAAAGGCCAGGGCATGGTGGAGTACGGCCTGATCATAGGGATCATTGCTGTGATCCTGGTTGCATCTTTAACAGTCCTCAGAGCTCCGCTTACAACTCTTTTTGGCAACATCAGGGATATAATCACCGGCAACACACCTGCAGTACCCGCACCTTGATTGTATTGGCCTTAACATCCTAAAGATAAAGAGTTACCCTATCTGTCTCCAGGTAGGGTAATTTTATAAAATCCATTGAGGCTTTATTGTAATCAATTACAGCATTATTTGAAATGAAAAAATAAGGCCTGTAAAGTGCTGGCAGTATGAAGAGCCAGCGAATCGATGATAATGAAGAACTGTCCCCGAATTTGAAAAGTTGAGAACTGTCCCCGAAGGAGTGACGCATTATGGTAAGAAACAGGAACAAAACAGGAAAACGAAGCGGCCAGTCGCTGGTCGAGACGGCGCTGGTTTTGCCGCTGCTGTTGCTGATCCTGATGGGTATCATCGACTTTGGCCTTTTGTTCAACAGCTACCTCGTAGTAAGCAATGCATCACGTGACGGCGCAAGGCATGCGGTAACGGGAGATACCGATGCGCAGATCAGGGCTGCTGTCTGCAGTGCCGCATCGACACTGGACCTGACACGCCTGGACATCACGATTTCCCCGGATGAAGGCGAAGGCAGGAGCACGGGAGATTCGGTAACTGTGACGGTTAAATTTGAGTACAGCATGGTCACTCCGATAATCGGGGCGTTTTTCCCCGATACTTTCGATATAGAGTCAAGTACGACCATGCGGTGTGAATAATGCCGGAGGTGCTTATGGAGAAGAAAAACAGGAAGATGCTGATTATTGCGCTGACTCTGTCTTTGATTACAGCCGCCCTGATCTATATCTACATTTCCGGCATAAAACCCGAACAGGCCCCGGAAAAAGAATACACAAAGGTATGTACCGCGGCAAGAACCATAACTGAGTTTACACAGATTACCGCCCCTGATATCGCAGAGGTCGAGGTGGACAAAGAACTGTACAGAGAAGGTATGGTAACAGATAAAGAACAGATAATAGGGAAATGGGCATTACAGGACATTGTAAAAGACGAGTTTATCAGGAAGGAAAGGATCGGAGACGAAGAGAGCCTGAATTTTTCATATTACATACCAGAAGGGACAAGAGCAGTCAGCATGAATGTCACCGAGCAGGTCAATGCAGCGAACCTGCTCAGACCGGGAGACTATGTGGATGTGATCGCAAGCTTCAATAAGGAAGAAGATGTATACGGTGAACGGACCGTCACCTATCCGAAGATTACAAAAATCATATTGCAAAATGTCAGAGTACTTGCTTTAGGCCAGGACAGAAAACTGCCTGCCGAAAAGCTCCAGGAGCAGCCAGCGACAATTACGCTGGCTGTAAAAAAGGAAGATGTCGAAAAATTCGTCTATGCTGCCGAATATGGAATCATCAGGCTGGCACTCAGACCTGCGGGCGATAATTCACGGACTGACAGCCAGGGAGCCATCAGGGAGGATGTCACAGGGACGAAAGGCGTGATTGTGACAGATAATGCGGACGGTTCTGCCGGCGCTTCTGAGTGAAAACTAACGAATCGGCCTGATTCAGAACAATCAGCTACATTATGACAGGCTGCAAAACTGTTCCGACGGGGCCGGAAATACATGCTTCGGAATGGATTGCCGTAAAATGGCCGATAAACGCCGCAGAGCCGTTTTTGACTGCAGTATCGGAAACATCGGGTCGGGAATCATCAGACGGAAAGAATCGGAATGTGAAAACCGTCAGGAGGAAAATGATATGGAAAAAATCAACGTAATGGTTGTAGATGACTCATATGAAACAAGGAGCAATATAAAACAGCTTTTGTCATTCAGCAAAAATATAAAGGTTGCTGCGGAAGCCGGCAGCGGAGAAGAAGCGATCATGCTGGCTAACGAAATGAAACCTGACGTCATCCTGATGGATATAAACATGCCGGGCATAGACGGGATAAAGGCTACAGAAGAAATTTCGCTGAATGTTCCCGATTCCGTAGTGATCATAATGTCTGTGCAGGGCGAGACCGAATATGTAAGAAAAGCCATGGCTGCAGGCGCCCGCGATTACCTGTGCAAGCCGTTCGGCGGGGACGAGCTCTCCGAGACGATAATCAAAACTTATGAAAATGAAATGAGACGGCGGGAAAAAATTGCTCCTGTGACGGCGAAGGAGGAAATCAGGTCCAGAGTCATCACAGTATTCAGCACAAAGGGCGGCGTCGGAAAAACGACGATAGCTTCCAACCTGGCCGTATCTATTGCAAGAAGCGAAAAAAAACGCGTGGCGCTGTTGGACTTTGACCTTCAGTTCGGCGATGTTGCGATTATGCTGAACGTTTCGGTCAAGAACACAATAAGCGACCTGGTGAAGGAGTTCGGTCAACTGGACGAAAGTATAGTCGAAGATTACCTGGTAACGCATTTTTCAGGCGTCAGGGTGCTGCCTGCTCCTGTAAAGCCCGAATATGCCGAATACATAACGGCGAATCATGTTGAGAAGATAATCAACATTTTAAGGGATTCATATAACTATATAATCATTGACACGTCTGCGAGTTTCCATGAAACGGTTCTGACATCCCTGGACATGTCAGACAAAATCCTTGTCATATCGACTCTTGACCTTCCGACGATAAAGAACGTCAAATCAGGGCTCGATGTGATGGAAACGCTCAATTATCCCCAGGATAAGATACACGTGGTCCTGAACAAGGCATCCGAGCAATTCGGGATCAGGTACAGGGACTTTGAAGACGTGCTGCATAAGCAAATCTGGTCATATGTGCCCGAAGACAGCCAGACAGTAGTTACTTCAGCAAACAAAGGCTTCCCGTTCGTAATGACCAGGACTGAAACAAAGGTTGCCAAAGCGATCATAGACATGGGAAACGAACTGATGATGGAACTGGAGGGCGGCGTAAACAAGAAACCGCCGTTAAGAAAGCTGTTTGGTTAACGGGAGGGAAATCAATTGTCTCTGTTGGAAAGATTGCAGAAAGAAAGGGCAGTTGAAACTTCAGAAAGCGGGAAAAGCCAAGGAACAAGGAATGTGCAGGCTCCGAAAGAGGATCCGTTTGAAGATCTGAAAGTCCGCATACATATGAGGATCATCGAAGAGATAAACTCCGGGACAGTCAGAGACGTCGAGGCTGAAGGGAAGGAAAGCGACCTTGAACAGGCGATTTCCGGGATAGTGGAAAGCTATCTTGACGAAGAGGGCGTATTTATAACGAAACTGGACAAGCAAAAGCTGATAACCGAGATAATAGATGAAACGATCGGATTCGGCCCGATCAACCGGCTTATAAGGGATCCGTCCATATCGGAGATAATGGTCAACGGCCCCCAAAATGTCTATGTCGAAAAGAAAGGCAGGCTGATCCGCACCGATGTGGTGTTCAAGGATGATCAGCATGTCATGAAGGTCATAGAGAAAATCGTTGCACCGCTGGGAAGAAGGATAGACGAGAGCTCGCCCATGGTGGATGCCAGGCTTCCGGACGGTTCGAGAGTGAACGCGATAATACCGCCCCTTGCACTGAACGGACCTTCGCTGACGATCAGAAAGTTCTCTGAAAGGCCGTTTACGGTAAAGGATCTCATAAACTTCGGAACGATGACGCCTGAAGTGGCGATGTTCCTTAAAGCGTGCGTAGAAGCAAGGCTCAACATCGTTGTATCGGGCGGCACCGGAAGCGGAAAAACAACTACCCTGAATGTGATTTCTTCATTCATACCGGATGATGAAAGGATAATAACGATTGAAGATGCTGCAGAACTGCAGCTTGCCCAGGAGCATGTCGTCAGGCTCGAGACGCGTCCGCCCAACATCGAGGGCAAAGGAGCCATAACCATAAGGGATCTGGTAAGGAACTCGCTCAGGATGAGGCCGGACAGGATAGTAGTCGGAGAGGTGCGAAGCGGCGAAGCGCTGGATATGCTGCAGGCTATGAATACCGGCCATGACGGTTCGCTGACAACCGGACACGCCAATTCTCCTCGTGATATGCTTTCAAGGCTCGAGACGATGGTCCTGATGGCAGGCATGGATCTGCCCGTCAGGGCCATCCGCGAGCAAATATCATCTGCAATCGATCTGATCGTACAACAGGTTAGGCTGAAGGACGGTTCTCGAAAAATAACACATATCACCGAGGTCACCGGCATGGAAGGCGATGTCATAACGATGCAGGACATATTCATTTTCAAACAGCACGGCAGGGACGAAAAAGGCAGGATAATCGGCTCAATAGTACCGACAGGCATAAAGCCCAAATTCGTCGAAAAACTTGCGGACACCGGCATATCGCTTCCGCCGGACATATTTGTCGCCAAGTAAATTTTTACGTGGTCAGGGCAGCTAATCGGGAAGGAGTACCGTACTAAAAATGCGAAGATCATGAACGAACTTACCGAAGGAGGAGTTCCATTGATAGGCCTTATAATCCTTATGAGTTTCATATCAGCCGCGGTCCTCTATTATCAGCTGCTCATGTTATTTTCCTCCGGAAAAGACTATATGGCCAGGTTAAGGCGCTACACAGCGCCGGAAGGGATGTATGAAGAAAAAATGAAAAAAAGGAGGGACAGTTCTTCACTTTTGCGTGATGTCCTTTCAAAAGGGATCGGGAAGATAAAATTCCTGGACGGATACAAGAAAAGGATCCAGGCGGATCTTGCAAGAGCGCACCTACTGTTGAAAGCAGAAGAATTTTTAGTATTTGAGGTCATCCTTTTCTCCCTTTTCTTCCTTCTGACCATTTTAATCAAAGGAACAAGATCATGGATTTTGGCAATAATCTTCGGGATCGCCGGTTGGATTCTGCCTTCGTTCCTGCTTAAAAACAGGATCAAGAAGAGAATGAAACTGCTGAACGAACAGCTCGGAGATGCGATCACAATGATGTCCAACTCACTGAAAGCGGGTTACAGTTTCCTGCAGACGGTAGATATCGTGGCAGAAGAAATGACCGGACCTGTTTCGGAGGAATTTGCAATATTCAGCAAAGAAGTGAGTCTTGGACTCAATACTGAAAAAGCGCTGGAAAACCTG
>ENA-UPSA01001228-UPSA01001228.1-bioreactor-metagenome-genome-assembly--contig:-NODE-1228-length-27005-cov-32.303228_pt1 | contig 27005 bp, 22 predicted proteins | sample MGYA00238183_ERZ773288 | MGnify/ENA primary metagenome ERZ773288 (study PRJEB29028, sample SAMN07631243) | bioreactor metagenome | isolation source: Switchgrass digestor | place: USA: Dartmouth... | reverse complement strand
TATAACTGCATTGGTGCTATCGACTTACCAAAATAAACGAAAAAACGGCATAGCCTAATATCTACGACTATGCCGAATTTTTCAGGAATTATAAATCCCTATCTGACCGCTCCTAAAGGGTGTCCTTTTTGTAATTATTATTTATCAGAGCAAATGGAGCAAAAGTATTCATATATGGATTTTGCTATTACATATGATTAAATAAATGCTTAATTAAAAAGAAAATCATATGAGGAGTTGTATTAGAGGTAAATTCAGAGCTGCAGAGGGAATAATAATTATTCTTTTTTCAATAATATTGCTATATCTGCTTATTTCACTATATTTTATAAACCATTTCTTCCTTGGTACGACCATAAACGGAGTAAAATTATCTTTTAAGTCATTCAGGGCGGCCGAGCGCCTGCTTACGAAGCATTTTCAGGAATATAAATTAACCATGACAGGAAGAAACGGTGTGACGGATATAATCACAGGCGGGCAGATAGGCTTGCAGCTAAATAAAAATAAAGATATCGGAGAAATTTTTCAGCTTCAGAACCAGCTTTTGTGGCCGGTAATGCTGTTTAAAAGGTCTGACTATTATATCAAGGATTTGATAGTATTTGATGAGGCCTTATTAAGAGAAAGGATTAACCATCTGGATTGTCTGAATAAAGCTGTTATCGAGCCGAGGGATGTAAGCTTTGTCTATAAAAACGGTGCTTACATAATGCAGAAGGAAATCGCCGGCAATAAGCTGAATAAGGAAAGGCTTAACGAATTGATTATCAAATACATTAAAGCCGGAATTGCTGAACTTGATTTGGAGAAGGAGGACTGCTATTATAAGCCAAGATTTACACATAAGGACAAGAAGGCGCAAGATTGCCTTAATACCCTCAATATGTATGCCTCCGCATGGATAAAATACAAATTTGAAAGCAGATATGAATTGGTGGATGGAAATGTTATCAGCAGATGGCTTATTGTTGACGACAAGCTTGACGTAAGCATTAACAGGAAGGCTGTCAGGGATTATATAAAATGGCTGGTCAATAAATATGATACAGTAGGAATAAGCCGGAGCTTCAAAAGCAGCACGGGAAGGACATTAGAGGTGACAGGTGGCTTATACGGCTGGAAAATCGACCAGGAGGCGGAAATAAAGGCTCTCATTAAGAATATAGAGCAGGCCGACAAAATTATAAAGGAGCCTGTCTATGAGCAAAAGGCCGTTAGTCGGGGAGAGGATGATATAGGCAATTCCTATATCGAGATCAATATAACAAGGCAGTATTTGTGGTTTTACAAGGATGGCAGGTGTATCGCCCAGGGGGCTGTGGTAACAGGCAATCCGAATAAGGGTAATGCTACCGTCACAGGTACATATTTTATAGTATATAAAGAAAGGGATTCGGTACTGACCGGCCCAGGATATGAGGCAAAGGTAAGCTACTGGATGCCCTTTTTTGGCAACATGGGACTGCATGATGCCAGATGGAGGTCTGCCTTTGGCGGAGAGATTTATAAAAGAAACGGTACACATGGCTGCGTTAATGCCCCTGTCGGCCTTGCCAAAAAGATTTTTGAAAATATTGAAGAAGGAATTCCTGTTATTATCTATGAGGAAAAAAACAGAGCAGCAGTAAGAGCCCCGCTCAATTTGATTTCAGGTTATGAAAAGCACAGCCGAATTGTATAAATATAGTTGAAAAAATTGGAATATTGTGCCATAATATAATCGGCTGAATGCCACGGGGACGACACCCATAACAAAAAACAGAGAAGTAAATATTATGTTGCAAGGGGGGAGATACCCATAACAAAAAACGTAATTGTAACAGATAAAAATGGTAATGTAATCGGAGCAACCTACCCGAAGAGGGCTAATGGTCTTCTGAAAAAAGGGCGGGCAGAGTTGGTTTCCGATGGTATCATTTGTCTGAACTGCTCAGACCGCTCATATGGCTGTACAACCTGCTAAAGCGCCTGAGGAATACGCGGATTTGGAGGATGTTGTTGATGAGTTTGAGGAGTTGAGACCTCAAAGGCATAATATAGTTTTCGAAGATGGATGGCCTGCAACCGGCTGGTATTCAACCAGGGAGCTTAGAAAGCAGAGAGAAGCAGAGCTTAAGAAAATCTCCGGCAAAGCATCAATCGAGAGCTATAAAGGCGCAATCGGACAGCTTATAAATGATATAATAAACGGAGTAAGAGAAAAACTGAAGGAAGAGCTTGATTCCGATGATATTGTAAAATCCATTAAGGAAGAAATTTGATATCGATGATATCGTGGAATCTGTCAAAGATGAAATAGATGTTGATGATATTGTTGATTCCATCAAGGATGAAATCAACATGCTGTAGATAATGGAATCAATCAAGAATGAAATCAATATCGAAGAAATCAGGAACGGAATTAAAGATTCCATTCGCAAGGAATTATTATTACTGCTGGTATTGAAGCAAATTAATTCAATTCATGCATGTATACGTATAAGGACATCCCAAAAGGGTGTCCTTTTTCAGTGCATTATTGACCGGACCCGGCTGTGAAGCTAAGGTAAGCTACCGGATACTCTTTTTAAGCCACCTCAGTCCGGCAAAAGCTGTCTTTATCAGGTTGCAGGGAGCCTGTGAGGGCTGTTGGAAAAAGGCCGGGCAGGCTTTTGTCTTATCATACAGAGATAATATAATGACAATAATGATAAATCTTTGCTTTTTTACACTTGACATAGCCTGTAAAGATGCTAAAATTAAGGTTAAATTTACATTTTTATTTTATTTTAAATATTGACATTATGGCTGTGAAGAGGAGTAGTATAGGCAAACTGTCTTTCAGAGAGCCGCTGGTGGGTGCAAAGCGGCAGATAAGAGCCTAGAACTCGCCTTGGAGCCCTCTGCTGAACCTTAGTAGGCAGAGCGGGTAATCCCGTTACAGATGTAATGAGGACATTGCGTTATTCTGTTGTTACAGCGCAGTGGACTAGAGTGGTACCGCGGAAGGATTCTATGCAAATAGAGCCTCTTCGTCTCTAGATTTTTAGAGATGAAGGGGTTTTTTTAACGTATAGAGATCTCTACGAATTTCTAAATGCTAAACGTACTGTTATACACAATTTTCCATCAAAACGACAATTATAGGAATGGAGGTTTATGTTTACTATGTGTGAACATTATTCACCAAAGGAAATTGAGAAGAAGTGGCAAAAGATTTGGGATGAGGAAAAGGCCTTTGCCGCGGGGCGCGACAAGTCAAAACCCAAGTTTTATGCGCTTGTGGAATTCCCTTATCCGTCAGGACAGGGCCTGCATGTGGGCCATCCCAGACCTTATACAGCTCTTGATGTAATAGCCAGAAAAAGAAGGATGGAAGGGTACAATGTACTGTATCCGATGGGATGGGATGCATTCGGACTTCCAACTGAAAACTATGCCATAAAGAATAAAATTCATCCGACTATTGTAACCAAAAATAATATTGAACGCTTCAAGCAGCAGCTGAAATCCCTGGGCTATTCCTTTGACTGGGACAGGGAAATTGCCACCACAGATCCGAATTATTATAAATGGACTCAGTGGATATTCCTGCAGTTCTTCAAAAAAGGCCTAGCATATAAGGCGGAGATGCCCATAAACTGGTGTACATCCTGCAAGGTGGGCCTGGCAAATGAAGAGGTTGTAGGCGGTGTCTGCGAGCGCTGCGGCTCGGAGGTAGTACGCAAGGTAAAGAGTCAGTGGATGCTTAAGATTACAGCATATGCAGACAGACTGATTGATGATCTTGAACTGGTTAATTATATAGAAAAGGTTAAGGTATCACAGATTAACTGGATAGGCCGTTCGGTTGGCGCCGAGGTTGAGTTTGCAATAGCAGGAAAAGAGGATAGCCTGCGCATCTTTACCACCAGACCGGATACAATGTTCGGCGCTACCTATATGGTTATATCGCCTGAGCATCCTCTTATTGACAAGTATAAGGATGAGATTAAAAATTATGATGAGCTTATAGCATATCGTGAGCAGGCTGCCAAAAAATCCGATTTTGAAAGGGCTGAGCTTGCAAAGGATAAGACAGGTGTTCAGATTGACGGCCTGACTGCCATAAATCCTGCTACAGGTAAAGAGATACCTATCTGGATATCTGATTATGTATTGATGAGCTATGGCACCGGAGCTATTATGGCGGTTCCGGCTCATGATGAGCGTGACTGGGAGTTCGCTAAAAAGTTCAACCTTCCTATAGTGGAGGTAGTTGCCGGCGGCAATGTAGATGAGGCTGCGTATACCGCCACCGACTCAGGCAAGCTTGTCAACTCCGGCTTCCTGAACGGCCTTGAGGTTGAACAGGCTAAGGAAAAAATGGTTGAGTGGCTGGAGCAGAAGGGCATCGGTCGCAAGAAGGTTAATTATAAATTAAGGGACTGGGTATTCTCCCGTCAAAGATACTGGGGTGAGCCTATTCCGATTGTTCACTGTGAAAAATGTGGTTACGTTCCGATTCCTGAGGAAGAGCTGCCGCTTATGCTGCCGGATGTTGAAAGCTATGAGCCTACCGAAACTGGTGAATCGCCGCTTGCAAAGATAAGCGACTGGGTTGAAACTACTTGCCCGAAATGCGGAGGCAAGGCGTACAGGGAGACCGACACCATGCCTAACTGGGCAGGTTCATCATGGTATTACATGAGATATATAGACCCTCATAATGACAAGGCCTTTGCAGACAAGGAGGAGCTGGATTACTGGCTGCCGGTTGACTGGTATAACGGCGGTATGGAGCATACCACCCTGCATCTTTTGTATTCCCGCTTCTGGCATAAGTTCCTCTATGATCTGGGTCTGGTCAGCACGCCGGAGCCATATATGAAGAGAACCTCACATGGCATGATCCTTGGCGAGAATGGCGAGAAGATGTCCAAATCCAGAGGAAATGTAGTCAATCCGGATGACATTGTGAACGAGTATGGAGCAGATACCTTAAGAACCTATGAGATGTTTATAGGCGCATTTGATTTGCATGCGGCATGGTCCAGCGAGGGTGTAAGGGGCTGCCGCCGCTTCCTTGACAGGGTATGGAAGCTGAAGGATATGCTTACGGATGATGAAAACTACTCAAAGGCCCTTGAGATTAAGATGCATCAGACAATAAAGAAGGTCAGCTCAGATTATGAGAGCATGAAGTATAATACAGCTATAGCAGCCATGATGGGCCTGGTAAATGAGTTCTACAAGGCAGGAAGCGTTACCAGGGGAGAACTCAAGACCCTGCTGTTGCTGCTTAACCCAGTAGCACCTCATATTACAGAGGAGCTTTGGGAGTTAATCGGAGGTCAGGGCAGGATATATCAGCAAAGCTGGCCGGTATATGATGAGAGCAAGACAGTAGAGGACACTGTGGAGATCGCCATACAGATAAACGGAAAGGTTAAGGCAAGTATGGCAATTGCTCTTGATGAGAAGCAGGAGTCTGTTCAGACAAGAGCCTTGGAGCTTGATTCAATTAAGGCAGTAGTTGCTTCCAAAACTATTGTCAAGGTAATATATGTACCAAACAAGATCTTAAATATCGTTGTAAAGTAAAAGTATCATTGTAAAGCATAAGTATCACTAAAAGTATCATTGTAAAGTAATAGTATTGCTGTAAGCTAATAGTATCACTGTAAAGTAAATAGCCTTTGGGCTTATGTAAAAAATCAGCTCTTCACGGGGACGCAGTTTTTCCCGGATAGGGCTGATTTTTATTCGAATATCTATAAAAATATTTATTTTACAAATGAATAATTCAGGCTTAATTAAAGTTTCTTTTTAACAACGGATTGTAAGCTAAAGCACAGTTGCTTAAAGCCTGATAGCCTTAGACCGGCCGGATCATTAGCCAGATATATTGGGGTTTGGAATTAAGCTTCTGCTAGCTTAAGGCTACATCCAGCATTTTCAGGTATTTTTTGTTAGTCCTTTTATCAAGAGGCTTATAAAGGCTGTCTCTCAGTTTATGCATATGCTCCGTCTTAAAAATCATCAGCTTTTCTAATCTGTTTATATATTCATCCGAGAAAAACTCCCTGCTGCCTATAACTGATGTAAATATAAGCTGATAGCAGTTATCCAGGACAAAATCCTTAACTAGCTCATTATCCGGCTTGAAGGGGGTTAAGATCTCATGAATAAAATTCAGCAGCTTATTTACTGTTTTTTCATGTGCTCCATGGCTGGTGTTGATTGTCAGCAGTGTCTGATAGCCTAAGCTGTCGTCCTCGCCAATATCCTGCAGATCATCTGCCAGCTGAAGAAAGAAGCCAAGGCCGAGGTACACTATAATTTCATCCTCAGTTAGCGCTCTTTTAACCAGATAGCGGTCTATCAGCACCGATACTCCCCCTTTGTAAAGGGATATATCAAGCCGTTCCTCTTCCGACAGAATCTGGCTGGTGTTTTGCTGCTTTATGCTCAGCTCCTGGGCATCCAGCATCATTAGCAGCAGCTGATATATTTCATTATTGCTGCTTCTGGGGTATTCACTTTCAATGGCTGATAAAAGCCTGCAGGTCTTTTTTTCGTGCCTTGTAGCAGGCTTAACTGCTTCTCCGCTTATTTTGCTGCGGATAAGCCGGTTGTATTTCTGCTTTTCATCAGGTAAATGCAAGCTGCTGTCAATATAATTATCCGTAAAGGGATAGAGCATACTGTAGCCAAAGGCTGCCATGCTAAAAGGATTTTCATCCTTATGTATAAGCTTAAACATAGCATATACTATATAATTACGTATTGCCTGACCGATTTCATCAAGTGTCAGCTCCGGGCTAAAACGCCGTTCCTGGCGTAAAAACTCCATAAGCTCGTTATAAAGGGCCCTCAGGGAAGCGGGGTCTATGGCCCTGTGAATAGCTGTCAGTTCTTTGCTAAACAGCCAGTCATCAATTATAGCCAGCAAACCCTGCTTCCACTTTTTCTTCTTATGGGGCAGACGGGAAAAGCTGTTTATATGCCCGGTCAGCTTTTTAGCCAGTTCCTCAATATATTTGTTATTCTGCTCCCTGACATCATCGGCTACCGGCTGCAGAAATTCAGGGAAGCAGTCGGAGGTCGAAAGCCATTTATCCTTTACCTTGCTCAGATACCTTTCGACAAAAACATCCTTTTTCTGCATCTTTAACCCTCTTGCCATTAATCTGCTTTTGCCCTGATTATATTTCCGAGTGTTCTCAGGCTAAGCTTCTGGCCTGTGTAGAGTACAAGACCCTTATACAGGCGTGCGCTGAGCATGATTACCAGCAGTGAGAATGCTAATAGAATTGCCAGAGACAATATGCCCTGTCCGATACTTATTACGCCTGTGATTAAATCCACAGGGACGCTAAAAGGAATTGTAAGGGGTATCAGTCTTAGTATTCTCATGGTCCCTTCATTGCCGGTCAGAGGGGTGATGTAGCAAAAGAGCCAGCTAATCAAAATTGGGAATACGAATACTCCCTGGGTATTGGCGGCCTCCTCCGGCTTGGAAACCATGCTGCCTGCCAGGCCTGCCAGTACACAATAAAACAGAAAGCCCACGCAGAAAATTATGATTGCTAAAATGACGGCGGGGAGTGTCATGGCGCTTTCACCAATATTAACCTTCAGGAAATTAATTATGGTTATAACAGAATTTTCATACTCCGGATATATAGCCGAGGCAACCGCATTGCCGCCATATAGTCCGATAACTGCGGCAACTATCCATATTAAAAACTGCAGGACTGCTATAGAGGTCATAGCCAGTACCTTTCCTGTGATTAATCCATATGGATGAATGGAGATCAGTAAGGTTTCCATCAGCTTTGATGTCTTTTCTGTTGAAATGGACTTGCTTATGCTCTGGCCGTATAACATCAGCATCATATACATGATAAGTCCGAACACCATAGGAGCTATCATCTTGATTACATATGCCACAATGTTTGTGCTTTCTCCTATATCTTCATAAGAGGGCACTACCGGTTTAAGCAGTATTGAAAGCTGCTCGGCGCTGAGACCTGATTGCATTAGCTTGCCGCTTTCAAAAGCAGTCTGTATGAGGGGCAGCAGTTCGGATGCATTCTCATCGCTTATTTCCGAGTTATTCGGTACAACGGTCTCAATATCATAGCCTGCATCCCTTGCAGATATTATGACGGCGATGGAGCGGGAGCTGTGTTCTGCTGCCTGATATATGGTTTCTTCTCTTGTTTTGTCCTTAACATATATAAATTCTATATCCTTATAGCGTTCCTCCAAAAACTGAGGGTTGAGCTCCTTTAGATTAATAGCCTCCAGGCCACTGTTGTCAAGGACAAATACTGATTGTATAATTGAGGGTTCTATATCATCGTCAGGCTTAGCCACCAATATATTGATTAGGACAAAGACAAGTATAATCAATATCGCCACCAGGCTGGTAACCAACTTATAGCCTGCGCCCTTTGTGGCTTGCCTGAAGGTAAAGCCAAAAACCGTACGCCATCCCTTAAATTTATTGTTCAATTATTTCCCCTCCTTTATTGTCGCAAACAGCTTTAGCAATTCCTTTGGCTTAACGGTATTGCCGTTGTGCAAAATCAGGTACTCAAATACATTTGAGACAAGCTTAACCAGCAGCGTTATTGTAATAATCTGTATCAGCGTTGCCAGCACAACAATCAATAGACTTGCCTTCCCTATCAAAAGGGCTCCGGGCAGAATAAATGAAGATGACAGAGGGAAGAGCAGGGTAAAGGTTACGTATGCGCTCTCACCACTGGCCATCAGAGCACTGGCTGCACCAATACCCAAATATGCTCCTACCAGGCAAGTTAAGGTAAACAGGGTAAGTCCCTCCTGAACCTCCTCCAGTTTACTGACTGTTGCACCTGCAAAGCTGGCCAGTATGCCATAGAAAAGGACACCAAGAAGCATCAGCAGGAAGCAGAAGATAATGTTCACTATATTCAGATTGGCAAAAATATTTTCCGGCAGTAATTTGCCTATCATACTCTCGCCTGTCTCTGAAAGAAAGCTGGTAGTAACTGTATTAGAGATAAAGACTAAGACCACCATTGATCCGGTCTGTATCAGGACAGCCACCAGCATGGCCAGTATCTTTCCTAGCATTAATGCCAGCGGCTTAATTGAAATCAGAAGATATTCAATAACACGGGTTGACTTTTCGGTAACAACCGATGTGGCAATTAATGAGCTGGACAAAACACTGACCATTAATATAATGAACAATATAGCATATATAAACCAGTATTCGGCGCTTGATATGGAGGTATCCTCCTCAAAGATAATCTGTCCCAGATCATCGGTCACGGAAACTGATGAGGAAACCGGAGCAAAAAGCTTCTGAAGCTGCTCCTCGTTTAGTCCCATAGACGCTATTTTCATATTGTAAAATTGCGTAGTTACGGCATCACCCAGCTGCTGAAGGCTGGCATCGTTTACAGGGCCTTCGCCCGCCTTGGCAAAGGAAAGATTAAAAAAGCCTTCATTATCGCTAATCGTCAGTATTATTGAGCTTTGCTCATCTGTCTGTATCCTGTTCGCAACAGTATCATAGCCTTCCTGCATCTTTTCAAAGCGGATGTGCGCCAGGGCTTCATCAGTAAGCAGCCCGTTAAAGTCAAAATCAACAAGAGAGCTTTCATTATTGACGTAGACCTTTTTGACAGGATTTATTGCATCAAGGCCCTGTACATTCTTGCCTGGGCTTATAAGATTAAATAATGGCAATGATATAGAAGCAAGGGTCACCATTATTATATAGGATATAATAAAGGATTTACTTTTCAGAGTTTGCTTAAGGGTAAATGAAAAGACACTCCATACCCCAGTCAGACTATTTTTCTTCATTTTCAGCCCCCACCTTTTCAACAAATAATTCATGCAATGACGGTTCCCTGAGCTCAAATTTAACAATCTGAATACCATCGTTAATAAGTCTGGTAAGGAAGCTCATTGCCTGCGCCTCACCTGTAACCCTCAGATGATATTCACTGGGGGTCTTGTTGACAATAGGCAGACCCATTTCGGAAATATATGAAGATATATCATTATCACTCTTTACGAACAGATTTACCCGACCGTAGCTCTTCTTGATTTCGTTCAGATTGCCCTGCAGTACCGTTTTGCCGCGGTTAAGTATGGTTATATCGGAGCAAAATTCCTCTATAGTGGGCATCTGGTGGCTGGACATAATCAGGAATTTATTCTTGGCTATTTCTTCCCGTATGATGGATTTGAACAAGTCTGTATTAACCGGGTCCAGGCCGCTGAGAGGTTCATCAAGTATCAACAGTTCGGGGTCGGAGAGCAGGGCTGCCATAAGCTGAATCTTTTGCTGGTTACCCTTGGAAAGCTGATCTGCGCGGTTAGCCTTTGATTTTTTTCCCTTTTGCTTTGGCGGGAAAATATATTCGGTTACAGCAAGACGCTCTGCCCAGTACTTAATCCGCTGCATAGCGTCATTCTTCCCAACGTTGCGCAGCTTGGCAAAATACAAGAGCTGATCCAGCAATGAATACTTGGGATACAAGCCACGCTCCTCCGCCAGATAGCCGACATTGGTCTTTAAGGGATCCAGAGGCTTGCCCTTCCAGAGCACCTCGCCCATATCCTTGGCCAGCATCCCTAAGATAATGCGCAGACTGGTGGTCTTTCCGGCACCATTGGTACCAAGCAGTGCATATACTCCCGGCTGGTTAATTTCAAAGCTCAGATTATCAACAACAACCTTGTCTCCGTAGCTTTTAGTTAAATTTTTCACACTTAAAGACATATTATCCCCCTTTGTCCGGTCCTGTCATCAGGACCTGTATTTTAAAATTTTACAATATCCGGGCAGCGGCCCTCCCAAAAAACATACAGGAGCCGAATTGCCGTAAGCATGATGATTATAACATGTATGGATTAAATAGGAAAGTAATCTTAACATATTTTAATAATTTTGTAATTAGTATCAAATTAATCGGCGAATAATGTAAAGCTTTATACATTTTGCAAAAAAATTTAAATGATTTAATTGCTTAAAAAATTCGAATTAGCTTCCAAAAGAATAAAAAATTTAAAAAACTTAAGAAACAGGACAAAAAATTTATAAATTTTTATTCCTTTTTTTCTAGGATATGGTATAATTATATCTACCGCTTGCACGGTTAATTATATGGAAGGAGGTGGGCATTAAAGTGAAGTTAGTTTTTAACCCAAATGATGATTACAACAATATAATGGGGGGAAGACCAATTGGACTACAAGAACGGTACAGAGGTGTTGCCGGCCCACCTGCTGAAGGAAATTCAAAAGTATATAGAAGGAAGCCTTATCTATATACCTAAGAAGAGTACCAGAGTAGGATGGGGACAGGCAAGTGGTGCCCGCAGAATTATTGATCAAAGAAATCAAACAATTGTCAAATTATTTAAGCAGGGAGACAGCATTACGGAATTATCGGAAAAGTTTCACCTTGGTGAAGAGACAATTAAGAAGATTGTTTACGGGAGAAAACAGCTATAATAATTCTTTCCCTGGTAATTTGACTGAACCGGTGAGATAATCTAATTGACCGGTCAATCTTGTATGAAAGGGGATGGTTATTTTGATTAAGTATATAGAGGTGGCTAATTTATAAAGCCTTATAAGGGTCGATGCTTTACCTCCGGTAGGGTGTCGGCCCTTTAAAATTGTCTGCGTGTTTATATAGATTTGTCTGTAGTATAATCGTACGGGGAATTTGAATAAACTTCCTGGTACGATATTTTTTGCCTTTTGGCGGCTCTGAAAAAGCATTGAAATATTTTAACAGGAAGAATATAATAAGCATGGGTTTTATCTGTGGCGTAAGAAGAATAATTATATAATCAATCAGTGAAAATAGGTGGTTTTTGTGCAGGAAAGATTTGAATTGTTAAGAAAGAAGCATCCTGCTTTTTCCTTTGAAAGCTTTTACATAGAGGATTCCGGTGATAAGCTGCTTATCTGCTACAGCTTTTTTCTGGGTGATGAAATAAGCTTCAGGCCTCGGTGGGAGTTTGCAAAGAAGCATAAGGATATTGATTACAGCAGGGATGAGCGATTTCGCAGGCTGGTATTCAATCTGGGACTGGTGGAGCTTATCAGCTATTGGAAGTGTGCCTGTTCACCGCTGGTCCAGATTAAAGCGGGATATATAGACGATGAGCAGCTAAGGTGGTGGAAGCGCCAGTATTTTCTGGGCCTCGGAGAGTTTTTCCATGTCAACAGAATAAATACCAATATCCATGATTTTATGAATATAGAAGTACTGGCCGAGCCGGAGGAAGGGCCCGTTACTAATACGGAGTTTAAAAAGTCAGGCTGTCTCATACCCATAGGCGGCGGTAAGGATTCTGTCGTGACGATGGAGCTGCTTGGCGGCAGAAAAGAAGATAATCTCTGCTATATGATTAACAGCAGGGAGATATCGGTGAAATGTGCCAGGCTGGCCGGATTTAGCGAGGATGAGATAATAATTGCAAAAAGAAGTCTGGATCAGACCCTTCTTTCATTGAATAAGGAGGGCTATTTAAACGGGCATACACCCTTCTCGGCGATTGTTGCATTTTCTTCGGTACTGACAGCCTATCTTTTTGACAAGGAATATGTCGTACTGTCAAATGAAGCAAGTGCCAATGAAAGCACGGTTGAGGGAACACAGATCAATCATCAGTATTCTAAAAGCTATCAGTTCGAGCAGGATTTCATAAATTATGAGAAGCGCTATATTGACAGTGGAGTCCATTATTTCAGCATCTTGCGGCCCTTTAGTGAGCTGCAGATTGCAAGATATTTTGCAAGGCATGATAAATATTTTAAAGTCTTTAAAAGCTGCAACGTTGGCAGCAAATCCGACATCTGGTGCTGTTCCTGCCCCAAATGTTTGTTTGTCTTCGGGATTATGTCACCCTTCATAGAGCTTGTAACCCTGACCGAAATCTTTGGCAGTAATATGCTGGAGGACGAAAGGCTGATACCCATTTTTAACAAGCTGATAGGGGAGGAGCCTGAAAAGCCCTTTGAGTGTGTGGGCACCCGTGATGAACTTAATACAGCCATATGCATGGCAATAAAAAAATGGGAGGCTAAGGGAATAAGCTTGCCCCTGCTGTATCGCTATTATAAGAGCAAGAGCTTATACCAGACATATAAGGAAAGGGACGCCGACCTTTACTTTAAATACTACAATGAGGAAAATTCTGTTCCGGCCGTATTTGTCAGGGAGCTAAAAAATCAAATGTTGGATGAATGAGGGAAATCATGATTAATAAAATACTGGAAAAGTTAAACAATAAAAAGATCCTGATTCTTGGCTATGGCAGGGAAGGAAAATCCACCTACAGCTTTATCAGGAAATACTATCCGGATATGATGATCGGCATTTATGATCAGAATGAAATAAAGGACAGCCTGCAAAATGTAACCATACATTGCAAAGGCAGCTATCAGGATATACTGACAGATTACGATCTGATTATCAAAAGTCCAGGAGTGGTTTTTTACAGTAAGAACAGCAAGAATTTTAAAAAGCTGACATCACAGACAGATTTGTTTTTGAGTGTATACAGGGACCAGACGGTTGGAATTACCGGCACCAAGGGAAAGAGCACCACCTCGTCCCTGATTTATCATGTTTTAAAAAACGCCGGCAGGGATACCTTGCTGGTTGGTAATATTGGTATACCGGTTTTTGACAAGCTTGAGCTTATAAATGAGGACACTATAGTCGTGTATGAGATGTCCTCCCATCAGCTGGAGTATACAGGCTATTCACCGCATATTGGGCTGTATCTGAATATTTTCCAGGAGCATCTTGATCATTATGGAACCTTTGAAAAATATGCGGCAGCCAAGGAGAATATTTTCAGATATCAGCAAAAGGGAGATCTGTTCATATATAATAAGAATTTCATTGATCCGTCAAGAAGGTTTAGGGCGGATACCATAACCGTAACCGAATACTGTGAGGATGCGGATATGTTCATCAGGGATAATCGCATCTGCTATAAGGGCAGAGAGCTGGATATAAACGAGGATGAGATACTCCTTAAGGGACAGCATAACCTCTACAATGTCGGAGTGGCTTATTGCGTTGCCCATTATTTTGGAGTGGCCGATGAGATTTTTTATGAGGCGGTAAAAACCTTTAAGCCCCTGCCCCACCGTATGGAATATGTGGGTGAGGTAAACGGGGTAAAGTATTTTAACGACTCCATTTCAACCTGCTGTGAAACAACAATTCATGCCATAAGCAGCATAAAGAATATAGATACGGTCATACTGGGAGGTATGGACCGCGGCATAGAATACAGGCCTCTGGTTGATTTTTTGATGTCATCCCGGGTTCGCAATCTGATTTTAATGCCGGATATCGGGCAACGGATATATAATCTGATAGCTAATACCGACATGGGGCTGGGTGGCAAGAATATATACATGGCAGCAACGATGGAGGAGGCGGTTGATATCGCAAAAAAGGTGACCCTGAAAGGAATGACCTGTCTTTTCTCCCCTGCGGCGGCAAGCTACGGCTTTTATAAAAACTTTGAGGAACGGGGCGATATTTTTAAAAGGTGTGTTTTAGGCTAGTAAGCCTAAAACGCAAATTAATCTTTGCCTGTCTGAAAAAGGAGCTTTACTGTTCCTGATATTTATAAAAAATATTGCATATTTGATAAACAGAAGGTAAGGAAGCTGGGCCACTTGCGGCATCAGCTTCCTTTGTGTAAGGGGGACATTTATTTTTCTTTTCTGCTTTTTTCGTGCTTGCTTTCATGTACTCCATTGGCTTGCCCTTCTTTTATTCCCAAATCTGCAAAGCGGCTCGGATCTATCTTTCTGAGCTCCGCCTTGCTTTTTTCCCTGTCTTTCATACGGTTTTTGTTATTGTCCATATCATTCCTTACCTTTCTGTAAATCGGTTTGAGTGCTTCTGTAAATATGATTGAGTATTTCGGTAAAATTGGGTTGAGAAAAATTACCCCGGAAATTTGTAATGCTTACAGACAAATAAGCTTGGTACGGCATTTAGTATATATAAGCAGCATTAATTCTATTCATTAATAATTATTCTTACTGATTTATTGCATGGGATATAAGATAAATGTACAATATAAAAAAGCCTTTGCGGCAGTACCGGCTGCGAGCCGGAATGCTTTTTGCAGGGAAAGAGGCAAATAACGGCATATGAAAATTTACTTGGAAAAATATTTGCCTGTAGCTTGTATAAACAGATATTAGCTAATAATAGCTGATTAGCTTGGACAGTGGAGGTTTTACTGATGGGTGGTTTTTTTGCTGTAGCTGCAAAAAATGATTGTGTTTTTGATCTCTTTTTCGGAACCGATTATCATTCTCATCTGGGAACACGCAGAGCTGGCATGGCGGTATATGGCAAGGACGGCTTCGACAGATCGATACATAATATCGAGAATGCCCCTTTCAGAACCAAATTTGAAAAGGAAGCCAATGAAATGCACGGCAACATGGGAATCGGATGCATATCAGACTATGAACCGCAGCCTCTGATTGTTCGCTCCCATCATGGAACCTATGCAATCACGACAGTGGGAAAAATCCTTAATATAAACAAATTGTCCGATGAGCTACTGAAGGCCGGCAGAATGCATTTTCAGGAGATGAGCGGAGGAGAAATCAATGCCACCGAGCTGGTTGCCGCCTTGATAAACCAGCAGGACAGCCTGATTGAGGGAATTAGGTATGTACAAAATATCATCGAGGGCTCTATAACAATCCTGATTTTAACTCCCGCCGGTATCTATGCCGCAAGAGACAGGCTGGGAAGGACACCTGTCATGATAGGCAAAAAGGATGGGGCATATTGTGCCTGCTTTGAAAGCTTTGCCTATTTGAATCTTGGCTATCAGGATTATATGGAGCTGGGACCCGGAGAGATTGTAATGATCACTCCTGAGAGCGTGACCAGTATGCTTCCGCCCGGCGATGAAATGAAAATATGCACCTTCCTGTGGATTTACTATGGTTATCCCACCTCATCCTATGAAGGGGTCAATGTTGAGACAATGCGTTACAGATGTGGCGAGATGCTGGCCGACAGGGATGATGTGGAGGCTGACACTGTTGCCGGAGTGCCCGATTCAGGAACGGCGCATGCGATAGGCTATGCTACCAGAAAGGGGATTCCATTTACCAGGCCGTTTATTAAATACACCCCTACCTGGCCCAGATCCTTTATACCTACCATTCAGAGCAAAAGAAATCTGATTGCCAAGATGAAATTGATTCCGATACATGAGCTTATAACAAATAAGCGCCTGCTTTTGATAGATGATTCAATAGTCCGCGGTACGCAGCTGAGGGAGACAACTGAATTCTTATACAGGAACGGAGCAAAGGAGGTTCATATCAGGCCTGCATGTCCTCCTCTTGTATATGGCTGTAGGTACCTGAATTTCTCCCGTTCGTCCTCAGAAATGGATCTGATTACCCGCAGAATTATAAGGAAGCTGGAGGGAGATAAGGCGGATGTGGACTTGTCCCAATATACCGACCCTGAATCAGATAAGTACAGGAGTATGGTGGAAACGATTGGCAAGGAGCTTAATTTTTCCTCACTGCGATATCACAGGCTGGATGACATGATTAAGGCGGTCGGCCTAAATCCCTGCAAGCTGTGCACCTACTGCTGGAACGGTAAGGAATAAACTATGCGCTATTACGGTTATTCATCATCGTCTATTTTTGAGCAATTGGATGAATAGGGGTTGTTTTTGCAGTCATATTTGCAGATGGGTTCCGGGCCCCTCTCTATGTGCCTGGTAACCCTCATGACCCCATCATTGTCTGCGGCTATTCTCCAGGCCACCATAAGAATTTGGCCGTCTATTATCTCTATGCCTGTTATTCCACGGGTGTGTATGCAGCAGCCGGTGTTAAAATAGGGCAGGTCATTTTGCTTGGGGAACTTGGGCCTGTGGGTATGGCCACATATCAGCATCATTTTATTCTCCAGGATCCACTTGGCATAATTTCTTTCAACCTTGTGCCTTCTATAGAGGTTTCGGGCAGGACTGGAGGGATTTTCAAAGCCCACCACATGCATGAAACGCCAGAAATAACGCAACAGCAGCATGCTGACCCGCCAGAGCTGGTCATTTATAAAATCTCCCTGATGGCCGTGTACCACAAAGATTTCCTGGCCGGTGTCCTTATGCTTTAGTATAATGGCCTCCCGTGGCTGGATCTTTCTGAACATATCAACTCTTTTCTGCTTGTATTCATCATAGAATTCGTAAAGATTTTCTTCGACAAATTTTTTATCCTTAAGATATATATTATGGTTTCCGTAAAGCATGATAAAGCGTCCCTGGTCAAAAAACTTCTTAATGACCAGGAAAACATCAGTATGTGCAATCCTGATATGCCTGAAATTCTTATGCTCCCACAGCTCGTCTCCATCGCCTGCCTCCACATATATATATCCGTTGTTGAAATAATAATTTAGGGCATGAAGGAATATGCTCTGGTTTCTGGTGAATTCATCGGATACGCTGTCGTCTCCCCGGTGAACATCACTGAAAAATATAAATCTGGATTTATCGTCAAAGGGGATTAAAACGGCATTCCTGTATGCTTCGGTTAGTCTTTTATATGTTTTCATAAAAATCGGCCCTTCTGTTTAAAATCTGGACTGACTGATTAATGCAGACTGCATGAAGCTGCTTGCAGCAGCTTTTTTAGCTTTTAATAATTTCTGACAATTCATAGATTTCCCATAAACAGTTTCAAATATGCCCTGAAATATAGAGGGCAAAAAAGCGTTTGAAGGCATAAACCGTAATGATTAAAAAGTAAGTATCAAAAACTAGTGCATAAAGCAAATAAAAAAGCCTGCTATTGATATTTGACCCGCAACAGTGGTAATATATGGCTAGCAGGTGAATTAGAATGGATAAAAGTAAAAAAGCCCTATTAAGCTTTGCCGTCATAGGCCTTTTTGCGGCGGCTGTTGTAATATTTTTATTATTTTTTGCGCCTAAATCAGCGGAATATGGGGAGTTTAAGGAGCTTAAGCGTCTGCTTGAAGGAAAGGAGAAGCTTGTTGATATGGCATTGGCGGATGGCAGAGCCTATGCAATCATCAGCAGGGAAGGCAGAAGCGATCATGGAGATTTGCTGGTCATCTTTGAGGAGGAATCCGGATGGAAACGGATCTATGAAAATGATTTTGCGGATCTGAAGCCCTGGAAAATAACCATAGCCGATATTGACGGGGACGGTATGCAGGAGATACTTACTGCTGTAAGAAAGAGCACCCATTATGACAGCCGTGAAGGCAATAGATTGTTTATCTTTAATTATAAAAATGATCTCCTGGTGAAAAAATGGACCGGCTCCCAAATAGCAGGGGAGTGGAAGCAGTTTTATGCCGGGGATTTTCTGCCGATGAAGGGAGATGAGTTGATTTTTGTACAAAGGCTGCCTGACGGCAGGGAGCGGCTTGTAATCTATTACTGGTTTGCTTTTGGATTTATTATGCTGGCTGAAAGTGATGCATATGATAATATATCTGATTTGCAGATGACAGATAACAATCTGATAAAGCTGGAATACGGCAATAATGAGACGCTCCATCTGACGGTTAAGGACGGGAGGATAGTAGCTTATTCTGAATAATATAAACTGTACTTATAGTAAAAACGCTGGTAGTTCAGGTGTTAAAGCGACAGCTAAGTGAGACGCAAAATTAAATATGATGTCATTATAGTTTGGCTGGAAAATAGTGAATGATATTCGGCAATAATGAAAATATTTCCATAAAAAAGCAGAGACAAATCCTGCGTTATATAAATGGAGGTAAATTATATGAAGCGATTAATTCTGATTCTGGTATGTGTCTGCATTTTGCTTGCAGCCTGCAAAAAAAGTACGGATGAGAATATTAATGAACCCCGGACAGAAGATACAGAGACAAAGGAAAATCTTGATAAAGTATCAGATGGCACAGCCGGTTTATCTGACAATAATAGCGGGGGCGCTGATGACGTAAATGATGGCATAGTAGCAACCCTTCTTAAGCTTAATGCATCCTGGGCCAATGTCAAAGCCCTTGAGCTTGAGCAAGCTGCCTTCACCATGCCGGCTTATACGGCCAATGTCAAACCATATAAAATCGCCGATGATTTATCCAATGTCGCAAACATAGATCGCTTTAAGGGCTTTAGTAATGAGCAAAAAAGGCAGCTGGCTAAAAACGGCTTTATTGTGCTTCCGGCAAGGCATCTAAAGTCCTATTATGTATATGACAATAATGAATATCAAAATATTCCCAGCTTTATTACATCGGATGTGTCATTGCATCTGTATCATCAGTTCTATGACAGGTCATTGATGGCTATGGAGACCAAGTATTTTTATGAGGATCTCGACATGATGACCGCGCAGATGCTGGACAAATCGATCCTTTTGTATGAGAAGCTGCAGGATGAAGACATGAAGGAGCTTCAGAGAAAAAATATTGTCTACTTTTTGGTGGCAAGAATGCTTTTTACACAGCAGACGGAGATAAAACCTGAGCTTGATGAAGATATCAGAAAGCTGGCAATGCGGGAATTTGAGCTGGCACAAAAGGCGGCGGGTATAGAAAAGTCCCCCCTTTTTGGGCACGACCTGGATTATTCTCAGTTTACAGTCAGAGGGCATTATACCAGAAGCGAGGAGCTGGGGAAATTTTTTAAAGCTATGATGTGGTTTGGCCTGGCCCCGCTGGATTTCGGAGATCCGGATTCCGGCATCATATATGACAATGTATATCAGGCATTGCTGATAGCCTATATGACGGTTGCTGATTCGGAGGGAGAATGCGATGCCAAGCTCTGGTCGGATATATACGAGCCAACCGCCGCTTATGTGGGTTTGTCTGATGACATTAACGTATTTACCATGAACGGTCTGAGGCTGGCTGTGTATGGCAATGAAGAAAGCCCCGACAGCTATAATGATGAAAATTACCTGGATAAGCTGACCCGGGCGGTAAAGGATTTACCACGGCCCCGTATTCAGGGCAGGCTTGAGAATTACTCAATTCCAACCGGGCTGCAGTTCCGTTTTATGGGACAGAGATATAATCTGGATGCTGAAATATTGCAGAATCTTATGAAGCCGATTCTGCGACCTGTTCCATCTGCCCTGGATGTAATGGGGGTTCTGGGCAGCGATACAGCCGAAAAGCTTTTGCTTGAGGAGTATAAGCCACAGAATGTCTGGCCTGAATATACAGATAATTACAATAAGCTTAAGAGCATGGTAGCTTCATATGACAAGTCATATTGGCAAAGCAATCTTTACAGCGGCTGGCTTTGGTCGCTTCAGTCGCTGCTTAAGGAATACGATTCAGGCTCCGGCATGCCTTATTTTATGACAACCGAGGCCTGGAGGTATAAATCCCTGAACGCTGCCCTGGGCAGCTATACCGAGCTTAAGCATGATACGGTATTGTACGGTAAACAGGCTGTGGCTGAAATGGGAGGCCCTTTGGAGCTGGAGGTATGGCATTATGTAGAGCCGAACATTGAGCTATATGCAAAGCTTAAGTACCTTACCGAATATACCTATTCTGTGCTGGAACAAAAGGGCTTGATGGGCGACAGTATCAGAGAGGGAGCTCAGGAGTATATAGAATTTTTGCAGCTGCTTATAAATTGTTCAATTAAAGAGCTGCGCAACGAGCCTCTTACCGAGGAGGAAAACAGAAGGCTTTTATGGGCCGGTGGTACTATTGAAACAATAGGATTATACTTCATTAAGGATCTGGAAACAGCCGAGTATGCGACAGTTAATGATCCGACTGATATGCTGGTGACGGATATTGCTACAAGTGAAGGCATCCCTCTTTGCCTGGGAACCGGTTATTTTGATGAAATATATGTGGTGATTCCGCATGAGGATAAGCTTTATCTGGCTCGTGGCTGTGTTTATTCCTTTTATGAGTTTTTAAGCGACAAGAGGCTTACAGATGAGGAATGGTGGAAGCTGCAGGGGATAACGGTAGAACAGAGTGAATATGGTGACTATATTTATATGGACGAACCATCAGAGAAGCTCCCACAGCAGCCGGATTGGACGGCCAAATTCAAGTCCGATTCTAATCAGGTAATCATAAAGGATTTTGAGGTTGACTGGAGTGCACTGGCGGAGTAGTATAGGGATAAAGACTTGCAGAATAGGTTAGCAATAAAGACTTTAGAAAGGACTTAAGGGAGCATTATGGATAAACACACTACGGATAAAAATACTGCGGATAAGGTTATACTTGGAAAAACAGGCATTTGTGTAAATAAAAACGGCTTTGGGGCCCTGCCAATTCAGAGAATTGGCAGGGAGGAGGCCGCTTTGCTGCTGAAAAAAGCCTATGATTATGGCATCAGATTTTTTGATACCGCAAGGTTTTATACAGACAGCGAGGAAAAGATTGCCTATGCCCTGGGGGATGTAAGGGCAGACATTATAATTGCCTCAAAAACAATGGCCACCAGGGTGGAGGATTTCTGGCTGCATCTGGAGACCTCCCTCAGGATGCTGAATACAGACTATATAGATATATATCAGTTTCATAATCCGGCCTTTTGCCCTTTACCGGGTGATGGAACAGGCCTATATGAGGCTATGTGTCAGGCTAAGGAAAAGGGCATGATTCGGCATATCGGCATAAGCAACCACCGTATGGCTGTTGCCAGACAGGCCGTCGAATCAGGCCTGTATGAAACATTACAATTTCCCTTTTCTTATCTGGCAACGGATGAGGAAATAGAGCTTGTTAAGCTGTGCGGGCAAAAGGGTATAGGCTTTATAGCCATGAAGGCTTTATCGGGCGGGCTTATCACGAATTCGGCTGCAGCATATGCCTACCTTGCCCAATATGACAATGTGCTTCCGATATGGGGGATACAAAGGGAAAAGGAGCTGGATGAATTCATTAGCTATATTGATAATCCTCCGGCCCTTGACGAAGAGCTGATGGAGATAATAAGGCGTGACCGGGAGGAGCTGGCTAAGAATTTTTGCAGAGGCTGCGGCTATTGTATGCCTTGCCCGGTAAATATTGATATAGCTATCTCCGCCAGAATGTCCCTTATGATCAGGCGAGCGCCTCTGTCGGTATATCTGGGTGACGAATGGAAGGAAAAGATGAGGAGGATAGAGGACTGCATCCACTGTGACCGCTGCAAAAGCCGTTGTCCTTACGGGCTTGATACGCCAAGGCTGCTTTTGGAAAACTGGCTGGATTACAAGAATTTTATATAGGGCTTTATATACGGCTTGGTATAGATAAAAATTTGCATAATTACTGAATTTGATTGTGAAAATATATTTTACAAGAGGAGAAGGGATGTATAACTATAAACTAACGATACAGTATGATGGTGCCAGATACAGGGGCTGGCAGAAGCTTGGCGATACCGACAACACAATCCAGGCAAAGCTGGAGAATGTGATTTCGCAGATGCTTGGCAAGGAAACGGAGATTATAGGCTGCAGCAGGACGGACGCAGGGGTTCATGCCCTTGCCCAGGTGGCCAATTTCTGGACGGAAAAGTATATTAAGGAGGAAGATATAAAGGAATATTTCAACCGGTATCTTCCGACTGATATATGCGTTGTCGATGTGGCCCTGACAAGTGAAAATTTTCACTCCAGATACAATGCAAAGGACAAAAGCTATCTGTACAGAATATGGAACAGAAGCTACAGCAATCCCTTCCTGAGAAAATACAGCATGCATGTCAGGGATAGGCTTGACATTACCCTGATGAGGACGGCTGCAGCCCGGTTTATAGGAAGCCATGATTTCACAGCCTTTTAAAATGCCAAATCAAAGAAAAAATCAATGGTCAGGGAAATATATTCAATTAATATAGATGAAACTGACGGCCTTATTGAGATAAGAATACGCGGCAACGGCTTCCTTCACAATATGGTCCGCTGGATTGTGGGAGCCCTGATAGAAGCCGGGCTGGGCAGGCTTAAGGCTGATGACATACCTGCCATACTGGCTTCCAGGGAAAGGGGAAAGGCGGGAAGTATGGCGGAGGCCTGCGGCCTGTTTCTTGAAAAAATCAACTACTGAGCTGCAGGTGGGCGCTAATCATTATTAGTCAATGCAGGTTCCCGGCTGCAGACAGTATAGTTTAATAAATATAGCCTTTGTGAGCTGAAGGAGAGCAGCTTATTGGTCAGTAAAGCTTTTTAAGGCCTCAGGCTGCATAATTCTAAATATTAAGCTTTATACTGACATATAGCTTCAGGTACTATTATCATGCTGGATGGATGTGATTTGAAATGGTTATAGCGGTTTTGCAGCTTAAGCTGCATTTCCCCTGGGTTCATAGCCTTAAGGAGAAGCGTATGGAGGTTAAGAGTCTGAGCTCAAGGGCAAGAAATAAATTCAACCTGTCCGTTGCGGAGGTTGACGAGCAGGATATACATCAGATTGCCGTTTTGGGCTTTGCCTCGCTGGCGACAGACAGGGCTCAGGCTGACAGCATCATTGACAATATTATTAACTTTATTGAGACGAATACCGAAGGAGAACTTTTGGCTGTTGAAAGGGACATAGTTGACTGGTGATAATGCAAAAGGTATAATTGCCTGGGGATAATAAGGGCAAATAAATATGAGGAAAGGGGAGCATGTATGAGTTTTCTTGATATAGCAAAAAGAAGATATTCTGTAAGAGCTTATGAGGATATAGAGGTTGAAAAGGAAAAGCTGCTGCAGATTCTTGAGGCAGGGCGGCTTGCTCCTTCGGCTGTAAACTACCAGCCGGTGCACTTTATTGTAATTACAGATAAAGAGCAAAAGAAGAAGGTTTATGAAACCTATCCCAGAGGCTGGCTTGAGGAGGCTCCGGTGATTATAGTAGCCTGTGGCGACCACAGTGTATCCTGGAAAAGAAGGGACGGGAAGGATCATTGTGATATTGATCTGGCGATTGCGGTGGATCATATGACCCTGGCGGCTGCTGATCTGGGCCTTGGTACCTGCTGGATTTGCGCATTTGACGCGGAAAAATGCCGCAAGCTTTTAGAGCTGCCGGATAATCTTGAGCCTATGGTGCTGCTCCCTGTCGGTTATCCCAAGGGAGGGAGACTATCAGAAATCAAGAGAAAGAGCCTTGATGAAATAGTCAGCTGGGAGGAATATAAGGGAGGCAAATAATAGCTGAATAGGAAATCAACAGGATAAGCCCTATGAACTATTTAGCATAACTAGCTGGTATTATAGTATAAAGATATAAGCATAAAAGCCCTTCTGGCAGCTTTGCTATCTGGAAAGTCTGCCGGAGGGCTTATTTATCAGCGGTTGACTGCAAAAGCAATCTATTGATTGCTTTCGGCAGGAAATCCGGTTGCACAGCTATTTTCTTGTGGCTGGGTACTTTGATGCGCATATTTTGATGCGTGCTTAGAGCCTTGAGGAATGCGTTGAGCCTATATCAACTTATTAATTATTCTTATGCAGTATTTTTTCTGCCCGTGGAGCTCTTAGCATGCTGGCTGCAGGCATGTCTGATCCAAGCAGGGGCTGCAGGTAGAATTTGAAGGCATCTGTAACATTGTTACCCTCCTTGTTGATAAACTCGTCAGGCATTAGTCTTGTCTTGCCGGCAACATACTTAAGATCCACCAGCTTGTAATCTACAGAATAGTATCCGGTTCTGTTGATTGTGATGGAACCGTCGATATTGTGCCATATAGCAAACTGGGCAGCCTTTTCTCCGACCTCTCTGGCTTCCTGGGCATCTATCTGTGAAACACAGCCCATGAAGGATCTTTGCAGATATCCCAGGGTATCCGAACGGACTCTGCTGATACCCAGCTTATTCTTTACTTCCAATGCAAGAAGGTCGCCAAGGGCACCTGTTCCTGACAGCTGAACATTTCCATGGGAGTCCCTGTCACCCTGTATAAGCTTGGTTACGATAGGCACTCCGTTCTCATCCTGAATACCCTCAGATACGGCAATTATGCAACGGCCATATTTTGTATAAACCTCCTTGACATCCCTTAGGAACTTGTCAATACTGAAGCTGCGCTCAGGAAGGTAGATAAGATGAGGACCGTCATCAGGATATTTTTGGGCTATGGATGCGGCAGCAGTCAAAAAGCCTGCATGGCGTCCCATAACAACGCCTATGTGTACTCCGGGCAGGGCCCTGTTGTCCAGATTAAGTCCTATAAAGGCCTGGGCAACGAATCTTGCCGCCGAAGGGTAGCCGGGAGTATGATCGTTCATCATTAAATCGTTATCTATGGTCTTTGGTATATGAATGGCACGGAATTCATATCCGGATAATTCCGCCTGTTCATTAACAATCCTTACGGTATCGGCTGAATCATTTCCTCCTATATAGAAAAAGTATCTTACACCATGGGCTTTAAATACATTAAATATTTCCTTGCAATATTCCTTGTCCGGCTTATCTCTGGTTGAGAATAATGCAGATGAGGGAGTGATTGCTACCTGCTCCAGATTGTGTGTTGTCTCTTGTGTCAAGTCGATAAAATCTTCATTGATAATACCATGAACCCCGTTGATGGCTCCATAAACCTTTGTGATTTGCGGAAACTTTCTGGACTCCAGTACTGCGCCTACCAGTGACTGGTTTATAACCGCAGTAGGGCCGCCACCTTGTGCTACAACAACTTTACCTTCAAGTACCATATCGTTTTCACTCCTTTACATTTGTTATTAATTCGTACAATTTAGATGGTTAGCCAAAGATGTGTGTCAACTAGAACAGATGAGCAATAAATTTTAGCCGGACACTAGATTATAATAGAATATTAACATATATTAACTATGTATGCAAACATTAACATAATTAAATCAAAAGAATACAATAAAATATTTATCAAAATTATATGATAATTCTACAAATTTCATAATAGTACAGAAAATATGGATATATATTTTTGAATGCCATATTTAAGCAACAAATTTGACATAATATTATTGTTATATGATTGCAGATATCATTTTGCCATCATTCCTGCATCAATTGCATGTATGATCTATGCTAAATTATGAGGTTGGAGTTGAGGATAATTATGAGGAATAAAGTATCAAGAAGAAATGCATTAATAGTTATTATGATGTTTGTTTCAGTTCTGACTTTGGCGGCCTGTAAAAGGGATGCGGGAAGACAAAATCAGACTCCGTCACAAATTCCGACACCCAGCGTGCAGCCGGATGAAATAACACAGGAGCCGCAGGATAGTGATGAGACGGTTAAGCTGACGGTGAAGGATTATTTTCCGATGCCGGCTGATGTTGAATATATATATTCTGGTGAAGGAAATGAATTTGCTTCCTACAGCCGTTTTACAGATTTTCTGAGTGAGGATGGCAGCCGAATTCAAACAAGAACCAGCAATGGAGGGACGGAAACGGTCAGGGTTATTGAGGTCAAGGACGGTAAATTATCTGTTATAAAGATTATAAATGAATGCTATTACAGAGATAATCTTTTGGCTGCCGAGGCTGATGAGCAGGCAGAGGTATTGCTTATGGAGCCTTTGGTGCAGGGGACTGAGTGGACCCTGGCCGACGGAAGAGTTCGCTATATTTCCGGCACGGATGTTGAGATAAGCACTGAATCGGGAAAGTACCAGACCTTAGAGGTGACAACAGAGGATGAGGACAGTATTACAAAGGACTATTATGCCCCTGGGGCAGGATTGATAAAAACAGTTTTTAAATCTGACGGTTATGAGGTGACATCGGAATTAAGCCAGATAAAGCAGAATGCTGCATATGTCAGAAGCATTGACATCTTCTATCCGGGAGTCGATGAAAATATCTATGTCCAACCGGTAACAATAAGCTTTAAAACAGGAGATATTACCAGATTGCTTCTGCAGGAGGAATTAAGAAAGAAAGCGAAAAAGGAGGACTGCCTTCCTCTGGCAAGCACAAAAACTAAAATAAACAGTATGTATCTTGGCAGTGACAATATTGCCTACATTGATTTTTCA
>ENA-UPSA01001206-UPSA01001206.1-bioreactor-metagenome-genome-assembly--contig:-NODE-1206-length-27501-cov-6.202835_pt1 | contig 27501 bp, 21 predicted proteins | sample MGYA00238183_ERZ773288 | MGnify/ENA primary metagenome ERZ773288 (study PRJEB29028, sample SAMN07631243) | bioreactor metagenome | isolation source: Switchgrass digestor | place: USA: Dartmouth... | reverse complement strand
GGGCTCCATCGCGGGCAACGGCCTCGCCGCCTTCTCCACCGGCGCCGTCTCCGTCCGGGTGCAGGGCGGCGCGCAGGACGGCGTGGGCAAGGGAATGCTGGGCGGACGCGTCGTCATCCTGAAGCACCGGAACCGGAGGGGGCAGTGGGTCAACGGGGCGGTCGGCAAGTCGTTTGCCTACGGCGCCCAGCGCGGGCTGTTCGTCGTGCAGGGCGACGCCGACGCCCGCTGCGGCATCCGGCTCTCCGGGGCCGACCTGATCCTCGGCGGCCGCATCCGGGAGCCGCTCCGGGACGACCTGGGCTCCATCGGCACCCGGGCCAACCTGAAGGGGTTCGCCTTCGAGTACATGACGCAGGGGCGCGTCGTGGTGCTCGGCGACCCCGGGCCGTGGATCTGCTCCGGGATGACCGGCGGCGTGGTCTACGTGCGCCTTCAGCCGGAACTGGGGCTGGACGAGGCGGCGCTCCGGCGGCGAATCGCCAAGGGGGCGCGCGTGCAGCTCACCCCTGTCGGGGAGCAGGGGGAGAAGGACCTGACGGAACTCCTGTCGGTCTACCACCGCATCCTCTTGGAGGCCCGGCAGCCCGAGGAGGCGGCCGAGGTCATGGGCCTCATGCTCGACTGCGGCCGGCATTTTGTGGCGCTCCGGCCGGCGGGGCAACAGGCTGATCCCGGCATCAGCACAGAGTAGCGTGCCGGGGGGTCAACGACACGATCACGTTTTCACCCGTCAGGCAGCGGGTGATCATCCTGTCGCCGAGACCGGAATGCGGTATTCGGCAGGCACAAAGGAGGGCTGGAGCGATGAACCTGGATGGATGGACTGTGGGGATCGATTCGGCGTGGACGATGGTGGCCGCCTCGTTGGTCTTCTTCATGCAGGCGGGGTTTGCGATGGTGGAGGCCGGGTTCACTCGCTCCAAAAACGCCGCGAACATCGTGCTCAAGAATCTGATGGACTTCGTGGTGGCCTCTATTGCCTTCTGGGCAGTGGGCTTCGGGCTGATGTTCGGGGCTGATGCCGCCGGACTGATCGGCCTCGGCGGCTTCGGGTCTGCCGAGTCCCGCTTCCTTCACCTGGGTCTGGCGATTCCGTTCTTCGTGTTCCTCTGGTTCCAGACCACGTTTGCCGGCACGGCGTCGACCATCGTCTCCGGGGCGATGGCGGAGCGCACCAAGTTCTCGGCCTATCTGCTCTTCAGCGCCGCCATCACGCTGCTCGTCTACCCGGTGGTGGGCCACTGGATCTGGGGCGGCGGCTGGCTCGCCCAGCTGGGCTTTGTCGACTTCGCCGGTTCGACGGTGGTGCATTCGGTGGGCGCGTGGGCCGCGCTGGCGGGCCTGATTTTCCTGGGTCCCCGCATCGGGCGCTACGACAAGCAGGGCCGGCCGCGGAAGATCGTGGGCCACAACCTGGTGCTGGCCGCCCTGGGGGTGTTCATCCTCTGGTTCGGCTGGTTCGGCTTCAACCCGGGCAGCACGCTGTCGGCCACCGACCCGAACATCGGCCGGATCGCCGTGACCACCAACCTGGGTGCGGCCGCCGGCGCCCTGGCGGCACTGCTCAGCGCGTACCTGCGCACTGGCATCTGGGAGGTCGAGGCCGCGCTGAACGGCGCTCTGGCCGGCCTGGTGGGCATCACCGCCGGCACCGCCTTCGTCTCGCCGGCCGCCGCCATCGTGATCGGCGCCGTGGCCGGGCTGCTCCTGGCCCCGGGCACGGCCCTGCTGGAGCGGTTCCGGATCGACGACGCCGTGGGCGCCATTCCCGTGCACGGCTTTGCCGGGTTCTGGGGCACCCTGGCGGTGGGGCTCTTCCATGAAACGCAGGGGCTGCTCACGGGGGGCGGGCCGCAGTTGCTGGGTATCCAGACCCTGGGTGCGGCGGCGGTATTCGGCTATAGCTTCACGGCCTGCCTGTTGATCTTCGCCGTCATCAAGGCGACCGTGGGGCTCCGGGTTTCCAGGGAGGAGGAGCTCTCCGGCCTGGACACCGAGCACGGCGTGCGGGCTTACCCCGACTTCCAATCCGTGCCGGTGCACTCCCATACGGGCGACGACTAACCTGCGTCTCCATGCCATGTGCGGCACCGCTGCCGGTGCCGCACGTGGCTTCCTCTAAGGGGCAGATCCCGCCGCCGGCGAGTACCATGGAGTATTCAGCCGGTGTGTTCAGCCGGTACGGGGGGACAGCACAAGCGATGTGTGGCATAGCCGGTTGGGTCGACTGGGAGAAGGACCTCTCCCAGCACGGTCCGGTAGTGGAAGCGATGACCGCTCCGCTGGCTGAGCGGGGTCCCGACGCCGGGGGTACCTGGCTGTCCGCGCACTGCGCGTTCGGTCACCGGCGCCTGGCGGTGGTGGACCTGGTCGGGGGTGTGCAGCCCATGGTCCGCCGCCGGGGAGACCGGACCTACGTGCTGGTCTACAATGGGCAACTGTACAATGCGGACGAACTGCGGGCGGAGCTCACGGCCAGGGGGCACGCCTTCACCACGCAGTCGGATACCGAGGTTCTGCTGGTCGCCTATATCGAATGGGGGCCGGCCTGCACCGAGCGCCTCAATGGCATCTACGCCTTCGCAGTATGGGATGAGGCCGAGCAGCGGCTCTTCCTGGCCCGCGACCGGTTCGGCGTCAAGCCGCTGTTCTACAAAGAGATGGGCCGGAGCTTGGTGTTTGGGTCTGAGCTGAAGGCGCTGCTGGCGCACCCGCTGGTCAGGCCGGAGGTGGACGCGGAAGGGCTGGCCGAGATCCTCTACCTGGGGCCTTCCCGCACGCCCGGCCACGGCGTTTTCCGCGGGGTGCGGGAGCTCCTGCCCGGGTACTGGCTGATCTACGACCGCCGCGGCCTGCGGACGCAGCCCTACTGGCGGCTGGAGAGCCGGCCCCACACGGACGGCCCGGCGGAGACGGCAGAGCGGGTGCGGGAACTCCTGCGCGCCGCCGTCCACCGGCAGCTGGTGGCCGACGTGCCGGTGGCCACCCTGCTCTCCGGGGGCGTGGACTCCAGCGCCATCACCGCCTTTGCCGCCGAGGTCTTCCGCGCCGAAGGGCGAGGGCCGCTTCACACCTGGTCCATCGACTACGCGGGCAACGACCGGCACTTCCGGGCCCACGCCTTCCAGCCCGACCCGGATCGCCCCTTCGTCCAGACCATGGTGGACACCTTGGGAACCGTTCACCACGACGTCATCATCGACACGCCCGAACTGGTCGCGGCTCTGACCAAGGCCACGCTCATCCGGGACCTGCCCGGCATGGCCGACGTGGACGCATCGCTCTACCTCTTCTGCAGGGAGATCAAGAAGGGGGCCACGGTGGTCCTCTCGGGCGAGTGCGCGGACGAGGTCTTCGGCGGTTACCCATGGTTTCACCAGCCGGCCCTCCATGCGGGCGGCTCCTTCCCCTGGGTGCGCTCGCTGGCCGAGCGGACGGCGCTGCTGCAACCGGGCGTGACGGGCAACATCACGGCCGACGAGTACGTGGCCCAGCGATACAGCGATACCGTGGCCAGCGTACCCCGGCTGCCGGGCGAGGAACCCGAGGAGGCCCGCCGGCGGGAGATGTTCTACCTCAACCTCTGTTGGTTCATGGCCACGCTGCTGGACCGGAACGACCGCATGTCGATGGCGGCCGGAGTGGAGGCCCGCGTTCCCTTCTGCGACCACCACCTGGTCGAGTACGTCTGGAACATCCCCTGGTCGCTCAAGACCTATGGCGGCCGCGAGAAGGGCATCCTCCGCGAGGCGCTGCGCGGGGTGGTGCCGGAGGCCGTGCGCATTCGGCGCAAGAGCCCCTTCCCCAAGACCCACAACCCCGATTACTTCCGCATGGTCCGAGACCTGCTGCTCTCGTTGCTGGACGACCCGGCGTGCCGCCTGCACGAGATCGTCAGAGCCGACCGCGTGCGGGCCCTGGCGGAGCAGGAGCAGGAAGCCACCGGCCTCCCCTGGTTCGGCCAGCTCATGGCCGGCCCCCAGTACCTGGCCTACCTGATTCAACTGGAGGTCTGGCTCCGCCACTATAAGGTTGTCCTGGTCTGACCGCTGCGGCGCACTGCGCCCGGCTCCTGGCCTCCCGAAGGGGCAAGCCGACGCCCGGGGCGCGGGCCAGCCTGCCGATCTTGCTCCAGCGCGCAGGGGACATCCCCTCCTGTCCCGAACTCCTTCTTCGTGTGAACGCACAGGCGAAGGAGGAGATGGTATGCGTGTGATCCACTGGATCCGGCGCGGGCTGGCCCTCGTCCTGCTGGCCGCGCTCACCTGCTGGCCGGCCGCACCGGCGCTGGCGGCCGCCGCCGACCTGGTGCCGCTCAGGTTCCTGGCCGAGGCGACCGGCGCGACCGTGGAGTGGGATGGCGAGACCCGCACGGTCACCGTCGTCACCGACGATGGCGTCACCGCCACCCTGCAGATCGGTGCCACCGAGGCCGTGGTGGACGGGCAGGCCGTCCCAATCGGCGCCGAGGCGATCATCGTGGACGACCGCACGATGGTGCCCCAGGCCTTCATGGACAGCCTGCTGGCCATGCCGGTCACCTGGGACCCCGAGGCGCGGGAGGCCCGGGTCGACCCGTACGTGCTCCAGGCCCACCGGCTCGCCCGTGACCTGCTGCGGGGCGAGCTCAGCACCGTACACGCCCGGTTCAGCCCGGCCCTGCAGGAGGCCGTCTCCCCCGAACTGCTCCTGCTGACCGGGCTCCAGCTGGCGTCGTACGGTGAGCCCGGGCGCCCGCAGGTGCTGGGTGCGAGCACCACGGCGGTTCACCACAACGTCGACCTCCTCGTTCCCTTTACCCAGGCGCCGCTCAAGGTAACGATCCGCTTCGACGGCGAGGGGCGCGTTGACGACTTCCGCATCGACGCTTACGCTCCTGTGCCCGTCGCGGGCGACCCGCCCTACGCCGACCCGGAGAGCTTCACCGAGAAGGAGGTCGTGATCGGCGAGGCCCCCTGGGCCCTGCCCGGCACCCTGACGCTGCCTGCCGGCGAGGGGCCTTTCCCCGCGGTGGTGCTGGTCCACGGCTCGGGCCCCGTGGACCGCGACGAGACGGCCTACGCCGTGAAGCCCTTCCGTGACCTCGCTCAAGGCCTGGCGGCCCAGGGCATTGCCACCCTGCGGTTCGACAAGCGCACCTACGTGCACTCGCAGAAGTTCGGCAGCAACCCGGAGTTCACGCTGCAGGAGGAGTCGGTGGAGGACGCCCTGGCGGCCGTGCGCCTGCTCGCGGCGGACGAGCGCATCGCCCGTGACCAGATCTACGTGCTCGGCCACTCGCTGGGCGGCCTCGCCCTTCCCCGCATTTTCGCCCAGGACGAGGAGGGTCTGATCCGCGGCGGCATCGCCATGGCGGCGCCCAACAGCATGCTCGACACTCTGTGGGCCCAGAACCGCATCCTGGTGGAGTCGGGACAGCTGCCGCCCGAGCAGCTTGAGTTCATCAAGCCGCAGCTCGACATGCTGCGCGACCCCGCCTTCGATCCCGACAACCCGCCCGAAGGCTACGCCCTCGGCACCCCGCACTACTGGCACGACCTGGTGCCCAAGGCGTCTGAACTGCTCCGGGAGCAGCAGCAGCCGATCCTGTTCCTGCAGGGCGCCCGGGACTTCCAGGTGCCGGTCTCGGAGTTCGAGAGCCTTCAGGCCGACCTCGCCGGGCGGACGAACCTCACCTTCCAGCTGTTCCCGAAGCTGAACCACCTCTTTACCGAGGGCGAAGGCGAGATGAGCACGATGGCCGAGTACATGGTGGCCGCCAACGTGCCCGAGTACGTGGTGCAGGCCATCGCGGACTGGATTCACTCCCAGCCCGAGTGACCGTGCCAGAGAACATGAGAGGGGACCGAATCTGGTCCCCTCTCCATCATTTACACGTCAACATGGAAACCACTGCACCTCCTGGCCCGTCCAAGGTTACAGGTTACATAAACCTGTCCAGGAGGGCACCTCTTGATGAAGCGATTGACCTGGCTCTTGACGCCACTGCTGGTGGCCGCGCTGGCGGCGCCCGCCGCCGCCAACCCGGGCCCTGGTTCCGTCGCGCCCTACGTCAGCGCGCACCAGCAGGTGACGCCCGTCGCACAGGGGCTGACGGTAACGTCGTTTCAGCGTCTTTATCCTCATGGCTGGGTGAACGGCTGGCTGCTCATGGCCGACCTCTCCGAGCCCACGCTTCGGTCCGACGTGCTCACCGCACCCGCACTGACCGAGCGGGAGCCGCTCTCGGCGATGGCCGCCCGCGCCGGGGCCGTCGCCGCCGTCAACGGCGACTTCTTCGCCATGGCCGGAACGGGCATCGCACTGGGAACGGTGGTGCAGAACGGCCAGTACCTGCAATCGCCTCTGCCCAACTGGCCCAACGGCGTCCTGGTGGGGAAGGACCGCATCGGCCGCCTGGCCTCTGTGGTGCTGGAGGGAACCGTGACCACACCCGATGGTTCCTATCCGCTGGCAGTCGTCAACACCCCGGTGGTGCCCGAGGGCGCCATCGGCATCTTCACCTCGCTCTGGACAATCGACCGGCCCTGGGCCATGGGCGATGCCGCCGTCGGGTGTGAAGTGGTGGTGCGCCAGGGCCGGGTGGTCTCCATCAGTCCGAAGGTGAGCGGTGATCCTGTGCCCGCGGACGGCTTCATCCTGGTCGGTACCGGCGACATGGCCGCCCCGCTGGCGCGGCTCAACGTGGGCGACCCGGTTTCGGTGAGCTATCGCGCTGTCCCCGACGTGTGGTGGGCCCTGGGCGGTCAGAACGTGCTCGTGGACGACGGCAGCGTTGTGGACGGCCTGGATGGCACCTCCCGCCGCCCCCGCACGGCCATCGGCTTCTCGAAGGACGGCAGCCGGATGTACCTGCTGGCGATTGACGGTGACTCGTCCCTCAGCCGGGGCCTCTCGCTCCGGGAAGTGGCGGAGCTGATGCGGGAGTTCGGCGCCCACTCGGCCCTGGAGCTGGACGGCGGCGGCTCGACCACCATGGTCGCCCGCCTGCCCGGAACCAGCGGCCTTACGGTGATCAACCGCCCGGCCGACGGGGCCGAGCGTCGCATTCCCAACGGCGTCGGCCTCTTCGCCGAGCCCGGATCAGGCGTGGCGCACTGGCTGCAGGTGGAGGGGGAGCCGCGCGTGTTCCCCGGGCTATCCCGCACGCTGACGGTGACGGCCCTGGACGAGCAGTACGAGGCCGCGCCGGTGGAGACGCCGGCCTGGTCCCTGGCGGGGCCGGGCACCATCACGGCGGACGGCCGCTACACGGCGGCAGGCGCGGACGGCGCACCGGTGCCGGCGGGCGCCTCGGCGGTGGTCACCGTCGAAGCGGAGGGACTCACGGCCGAGGCCCGCATCAGGGTGCTGGGGCGGCTGGCCGGCCTCACGACCTCCGCCGCCGGCGGGCTGCGCCTCACGGCCGCAGAGGGAGCCTTCTTCACGGTGATCGGCCATGACGCAGACGGCTACCGGGCCACAATCGACCCCGACGACCTGGAGATTTCCTACGATTCCTCCCTGGTACGCGTGGAACGGGAGGGCGACGGCCTGCGGGCCTTCCCCGTAGCCCCCGGAACGGGCCTGATCCGGGTGGCGGTGCAGGGCCGTGAAACCTTCATTCCCTTCGTCTCCGGACACGCCACGACCGTGCTCAGCGCCCTCAGCGATCCCGCACTCTGGGAGTTCGCCCGTTACCCTGACGAGGTGGGCGGCGCCGTCGCACCGGGCGACATCCCTGCCAACGGCAACGGCGTGAACGGGGCCGACGAAGGTGGCCATGCGAACGGGGCGGCCGGGACCGGCGGTGCGGGCGGGCCCGCAGGCGCCGCCATGGCCCTGCAGTATCACTTCGGGCCGGCCTCCAGCAACCGGGCGGCGTACCTGCAGGCGGCGGCACCGGTGGTGCTGCCCGGGCAGCCAGATCGGTTCGGGCTCTGGGTGAAGGGCGACGGCCAGGGGGCCTGGCTCCGGGCGGTGCTGAAGGACGCCGCCGGCGGCAGCTACACGGTTGACCTGGCCCGGAAGGTGGACTGGACCGGCTGGCGTTATGTGGAGGCCCGAATTCCGGACGGGGTCGCCTATCCGGTCAGCCTCTACCGGGTCTACCCGGTGGAGACCGACACGACGCGGATCTACTCCGGCGTGCTGCAGTTTGCCGACCTGACGGTGAGTGAGGCCCTGGCGATGCCGGAGGTACCGGAGCCCGCGGAGGCGCCCGACGTGATCCTCGCGCCAGGGAATGCGGCCGGCGAGGGCAGCTGGTCCTTCGCCGTGCTGGGGCAGATGCCGGAGGTGGAGCCGCAGCCGGTCGTCGCCACGGCGCTGGCGGCCGACCCTGCCTTCTTCCTGGTCAACGCCGGCCTCGGGGAGGTGGTGCGGCAGGCGCTGACCGACCTCGGCCGCAGTGATGTGCCGGTCTATGAGATGGTGCCTCCGGCCCGCTACTTCGACGCCGGCGGCGTGCGCTTCATCCTGCTGGGCACCGAGCAGGGCGGGCTCAGAGCCACCGAGTTCGGCCAACTGCCCGGCCTGCAGACGCTTCTGTCGCTGACGGCGCGAGATCAGGCGATCCGGCAGGTCGTGGTGGTCGGCGGCGAGGCGCCCCCGGCCTGGGCCGACGGGCGCGAGGCCGAACTCGTGCAGCGCTGGCTGACGGAGTTCGAGGAGGAGTCAGGCAAGGCTGCGGCCTACCTGAGTGCCGGCGGCGCGTTCCCGGATGTGCATCGCCTGGAGGGCATCCCTTACATCGAGGTCGGCAGCCCGATGGTCCCGCGGATCTTCAAGATCGATCCGACACCCGGCCGCGTGTGGATCCGGCTGGAGCGCTGAGCGGGCTGCGGGGCCACACCGGAACGTGCGGAGGCCGGGGGCTTACCCCCCGGCCTCCCTGACGTTGTCAACTAGTAGAGCGAACCCCGGCTGACCGGGGCAGACTCCAGGAGGTGGGTCATGCGCACGAAGCGTACCGGCGGCCGCTTGCCCCCGGCGGCGGTCTTCCCGGGTGCGGGCGTGGGCCGGCCCATGCGGCGGGCGAACTCGGCGGCGTCCAGGTCGCCGCGCCGGCCGTTGCACTCCTCACAGGCGCAGATACAGTTGTCCATGGTGGTGAGACCGCCCTTGGACCAGGGGATCACATGGTCCAACGTAAAGCCGGGCCGGCCGCACCAGTAGCACGTGTAGCGGTCGCGGGCCAGCACCTTCAGCCGGATGTGCCGGTAGGCGAACGGATCAAAGCGGAGCCGGATGCGGGCGCGGCCGACCCAACGGGCCCGGCCCAGCCTGACCTCCCGTTCGGCGACCTCGCGCCTGCAGGGGGTGAGGGTACGCCCCCGGACGTCGATCACCTCGATCAGATCGGTGGGATTCTTGCCTTCACGGGGCACGGAACTCTCGCCCCCTTTCCTGGTGTGGCGGACGGGCTAATGGCGAATCTTTTCCATCCGCACGTCAACTAAATTATTATAGCACACCAGCGAACGTGGGAACGTGTTGCAAACAAATGTTCGTCATGGTATCATTTCCTCGTCGCAGAGGCGACACTGGATGTGGTACCATCTACCGTTGATTGATCCACCGGTGGGGGGCGTTGGGCTGTGGCCAAGGACCGTCTGGTGATCAGGGGTGCGCGCCAGCACAACCTGAAGAACATCACCCTGGAGATTCCCCGGGACAAGCTGGTGGTCTTCACCGGCGTCTCCGGGTCGGGCAAGTCGTCCCTCGCGTTCGATACCATTTACGCCGAGGGTCAGCGGCGGTACGTGGAATCGCTCTCCGCTTACGCCCGGCAGTTCCTGGGGCAGATGGACAAGCCCGATGTGGAGTCCATCGAAGGGCTCTCGCCTGCGATCTCCATCGACCAGAAGACCACCTCGCGCAACCCGCGCTCCACCGTGGGCACCGTCACCGAGATCTACGACTACCTGCGGCTCCTCTATGCCCGCATCGGCCGGCCCCACTGTCCCAGGTGCGGCCGGCCCATCACGCGGCAGACGGTGGATCAGATGGTCGACACGCTCCTGCGCCTGCCCGAGCGCACCCGTATCCAGGTGCTGGCGCCGCTGGTGCGGGGCCGCAAGGGTGAGCACGTGCGGGTGTTTGAGGACATCCGCCGCGGCGGCTACGTGCGCATGCGGGTCGACGGCGAGATCATGGACGTGACCGATCAGCCGCCCGCCCTCGACAAGAACCGGAAGCACACCATCGAGGTGGTGGTGGACCGGCTGGTGGTCCGGCCGGACATCGGGCGGCGGCTCGCCGACTCGCTGGAGATCGCGCTCAAACTGGCCGGCGGCATCGTCACCGTCGACGTGGTGGGCGGCGAGGAGATGCTCTTCAGCGAGAACTTCGCCTGCCCCGACTGCGGCGTCTCCATCGACGAGCCGCAGCCGCGCAATTTCTCCTTCAACTCGCCCTTCGGCGCCTGCCCGGCCTGCACCGGCCTGGGTTTCAACACCGAGTTCGATCCGGACCTTGTCCTCGACCCCAGCCTGTCGCTGGACGAGGGCGCCCTGATCCCGTGGGCCAACTCCTCGCAGCAGTACTTCCACAACATGCTGGACGCGCTCTGCCGCCAGCTGGGCATCCGCAAGGACGTGCCGCTGAACCAGCAGGACCCCAAGTTCATCGACATCCTCCTCTACGGCTGGCCCGACGGCAAGGTGCGCTTCCAGTACGAGAACATGTTCGGCCAGCGCAAATGGTACGAGGTTCCCTACGAGGGGGCCATCAAGCAGCTGGAGCGGATGTACCGCGAGACCTCCAGCGACGCCATCCGCGACCACCTGGCCGAGTTCATGACCACCCGGCCCTGCCCCGCCTGCAAGGGTGCCCGGCTGAAGCCGGAGTCGCTGGCCGTGAAGGTGGGTGGCCTCTCCATCGCCGAGCTGACCGATCTGGACGTGGTCCAGATCCGGCAGTTCCTTTCCCGGCTTGAGCTCACCGAGAAGGAGCGGGCCATTGCCCGCCAGATCCTGAAGGAGATCGACGCCCGCCTCGGCTTTCTGATCAACGTGGGCCTCGACTACCTGACGCTGAGCCGGTCGGCCGGTTCCCTTTCGGGCGGTGAGGCGCAGCGCATCCGCCTGGCCACGCAGATCGGCTCGCACCTGGTGGGGGTGCTCTACATCCTGGATGAGCCGTCCATCGGGCTGCACCAGCGTGACAACGCCCGGCTGATCGAGACCCTGCAGCAGCTCAGGGACCTGGGCAACACGCTGATCGTGGTGGAGCACGACGAGGACACGATCCGGGCGGCCGACTGGGTCGTCGACATCGGCCCGGGGGCCGGACAGTCCGGCGGCCGCGTGGTGGCGGCAGGCCCGGTGGAGACGATCATGGCCACGCCGGAATCGCTCACCGGCGCCTACCTCTCGGGGCGCAAGCAGATCCCGATTCCGGAGCGGCGGCGCAAGCCCAACGGCAAGTGGCTGGTGCTGAAGGGCGCCCGGGAGCACAACCTGAAGAACATCACCTTCCGGGTGCCCCTGGGCACGTTCACCGTGGTGACCGGCGTCTCGGGCTCCGGCAAGTCCACGCTGGTGAACGAGATCCTGTACCGGCGTCTGGCCGCCGACCTGAACGGGGCCCGCACGCGCCCGGGTGCCCATGACGGCATCGAGGGCCTGGAGTACCTGGACAAGGTGATCGACATCGATCAGTCGCCGATCGGCCGCACGCCCCGTTCCAACCCGGCCACCTATACGGGTGTCTTCGACCTCATCCGGGAGCTGATGGCGCAGACCCCCGAGGCGAAGATGCGGGGCTACAAGCCGGGCCGCTTCTCCTTCAACGTGCGGGGCGGCCGCTGCGAGGCCTGCAAGGGCGACGGCATCATCAAGATCGAAATGCACTTCCTGCCCGACGTCTACGTGCCGTGCGAGGTCTGCAAGGGCGCGCGCTACAACCGCGAGACGCTCGAGGTGCACTACAAGGGCAAGAACATCGCCGAAATCCTCGACATGACCGTGGACGAGGCGGTGGAGTTCTTCCGCCCCCTGCCGCGCATCTACAAGAAGATGCAGACCCTCCAGGACGTGGGCCTCGGCTATATCAAGCTCGGACAGCCGGCCACCACCCTCTCCGGCGGCGAGGCCCAGCGGGTGAAGCTGGCCACGGAGCTCTCGCGCCGGGCGACGGGCCGCACGATCTACATCCTGGATGAGCCGACCACCGGCCTGCACACGGCCGACGTGCACCGGCTGCTGGACGTGCTGCAGCGGCTGGTCGACGCCGGGAACACGGTGCTGGTGATCGAGCACAACCTCGACGTGATCAAGCAGGCCGACTGGATTGTCGACCTCGGGCCCGAGGGCGGCGACCGGGGCGGTCAGATCGTCGCCGAGGGCACACCGGAAGAGGTGTGTGAGAACCCCAACAGCTACACCGGCATCTTCCTGAAACGGCACATGGAGCGGCAGCGCGCCCTGGCGGCGCTGGAGGCGGCGGCGGGGACCGACTGACCGGCAGGGAGCGCCGATCCCCTTCTCGAAGTCTTCCACACAGCCCGTGCGAGAAGGCCAGACAGGGGAGGAGACCGGTGACGAAACCGATCAGGTGTCCTTATTGTGGGACGGAGGTCTCTCCTTCCGCCAACTACTGTGATTCCTGCGGCACGCCTCTCAGGGCGGCCGCCGCGCCCGCGCCTGCCCGCCGGCGGGGGCGCCCTGGTGGCGGGGTGGCCGTCTGGGTCGTCGTGGTGGTCCTGCTCACGTTCTTCAGCTCCGGCGTGCTGGGCGGGTTCCGCCTCCACGCGGGCCGCTGGCCCTGGAACGCCGCCGAGCCGGCTCTCGCGAACCCCGAACCGGCCGAGCCGCCCGAAACGGTCGGGGGCGATGAGACCAACGGGGAAGACGGGCCGGAGACGGTTCCGGAGCAGTTGCTGCGCGCCATCGTCTCCATCCAAGTGCGGGGTGAGCAGGGGAGCCGGGTCGGTACCGGCTTCATCATTGATACCGGCGGCCACATTGTCACCAGCGCCCACGTGATGGAGGGGCACCGCGGCTGCGTGACCCTCATTGACGACAACGGCACGACCCACCAGGGCATGGTGGTGGGGACCGACAGCAACCGCGACGTTGCGGTCATCTACGCGCCCACGCTGGTCCGCTGGCCCGGCGTGCTCACCCTCTCGTCGCAGCCGCTGTCGGCAGGCGATTCCGTGTATGCCTGGGGCAATCCCGAGCGGAGCCCGCACCAGGCGTTGGTGCCGGCCGAGGTCAGCCAGACAGGCGTCTCCCGCCGGATCGACGGCCGGTACTACGCCGGCCTGATGGAGGTGCGCGGGGCGAGCGTGCTTCACGGCGCCAGCGGCGGACCGCTGATCCTGCGCGAGACCGGTGAGGTGGTGGGTATCGTCACCGCCGGAGCCGACAACGCCATCGCCTATGCCGTGCCCATCGCCGGAGAGGTGGGCCGGCTGATTGCCGATTGGGTGGAGAAGCCGGTGGCCTTTGCATGCAGCGCAACCCCGGCCACGGCGCAGACGCCGGTGGTGCTGGCCACGGTGACGCCGCTCTCCGGCACGCACGGCGTGTGGGGCAGCGACCTGGCCAGCGGGGCCGAACTGGCCCTGCGGGACCTGGAGGCCGAGCTGCAGAAGGTTGGCTATCAGGTGTCTCTGGTCCGCTACGACGACCAGGGACGGCCCGAGGTCGCGGCCGAGCACGCCCGGCGGCTGGCGTACGATCAGGAGGTCATCGGCGTCATCGGCAGCTTCACCAGTTCCGTTACCGCCAGCCTGGCGGAGGGGTTGCGGGACAGCCGGCTCGTGCTCATCGTGCCCATCGCCGGGTCGGAGGACCTCCTGCAGCAGGGGTGGCCGCACGTGAACCGGCTGGTGCCCAACGGGGCACGCCTGGCGGCGGCTGCCGCCGCCTATGCGAACGGCAGCCTCGGTGCTGAGTCCGTCCTGCTGCTGCTGGACGGCAGCCAGGAGGCTGCAGCGCGGGCAGCCGCCTTTGAGACCGCGGCCGAGATCATGGCCCTCCCCGTGGCCGGGCGAATCGTGCTGCCGTCCGAGATCAACGCCGCGTCCCTGGCCGCGGCGGTCCGGGCGTATGCTCCCGGCGCCATCTTCTACGCCGGCAACAGCCAGTCCGGCTACCAGGCGGCCGTTGCCCTTCGGCGGCAGGGGGTCACGGTGCCCATCATCGGCGGGGCCGAGCTGTACAACCCGGCGTTTGAGGAGACGGAGGGCCGCGGCTGGAGCGAGATCTACTTCACCCACTACACCCGGGGGACCGACGGCCGGTTCCTGCGCCATTACGAGGCGATTTTGGGCAAGCCCACCCGCGGCTACGGCATGTTCGGGTACGACGCGGCGCGGGTCATCCTGGAAGCGCTGATTCGCTACGGCGAGGAGCACCCCGGCGAGGTGCCGGACCGGGCCGAGTTCGCGGAGCTGGTGCGGTCGACGCGGGGGCTGAAGGGCTGGTCGACGACCATCAGCTTTGATCCGCAGACGGGCGAGAACCGGGCGGCCCAGGTGTACGTGTTCGAGTGGGTCGACGGGCATTACGAACTGCAGCGCTAGTGCAGAGGACGGAGCGCACCGCGCGCAAGGCCGCGCGGTGCGCTCGCGTTCTTTAGTGCAGCACCGATGATCTTTACCACAGGGGTGAAGGAAGGAGAACGCGCCTCGCGTGGAGAAGACTGAGAAAACTCTTTTCGAACTGAGGTCTTTCAGTCTAAGAAAGTGTTGTGGTATAGTAAGTTATATTTGTAGGTGGGGGGGCGAAGGCCATCGCTGAGTTGGAGCCCGTGCGCGACGTGGAGTCGGAGTTGATCGCGCGCTGCCAGGCGGGGGACCAGTCGGCTCTGGAACAGATGTTCCTGGTCTACCGCGACGATGTCTTTCGCTTCGCTTACCTGGTCGTACGGGACGCAACCCTGGCTCAGGACGTGGTGCAGGAGACCTTCCTGAAGGTCTTCCGCTCCATCAACAAGTTCGAGTTCCGATCCAGCTTCAAGTCCTGGCTTTACCGGGTGGCGGTGAACGAGGCCATCACGCTCCTGCGCCGCCGCAAGATCCGGGAAGAGCTGGACCCGATGCCCGGTGCGATCCAGGAGCACCAGCGCGGCCGCCTCGAGCGTGCGTGGCAGCCCGAGGAGGCGGTGCTCGACAGCGAGGAGCGGCGTCTGCTACACGTGGCCATCGGCCGCCTGGATCCCGTCCACCGCTCCGTGGTGGTGCTCAAGTATTTCCACGAATTCTCTGACAGCGAGATTGCTGCCATCATCGGCTGCCCCCCGGGCACGGTAGAGTCTCGCCTGCACCGGGCGCGTGAGCTCTTGCGCAATCACATGGCGCGCCAGCTCGGCCGGCCGGATCTGGTTGCCCTGTCGTACCACCGGCTTTCGGCCCACACCCCGCTGGTGCCCTGCGAGGAGTGAGCGCATGCGCGTCGATGGACGGATGATTCGGGAGGTACTGCGAGCCGAGGCGGAGCGAGTTTCTCCTCCGCCCGACCTGTGGGAGCGAATCAGCCGGGAACTGGAGCGCAACCGGAACCGACAGGGCGCCCGGATGCAGCGCGCGACCGCGGCGTTCCGGCAGCTGCTGGCGGTGGGCGTGGCTGCGGGACTCTGCTGGTTCCTTGCCGTGCCGGCCAGGCCGGCACTGGAGCCTGTGGTCCTCGCACCCGGTCACTGGGTGGGCGCCTTCCTGCCCGGTCAGGCAGACCGGGGCGGCCTGGGGGCGGGCGACCTGCGCTGGTCGTCTGCCGAGATCACGCTGTTGCGCTGAGGAAACGATTTCAGAACGGCTCGCCCCGCACCGGCGGGGCGTTTCTGTCGCTTCGGGTGCTACACTAGAGAGGGGGAGGTGAAGGCACGTGGACCTCGAGGAGCAGATCAGACTGCTGCCGGAGCGACCGGGGTGCTACCTCTACAAGGATGCCTCCGGCCGCATCATCTATGTCGGCAAGGCGCGCAACCTGCGGAACCGGGTCCGCCAGTATTTCCAGTCCTCCCGCAACCTCACCGCCAAGGTGCTGGCGATGGTAAGCCAGATTGCGGAAATCGAGCACATCGTCACCGACACGGAAACCGAGGCGCTGGTGCTCGAGTCTAATTTAATTAAGAAACATAAGCCCAAGTATAATATCCGCCTGCGGGATGACAAGCATTACCCTTACCTGCGTCTCACGCTCACCGAGCAGTGGCCGCGGCTGGTGGTCTCCCGCACGATGAAGAAGGACGGCTCCCGCTACTTCGGTCCGTACACCAACAGCCAGGCCATGTGGGACACGATGAAGCTCGCCCGCAGGCTCTTCCCGCTGCGCACCTGCAACGATCCGTCCCGACATCCGCGGGGATGCCTGCAGTACCACATCGGCCGCTGCCTCGGGCCCTGCCTGCCGGACTTCAATCAGCACGAGGCCTACGCGGAGGCGGTGCGGGACCTCCAGGCCTTCCTGGAAGGCCGCACGCAGGAGGTGGTGGCGCGCATCCGGGCTCGCATGGAGCAGGCGGCCGAGAACCTGGAGTTCGAGCGGGCGGCCGAACTGCGCGACCAGCTGCGGGCCATCGAGAAGGTCACGGAGAAACAGAAAATCATCAGCCACGAGATGGACGACCTGGACGCCATCGCCTATGCCCGGCTGTACGACGAGGCCGGTGTGCAGGTCTTCTTCGTCCGCCAGGGCAAGCTGGTGGGCCGCGACCAGTTCATCATGACCGGGGCCGACGAGATGAGCGGCGGCGAGATCCTGGCCGCGTTCATCCAGCAGCATTACGCCCAGACGGACTTCGTGCCCAGGGAGATCCTCGTGAGCGAAGACGTGCCCGACGCCGACATGCTGGCCGAGTGGCTCTCCGCCAAGCGCGGCGGCCGGGTGGTGCTGCGCCGCCCGCTCAGGGGCGAAAAGCGCGGGCTGGTGGAGATGGTGGCCCAGAACGCTCAGGAGGCCATGGCGGAGCGCAAGCAGCAACGCGAGCTGGAGCTGGCCGCCACCGAGGGCGCGCTGATGGAGCTGCAGCAGGCCCTGGGCCTGCCGCGACTGCCTCGCCGCATCGAATGCTTCGACATCTCCCACGTGCAGGGTTCTGAAGTGGTGGCCTCCATGGTCGTCTTTGAGGACGGCAAGCCCAAGAAGGAAGACTACCGGCGTTTCAAGATGAAGGTGGACCAGAACAACGACTTCGCCAACATGGCGGAGGCTGTCGGGCGCCGCTTCCGGCGGGGCCTGGCCGAGCGGGCCGCCCAGGTGGAGGGCCGGGTGAAGGACCTGGCGGAGAACCAGGTGGCCGAGGGGGGCGCCGATTACGGGGGCAAGTTTGCGGTGTTCCCGGACCTCCTGATCATCGACGGCGGCAAGGGCCAGCTTTCGTACGCCCGGGCCGTGATGCGGGAGCTGGGGGTGGAGCATATCCCGACGTTCGGCCTCGCCAAGGAGGAGGAACTCCTCTGCGCCGAAGACCGGCCGGGCTGGATCGAACTGCCCCGCGGGTCCCAGGGGCTCTTCCTGCTCCAGCGGGTGCGCGACGAGGCCCACCGCTTCGCCATCACCTATCACCGCAAGCTGCACCGCAAGGCGGCCAGCCACAGCCGGCTGGACGACGTGCCGGGCATCGGCCCGAAGCGCAAGAAGGCCCTGCTGCAGCACTTCGGCTCGCTGAAGGCCATCCGGGCCGCCTCGATTGAAGAGTTGGCGGCGGTTCCCGGCCTGAACCGGGAGCTGGCCGAGCGCGTAAAGGAGGCGCTGGGCGGCGCGACCCAGTAAGGATTGTCCCTTAGTTTATTGCTATTTGGAAAGGATCATGTACGTATGAACAAGCGTTGGATCGCATCTGTGCTTTGCACTGTTCTGCTCCTGGGCGGCTGCGGCGGTGCCGTCACGAACCCGCAGCCCGGCCCCGGGTCCTCAGACCAGCCACCGGCGAGCGGTTCCGCCGACTCCGGCGACCCGAACGAGTCCGGCGACCCGTCCGGCCACACAACGGAACCCACCGAGCCAGCCGGGTCCGGCGATGTGTCGGATCCCGCAGGCGGGCCGGCTGATTCCGAGCCCCCAGCCCCCACCGGTCCGGAGGTGACCTGGAAGCCGAGCGGGATCGGCTACCCGCTGGTACCCAGCGACCCGTCGGTAGACAAGAAGGTCGCCATGCTCACCTTCGACGATGGCCCTTCGAACTACACGCCCCAGGTGCTGGACGGGCTGAAGGCGGCCGGCGTGAAGGCGCTGTTCTTTATTACCGGCTACGGGGCCGAGCAGCACCCGGATCTGGTGAAGCGCATCCACGAGGAGGGGCACGTGCTGGGGATCCATACGATGACCCATCCGAACATGACGGAGCTGAGCCGCGAGGAGCAGATCGCCGAGATTCAGCCCCTGATCGACCTCATCACCGAGGTGACCGGCGAGCCGCCCAAGTACTTCCGCCCTCCCTTCGGGGCTTACGATGACGAGCTCCTGGCCACGCTGGACGAGCTGGGGCTGGAGGCGATCAACTGGAGCAACGGCTCCCTGGACTGGGACGGGGTCGTGGACGGGTACAAAGATCCAAACCTCGTGGTGGAAGCCGTGCTGGACCAACTGCATCCGGGCTCGGTCATCCTGGCCCATGACACGATGAAGCACACCGCCGAGGCGGTGCCGCTCATCATCGACGCCCTGCGGGCGGAGGGATACGAGTTCGTGGTGCTGCCATAGCGAACAGAGAGCGGGGAGCGCGGCTCCCCGCTCTTCACGCGCATCCGGGGCACCACCGGAGCCGGGCGTCAGCGGTCAGTGCCGCCCAGCCGCGCCGCAGCCCAGACGCGTCTCAGGGTGTGCGCGATGTTAAGGTGCAACCTGCGAAATATGAAACTGGTGCTTTGAAAACATTAAAGGCACCTGTTGACAGCTGCCCCTCCGCGCGCGTATTATCAACGTGAAAGCACGTCTTTAAAGATCTTAAGGGGTGGCCTTAACCAATGAGGAAGGGCACCCCGGAGAGGCGAGGTGAACGGGTTTGCAGACCTGGCGAATGCCCAGTCGGTGCCCCGTGTGCAACGGCGACCTGATCGTGACGCAGCTGCAGTGCAGCCACTGCGACACCCGGCTGGAGGGTCGGTTTTCTGCGACGCGCTTTGCCCGGCTGACGGAGGAGCAGCTGGAGTTCGTGGCCACCTTCCTCAAGTGCCGCGGGAACATCAAGGAGGTCGAGCGCGCGCTCTCCATGTCGTACCCCACCGTGCGCGCGCGGCTGGACGCGGTGCTGGAGGCGCTCGGGTTCCGGGTGGACCGCACCTCCGTCGAGGAGGAAACCCGCGCCAAGCAGGAGCGCCGGAGGGAGCTCCTGGAGCGGCTGAACCGCGGGGAGATCACCGCCGAGGAGGCGCTGGCCGAGTTGAGGAGCCTCTAGGGGGTGGCAGCTGTGAACGAAGAACGACAGCTGGTGCTGCAGATGCTGGCCGAAGGCAAGATCACCGTGGCCGAGGCAGAGGCGCTGCTGGACGCCCTGGCGGAGCCCGCGGCGGTGGGTTCCTCCGGCGAGCCGGCCTCGTCCGCGGCCGCACCGACCCCGCGGGGGTACGGCCCCGCTCAGCTGGTGCGGCGCGTCCTGCGGGAGGTGGATGAGGCGCTGGACCGGGCGCTGCGTGTGATGGAGCGGCGTCTGGCGGAACAGGAGCAGCGGGAGCCCTACCGCCAGATCCGCGCCCTGGCCGGGTGGCTGGAGCGGAAGTCGGCGGTGCAGACCGAGACGTTGAGGAGGGTGGATGGATGTCTCAGGACGAACGGCTGATGATTCTGCAGATGGTGGCCGACAAGAAGATCACCCCCAGCGAGGGCGTCGCACTCCTGCAGGCCCTCGAGGGAGACGAGGAGCCTTCCGGCGGGACGTCCGCGCCGCCGCGCACTGGCCAGCGCAGCGGCCAGTCCGGCGGCCTGGGCTCCAGCCTCACGAATCTGATCGAGGAGACGGTGGAACGGGTCGCCGGGGTGCTCAGCGAGCTTAAGGGCCAGCAGTACCAGTTCCCCACCGAGATCACCGGCGTGTTCACGGTCGACGAGGTGCCGCTGCGCATCTTCTCCGGCAACGGCCCCGTGGAACTGCGGAGCTGGGACGAGCCCGGCTACAAGGCCCAGATCGTCTCCAAGACCCGTGCGTCCAATCAGGCCGAGGCCCAGCGGCAGGCGCAGGAGGCCTGCCGGGTGACGGCCACCGAGACCGGCTTCCAGCTGGAGACAGACCGGGGCTTCGCGAACGCCCTGTCTGACGTTGAGGTACACCTGACGCTCTTCCTGCCCAGGGACCGCGTCTACCATCTGGAGACCAGCACGGGCAACGGCCCGATCCGGATCGAGGGTCTCCGGCTCAGCGAGGGCAGCGCCCGGACCGGCAACGGCCGCATCACCGTGCGCAACGTGATCGCCGACCGGCTCTACCTCAAGTCCGGCAACGGCTCCATCGAGGTCGATGCCGACGTGGCCGACCTGGAGGCGTCCACCGGGAACGGCTCCCTGCGCGTGATCCCAACGGGCCGCCGTTCGGAGCAGATGCAGCTGAAGACCGGCAACGGCTCCGCCACCATCGACACCGGGCGGCTGTCCCGGGACACCGGCCTCTACATCGATGCCCACACCGGTATGGGCAGCGTTTCGATCTCCCGCTCCGGCCTGGTCTACGAGCTGGACGAGCGCAACATTGGCTACAAGCACGTGATCGCCCACACCGAGGGGTTCGATACGGCAGAACCGAAGGTCTCTCTCCGCGTGCGCACAGGGTTCGGCTCCATCACCGTCGAATAGCCTCTGTGCGGCGCGCTGGAAAGGCAAGAAGAGAGGGCCCGCCGCGACGAAAGCGGCGGGCCCTTTTTTGAGGAGGTTCGGTTTCCGTGAGCGTGCTGATTCGCTGGGTGCTGAATGCCCTTGCGCTCCTGGGAATTGCCTACGCGGCGGAGGCCCTGGACGTCCTGCCGGGGTTCTACGTTTCCGATTTTCGGGCCGCCGCGGTCGCGGTGCTGATTCTCTCGGTGCTTAACCTGACCGTGAGGCCAATCCTGCGCCTCCTGACGCTGCCGATCACGTGCCTCACCTTCGGCCTGTTTACGCTGGTGATCAACGCGTTGATGATGTTGTTGACGGCGGCCCTGGTGGACGGTTTCCACGTGGGTGGCTTCCTCAACGCGGTGGTGGTCTCGGTGCTTTACGCCGTGATCAGCGCTCTCCTGAACAACCTGGTACAGGAAAAAGGGAAACGCTGAATCGCGTCAGCCAAAGACGACCGCCAATTCCTGGAAGGACGCCCAGAGGTAGATGCAGAGGGTCATTCCGCCCATCAGCACCGAGGCGGCGCCCAGCAGGAGGCGGCGCCGCTGGTGGAGCACGGCGAGTTCGGCCCGCAGCCGGTCCACCTCCGGGCTGTCGGCCGCGGCGTCCCGGGCGGGCTCCGGCCGGGGACGCCAGTCCTGTTCCACCTCCAGCTCGACCGGGCGGGCGAGGTGGCGGGGGCTGAAGCCCATCGCCAGCTGGTAGGCGGTCACGCCGAGGCCGGTGGCCATCAGCCCCAGCATGACCACCGCCGCCCAGAGGGCCGCATCGGGAACCGCCTCCAGGCTCTCCAGTTCGGCAGGATTTGTCCGATTCTGAACGAAAAAGGTCAGCCCGAGGGCAATTCCATTGTTGAACAGGTGCATGATCATCCCCGGCAGGATGGAACCCGAACGCTGAACCGCCAGCGCCCAGAGCATGCCCAGCAGCGTGAGGGGGACCAGCCGCACGAGGCTGAGGTGCAGCGCACCGAAGAGCAGGCCGGTGAGGAGCACAGCGGCGGTGGGCCCCAGCGGGCGCAGTGCCCCGAGGACATAGCCGCGGAACGAGAGCTCCTCGCAGATGGCGGGCAGCAGCGCCCCCACCAGCAGCGCCGGCCCCGAGCCCGCGTCCAGCAGCATCTGGTAGGTGTGGACCATCTCTCCTCCCAGCAGTCGCACGAGCAGCACCAGCATGGCGCCCATGAGCTGGGCGGTCAGCCAGCCCACGACGCCGAGCAGCGCCGACCGGCCGATTCCGCCCGGCGTCAGCATGCGCAGCCGGAGGAAGGGGCGGAGCGGGCGCCGCTCCACCTCGGCGGTAAAGAACAGGGGCAGCAGGACGAAGATCAGAAGCTGGGAGAGCACCACTCCAGCCAGGCCGAGCGTGTGCTGGAGCAGGCCGCCGAAGAAGACCAGCGCAACCAGCGCCACCAGGTAGAAACTGAGGACCCGCACCAGGGCAGCCAGTTGATCTGTGTGCACGATATCTGAGCCTCCGCTCACTTGAATCGAAATGGGGGCTCGCTGAAGGAATGGGGCAGCGAGCCGGCGTCTAACCGGTAGAACTCCCGAGAGGTGTGTCGCCCATTGACGCCCCGTGATGAGACTCTGGTCTTCGCCGCACAGCGTGGGGATATGGAGGCGTTTGCGGCCCTTGTGGACCGGCACAAGGGCCGGGTCTATCGCACCCTCTATCAGGTGGTGGGCGACGCCGCCGATGCGCAGGACCTGGCGCAGGAGGTCTTCGTAAAGGTCTACCGCTCCCTCTCGGGGTACAGGGGCGATGCGGCCTTCACGACCTGGCTCCACCGCATCACCCTCAACCTCGCCTTCGACTGGCTCCGGGCCCGCAAGCGCCGGCCGCTGACGGTGCCGCTGGAGCCGCCGCCCGACGACGAGGACCGGCGCCCGGCCGACCTGCCCAGCCCCGACGAAGGACCGGAGGAACTGACGCTCAGGGAGGAGCGGCGGGAGCACCTCAGGGCGGCGATCGGCCAACTTTCGCCGGACTACCGCGAAGTGGTGGTGCTCTACCACTTCTACCACCTGAGTTACCAGCAAATTGCCGACCGGCTCGGGGTGCCGGTGCGCACGGTGGAGACCAGGCTCTACCGGGCCAGAGCGAACCTGAGGCGGCTGCTGAAGGCCCAGGAGGGAGGTGACCGCGGTGAGGTGCAGCGACGTGCTCCTGCAACTGGAGAGCTACTGGGCCAGGGAACTCCCTGAGCCGGAGCGCAGAGCCCTGGAGGCGCATCTCGCCTGCTGCGAGGACTGCCGGCTCCTGGCGGAGGGCCACGAACTCGCGGCCGATCTCGATGACCCTGAGCTGGCACGGCTGGTGCTGACGGAGCCGCCGCCCCTGCCCGACGACTTCACCGAACGGGTGATGGCGCGGGTGGCCGCCGAGAAGCCGCGGCCGTTCAACCTGCTGTGGCCCTGGCTGCGCACCCGGTGGTCGGCGCACCAGTATGCCAGCCTCGCCTACGCGCTCTGCGCCACCTTTGTGGTAGTTTCGCTGGGAAACGGGCTTTTCCTCTGGAGCCAGGCCACCGGCCGGCTGGCGGTCTGGGCGGCCCGGGGCCAGGCGTACTGGGCGGCCCTGGAGGCCCACGCAGCCCCCTTCTCCCAGCGGCTCCTCAGCGTGTGGTACGCGCTGACGGCCTTCCTGTACTAGCTTTAGGAGGGAAACAACATGAGCTGCGCCTACCACCCTGACCGGGAAGTCCGGGGCATCTGCAGCAGTTGCGGCCGGCCGGTCTGCGCGGAGTGCCTGGTCGAGCTCAGCGGCCGCCCCTATTGCAAGACCTGCCTGACCGCCCGGATGGAGCGTCCGGCCAGGGAGATTAACGGGTTCGTGCGCTTCGTCCTCTCCATTGCACCCGGGGTCGGCCACCTGTACATGGGACTCTTCAACCGGGGGCTGCAGTTCTTCGTGGGCACGCTGGTGGGCGGTGCGATCCTCGGATTGGTCTTTCCGGGCCTGCTGGCCCTCTACATTCCCGGTGCCATCTTCTTCAGCATCTTCGATGCCCGCGAGATCCACCTGCGCATCCGGCAGGGGCTCGACGTGGAGGACCGCGGCTTCGTCGACGTGCGGGCGCTGCTGGCGCACTGGAACCAGCGCCAGGTCGGCATTGCACTCATCGCCATCGGCGCGCTGGCCCTGTGGCGGGTGCTGACCGTCGACCTTCTGCGGATGCTCGGCCTGTATCACGTGCAGCGATTCGTCAACGGCCTCGCACTCGGCGTCCTGGCCCTGGGCGCCGGCATCTGGCTCCTGTGGAGGCAACAACGGCAGCAATACTGAGGCAGCTATACTGAGGAGGCTCAGAACCATGGCGGAGCAAGGGTACGCACTCGGGATCGACTTGGGGGCTACAACCGTCAAGGCCGGGGTGGTGAGCCGCGCCGGCGAGATCGTGGCCCGGGCGGAGCGGGCCACGGAGCCGGAGAAGGGGCCGGCCGGCGTGGCCGAGAACATCGCCCTGGCCGGGCGGGATGCGCTGCGGGCGGCGGGACTGGAACTGTCTGACCTCGACGGAGTCGGGGTGGGCACGCCGGGCATCTGCAACGTCGATGAGGGCGTGGTCGTCAGTTCCGGCAACCTGAACTTCAAGAACGTGCCGCTGGCGGCGCTGGTGCGGGAACGGCTGGGGGTTCCCGTGCGGCTGGAGAACGACGCCAACTGTGCCGGCCTGGGCGAGCAGTGGTGCGGCGCCGCACGCGGGCACGATGACGTGATCCTGTATACCCTGGGCACCGGCGTGGGCGGCGCCCTCATCCTCGGCGGACGCATTTACGGCGGCGCAACCGGCTGGGCGGGCGAACTGGGCCATATCTGCATCGACCCGGACGGCCCCGAGTGCACCTGCGGGCTGAAGGGCTGCCTGGAGGCCGTGGCGTCGGCCACCGCCATGGCGCGGGCGGCCCGGGAGGTCGTGGCGGCGGGGCGCTCCCCCGCGATGGCCCGCCTGGCGTCGGAGCAGGGCGGCCGGCTCGACGCCCGGGTTGTGATCACGGCGGCGCGCGGGGGCGACCCCGAGGCGCAGCAGATCCTGCGCAAGGCCGGGGAGTACCTGGGGTTGGTGTCGGCGATGCTGGTCTCCGCCCTGAACCCGGAGCTGATTGTGATCGGCGGCGGCGCCTCCCACGGCGGCGAGTTCCTGATGGAGCCGATGCGGCAGATGATCGCCAGGCACGCGATGCCCGGTCCGGCCAGCGTGGTGAAGGTGGTGCAGGCGTCGCTCGGCAACGACGCCGGGCTGATCGGCGCAGCGACGCTGGTCTGGCGCTGACGTCGGCACACGGAGGGCAGGTCGTGAGCGACCTGCCCTCGTTGCGTTCGTGTGAGACCGCCGCAACGGCCCCGGCGCCGCGCACCGAGATCGTCGCCCCGCCGGCGGCGCGGGGGAGGTTCAGGAAGCGCACCCGCGCAACAGGAGAAGCGCACCGCGGGGGCGAAAACCTGGGGCGGTGAAAGGCTAGGGGGTGAGGGTGTGGATCACTCCATTCGACTGGTGATTGTGACTGGAATGTCCGGAGCAGGAAAGACCCAGGCCCTGAAATTCCTGGAGGACCTCGGGTTCTTCTGCGTTGACAACCTGCCCCCGTCGCTCATGCCAAAGCTCGCCGAGCTGTTCGACCAGACGGAAGGCAAGGTGAACCGGCTCGCCCTGGGTCTCGACATCCGGGGCGGCAGGTTCTTCAAGGAGATCATCGGCGCCCTGCGGCAAACCGAGCAGATCGGCGTGGCCTACCAGATTCTGTTCATGGATGCCTCCGACGAGGTGCTGGTGCGCCGCTACAAGGAGAGCCGGCACCGCCACCCGCTGGCGGAGCAGGGCCGGCTGCTGGAGGCCATCCGCAAGGAGCGGAAGCTGCTGCAGGAACTGCGGGGCCTCGCCCGGCACATCATTGACACGTCGGCGATGAAACCGTCGGACCTGCGCCGGGAACTGCAGGATCTCTTCGGCCAGGAGGGGGAAGAGCCCGGGTTCCGCGTGAACGTGGTCTCCTTCGGCTTCAAGCACGGCGCGGTCATGGACGCCGACCTGGTGTTCGACGTGCGTTTCCTGCCGAATCCCCACTACGTGGAGAATCTGCGGCGGCTGACCGGCGAGGACGCCCCGGTTCAGGAATATGTGATGAAGTGGAACACCACGCAGGAGTTCTTCCGTCTGCTCACCGACCTGATCGGCTTCCTGCTGCCGCAGTACGTCAGCGAGGGCAAGAGCCAGCTGACGATCGCCATCGGCTGCACCGGGGGCCGGCACCGTTCGGTCTGCATCGCCCGCAAACTGGCCGACTGGATTCGCGACAAGGGCTACGCGGTGTCGGTGGAACACCGCGACATGCGGCTTCAGCCGGAGGCTCCGGCCGACGGGGATGGAGCGCAGACGGAAGGTGAACAGGCATGATGCGGATCTTGCGCTGGTTCGCGCCGGGGCTGGGCATCAAGCGGTGGCTGCTCGTCGCCGTGCTGGGCGTGGCCCTCGTGGCCGTGGGCCTGTCGCTCACCCTCCAGATCAACCTGTACGCCCTGGTGGGCCGTTGGCTCGTGGAGAACATCGGCGCCAGCGCCGCCGTGTTCAGAAAGGGGCCGATGTGGGTCGGGCTCTTCGTGCTGGCGCTGGGCGTCGCCCTCACCTGGTTCGGCGTGAGCCGGCTCGTGCATTCCGTGCTGGCCACGCTGACGGCCCGGGAGAAGGGCATGGCCGACGCGTTCTTCGAGCGGCGCCTGCTGCTCCGGGGGCCGCGTGTCACCGCCATCGGCGGCGGGACGGGTCTCTCCACCCTGCTCCGGGGCCTCAAGGAGTACACGGCCAACATCTCCGCCGTCGTGACGGTGGCCGACGACGGCGGGTCTTCTGGCCGGCTGCGCACGGAGTTCGGCATCCTGCCGCCGGGTGACATCCGCAACTGCCTCGTGGCGCTGGCCGACACCGAGCCGCTGATGGAGCGCCTCTTCCAGTATCGGTTCCAGGGCGGCGAGGGGCTCTCCGGCCACCCCTTCGGCAACCTCTTCATCCTCGCCATGTGCCAGACGACCGGCGACTTCTACCACGCCGTGCGGGCGGCCAGCGAGGTGCTGGCGGTGCGGGGGCGGGTGCTGCCATCGACCCTTGCGGACGTGATCCTGCGAGCGGAACTGGCCGACGGCCGCGTGGTCTCGGGTGAGTCGTTCATCGGCAAGGCAGGCAGCCCCATCCGGCGGGTCTTCCTGGAGCGGGCGGACGGGGGCACCATCGCCCCGCTGGACGACGTTCTCACCGCCATCGCCGAGGCCGAGGTCATCGTGATGGGCCCCGGCAGCCTCTACACCTCCATCATCCCCAACCTGCTGGTGCCGGGTGTGGCCGACGCCATCCGGCGCTCACAGGCCCTCAAGATCTACGTGTGCAACGTCATGACCGAGCCGGGCGAGACCGACGGCTACGCCGTGTCGCACCACCTCCGGGCCCTGATCGACCACGGCGGTTACGGCCTGATCGACGTCTGCCTTGCGAACAACCGGCCGGTGCCGGCGAAGGTACGGGAACGCTATGCAGAGCAAGGGGCGGTTCCCGTGGTGATCGACCCGGCGGCCTACAGGCTCGGCGTCCAGGTGGTGGCCCGCGACCTGCTCACGGTGGAGGGCGACTACGTGCGCCACCATCCGGTGAAACTGGCTCAGGCGATCGGACAGCTGTTCTTGACCCGCCGGCCGCGCCAGGAGCGCACCCCGTGGGAGTTCTTCCTGTTTCGCCAGCGGCTGCGGGAACGGTCGATGGAGGAGGGGA
>ENA-UPSA01001189-UPSA01001189.1-bioreactor-metagenome-genome-assembly--contig:-NODE-1189-length-27897-cov-19.797967_pt1 | contig 27897 bp, 25 predicted proteins | sample MGYA00238183_ERZ773288 | MGnify/ENA primary metagenome ERZ773288 (study PRJEB29028, sample SAMN07631243) | bioreactor metagenome | isolation source: Switchgrass digestor | place: USA: Dartmouth... | reverse complement strand
TATAAAAATAGCACCATTAGAAGATTACCTAGAAATATAGGCAGTACCTTTATGGGATTGCTGACTTGAACAAAGGAATAGGAAAATTGCCAAGAATATTAGTAATTTAAATAAAATATGAAAATAACTGATGATAGGAGGCGATAGTATGACAGATTTAAAGCTTGTATGTGAGAATGTACTGGGTGAAACCAAAGGTACCGAGCTTGAAGAAGCGGTAAAGAAAAATTTCAACGGTGAAACCGGCGAGGTAGGCATATATCTGGCTATGGCAAGGCTGGCACAAAGGCAGGGTTATCCCGAAATAGCGGAAGTACTTAAGGTCATCGCATGGGAGGAAGCGGAACATGCCTCAGTATTTGCCGAGCTCAACGGCATGATAGAGGAAGACATATTTGAAAATCTCAAGAAAATGTTAGAAGGTGAAATGTTTTCCAATAAAGTAAAGAAGGAATCGGCAGACAAGGCACAGGAGCTGGGCATCGCTTCAGCCAGGGATTATTTCAACATTTCGTCCAAAGACGAAGCAAGGCATGCAAGAATGTTAGAAGGTATATTAAAACGCTATAACAAGATATAGCCTTTTATTTCAAGGCATATTAACCGTTGGCCAGCACAAAATAATACTTGGAGGAGGGAACAATCATGAAAAAGGCTCTAGCCTTGGTGGTTGCAACGGCCTGCTTCTTGATCCCTACCCAAGTACTGGCAGAGACGGCTTTAGTTCACGATAGAGCCATAACGGATTACGTCAACAGGATATGCAGCATAACTAATTGAAAGCCAGATGATGTCCACCTGCTGGCCAGGGTAATAAACGGCGAAGCAAGAGGAGAACCATACGCAGGTAAGGTTGCAGTAGCCGCCGTAATAATGAATCGATTGAAATCCCCTCTTTTCCCCGATACCTTGAGGGAAGTTATAATGCAGCCTTACGCCTTTACGTGCGTGCAGGACGGACAGATCAATCTCTCACCTGATGTCGAATGCTATCGGGCTGCACTGGATGCCGCAATGGGGTATGACCCAACAGGAGGATGCCTGTTTTATTATAACCCCAAAACGGCCACATCCAGATGGATGAAAGAGCGCAAGGCTGTAAGCAGCATAGCTATAGGAAATCATGTATTCATGAAATGACCGAGCAATGCTCGGTCATTTCATGTTTAACGTCCATTTAAAAGCACAAGGCCATCCCCCAACGGAGATGGCCTCCATCTACCACTCATCTTCATGTACTTCTGCACATGTTATATCCACTACAATCCATATTTTAAGCCCATCAAATATCCAATACAGCATTTATCATAAAACTCAGGTCAAAGATACCAATTGGCTTAACAGCTCCATAAATAGTACGGGAAATAATGCCGCCAATACCAGTATAATCGAAACTATGACTCCGGTAATCCCTCTTCCAACTTCGCTCCTAAACAACCTGTACACGGGCCTCCCCCCTCTTATTTGGCTCGCTTATATTATACCCCGCATATTTTTCAAAAATTTTAAGCAACCTTTATAAAACCTTTAATAACTGCCTAATAAAGTGTTAAATGCCTGTTATAGGTTTATTTTCACGCTGTAATGGGATAAACTAAGCCTTCCCAATTATTAGAGCCTTTTATAACACAAGAGGGGGTAATGCAAGAAAGGTGGTTAACAGCATCAAGGCCCATTTAGCCGTTCACACCCCCATATACTCTTGACAATTGCTCTTGTTAGCCAGATATTTATCGTTTTAAGAGATCCCCTTTCCATTTCTTAAGCATCTTTATTGATTTCCAGCATATCCCGGTGAAGCATCCTGCCCACTGGACACATCGCTCAGCCTGGCCTCTAGGTAATCTATAAACTGCCGGGCCGTACGCCCCGAACGGCCGTTATATCTTTTTTCCCAGCGCAAGGCCTCTTCCCTCAAAGCATCGGCATCCATCGAGATCCCACGTCTGTCCGCAAGGCGTTCCACCATTTCCAAGTAGGTCCTCTGATTGGGAGCAATGAATGTCAAAGTTATGCCAAACCTATCCGACAACGACAGCTTCTCCTGCATGGAGTCGATGGGGGAGATTTCATCCTCCTGCCCCGAATGCGTACCGCTCCTATCGTGATGAAACTCCCTTACAAGGTGCCTACGGTTGGAGGTTGCGTATACCACCACATTGGCGGGTCTGACCTTAAGGCCTCCTTCCAGCAGCGCCTTTATATGCTTGTACTCCACTTCGCCTTCTTCGAAAGACAGGTCATCCACAAACAATATGAATTTCTGTTTACGCCCTTCCAGCTGTTCCAGTATCTGATAATAATCCCTCAGGCATTCTTTAGGTACCTCCACAATTCTCAAGCCCATCCCAGCATATCGGTGCACCAGGGCTTTTACTAGCGAGGATTTACCCGTTCCCTTATCACCGTAAAGCAGCACGTTATTGGCTCTGTATCCCTTGAGCAGCAGCTCGGTGTTTTCTATCAATTTTGCCTTTTGTTCCTCATAGCCCACCAACTGGTCCAGCGTCACAGGATCCACATCGGTTATTCCTTTAAGGCGCCCATGTCCATCGACGCGCTCCCACCTGAAGCCTTTGAATATACCAAACATGCCGGAACCATTGTGATAGAAATGATATGCCAGCTCCCGTACCCCCCAGTTTACTACCTGATGATACGGTACCGACTGTTTTATCCCCCCGTATGGCATGGAGATACCGGCCAATGCAGGCTTTTCTCTCTCTGAAGCACTGCATTCGCCCTGGGGAGCAAATATATTCAGCCATCCATCAATACCGCTCTTGTACCTGGCCAGGTCTAAAAGCTCGTCCCAATCCACCAGGGCTATTTCCCTCAAATGCCCCAGCTCAAATTCCATGCTATCTCTAAGCCACTTTGGAATCCCCTCAAAGCCCGCGTGTTCTGCAAACCGGCTAAAGATGGTCTCATGGGTCAATATTTGATAGCCCCAGTAGGCCTCCCACAGCACATTTTCGGAGACAAGTTCACCGCCGCATGATGAAACGCCATCGCCATACTGAAAGAGGTTGGTTTCCACCAAAGCGCTTATCATATGATGGACAAAACGGTTGTAGTCATCCCAGAGCCGTATATCACAAACGCTATCGCTAACAAGCCCGTGCACGAAATCTTCCAATGCCCGGACCACCGGCTGATGCCGTAACTGCCTGTACAAAACCAGGCCCTTCAAGGCAGTATCGATTCTCTTTGCCCTTTCTTCAATCCTTGCTCTTTCTTCAATATGATTCATTGAAACATTTTCAGCGCTCATCTCAAGCTCCCCCCATAACCCTGTGCTTTATTCTTTCAACCTGGTAATACACCCTCTCCAAATCTACGGTGGCAAGCTGTCGTTCTCTCATCAATACCTTCCCGTTTACGATAACGGTGTTCACGTCGGTATCCCGCCCGCTGTATACCAGATGGGTGACCGGATCATCAGCGGGATGATAATGCGGGGCATCGCACCTGACCAGCACTATATCCGCCTTCTTATCTGATTCCAGCGAGCCTATCTCCTGCCCCCATCCTATAGCCTTTGCACCGTAAATTGTAGCCATCTTAAGGGCCTGTATTGCCGGAATAACGGTTGGGTCTTCATTTATGCCCTTACCCAGCAAAGCGGCAAAGGCCATCTCCCTCATAATGCTCAGGCTGTTGTTACTGGCAGCGCTGTCGGTCCCCAGCCCCACGTTTATCCCTCTTTCAAGAAGCTGGGGGATTTGTGCTATGCCGCTACCCAGCTTTAAATTGCTAACAGGGCAATGCGCCACCTGTACATCATATTCCTTAAGTATATCCATGTCATGTTGCGTAAGATACACGCAATGGGCGGCCAAAACCGGCAGCTTGAAAAAGCCCAAGCTCTCCAGGTATTCAACCGGAGTTTTACCGTACTTTCTCAATGCTTCCTCCACTTCAGTACGGGTCTCGGCCAGATGGATGTGAAGCCCCACGTCCAATCGCTCCGCCAGATCCATGCAGCGCTTCAGATAATGGCCATCACAGGTATAGATAGCATGTGGTCCCACCATAACCCTTATGCGCCCTTCGGCTCCCCCGTGCCATTCCTCCCACAGCCGGCGGTTTTCCATGAGGCGCTGCTCCGACCTGGCATCCGGCCCCTGTAAGCCCCTTGCCAGAACCGCTCGAATCCCCGAATGCTCCACCGCTTTTGCGGTCTGATCCATGAACATGTACATGTCGGTAAAAACGGTTACACCGCTCATGAGCATCTCGGCAATGGACAGCATGGATAGCCAGTAAGCATCGTCGGGCTGTAGCCTGTCCTCGAGGGGCCATATCTTCTTCGCCAGCCAATCCATGAGGGAAATATCGTTGGCATAGCCCCTGAACAGCGACATGGCCGAATGGGTATGGGCATTGACAAAGCCCGGTAAAGCCAGCATTCCACAGCCATCAATTACTTCATCGGGCACAAAGCCCTCGGGGAGATGCTCTGCATCTCCCACGTATGTAATTGAATCGCCTTCTATGGCAATGCAGCCGTTAGGATAGCGATTATCCTGTTCATCCATGGTCACAACGTAGACGTTTTTTATGAGAAACTTCATAACGCACCGGCGTACCATATCCTATACCTGTTCAGGATATACAGTACGCCATTGCCTCCTTCCGCACATTTATGTGTTATTTAAATAGCTTAAGTTTGCTTCGACTTCACACACTAACCCTATTATCCCTTAAAAATGCTGACTTGCGACAATACACTCCATGTAAACTCAAAACCCCGTAATGTAGCATTGTTGTTCAACTCAATAAGACGAAAGATACCGTTCCTGCTCGGGGCTCAAGCAATCAATGCTGATACCCATAGAGTGGAGCTTCATCCGAGCTACCATGTAATCGATAGACTTTGGAATGCTATATACCCTCGGCTCCAGCTTTCCCGCGTTTTCAAGCAAATACCGCACCGAAAGGGCCTGCAGGGCAAAGCTCATATCCATGATCTCGGCGGGATGCCCGTCACCCGAAGCCAGGTTCACCAGCCTCCCTTCGGCCAGAAGATTCAGCACCCGGCCATCCTTCATCACATAGCCCTCGACATTGGCGCGCATCTGACGTCTCTCCACAGCCAGGACCTCCAGGTCCGGCTTGCATATCTCAACATCGAAATGCCCAGCATTGGCCAGCAGCACTCCATCCTTCATCCTTTCAAAGTGCTCCCGCCTTATGACCTGGGTGCAACCGGTGGTGGTTATGAATATGTCGCCAATTTCGGCAGCCTCAAGCATGGTCATCACCCTGAAGCCGTCCATAGCAGCTTCCAGAGCCTTTATGGGATCCACCTCGGTTATGATCACGTTGGCCCCAAGGCCCCTGGCCTTCACGGCCACACCTCTTCCGCACCAGCCATACCCCGCCACCACCACGTTCTTGCCCGCTACGATGAGGTTTGTGGTGCGCATTATACCATCCCATACCGATTGTCCCGTACCATACCGGTTATCGAAAAGGTACTTGCAGTAGGCGTCGTTTACGGCAATCATGGGAAACTTGAGCTTCCCTTCCCTTTCCCTGGCCCGCAGCCGCAGGACGCCTGTGGTGGTCTCTTCGCAACCGCCTATTATCCCGTCGCACAGTTCCTGGCGTGAGGAATGCAGCATGGCAACCAGATCCCCTCCGTCATCGATGATGATATCGGGCTCTATATCCAAGACCTTGCTCAAATGCTCTGTATATTCTTCCGGTGTAGCTCCGTGCCATGCATGAACCATAAGGCCGTTCCTTACCAGCGCCGCCGCTACGGCATCCTGCGTAGATAACGGATTGCTCCCGGTAGCGGCAACCTGCGCACCCCCGGCCGCCAAAACCAGGCACAGGTAAGCCGTCTTTGCCTCTAAATGTATTGATACGGCTATTCTCTTCCCCTCAAACGGTTTTGTCGCCTTAAATTCCTTCTCCAGCTGGTTAAGCAAGGGCATGTAGCGCTTAACCCAGTCTATTCGCCTCTGGCCTTCATCCGCCAGGGTTATATCCCTGATAGTGCTGTTCATGAAAATGCCTCCCCTTACTTATCGATTTTGTTAAGTACATTATAACGGTATTTTAGCACATTGTTACAAAAATGTATCGTTAAATTCTAAACTTACGACAATCCTTACCTCTTTTCTCGGCTGTGGCAGTATGTTATAATTTATATAGCATCCCGTCTGCTGCTGTATCATATCTAGTAAGCGTATCGGCATATATATTATACCGAATTTTCCTTAGCGTTTTACTTCAACGGGAGTAAAAACGTATAAGGAGGAGTGGGTATGAGCGCTCAGTACGTAAGGGAGTTTAATGCAGATTTAGGGGAGCTTTCATTACTTGCAGGCGGCAAACACTGGAAAAGATTTCATGCCAGTAAGATAATTAAATTTCAACGCACCAGCGGTACAAAGAAAGTGCTGTTCTTCTCCAAGCCCGTTGAAAGGTTGGAGGTTCATGTCCAGGGCGAAGACGATCCTTACATCATCGAAAAAGGCGTAGTAAAGGATGATTTCCAGTGGATTGTCGACGTACTTAAGAGGTTTGCAGAAAAGAATAAGGTGCCTTTCCAAGAATAAAGTCCAGGCCAACTACCTGGACTTTTATTTTATTTATTATAATGTATATCTTCATATATCATGTTTCATGCGCTATAATCGCCGGATGAACTCCCATCCATATAAAGATTGGACTTGCTGGCCTTATACAACACTCCTAAAATCACCATGGAAATTATAAGTTCTACAAGCAGGAAAGGGCCATTGTAAATTATGGAGTACACCCACGGATTTTGCCCTTCCGGAGCAAAGCTGGCAAATACAACAACGCCGGATATGACATGGCATATGAACCTCCCCAGCACTCCCAAAAAAGCGCCGCCCATTACGCCGACCATCCCTTTATGCCTGAACAAACCTGCCAGGCCAAGGCAGCCAAAAGCTATGACATAATCAAACAGTATGGACACTATATGGAAGCTGTATTTTTCTCCCAGTATGAACTGTAGAATCCCATAAACCATAGCCGCTAACAGTCCACTGGGAGTACCCCATCTAAGGGCGAAGACAAAGATAGGTACCATAGAACCTGCGGTGACAGAACCACCCTGTGGCATCTCAAATAGCTTAACATAGCTCAGCACTTGCGCCAGAGCTATCATCACTCCGGCTTCCACCAGCATCCTGGTGCTTGCCTTTTTCATGTCATCCTCTCCTCCCTTTTCCCGGGGAGAAAAAAAGACTACATGCCAAGGCATAGAGCACGTAGTCTCCTTCCACAATTCGTTCCCTACGCTGGCATTACCCAGGTCAGGTTCAGCGGGTCGGAGTCATACAACTCCCTCTCAGCCGAATTGCTTCAGCTCCCCGTCAATATTGATTTATTCTGAAATTATACTATCACTCAGCGCCGCTCATTGTCAATAGAGTTGTTCAAAAACAGCTCTACTTCTTCATAAGTCGGCAACGATGGCTGCGCACCCATCCGGGTAACAGTCAAGGCTCCTACCGCGTTTGCATACCGTATGGCTTCACGGATATCCCCGTGCTGCACATAGTGTATAGCCATAGCAGCGGTAAAGGCATCCCCCGCCGCCGTAGTATCCACCGCCCGTACCCTGTAAGCAGGAAAATGTTCCACATGGCCATTATCATATAATATGGCACCCTTGCTGCCCATTTTGATCACGACAAACGCGGCTTTGGACTTCTCCGCAAGGACTTTTGCTGCCCTTTCGGCATCCTCCACGGTATTGACCTCGATTCCCGTTAAGGCACAGGTTTCGGTCTCATTTGGGGTTAGTATTTTAAGCCCTGCCAATTGTTCCAAAGGAAAAGCCTGGGCTGGCCCGGCATCCAAAATGGCAGGTATATTCTTTTCCCTGGCAAGATGGCAAGCTTTAACCACCACATCCCTTGGAACCTCTAGCTGAAGCAGCACAGCATCGTAATCCCTTGCAAATGCCCCTTCCACATCGTTCATATCTATCGCCATATTAGCTCCGGGGTATACCAGAATACGGTTATCTCCCGTCTCCTCCAGCAGTATGACAGCCAAACCGGTCTGGTTTTCACGATCATCCTTTAAAAAGTCGATACAAATTCCCTCTTTGCGAAACTGCTCTTTAAGCCTGACACCATGGTTATCTTCTCCTACACGCCCAACAAATGTGACGCTGGCTCCCAATCGCGCCGCAGCTACAGCCTGATTTGCACCCTTTCCCCCGGGGACATACAGATAAAACTCCCCAATCAGGGATTCGCCGCTTTTAGGAATACGAGGCGTCCTCAACACCAGATCCATGTTCACACTTCCTACTACCAGTATCGATGGCTTTCTTGTTTGAGGCACGATCTTCTTTCCCCCCTCTCTATAAAATCATCAATAGGCTGTAAATCAAGCAATTTTTGGATTTATCGCTTAATAAAAGCAAGCAAGTCCATCGCTGCAAAATTTAATATACGCACTCGTATGCAGCCCTGGCATAGGCTACCAGATTTTCGCGCGGAGCATGGAAAAAGTGGTCAGAAGCGCTCATTATATAACCGCCGTCCTGGCCGAACCCTTCAAACAGCCTGTGAACTTCCTTTCGTATATCTTCGGGGGTTCCATCCGTCAGTATATTGAACTGGTCCAAGCCCCCTATCAATGCAACCTTTTCCCCCAGAGTATTCTTTACATAATGAGGATCGGTGATATCACCGCCAACGCCAGGTGGGGAAAGCGTCTCCGACGCGTCGCAGCCGTTTTGTACAATGAGGTCTAATATGGCCATCATACCGCCGCATGTGTGATATACAACTTTATGCCCGATATCATGCAGGGCATCATGGATCTTTTTGTCGTATGGCAGGCAGAACTCGGCATGTATTCTGGGTGATATAACGGTCGATGAAGCCGCACCGCCTCCCGTCTCCACTAAATCCACCTTTATACCCTTCATGTTGTCATATATAAACGCCAGTTTCTGTTCCAATAGAATCTGAAGAAACTCATGAACCCAATCCGGTTTATCATATACAGCCATTATCATATTTTCAGTGCCATAAAGCTCGCATGCATCCTGCCAGCAGCCGCCCTGTATACCGTTTATAAACATCCTGAGTATTCCATCATCGCCTATTTCATCGTAGCGCTTCGACACAGCATCTCTATCAAGCCCGGGCACGGGCCTGTACTTCTTTAAAAGATATATATCCTCATCCCGTTTTATCAAATGTTCAACCATCCATGTTGTATATTGGTTTGTTCCTGTCTTATATGTCAAAACGCCTTCGGGAGTTTCAATCGTATAGTCGGTTATTATCTGTCCATCTTTCTCATACTTTTTATAGGATTCTCGCCAGTTGTCCGAAGATTTGAAAATAAACGGAGTATAAGTAATAGCGGCATCAAGACCCACATCTTTAAATGCTTCCAGATCAGTCTTACCGCCCATATAATGCTTCAAATGATAGTCCTGCCATTGATGTATTGTAGCAGGTAACCTGTCCGGTTTGCCCCTGTTAAGGGCTATAAGCATTCTCTCTTTTGAAGTCATCATGCATACCTCCTCCCCCAACTATACCTTTCATACTTTTTCGCTACTTGAACAACGGTAAGAATATTTTTAAAATCCTAGAACATATTCAACCACCAGGCTTTCCCTATAGCATAAATTTCACTGAAAATCGCCCAATATCCTCCCAACCATTTAATTTAATATAGCTCATCGGCTCTGCTTCCACATAAGCTTTACCATGCTCTGTATATATTATATCTTTTGTATATTTATCGTCATATACTTCAAATATTACGTTATCTTTGAATACATTACTATCAATGTATTGTATTTCTTTACCGAGCACAGGTATTATAGCTCCCCTCTTCACGAATATCGGAAGCACATCGATAGGAGCGCAGTAGTCTATCCAGGTCGGCCCTGCATAAACTGAGCGCGTCCAGAAATCAACCCACTCGCCTTTGGGTAGATAAACTTTGCGCCTGTCTTCCTCGGAAAATACAGGTGCTACCATTATGCTTTCACCAAAATAATACTGATCATCTATATGATAAACCGTGGGATCATCGGGATGCTCAATCAGCAATGCTCTTATGAATGGGAGGCCGGTAGTGCAGCTGCATAAAGCCGTTGAATATATATAGGGCAAAAGCTTATACCTTAAACGGACATATTGGGTAAATATCCTCTCCGCTTCACCGCCAAAAAGCCAGGGGTCCCGCGAAGTTGTACCATGGCATCGGCTGTGGGAACACATGAGTCCAAACTGGGCCCACCGTATATAGAGCTTGGGAGAAGGTGTTCCATAAAAACCTCCTATATCATGGCTCCAAAACGGAACGCCCGATAGACCATAGCTCAGGCCACCCCTTAAGACAGCAGCCATGGCTTCAAAACTGCATGCGGGATCACCCGACCAGCAGGCGGGATATTTCTGGGAACCGGCATAACCGGATCTCCCCCACACAAGGGTATCTTTGCCCTTAACCTCCATGGTGGTCTCAAAAACCACTTTATTATACAAGACAGAATAAAGGTTATGCATATCGGCACCTGTACTACCGTTGTAGAAGTAGGCGTCATCGGGTATGTCTTCGCCAAAATCGGTTTTAAATACGTCAACCCCCATATGCAAAAGCCTTTTTAGCTTGGCTTTTAACCATTCTAATGCGTAAGGATTGGTAATGTCTATTATACCACAAGGAGGTTGTAATCCATGCCACATATCCTTTACGTACACATCGCCATTAGCCCGCTTTAGAAAATACCCGCCTGCTACGCCTTCTTTGAACATATCGGAACGTTCGGAAACATATGGATTTATCCACAGGCATATCTTAAATCCTTGATCCTTCAATTCCTTTATCATAACCTCAGGCTCAGGAAACTTCATTGAATCCCATTCAAAATCGCACCACATGTTATCATTCAGCCAGTAACAGTCGAAATGGATGACGTCGCAAGGTATGCCCTTTTTTCGCATTTTTCTCGCTGTATCTTCTACGGAATGTTCCGTAGCGTTCTGAAATCCTGTAGATATCCAAAGCCCAAAAGACCATAAAGGCGGCATTGGAGCTGCTCCCGTCATTTGCCTGTAGTTATATAATATACGTTTGAAATCAGGTCCAAATATAATATAATACTCCAATGCTTGGTCGGGCACCCTCACCGTATAAGCCGCATTTGAAGTATATCCCATATCAAATTCAACCTTACGCGTGGAGTTAACAAAAAAACCATACCCCGAAGTACTAATGAAAAACGGTACGTTTTTATATGCCCATTCGTTCTTTACACCCAAAGCATCTCTGTTGTACATAACTAACTTTTGTCCTCTTTTATCGAACTCGTTAAATTTCTCCCCGAAGCCATAAAAATGTTCGTCAAATTTTATGCCAAACGACTGGTTTACAGCTTCTATATCACCCTCGGCATTTAATTCAAATCCCAGCGGCATGGCCCGCAGTTTACCAATAGCATCGACATCATCCGTAACATCCTTTAATATCAGATTCCCGTCCTTATCCTGTACAATCATTTGCCATTGGAGCATGTTAATTTTTACAACCAGTGCGTTGCTCTTAAGTATGATATGATTTTCGTTGTACTCAAAAGATATCCCGCTATTTCGAGGTATAAAACTGCTATCAAGCAAGCTATGCCTTATACCGGATGTAGCATAGCCTGCACCTGCACGTACCCTTAGCACATCATCGAGCACAAAATCAATAGCAACATCCATATTTCTGCCCATTTCCGTTTGGCACGTGAAAACCGCACCCGACTCAGTACGGATAAAGTCACTTATACGCTTTACGCTATCGTATACTCTATTAGCGCCCAAAACCTATTCACCATCCCTTTCAATTCAATCTCTGGTGTTATGTTCCACATATTTTAGGATATCTTTTGCTTCCTCCACGGAAGAGGCAAAAGTATGTATATACAATCCTCTGGACGAAAGCTCTGAAAGTAATACCGGTATTTCGGAAGGATTGCAAAATATAAGTAAACATTTACCAGCTTGCTGAATGCGCTTAAACACCGGAATAAAGGCCGTGGGGGGCTCTTGCCCTGCCACATTTGTCCACTGAATCATTTTAAGTTTGGGCAAACTCAAAAGGTATTCGAGATGCCTTATCTGTTCTTTACCGTCAAAATGGTAAACGGGAAATTCTATCCACTCCATCTGGTCTTCCAATTCCGGAACGACGAATTCGCGGTACATAGCGGGCGATATCATAACGGATAGATCGCATTGCATCTGCGCATGTCTCCCCGGTGCCCAGGTATCCATCCAACCGACGGTAGAACCGCCCTCATTACATTGGCTGGTTATACGGTAAAACCGCTCGCTTACCTCTTTCCATGCACGGTTAACAATCTTTATTGCTTCTTTTAACTTCTCGCTGGCACATACCATATCGATCAGCACGTTCTCACTGCCCCTAAGATGTGCAATGGCGTCAAGAGTACCGCAATTATCAGGCATCGAAACGAAAAACTTGCCTTGCCCCTCCCGAGCCAGATAAGCAGCTATCTCAAGCTGTTTCTTCAAGAACGGATGCTCATCATTAAAGCTCAATGGCGTTGTATTCCAATCATCTATTATGGGAGAATACCATATCGTATCTTTGGAATAGCTATAGTTTGCCCCAAAGTATATAGCGTGGCCCGATGTCCCAAAATTCAACATTATCTGGGGTATAGCCTCACCGCCAAAAAAGGTATTCTCCATCCTCTTTATATTCCTCTTAAGTATTCTTTCCCCATCTTCCCAATAATTCTTTATATCTTCAGGATCATTGGGATCACACTCTCCGACTGCAAATACTGAAACATCTGTCTTTCCATCCTTGGGCGCTGCCACGGCTATACAACAACGATCTATTATTTCCCTCTCCCAAAGTGCCATCAGCCTCTCTTTTGCTTTATGCCAATCATCTTTATAATACAAGATATCTTCACCTCCGCGGCATTCCTGTCTCATCCGGATAAGCTACAATAGTAGTTATCATTTCTCATACTCAAAAATCATCCTCCATGCTTTCCATCCTCCACCTGAAATTTATAATCGGACGATAAAAATTTATTTCAGGCGATGCAAAATATTCCACAAAGCCTATACCACGCTGAATTATCAGGTATCTAGCTTTCATTGCAAAACCAATTGGTACTCTGTCCATATATGGTTTATTTTGATAGGCTCTAAGCCGTCCCATGCTCTCTTGATGCTTATGTGGATGGCATATGGATACTTCTTCCATGAAAATTACTTCTTTACCCTTTTACAGCGCCACCCGTAATCCCAGCTATAAAATGTTTTTGGAACGTAAGGAAAAATATAGCTGGCGGAAGCATAGCTATAACAGCAGAAGCTGTCATGGGGCCCCAATCAACGCCTTGTTCAGACATAAAACCGTAGAGCGCAAGGGATATCGGTTGGACACTGGAAGATGATGTCAATATCAGAGCTATTATAAACTCATTCCAGCAAGTAAAAAAGGTAAGTACGGATGCAGCTACAAGGCCCGGTTTAGTAAGCGGGAATATTATCCTGTAAAAAGTAGCCCAACTATTACACCCATCTATATATGCAGCTTCATCAAGCTCTCGTGGCACCGAATCAAAAAACACCTTTAGTATCCATATGGAGAAGGGTATATTTATGGATATATAAACCGGTATGATGCCGGAAAACTTATCAAGGAGCCTCAATTTGTTCATCATAACATAGAGAGGCACTATCAATATACAAGCTGGCAACATTTTTGTAACTATCAGACCAACAAGGGCAATATTTTTCCATCTAAATTCATAGCGCGAAAATCCATACGCTGCGGTTGTAGATAGCACCATCGTTAATAAAACCGTAACAACGCTTATGATAACAGTATTACGAAAAGCAATTGGTATTTTTGTAAAAAAAATCACGTTATTGTAATGCTCAAATGTAGGCGAAAGCGTAATCCACCTTGGCGGAAATACAAACATTTCGGTGGGCAACTTGAAAGAAGTTACAATAGCCCAATATATGGGTATTACAAATATCAGAAAAACTAAAGTATAAAAAATGTATTTTATTATCACGCCGGCATATTTTTGGGCTTTCATTAGAATTCAGCCTCCTTGCGCCTAAACATTAAAAGATAAATAAAAGTACATATAAGGCTCAGCAATAGCATGACCATAGCCACGGATGCACCTTCTCCCAGATTCCCAAATTTAAAAGCCCTATGATACATAAGGAGGGGTAATACCTCGGTTGCCCTGTTAGGCCCTCCATCCGTAAGCGCATATATGATATCAAAATATCCTATGGTGCTTATGGTTATCATTATTAAATTTATCATAAATGTACTTTTCATCATCGGTATTATGATATGGAAAAGCTTTTGTATAGCAGATGCTCCATCAACATCTGCTGCTTCAAAAAGGCTATTTGGTATTTTCTGAAGTCCCGAAAGCTCAAGCATGAAAGAAAACGGCACACCTATCCATACCGTAACAGATATGACGGATAAAAGCGCTCGTTCAAATCCCAGCCAGTCTACCGGTTTTATCCTAAAAAATTGCAGTAGCACCGCATTTATAAGTCCCAGCTGCCCACCTCGCAGTATCCATTGCCAGTTTAGGCCAAGGGCAACCGGGGGTAATACCCACGGCAACATAACGGCCGTTCTTACAAGTGAAGTACCCTTCATCGGCCTATTTAGCAGAAGAGCCAGGAAAAACCCAAATAAAAACTGAAAAGTTATAACGGAAATCGTAAACACCGCCGTATGTCTGAAGCTCAACCAGAACTGATCATCCTTAAAAAGTTCGATATAATTATCCAAACCCACCAGTTTATATATACCTGGCCTTGTAAGATTCATATTGGTCAAGCTTATATACATTGAGAAGAAAAACGGATACACTGTAAATGCTATGACCCATAGGATAGCAGGCAGTATGAAAAAAAGATAGGTATATTTTGAACCAATTTTCATTATCTTCCCCCGCTTTATTTCCACATGGAGGGGCTGCAGCTAACGCTGCAACCTCTCCATACAGATATAAATTTTTTATTTCATTGAATCAGCTATCTTCTGTGCTTCCGCAGCAGCCCTTTCTACAGCCTGATTAAGGTCATCTTTACTGGTAACGGCTATCTGTATCAGGTTTTGGAACTGCTCATCCATTGCGCTATAGAATGGAACTGCGTCACGCGTTTTACCACCAAAAAGCCCTTCCTTAAAAGTTTGCATTACGGCATCATCCTTAAGCTCCGGCTCATCGTATATCTCTTTTAAAGTGGTCATCTGCGCAGCTTTAACGGTAAGAGCTTTCTGCACATCATGCCCGGCAAAAAACTCCATGAACTTCCACGCTGCATCCTGCTTTGCTGGATCTTTTGTAAACATGGCTATGGTCCAACCACCCGCTGTGGTTACAGGATCATTCCCGGGAACGGCGGGTATTGGAGCTATAGCTACATTCTTGATAAAGTCCTCACCACCATTTTCCTTAATGGAAGCGTAATGCCAGCTTCCGAGAATGGCCATAGCGCAGGCTCCACCTATGAAGTTGGCTTCCACATCCGTAAACTTCAGAGATGCCATATCAGGAGACACTATATTTTCATCAACAAGTTTTCTTAAGAACTCCAGCATATCAACCATTGCTTCTTTGTTGTTACCTTCGCCAAATATGACCTTCTGTCCATCCGACAACTCTGCTCCTTTATGTCCCCAGAACCAAGGAAGCAACGTACACGAGGTAACGCCATCTTTAGAACCGGGAATACCCAGGGCATACGTGTCTATCACGCCGTCACCGTTTTTATCCACCGACAGCTTTTTTCCCATTTCAAGAAGCTCATTCCAATCTTTAGGCGGCTCGGAATATCCTGCTTCCTATAATAGATCCTTCCTGTAATACAGACTCCAGAGACCGGTATGGAACCACAACGCCTTTATCTGTCCGCCAAGCGTAGAGCCCTTGATGGCAAAATCAAAATATTTCTGCTGTTTGTCCGATGTAAACCACTTATCAAGCGGAACCAGAGCATCCATTTTATCGAATTCCGCAAGCCATTGACCGTCGATAAACGCAACATCAGAAACGTTATTGGCAGCTACATCCTGAAGAAGTTTAATGCGGTATTTATCATCCGTTACCGCCACCGTAACCTCTACCTTGATGTTGTTTTGCTCTTCAAATTGTTTTATATATTCAGCTATTTCGGGAACATTTTGAGGGCTTGCAAACGGCTGAGTGGTAAACGTTATGGTTATGGGCTCTGACGCTTCCTTACCGGTACCATTATCTGTACTTTTACCAGCTTCATCCTGGCTTCCGGCATTATTGTTTGTACCTCCGCTTTGCTCTGAGGCACAACCCGCTACAACGCTACCAATCAATACAACAATCAACGCTACACATAAAAATTTTAACACCCTTCTAGACATCTTTCCATTACCTCCCATTTAATTTTTATTCAAAACATTCTGTAACTACCGATAATTTTCAAGCCCTATCATAATAGCAAGCTTCCCATATCGCATAGTTACAGAATTGTTTTGTCAGGGGTAACATAAAGCGTCTTTACTTCCCAGGGCCTGAACTTAAGCACCACACTCCTATCATCAAGCGTAATGGGAACATGGTTATTCTCGGCCATATCGGTTTGGGCCGCATACGATACATCAAAACCGAATACAATCCGGGATTCCACAGCACCATCGGACATATTATACATTCTGACAATAATTCCCTTTCCGTCTTCAGCCCGCTTCAATGCACTCATCTTTATGCAGCTGCAACTAGCGTTTACGGCTGTATAAGATAACGGCAAAGCCTTTCCGTCTTTCTCCTTCTGCACCGCTTTTAAAGGCACATTAAAGTTATGGGCCTCAAGATCCACGCCCCCTTCTTTCCAGCTACCCGAATGGGGTATTATGGAGTATTCAAAAACATGAGAACCTAAGCACTGCGCGCCCGGCGTAGGAAGGGTCCATCCACCATTGCCTTTACGGGTTATAAGATCGGGCCGTGACAACCAACCAACACATCTTAAAAGCGTGAGGGCTATAACCGTCTGATCCCCATCATCATAGGCTTCAAATTCAGGAAGGCCGCGGTTTGCAACCGCTAACCCAAATTGACCATCGTTTACATCTACAAAGCTCTTTTGAGGATGCGTGGTACACGGTGCCTCCATCCAGTCATCGCCAACCTTCCATCCTCCAACGGGTGTAACAGGCCTGGCATCTACGCTAAACGGGCCTTCCGCCCATGAAAATGAAGCCTTTACCCCGGTGGGAAATAACACCCTTAGCCTGTGGTCGCGTGCGTTGTTTTCAACTTTTGTAGTTATATCTACACGCTTGATTCCAGGATATAGGCTTACAATGCTGGTAATTGGATTGCGTACAAAGTTGGAAGATCTGGATTTCCTGTCAGGAGAAATTTCGGATGGGATATTAAGCACGCCGCTTATCGCTATAGAATATCTAGTAGGCCCCGATTCTACTTTCTCAATCTTTACGGTACTTGGATCCAGGCTGTAAACTTTGTTTTCCTGAGGTGGTGAATATGTGTATTCATCTCCTGCATCGCCGTCATCCACAAAAGCATTGCAGCCTTTATAGACCTTGCCCGAAACCTTGTCATAAATGTCTATAGTACCATTTTCAGCGTTTGGCACAACGCGCAAATATTCGTTCTCTATGCAATAATCGGCAGCATTGCAGCACTGCTCATCGAAGGTGTTTCCGAATGTAAACTTAAATAGATAAACCTCATATCCCATGGGTCGTACATCCCGGGCTATAAAAGTGACATCACAGCGGACGGCCTCGTACATGTGGGGTTGATCATCCAGGCTAAGCTGCATTATATCCTCAAGCCTCACATTATCCAGTTGGCACTCAATGCGCCTGCCATGCATGTCGTAAACCTCTATCCCTGTAGGCAGAACTCGCTCCTTTTGCCTGCCATACTCCACCAGCTCGCCCTTGTCAAAATCCACCCTTCTCAAAAGTCGGGCATCGTATGTAATAGTGGTTTTGACTATATCAGTTCGAGGCGTAAGCAGGGTATTGAATACAACAAGCGCACCGTCCTTATCCTCTATATCGCATTTAATGTTATTGGCTATATAGGAGGCGCAGGAATGCACAATACCTTCTTCCAATTCCTCAAGGATCTTGTATCTACCCATCATTTCATCGTGTACGCTATCCACGCTGCAACCGCAAATGCTGTCATGAGCCATGTTAGAGAGCGCATACCTCCAGGCTTCCCTTATTTCACCTTGAGGGTAACGTCTGCCATGAATAGATGCAATAGTTGCAATGGGTTCAACATAATTCTCCAGTAGGCATGATGTTTTATAAGCAGCCTGCTTTATATACATTCGCGTTGATATCGTTCCGCCCAGGAGATAGGCCTTTTTTGTAAAACGCAGTTCCCCTGCATATCTTTCAAGCTCGGGTAAATGGGCTTTGAGCGCCGATACATAATCGGGGAGCGTACCGTGAATTAAGTTATACCCGGGAAAATCTTTTTCTACAGCCTTAAGAAGTGCGGGGATATGGGGCTGAGGAGCAAGATGATCCACGCCATTCATGAGAAGCATAATCCCGCTCTTGGATAATGGCTCGATCTTCCCTATTTCATTCTTTAACCTTCTTATAAAATGCTCCTTATCTTTGGGCAAATTTGCTGCTATGCCGTATGAATAAGGCATGTTCACGGCCAGCACCTGCGAGCCATCGGGCGCTACCCATATAAACTCCACGCTGTCTATCTCAGGTGGTGCACCCCTCCAAAATATTATTTCCTCCATTCCCAGGCCCCTCAATATTTGAGGCATCTGAGATGGATGTCCAAAGGCATCCGGGAGATATCCTACGTTCATTTTTTTGCCCATTTTTTTGCATACATAATCACCCATTATATAATTCCTTATATGCGATTCGGCGCTGATAAGAAGCTCATCGGGCAGCACATACCACGGCCCTATGAGTATACGCCCATCGTTTATATATTTTTTCAGCTTTTCTTCTTTTTCCGGCCTGAGAGAAAGATAGTCCTCTATTATAATAGCCTGGCCATCCAGCATAAAAGCCTTAAAATCATCAGCTTGATCTAGCATATCAAGAAGCCCATCTATGAGGTCAACCAGCATTAATCTAAATTGTTCACGTGTAATATACCATTCTCTATCCCAGTGAGTATGCGAAATGATATAGACAGTACGTGCTTTCCCCATAATCAAACCCCTTTTCATATTAAATTTATGCAATCGTGTACAATAACAAAAAAAAGATTATATATTGTACACCATATTGTAGAACTTATTTTGATGTATATAGCAGTATAGATTTTCGCGCATAATAACCTCAAGTTTGGTTTCTACATTACTGAAAGCCGGCTTTATACCTTCAGAAAGGTAGTTATAAAGGATTTTCACCGAATAGTATCCCTGGTTAAAAGGCTCCTGCGCAATAACAGCCTGTATTATGTCCTGATTTATGAGATCTGCTATTTCATCCGAAAGGTCATATCCCACCACTATAATCTTGCCTGCCTTTCCTGCGTCTCTAACCGCTCTGCCAACATGCTCGGTCACGCCATAACTGACATAAATGCCGTTTATATCCGGAATTTCTTTGAGTAGATTTACAGTAAAATCGTATGCATCTTCACCCGTTCTGCGCAGTTTATAAGGTCCAACAACCTCAATTTGCGGCAATCTATCCATAACCTCTCTAAATCCTATTATTCTCTGCTGGATAGAAAGCACGGTAGAAGCAAAGGTGAGGATTACAACTTTACCCCCGTTTGGCATAAACTTACCTATGAGTTCGCCGGCAAGCCTTCCTGCCTTAATATAATTGGGACCCACATAACATATCCTTCTGCTATTTGGAACATCTACGTTAAATGTTAATACAGGTATGTTTTTGTCCATGACGCTATCAATAAAATCCGGAAACATTTCGGGATCATTTGGAGATAAAGCGATACCATCTACGCCCTTTTCCATTAACTTTTCTATAACTCTTATTTGCTCCTCGGGATATCTTATATCTACAGGTATGTATTCTATTACAGCACCGTAATCACTAAGCTCCTCTTCCGCCCTTGCCACACCTTGTCTTATTTCCTTCCAAAAATAATACGGTTCGGAAAATACCACAACCCCTATCGTATACCTTTTGTTCTTAACGAGGCTACGTGCAGCCTTATTGAACTTAAAGCCGAGCTCCTCCGCTTTCTGTATAACGCGCCTGCGCGTTTCCTCGCTAACATAGGGACTTCCATTCAAGGCCCTGCTTACAGTACCCCGCGATATATTGAGCATTTTAGCTATGTCTTCTGTGGTAATCCGCTTTTTAGGCATGTCATCCACCCTTACTACATATAACCGTTATAATTGTTACACGTGTACAATATCATTATAGCAGAAAAGCATATAAGCGTCAAATAGAATTTTTTAAAAAGCACCCTTATTTTGTAATGATACTACGCTGAAATCATTCCGAAATAATGTAATGATCAAGAGAGAAAACATTCAACATGACATAAAAAAATGACCCATTTAAGGGTCATAAAACAAACGATCGACATCACCCATCCACCAATTACAAATTTATATGCAGTATCCAAACCGCCAGCGAAAAATATATGGTCAACGAAATAGCATCGGCAATGGTGGTAATCAGCGGACTGGCCATAATGGCGGGATCAAGGCCAATCCTTTTGGCAATCATGGGTAGAGTACCACCAATAATTTTAGCAATTATAACGGTAAATACCAAGGTAAGGGATATGGTAATTGCTATGCCAAGATCATAACCCTCGATAAAACACACCCTTATGAAGTTGACCAGAGCCAGGGCAACGCCAACCAGTATTCCCACCCTGACTTCCTTGAATATGACCTTTAATATATCGCCAAACTTCAACTCTCCCAGCACAAGGCTTCGTATCACCGTAACCGAGGCCTGCGAACCGGCATTGCCGGCGGTATCCATGAGCATGGGTATAAAGGCGGTTAAAGCCACCACCGCTTCCAATGCCACCTCGTATTTTCTGATTATATACCCGCTAACGGTGGCGGAGATCATCAATATCAGCAACCACAACAGCCTTTTTCTGGCGATCATAAAAGTAGTGGCATCCAGATATTCCTCTTCGGTGGGCTGAATGGCAGCCATACGCTGAATATCTTCGGTGGTTTCCTCCTCAATGACGTCGACTATATCATCTATGGTTATTATACCGACAAGCCTTTTCTCCTGATCCACCACCGGCACGGCTAAAAAGTCGTATTTTTTGAATACATCAGCGACCTCTTCCTGGTCATCATAGGTATCGACATATATGACGTCCTTTTTCATTATATCCTCTACCTTGGCATCGGGAGAGGCCAAAACCAATTCCTTTAAAGACACTATACCTTCCAGCTTGCGCCATGCATCGGTAACATAACAGGTATAGACTATCTCCCTATCACGGCCAACCCTGCGGATCTTGTCAAGGGCCTGGGCCACCGTCATCTCCTTTTTTAGATCGACGAATTCAATGGTCATCAGGCTACCGGCCGAATACTCGGGATACTGCAAGAACTGGTTGATCAGCTTGCGCTCGGCTTCAGAGGTATTCCTCAGTATCCTCTTGACCACATTGGCCGGCATCTCTTCCAAGAAGTCGATCTTATCGTCAAAGAACAAATCGTTCATGATCTCGTTGAGCTCGTTTTCATCTATCATCATGGATATCTCGCCCTGACGTTCGGAAGAGAGATACGAGAAAACATCGGCCGCTATCTCCTTGGGCAACAACCTGAATAGAATAATGGCATTTTTGGTATCCAGCTCATCGATAACTTCGGCTATATCCTGTATCTGCATATACTTTATCTTTTCTTTCAGCTCGGCGTATCTCTTTTCCATCAACAGCTGCTTGATATCATCGATAGCCATACCATTACCTCCTTTGCGCTATATGATTTTGAAAGCACAGTAAAACCGCAAGGACCATTCAGTTCAATGAACCCCCGATTTCACCACTACATCTACTGCCCCGTGTTTTCCATATAAAAGCAGGCCTCATAGACTTATTATTCCTATTACTCTCAAAACCATATAGCTTTATAAGGCAATGTATGGCTCAAACAGGTATGGTGAACAATCAATGTCAGGATATGCCTAAATTTTTATTAAATGGAAAACAGAGGCAGTAGAATGCACCACCCCCTTACCCGCTATTTTATTGATACTTTTAGGTAAGCCACTAGGGCCAGCGTCCATTCTACCACCTCCACACCAATTCGAAATTTGTAAGCTCCACTCGAATAGAATAGCACAGGGCTTTCAAAAATTCAAATAAAATTTTAGACACCAGAAAAGGAGCGGGCCTATTGTTTTAGCAAACCCGCTCCTTTCATCGGCAATCACATATTCAAACTAAATGTCTCTATCAACTGAAAAACCAACTCCATAACATCATGGGAAGATTCATTGCGTCAAAGGAGTTCAATCGTATAAGGCAAAGCTTATCGGTTTATCAGCAGCAATCGCAGCAGCATGTCATATATTTTTTTACCACTTCATCGATTTCCCGCTCGTCATTGGAAGGCGCCTTTACATCGGCGATGAGCTCCCACTCCTCCACATGGGACAGCGTATCTCCGGGCTCCACAAAAGTCATGGGTGAAAGCGATTCCATCTCTAGCATGAAATCGGTGGTATAGGTTTCGTACGAAACACCGAAGTCCGGGTACTTCTTACCCATCTGGTGCACATACCGCTTGATAAACAGATTGCCGTGATTGAAATAGGCTGCCCATCCGTATTCATTGTTTATACCAAACTTGAAGGGGTGTTTGGTATTGGGGTCCTGCTGCAATACGATATACTTGTCTCCCCAGTATATCCTGTGATCGTTCATCTTGGAATACGGCCACAGCGCAAGCACGCGATTGCCCAGAAGGCCGGTATCCCTTTGCGGTTGAGGTACAACCTCCTTCCCGCCGGGTGCCATGACGGTCAAGGCCCAAACAGCAAATTCCACAGGCCATGCATTCCTGTTGGTCAACCGATGCACTATCCTTACCCTGTCGCAAGAGGAAGCCAGGGTGATCTCCATCTCCTTCTCGATCTGCACCCATGGCTCCACCTTCTGCCTGACCCTTATGCCGTTTTCAATCTCGTGCCACTCCACGGGCTGGTCATCGGGCACATAGGAACGGGGATCGTTCTCCGGGCTGTGCCATAGCCTGTGCCCACCCTTTATCTTCCATATCCCCCCTACGGGCTCCCGAACCGGTTGCCAGGCCTGAGGTGCCTCGCACAGTTCGTTCTCTCTGCCCACAAAGCCAAACCTTATGATCCTGGGACCCACATCCACGGTGACCAACAGATCAACCGTTCCGTTGGAAATCTCAACGCATCTGCCAAATTCTCCGTAGTTCACCTCTTTAATTGTAACGGCCATCGCTGACCCACTCCCCTTTCTAAATTTATATATGCCTTTGAAAACCTACACATGGTTTTGCGCAACAATATGTAATTCTCCGCAAACAGGCAAAATTCCTGCTGCAGAAAAAGCTTAAATTTGATTTTGAACATATTGCATTGTACACCGGTTCATTTTGCCGATTTGTACATCCTGTTATCTACATCTTATCCATATATCTTTTCCCGGGGTAAATACCTGCTGAGATGCTGATAAAAGAAGTCCCTCATGACCTTTTCATCCTCGTACGTCACAACCCCTCCCTCACGGCATACCATGGGGAAAGCAAACACATCGGTATCGGTTCTCATCCTGCTGATCCTTTTGAACTGCTCCTTGCCCATGCGGAAAACCCCGATATTGGCATCAAAAACCTTTTCCGCCCGGATCATGCTGAAAACCTCATCCAAAAACTCGCCATATATCCGCTGCCAGTCGTATACCTTGAGCAGCGGTTCGAAGCACAGCCTCACCTGCCAGCCGTCATCCAGGGCAGCCCTTATGGCCGTCAACCTGGCCTTCAGAGTAGGCGCCAGCCTCTCGCAGCGCTGCGCCACCTTATCAGGCGACAACGACCACGCCAGAATCACCTGTTCTACCGGTTTCAGGTGAGCAATAGCGCCATAGTTGGCGCTTTTGGTCCTCAGCTCGATGCGCAACTCCTTTCTGCTGCCCGCAAACTCTATCCAGCGCGAAGCATAGGGGACAACCCCTTCCAGAGCCAGCAGATCGGTGTCATAGGATGGACAAAGGTACAAAGGCCCACTTTCAAGCTGCCTATCCGCGGCCTCAAAAAATTCCTCTATATTCACGAAAATTACGAGATTGGCCGAGGGATAAAGCCCCTGCAAATAGCAGTAATGACAGTCATAGATGCAGTTTAAAACGGGGGATGTATAATAAAAGTTTTGGTTTCCAAAGTCCTCACACACCTCGGGTCCGGGATACAGGAAGGGCTCCTGCTTTACGGCTAGAATGAGCTTCGGAGAAGCCTTTTGCCGCCTAAAGTCCTGGTGAGGCCTGTTGAAGACATCCTTGTAGTGCCGTATCATTATCCTTATGGATCCCGGGAAACGGCTCAACACGTGCTGCGCCACAGGATAAGCCGCAACTCGTTCCTCTATGTATATGTGGGAAAACTTACTCATAAAGGAGTAACCTCCTGATCCTCTCAAACGCTTTCTTACCCTCGGCTTTGATCCTGACCTCGATTTGAATAAACTCCGAAAGGTCGGGCAGTGACCTGCCGGTCCTGAGCTTATACCTCCTGGCCATATCCATCAGCTGATGGCCCTGGGTCACGGTAAGGCGTAGGCTTTGTTTTACATCCTCCAGCTGCCGGCGCTCATAGCTGGTTAGTACATCGCCTTCCGTCGTGCACAGCCCCTCAATCTGTGTTATAAACCCATCTACCGCATCCAGAGTCCTCGATATACATCGAGCAATCCGCTGTCTATCGAAATCCGCCACATCCAGATAATCCCCCACCACCTTTATGACATATATCTGGTGCGGAGCTAAAAAACGTGATGCGGCCTGAAAAAACCCCGATGCCTCCATGTCCACCAGATCGGCCTGCAGCTCCACCCGCCCGCTTAAAACGTCCTGCCGCCTTATCACATGGTTATGCGTTTCAACGCTTCCCTCTTCAAAAGGATGTTCTATCAGGATGTCAGGAAAATACTGTTTTCCGGTCTCATGGTCCACGACCTTATGGATGAGCAGGGGAGCCCCGATCAGATATCTACGATGGAGGGCGCCGCATACCCCTATATTAATGATAGCCAAATCCTCTTCTCCCCCGGCTTGGCCGGGCTTCAGGTTTCGGGCAAGCATATAGGTGGTGGCTATTGCCGAAGCCATCTTGCCCACGCCGCTCACTATAAGGGACATATCCTGGCCCCGGTAAAGGGAAAAATGCCTGCAATCGTCCCGCTTTAAACCATATCTTTCTATAAACGGGCTGGCTTCGCAAGGCAAGGCTGTTACGATATATATCATTCAGCTCTTCCTTTCAATGCAAAAAAGCAATGTATTATCGCCCAAGAAACCAACGTAACGTCACTCCAGAACCTTTCCGTATATACCCCCGCCTCCATGGGCTATGGCCAGGCGCCCCTCGCGCCCCTTTACTATCAGATCCACAATGGACTGCGGCACCACTTTTGCCAAATCCCCGGGTTCAACCCTGTGCAGTATGTTCATCTCGGTGCCAAAGGCTTGGAGGAGCTTATCTATGGTCTTTGGCCCCACCCCCGGCAAAAAATTAAGGGGCACCTGATAACGGTAAGGCGGCCGTTTGGCTCTCGGAGCTTTTTTATCAGATCGTCCCCTCATATCGTCCGGGCCCTCATGGCAATCCTTAATGACCTTCATATCACCCGGGCTGTCATGGCGATCCTTGATGACCTCTATCCGGTCCCTGACACCTACCACCACCCTGTGCCCCGGGTCATTGGGACACTGGAGCACCGGCGGAGGCAGCTCGGTAATCTGGTTGCACTGCAGGCAAAAGGTCCTGTGGTACTTTCCCAGCTTGGGATTAAGGCCGTAATTGGCTACAATCTCCCTGCCGTCCTGGCTCTTTAAGGCCTTGAGCACCTCGTCATAGCTCAGCGCAGCTAACCTCATCACGTTGTACTCCCTGCCAATCCTAAGGAGGGAATGGGCATCCGAGTTGCTGGTAAAGGCCTTCCCGTCCAGCTCGGAAAGCAAGCTGGCCATGTAAGTATCGGCACTCAAGCCCAGCTCTACCGCAGGAATTTTAACAAAGGAGTCATCGTCAAAAACGGTGTGCAAGCTATGGGTACAGTTGCCGTAAAAGCTCTTGTGGGGCGTAAAGGCATGGGCCGGCATATAAAACCCGCCCAGGGAATCAGCTATATCGAAAAGCTGCTGTCCCGAAAGCCTGCTCATGGTGGAATTTTCCGCCAGGTTGGGCATGTAGTTCTCCATTATGCGGGAAAACTTCCTGACCTGCCGCAGGTATGGGAAAAATACTAAAGAATGGGCATGGCAGCCTCCTTTCTCCCGGGTCTCAATCTCAGAGCCCAGTAGTATGACCAGGTCATCTCGATATATCATGCCTCCTTCGGGCAGCTCTTCCAGATCGCCCCTTTCGAGCATGTCTTCTATATCCTTTATGATCCAGGGTGAGACGCAGTCCACCACGCCTATGACATTTATGCCCTTACGATAGCGCGCCTCATAGGCGATATTTGCAAAGGTCAGTTCTCTGGAAGTACCCCGCTTGATCGCTTTCCCATCCGAAGACCTTCCAATATGCACATGTAGATCCACAAAGTATTCCTTCATACTGTTGCTTCTCCTCTTAATGCCATTGCTATCTCCACTATACTATTTTCTTTACAGATTAAAGTTACTTTCTCAATTATTTTTATCGTATTAAGCTATTTGATACTCATATAAAGCCGCTTACGAAATTTTTTACATACGCCTTTACTGACTCTCTTGTAGGGTCAATCTTCGGCGCCCAGTACTGCCCTCACGGGCGCTCCGTCAGCCCCTGCGATCTTCATAGGCAGGCAAATCAAATAGTACATTCCCGGCTGCACCCCCGACAAATCAATCCCTTCGAGGGCTACCGTATCGTTGTGCCCCAGAAATACGGTATGTACGTCCTTGGTATCGCCGTAGGCGCCTATGGAAAAATAATCTATGCCAAGCAGCCTTACGCCCTGCTCGAGCAGCCACTCCCCCGCCTCTGCCGACAGACCCACATAATCCTTGTGGAAATCCTTATCCTTTATCATCTGCGAGTTGGTGGTCTTGATGAGCAATCTCTTGACTCCCGGCATCACGAGCTTTTTAAGAGCTTCAAGATCAACATGCAGGCCTTTGGCCGGCACCTCCACCACCTGGCAGGGGCCTATGAGCAAGTTCAAATCCAGCTCGTCAACCTTTTTGCCATCGGGTATGAAGTGATAGGGAGCATCAAGATGGGTTCCGAAATGGGAACTGCATTCAATGGTGGATACATTGGCATTGGAACCTTTGCCTATCTCGCGGGTTACGCGGCGGGTAAAGGGAGTATCGCCCGGCCAGGGAGCACGCCCCTCTTCCATGGGCAGGGTTATGTCAATCCATTTCATAAAAAAATCACCCTCCTCTTTTCTTTAATTTTATATATACCCCATTCATGGCAATGTCAAGCCATCCAGTAGAGCGTTTGGCGTTTCGTATCTCTCATCAAAGCTTTTGTCTCCTTCAGGATGCTTAAACCTTTTTAGACCAGGGCCGTTATCAGCTGGTAAAAGGTAAACGGGCTAACGCCTTCCGATAGCCTTTCCGGCGGCCTAGCAGCATTCCACCTTAAATCGAGTAGGAGGTAGGTGATTATTTCACCTACCGTCCTCTCACACCACCGT
>ENA-UPSA01001172-UPSA01001172.1-bioreactor-metagenome-genome-assembly--contig:-NODE-1172-length-28322-cov-333.124315_pt1 | contig 28322 bp, 26 predicted proteins | sample MGYA00238183_ERZ773288 | MGnify/ENA primary metagenome ERZ773288 (study PRJEB29028, sample SAMN07631243) | bioreactor metagenome | isolation source: Switchgrass digestor | place: USA: Dartmouth... | reverse complement strand
CCATTATACCAGAGGCGTTTCAGGTCTCATTTTTATTATTAAGTTAACAGACCAGCATTAGGATCAAGGAGGATGGCTTATGAAGAAGATTCAAATAGCAGACGGGATACACATGCTTACCATGAATGTTGAGGACATACTGTTTGAGGGAATCTGGGAAATCGCAAACGGGGTAACCCTCAACTCATATATAGTCCAGGGAGAGAAAACCGCGATAATCGATGGTGTAATCGGTTGGGACGGAGTGCCCGAAACCCTGTATAAAAACATGGAGGAGATCGGCGTTGCCCCCGGGAGTATAGATTATCTGATCGTTAATCATATGGAACCTGACCATTCGGGCTGGATTTCTAACTTCCGCAAAATCAGGGATGATTTCACAATAATATGCACAGATAAAGCCGCAAAGATGGTTTCTTCCTTCTATGGTGAAGACAAAATAAGGGTCGTTAAGGAAGGGGACACCCTGGACCTTGGAAAGGGAAAGGTATTGAGTTTTCATCCCGTGCCGAACGTCCACTGGCCGGACACCATGTATACCTATGAAAAAGATACAAAAACCCTGTTCTCATGCGATATGTTCGGCTCATTCGGCAGGATGGGTGAACACTGCTTTGATGATGAGCTCACGCCCGAGGAGAAGGACTTCTTTGAATTCGAGGGAATAAGGTATTATTCCAACGTAATGGCAACCTTTACATCAAGCGTGAAAAAGGCAATTGAAAAGGCAAGGTCGCTGGAGATAAAAACCATAGCGCCCGGCCATGGCCCGGTATACAGAAGGAATCCCGGGAAGATCATGGACGACTACTCAAGGTTTGCCCGGTACGCCGAGGGCGCGGGTAAGAATGAAGTCGCAATCCTTTGGGGATCCATGTACGGGATGACCGCAAAGGCTGTTGAATACGCTGAAGGCATACTCCAAAGGGAAGGCATAAAGAACAACAAGCTGGAAATGCCCCTTGAAAGTGAAAGCGAAATGGTCGCTGCCGTTCTTAAGTCCGCAGGTGTAATTATCGCAGCGCCCACGTACGAGTACAAGCTTTTCCCGCCGGTTGCGGCAGCCTTAAATGAGCTTGGCAGAAAGAGAATAACAGGCAAGGCAGCATTCAGGTTCGGGTCATATGGATGGTCCGGCGGCGCAGAGAAGGAACTGTATGAAATAATGGAAAGGAACAAGATGAACTGGGATCTCATTGAATCGGTGGAGTTTGAAGGGGCGCCCGGGGCAGAAGACCTTAAGAAGCTGGAATCCGGAGTATTGGAGCTTATAAAAAAGATGAGGGAAAGGGTAGTATTATAATTATGCGACAAGAAACTCCATTTCGACGATAATCTGATCGCTGAAATGGAGTTTCTGTTTAGGAGGAAATGTGGAAAAAGGAGTGGTAACATGAGAACAGCCTGGATGACAGGCTGTTGTTTTTTATTATTGGGATATGCTGCACGGCACCTTCGTTATGGTGATGGAGTCTTCGCGGGTTGAAATAGCAATTTCCTATTCTAAAAAAAGAATATATGACATATTCATATGTTATCCGACTTCATAAAATGTATTTATGATATTGTATATGGTTAATCCTTCGCAAGTGTTTACCTGATTTCCCGGATCCTCGCAGGGAATACTTGCCCACGTCTATGTGGACACCAATGGAATAAAGCATACATTGAAATCCTGGCAAGGGAGGTCCTGGTATGATAAATGCTGCTTTAATGAGAAAAAGGCAAGCTCTGTTTTTATTCATATTGGCTTTCTTAATGGTTGCTTTTCTCACCGGATGCGGGCGTACAGCGGTTGAGAAAAATACCGAAGAGCCGGATATGGAAAAAACGTGGGAAACAGTTGATCCGGACGCAGTATTAAGCCAGTCGGAAGCAAAGTAGTTCGCAAACTCATTTATCGACGAACTTGCGGAATTTATCCAGTTGGGTGAGGAATATAGAAACCTCGGCATGCAGATACAAAGCAAATATGCCTATGGGTATGCCGCGGCTTCCATTTCCTCCATGCGGCTGTGTGTGGATACGCTTCTGCATGTCGGCGGCGAGGGCGCGACCCTTGAGGAAGTCGTAGGCTCCCGGATTGCTGACTGGGATGAAATCGCGGCGTATAATTATGCTTCACCATTCCCATGGGTTTTTGAAGGTTTGTCCTTGCATGCGCAGGATAAGCTTGAAGAGGCACAGGAATGTTATTATAACGCGGCGCTTAACCCGGAATACGATCTTGAAAACGGGGGTGTGACAGTTTATGTATTGGCAATGCTGGATAACGATGATCTTAAAGAATTAAAACATAAACTGACCGGACTGGAAGACCAAATATATGAAGCTGGAATTGCCGAGCCCAGTAAATGCCCCCGGGATAAGTACTGTTTCAGCGATGAATATCTTAATGCCCTTGGACAGGAAGAACTCATTGCAAGTGATGGCGATTTTGCAAATGCCATGGTGTATTTTGAAACCGCATTGGTAGTTGCCCCTTTTAACGGGGACAATTATGCTTCATGCGCAATCGCATCCCTGTACTCGGGTGATATGGACAAGACCATTTTCTATGTCAACGAAGGCCTTTGGGCCGATCCTGATCATGAAGGCCTGAATCTGATGGCTGAATTGCTGAATGAAAGGAGGCCATAAACATGAAACCAAGCAGGCTGGCCATATTGCTGATCCTTGTTTTGACCATGTTATATACCACGACTGTCATACATGTATCACAGGCTGCAATCCCTCCGGGTTTCGACCGGTCACGCGTCAGGCTGGAAACCAAGACAGGACATAAAGTGGTTCTACAGTGTGACCAGATTGAATTCTACGGTACCTTGATAAGGCAGGTTCCGATATCCGAAAAGGAACTTGAAGATCTCATCAGGCAAACCATGGAGGATCTCGGTATTGACAGCCTTAAAAAGCTCAACGAAATCGTGAACAAAGCAGAACAATGGGACGAGATCACCCAGGAAGAAATAGATCAGTTCATACAAGACTTGACAAGGACTGTAAAACTTGTACCAAATGCTGATAAGGTGGCCGATATCCTTAGTATCCTTAACAGAATCAGGACAAACAGGGACCCCACGAAATCTGTTGAAGAGTTCTTGTCTGGCTTATGACGGTATTATTGATCAGCTTGAAAAAGCCCTGGAGGATGCGATCGAACTGTTGATAAGGGAAGGAAAAGAGCCTGACGCTTTATTTACGGATTTAATGGATGAATATAATGATTTGAAAGGTGCCAAGAGCAAGCTGGGCGCCCTCAAAAACTATTGGGAATATCTGAAATTTTTACTTGAGAAGTATAAACAGGACGTGCAAAAGTATAAGGATCGGGCAGATGCCGCGATGGCCAAGGCGATGCTCAACGCATTTTACGAGGAACTTCAGAGAAGGATAGATAGGCTCAGGAACAGCAAAAGAGATGATAAACCCTACTGGGTCATTGAATTTGACAGGGCCACGGCACAGCGCCAGAATTTTTCGTTCTTCGGTGTTGGAGGCAACAATCAGACCTGGGAGCTTAACATGAGGCTTCAGCAAACAGAGCAGACAGGCGAATTCTCATTTGATAGCGAAAATGTGGCAGGAAGTGCCGCCGGTACATACGAAGGTGAATATACCATTAAGACTGACAGCGATCTTACTGCATTTGCCGCATTTCCCCAGGAGAGCGTAATGAATATAGGTGTTCACGGTGATGTGATGTTATGGAATATCAACTTGGCAAAACAAATAAACCCGCAAAATGAGTTTTACCTGGAACCGGTTTCACAGGGCATCGCGCATAACCTCCGTATTGTAAAAGGCCGATGCTCGGCCTACGTGCTCGAATCCGGAGAAATACAGCTTCATGTTGAGCCTGGAGAGGAAGTAATAATGAATACTTTCAGTGACATAAAATTTGTTATCAACGAAAAGAACTATAATCCAGCAAACTCCGAATTCCTTTATCACATTGCCCTTGATGCGGAGATCAAAGCCGTACCGTATGAAAAAATGGTTTTTGTCGATTATGCTGATAAAGGTTATTTGGTTGCCAGTAATCCGAAATACGATTGGGACGCGTTGAGGAATAACCTTGCAGAGGGTCTTGAGATCGCAGTGATGTTCGACGAGGCAGAAATGAGAGAAGAACCGGACTTCTATGACTGGGATGATTCCGAGATCTGGAAGCCCTGGGATAAATCAATCAAGACCATGCGTATCGTTAAATAGCGTGTGAAACGTCACGGGAAACGCCACGGAGACTGTCCCCGTGGCGTTTTTTATTATAGTCCGGCATGACAAACTGCGGCAATCCACAAAGCTTGACTTCTTCCACCAAAAATGTCCTTGACAGAATAATCAAACAGAGATAAAATGAGTACATACTCAATGAGTGGAGAGTCAATAATGAGGGTATCTACAAGGCAGGTTCAAAAACAAAATACTCGTAAAAAGATAATGGAAACTGCCTATTCGGTTATTTCAAACAAGGGATTCTCGGTTCCTTCAAGCGTTATCGCGGAAGAAGCAGGAATCTCACACGGTTCAATCTTCGCCCACTTTCCGACCATGAATGACCTGTTGAATAACCTGCTGTCAGACTTCGGGGATAAAATGGGAGCAAGGCTGCATATGCTCGCAAAGAAAAGTGACAGCGTGGATAATTTGCTGAAGGAGCATTTGAAGGTCCTGGAAGAATACGAAGCATTTTATTCAAGGTTAATTTCAGAAAAGAACCGGTTGCCTGATGAAGCAAAAACCACTTTCGCTGTTATTCAATCTACCCTGGCCCTGCATTTCAGCAATGTCATTGAACGCGAAATATCAAAGGGGACAGTCAGGAAACTGCCAACTCATATGTTGTTTAATACATGGCTCGGACTGGTTCATTATTACCTGATGAATAAGGATTTCTTCTCGGATGGCAATGAGTCTGTAATTAAAAACTATGGCCCCGAATTGCTGTCTTTCTATCTGAAAATGATTAAAAATGAAAGAGGGGTATATGAATGAAAACATGTATTGCTTGCGGTATGCCTATGGAGGACATTTCGGACTTTGCTGGAAACGATCCGGGTAAGGATTATTGCGTCCACTGTGCGCGTCCGGATGGAGAAATGCAGTCTTTTGAAGAAAAGCGAGAAAACCTTGCAAGTTTTATAGTAAGGACCCAGGGATTCAATGAAAACGCCGCCCGGAAAATCGCTGAAGACATGATGCGCAAACTGCCTGCATGGAAGGATTACTTTTGCTGAAAGAAGTGTTGTGTATGGGAGAGTTATCCAGGCTTCCCAATGTGGGCAGGGTCCTGGAGAAAAACCTTAATGAAATCGGAGTCTTTACCGCCGAGCAACTGAGAGAGATGGGCAGCAGGGAAGCGTTTATCCGCATAAGGATGATCGATCCCGGCGCCTGCCTGCATATGCTATATGGTATCCAGGGAGCAATTGAGGGTATCAGGGACAATTTGCTGCCGGAGAGCACCAAGCGTGATCTCAGGGAATTTTACAAGCAATTATGCGGTTGAGGCATACCAGGGGACAGTCCCCGTGGTGTTTGCCGCAGAGTCTGCCCCTTTGGCAAATTTACAACAGGAGGGATTGTTGTATGGAGTTCATTGGAAAGGATAAGATTAAAGCGCTGATGAATCCCGGAGTTATATCGAGACAATTGCTGAGCCCAGGCAATTCTTCGAGCAAAAGGGTTACCATTACAGAGGTTCACCTGGAACCCGGAGCCAGCCAGCCAAGACATATCCATGACGCTTCCGAGCAGATCTGGTACGCAGTACAGGGAAAAGGAAAACTCCTGCTGGCGGATAATGCCGAGCAGGAATTCAGTGCGGGTGATGTTGTCAGGTTTGAGGATAAAGATGTCCACGGGCTGCTGAATGACGGGGATACTGAATTTGTATATATTTCTGTAACAGCCCCGCCGATTGATTTTGGGTACGCCTATAAAGAATCGAAAAATTAAGGCAATGCCTTGCTTTCGTAGTGCTTGTACAAGGAATGGAACTTCCCGCTGTATCCTTTGTGCCAGGGCTTTCTTTTCCCGCAAAAATGCAGGATTACCGTGTTTCTCATGATATAGTCCATATCGCATATGTTGTTTGATATAATCCTGTAGTAGTTGTAATATCTGGTGTCATAGTTATACAGCTTCTCGTCCAGGCATTTAATCTGCTTTGAATAGAGTGTGTTGATGATATCCTGGTCCGGCAGGATGAGCTTCAGGCGATTCTTCTCAATAAAATCATATATAACTTTTTCGTCCACAAGCTTTCTCTGGAGTTCCAGGTTCATAAGCAAAACGCCCGAATTGAAATATGCATCTATTTTATACGGATACAGGCGGATACGGTTGATCTCCTTGACTGCCAGCACATTGTGGTATGCCGCCGCGTAAAGGTAGCCATCAAGATCCGTTTCATATAATTCACGCAAAGGGTTGATAACCAGGATATCGGGATCCAGGTAGAGGATCCGGTCCAGGTCCCCGGGGAGGAATTTGCAGGCCAGGAGCCTGTAATACATTTCTTTGGGATAATTGAGGACTACGGGCGCATTCCGGAAACAACCGCCGTCTATCTTCACCACAAACAGTTCCTGTCCATAACCCCTGACAAATCGCTCTATGTCGGCTACTTCATCATCCTTGATACTTGAGTGCATAAGATAGATTCGGAAATACTCGCCCGGATTGTTTATAAACAATGAAACCAGCATTACCTTAAGCGGTCTTATGTACTTGGAGTCCAATGTTACAAGCAGATTCATATACGTTTACCACCCTCGTTGGAATATGGTATTTCAACCTTATCGGGGATGAAGAATTGCTCTCACGCCATTATTTGTATTCGGGCAGCCAGGAACCATGTGCTTCAATTAAATCATCCACCATCCGCACGATTTCATCAATGGATAATTCCGAACCGGTATGGGGATCGAGCATTGCTGCATGGTATATATGTTCCTTTTTTCGTGTTACTGCTGCTTCAATGGTAACCAGGTGTACATTAATGTTTGTCATATTCATGGCAGCCAGTTGTACCGGCAGCCTGCCTATGCGGCAGGGCTTAATACCTGTGCCGTCAATCAGGCACGGTACTTCAACACAGGCTTCATGCGGCAGGTTTTCTATTATCCCTCCTGTGTTTAAAACATTGCCGCCTATTTTATACGTCTTATTTGTTACTATTGAATCGATTATGTACGAGGCGTATTCCTCCGTACGTTCATGTGACAGGGTCGGATTCCTGACAAGTTCGTCCCTTTGTCTTTCCCATCCTTTTATCTGATTAATGCAGCGTCTCGGGTATTCATCCAGCGGAATATTATATCTGTCGATCAACTCGGGATATTTGCTTTTAATAAAGAAAGGGCAGTATTCGGCATTATGCTCACTGGATTCTGTGCAATAGTAGCCGAGCCTTTTTATATATTCAAATCTCACCATGTCATTGTGCTTTTCTTTTTCGTTCTTTTCAACCGCTCTTTTCCTGATTTCCGGATACAAGTCTACACCATTCCTGTCATGGATTTCGAGGAGCCATGCCATGTGGTTGATTCCTGCTATCAGATCCCTGCGTCCTTCAAGTCTGTCCTCCATTCCAAGTGCTTTCAGCAAATCGCGCGAACAACATTGCACACTGTGGCATAAACCGACTGTTTTAATGGGGGTATACCTGAGCATATATCCTGTTAATATGGACATTGGGTTGGTGTAATTCAGAAAATAGGCATTCGGGCAAACTTCTTCCATATCACGGGCAAAACCCTCCAAAACAGGAATCGTTCTGAGTGCCCTCATAATACCGCCGATACCAAGAGTATCCCCGATTGTTTGCCTGAGTCCATACCTTTTGGGGACTTCAAAATCAATTATTGTACATGGATCGTATCCGCCGACCTGGATGGCATTTATGACAAAGTCCGCCGATCTGAGCGCGTCTTTGCGCTGCTCTGTTCTCAGGTAGGTTTTAACAACGGCACGGCCATTGTTAATGTTCCTGTTTATAGCCTGAAGCATTAATTCTGATTCTCTCAGGCGTTCAACATCTATATCATAAAGGCATATTTCACAGTCTCTCAATGACTCGACACTTAAACAATCCCCCAGCACATTCTTTGCAAAAACCGTGCTGCCTGCACCCATGAATGTTATTTTCACCATATTATCTCCTCCATATATATAAGTCTATGATACTTTATTATCATGCAATTTTGAATCGGATTGTTGAGAACCGCGAAAAAGGGTGTAACTTGACAATGTTTGGCGGCAGATATATTATAATAATAACATTTAACCAACCGGTTAATCAATTATTAGTTTCGTGGCCTCAGGGGGAGAAGGATTTGGAAAAAAACTCAGGTAACGACGCAAGGGAAAGGATAATCAATGCGGCAATAGAGCTGTTTTCCCACAAAGGGTACGATGCGACGCGGGTCAATGATATAGCGAACGCTGCGAATGTCAACAAGGCCCTTATATATTATTACTTCAAGAACAAGCAGGACATCCTGGACTACATGGTTCATTCGCTGCTTAACAACGCTGTATCAATCACCATGGATTACATCAACACTAATATTGTTGATATGATTAAAGAGGGCTACCTGGACATTCTGCCTGACCGCCTGCATTTTGTCGATGATGAAGCCACCCGGCATTTCCTGGAGAACACGTATAAATTCTATGAACGTGTGGTGGATTTCGCAATCGTGAAAAGGGATATAATTCGCATACTGATGCTGGAGTCGCTTAAAAAAGGAAAACATCAGAACTCGCTGTTTAATTTCATGGAATTCATGGCCAACAATGAGAAGAACCCGATTTTCAAAACCATATCCAACGCGGATCAGGATTTTGTTTACTCGGATGAAATGGTCCTGTTCAGGTTTTTCTTTTCAATAATCCCTATTGTCAGTTTTGCGGCTTATTTTGACGACTATAAAGCGGCGACATCGTTAAGCGATGAAGAACTACGGAATTCATTCCTGAATGTGTCAAAGATAATAACCGATTCAATGATTTCAGGGAGTGATATCTTGCTTCGCAGCAAATAGCATTGATGACTCTACCTGATAAGGGAATGACAATTATGAGCAGAGTTAACCGGACGGTTAGTTAAAAACAGCATTAAAGGTTAACCAAACGGTTAGTTAATAACCCGTAAGGGTTGAGGTTATACAACCAATCTGTTGTTGGGGGGATAACGATGAATATAGTACAAAAAGCTGCAGCAAATATGCTGCTGAACTACATCTCTGACGACTTCCTGGGGAAACTGCCCAGGATATTGAAACTGGCTGAAAAACTAGACAGAGGGAATTTCCATGCTACTCAGATAACCACGGTGCGCAATGTATTGTTGGATGAAAGCAATGTTTGGCACACCTTTGCCAGGAACCTGGTCCAGGAGGTGGACAAAAAATGCATAATGAAGTTTGTGGAAGGCTTCATAATCAACACGCACCTTGTCGGGAACGAGCGCAGGCAGGCCATAGAAAAGAAATATGACTGCAACGTGCCATGGACTATCCTGATTGATCCCACAAGCGCGTGCAACCTGTCCTGCACCGGATGCTGGGCTGCGCAGTACGGAAGCAGGCACAACCTTTCCTACGAAACGCTCGATTCCGTTGTGCGCGAGGGAAAGGAAATAGGCATGTATTTCTATATTTTCTCCGGCGGTGAGCCGCTTGTGAGAAAGAAGGATATTATCCGGCTGTGTGAAGCGCACCAGGACTGCTATTTCTTCGCATTCACCAACGGGACGCTTGTGGACGACGAATTGTGCGATGATATGCTGCGTGTCGGCAATTTTGCGCTGGCATTTTCCATTGAGGGAGACGAGGAAGCTACAGACATGAGGCGCGGAAAAGGCACATATCGCAAGGTCATTGAAGCGATGGAACGCATGAAGGCACACAGGCTCCTGTTCGGGTACTCGACCTGCTACCACCGTTACAATACCGAAAGCGTGGGATCCGATGAATTCGTTGACGATATGATTGCCCGGGGCTGCCGGTTTGCCTGGAACTTTACATACATGCCCGTAGGTAAGGACGCACGCACGGACCTTATGGCAACTCCCGAGCAACGGGCCTACATGTATAGGCGTATCAATGAAATCCGCGCGACGAAACCCATTTTCGCTATGGATTTCTGGAATGACGGCGAGTACGCCAATGGATGCATAGCAGGCGGAAAGCGTTACCTGCATATAAATGCGGCCGGGGATGTAGAGCCATGCGCGTTCATCCATTATTCCAACGTCAATATTCATGATGTGTCCCTCCTGGACGCGCTGCGCTCTCCCCTGTTTATGGCCTATCGCAGGAACCAGCCGTTTAACGGTAATATGCTGCGTCCATGTCCTCTGCTTGACAATCCCGAGATGCTTGCGGCCATGGTTAAGGAATCAGGCGCCAGGTCAACCGACATGGAAGCCCCTGAAAATGTGGATGTGCTTTGCGCTAAGACAGCCCCGGCAGCAAAGGCATGGGCGGAAGTGGCTGACCGCCTGTGGGCGGAAAACCCGAAATGCCGGCAACCGGCCAGTGAAGCCGTTAATTAGTTATTGCAGGCGTAAATTATTGGCCGGTTTAGCCGACAATAAATGAGGAGGCAGGTATAAGCCGCCCGCCTCCCCGGAATATGCGCATACTGCCATCAAGCAGATGGTTTGCGCAGGATGCAAGCAATGAAATACGCGACAGGAGGAACCGAAGAATGCAGGAAGTTTATGAATTCCTAAAGAATTGCGGAACGTACTATCTGGCTACCACGGAGGGTGATCAGCCCAGGGTAAGGCCGTTTGGCACAGTGGATATTTTTGAGGGCAGGCTCTACATCCAGACGGGCAAGGTAAAGGACGTATCCAGGCAGATACAGGCCAATCCTAAAGTTGAGATCTGTGCGTATGCAGATGGGAAATGGCTCAGATTGTCGGGAAAGCTTGTCAGGGATGACAGGGTAGAGGCGAAAAAGCATTTGCTTGACAACTACCCGGAGCTTCAGACGATGTATTCCCCCGAGGATGACAATACCGAGGTCCTCTATTTCGAGGATGCCACAGCTACCTTCTATTCATTTACCGAAGCACCGAAGGTAATTAAGTTTTAGTTTCCGCACCAGGCATAATGGCTGCGCAATGGCTTGCTCCGATGGATTGACAACATTTACGTATGCTGATAAGATATTATCGGTTCTAAAAGGGAGTAGCTTTGGGCAACCAAGATAAGATCAACATGCTGGAGAAATCCTGGTCTTATCTGCTTTAGCACCTGTTAAAGGAAGCGAGACTTTTAGATTATCGGAATGCGTCTGATAATCTGAAAGTCTTTTTTATTTGGCAAAAGGCATTGTATTCATGCTGTGATTGCAAAAAACAGGCATACCCGGAGGATGGTAAAGGAGAATCAACATGATCCAGGAGATGATCAGGGCATTTTTACTGATATTCATTGCGGAAATGGGCGACAAGACCCAGATCCTGGCGATGGCTTTTGCAACCCGGTTCCCGGTGAGGAAAGTTCTGGCGGGGATAGGATTGGGGGTATTTCTGAACCACGGACTGGCAGTCGCTTTGGGAAGTTATCTTTCCCGGGTGGTTCCGATAAATACAGTTCAGATTATTGCGGGAGCCGCTTTTGTTGGATTTGCCCTCTGGACATTGAAACCTGACAGCGGGGAAGAAGAAAAAGAAACAAAAATGCAGTTCGGACCGACGGCAACGGTTGCGCTCGCATTCTTCCTGGGCGAACTTGGCGATAAGACACAGTTGACGGCAATCACCCTGGCGGCGGATGCCGGGTACCCGCTGATGGTCCTGGCAGGAACAGTTACAGGTATGATAGCCACAGGCGCCTTGGGTATCCTTATCGGCAAAAAGCTGGGTGACAGGATCCCGGAACTGGCCATCAAGATACTGGCAGCCTCCATCTTCATGTTCTTCGGCCTTCAGAAACTTTTCCAGACAGTACCTGCCCAGTATCTGAAAGCATATATCGTGATCCCGTTCATCTGTTTCCTGGCTTTGGTCGTGTTCCTGATGATCCGTTCATTAATCCGCAGAAGGCGTGAAGGGATCCGGTCCGATTTTATAGCCAAGGCAAAACTGCTTCATGATTATTACCTGCATATGAAGAAGGACCTGGACAATATCTGCCTGGGCCAGGAGTATTGCTGCACATGCCAGGGAAGCCAGTGCGCTGTCGGAAGATCAAAAGAGATCGTAAATGCGGCATTGGCCAACCAGGAGTGGCATGATCCATCAGCGTATAACGGGGACAAAAATGGGGAGAAGCCTTTTGACGAAGGGGAAGTATTGGACTCACTGGTAGACACCCTTTGGCTGATCAGCACCGTTCATGACGAACAGAACCTGACCGTTGCCAACAGCATCAGGAACCAGATGGAAACAATCCTTCTTGGCCAGCCAATGGGAGAATTCAGAGAGATAAAGTCGTACATCGATGAGGTAGGAAAACTTGATGCCGCGCTGTCCGAAAGGATTGACGGCATGTACAGGATGAGAAAGCCCGCAGAAGAACGAGTAATCAACATAGGCAGCAGGATCAGCAACATCTATCTTGTTGAGATGCAGGAAGGGTATTTGCTGATTGATACGGGATACCGGGAGCAGTTTGAAAAGTTTGGGAAAGCATTGAAAAAGAAAGGCATAGCGCTTGAAGACATCAAATATGTTTTCATTACCCATGTCCATGGTGATCATGTGGGTTTCCTGAACCAACTGCTGGAAAAGACAGATGCCAGGGTCATCCTCCATCCGGAATCGGTTGAGAGGCTGAAGGCCGGGCAAAACTCCTTCAAGGGCGGCTGCAGCAGCAGGCTGGCATGGTTCTTCTGCCAATTTATGAAGTTGTTCGGCAAGGGGGATCACCTCTTTCCGCCGGTGGATGCCCCTGACCGCTATATACCGGTAACAGGTGAAACTCGGGAGGAAATTGAGAAAATGCTTTATGCAAAGGTCGTCGCTCTTCCCGGGCATACGAAGGATTCCATCGGTCTTCTGTTTGACAACGAATTGCTGTTCTGCGGAGACGCGGCCATGAACGGCATTCTAAGCCTGAACCGGGTTATCATCTGGATAGAGGACCTGGAGGAGTACAAAGCATCGTGGAATAAAATGATGAGCCTCGACTTCAGGAAAGTATATCCTTCCCATGGCAGGCCCTTTATGAAAGAGGACCTTGAAAAATACGCGGAAAGGCTTGACAGAATCCGGCTGTACCCCCTGAAGACCGCGTGAGTAATCATACTGTTCTATACATCTACCCCGAGGAACAGCCTGACAAGATACCCGATTATGAAGGAAATCACTGCCACTCCCAGGCTGATGCCGGCCATTTCAAGGAATCTCTGCCTGAATGGCAGATCCTTGGCCACCGATATATAAAAATTGAAAACAAGTATTATGATTATGGCCGCAAGAATTGTAAAGACAAGGCATAACACGTAATTGGACAGCATAAGGTAAGGGAGTACCAGGAACGCAACGGTAAAGACATATGCTGCGCCTGTATATAATGCTGATTTCAGTGCACGACTGCTGTCCTTCTCCGTCCTGGCCGAAAGGTATTCCGATGCGGACATGGATAGCGAAGCCGCTATACCTGTTATAAGTCCCGACAGCGCTATGAGGCGTGTATTCCTCAGTGCGAAGGTAAGGCCTGCCAGCGTACCGGTCAGTTCCACGAGGGCATCATTAAGTCCGAGGACCATGGAACCTACAAATTGGAGCCTTTCCTCCTCGATTATCGCGATCAGTTCTTTTTCGTGCCTGTCCTCGTCATTTGCTATCCTTTGGAATTCTTCAATCCTTTCGCCAAGTTCTGCGTACAGTTTTTCCGCATCCCTTTCTCCCCGCTCCATGAGCTTTATGCCGAATGTAATGCCGAATATCACTGAAATAAGAGTATAAAAGAATACTTTCAGGGTGTTTGGCTTCTGATCCGTTCCTGTAAACCTTTTCAGCGCGTTGTGGTGGTAAAGCTCATCCTGTGCGATCTGGCTGAGGATTTCGCTGTTTTGCCTGTTCTTTTTCAATGAGGATAATTTCAGATAGATATGGTGCTCGGTGATTTCGTTTTTCTGCGCCTTCCTGAGGAATTTCATCGTATCGGCGTTAATATTGTAACTCAATTGCCTCACTTCTTTCCGCAAGGATATGCATTTACAATAATACCTGTCATGCGTTACGGTTTACCTGTAATTAGTATATCATAAGGCGGCGTAACAATAGCATATCACCGGATGAAGCGGATGGGCCTTAATGTATCAGGCCTTTTTGGTTTTTCGCTGAACCAGCTTTACCAGTTCCACGATGGGGATTACCAGGACCGAGAGCGCAAGGGCTGCCATGTACTCTGCGAAGCCTATAGAGGTAAAGCCGAAGGCATCTTGCAAAAACGGTACATATATGACTGCTGCCGTAAGGATGAATGAGAGAAGCATCGAACCGAAAAGGTACAGGTTATGGTTCCTGATGCCAAAGATCGATCCGTACTGCGAGCGCATGTTGTACGAGTGGAAGATCTCGGCCATGGACATGGTGAGAAACGCCATGGTCATGCCGTCATCGCTGTTCGTAATCCTCCATGCGCCGTTCTCAATCCGCTCGCCGATAAGATAGGCGGCAAGGGTAAGCATGGCGACCATCAGCCCCTGGTAGAAAACATTGAACCCGACGCCGCCGGAGAAAATACCTTCTTTGGGATTGCGGGGATTTCGCCGCATTATATCGGCCTCTCCCTTTTCGATTCCGAGAGCGAGGGCCGGGAACGAGTCGGTAATAAGGTTGATGAAAAGTATATGGGCCGGCTTTAATATCGTGAACCCAAGTATGGTGGCGGCAAAAATGCTGATAACCTCCGAGAGATTGGAGGAAAGCAGGAACTGGATCGATTTGCGTATGTTGTCATAAATGCGGCGGCCTTCTTCCACCGCAGCGACGATGGTAGCGAAGTTGTCATCGGCAAGAATCATATCTGCTACGTTTTTGGTAACATCTGTGCCGGTGATGCCCATACCTATGCCGATGTCGGCATTCTTGACAGAAGGGGCGTCGTTCACCCCGTCGCCTGTCATGGCAGTGACATACCCGCGGCTGCGCCAGGCGTTGACAATCCTTGACTTATGCTCGGGCTTGACACGGGCATAAACGCCGTAGCGCTCAACGCTGTTTATGAAATCCTCGTCGCTGATCTCATCCAGCATGGCCCCGGTGATAGCCTGGGAGCGGTCGGTAATCAGACCAAGCTGCAGGGCGATAGCCGTTGCTGTTTCTATGTGGTCGCCGGTGATCATGACAGGCCGTATGCCTGCGGTACGGCATTGCTCTATCGCATCGGGCACTTCCTCCCGTACAGGATCCATCATCCCTACAAGACCAAGGAATACAAGGTTGTTTTCATCCTCGGCGGTAAGCGTTTCAGGCTGATAATCCCAGTCGTGGTATCCGGCGGCAAGGACACGCAGCGCCTTTCCTGCAAGCCGTTTGTTCTCTGCCAGGAAGAATTGTCGTCTTTCTTCAGTTAAGGGCTGAACCCTGCCATTTTCAAGATATCCCGTACATTTTGATATGACGACGTCAGGAGCGCCTGTGGTATGCTGGATAAACCCGCCATCAGGCTTACTGTGCAGGGTGGTCATGAGTTTGCGTCCCGAGTCAAAGGGAATTTCGGCAATACGGGGGTATTTCTCCGACAGTTCGTATTTGGGCAGTCCAAGCCTGTTTGCATAGTTGACGACAGCGGCCTGTGTCGGGTCGCCCTCGGCCTGCCCTTCTTCATTGAGTTCGGCATCGGAACACAATGCCAATGAAGTTGCGAGCAGCCTTTCATCATCGCCTGAATACTCGACAACGGTCATCCTGTTCTGGGTGAGTGTTCCTGTCTTATCGGAACAGATTACCTGGGTGCAGCCGAGCGTTTCAACGGCGGTCAGCTTGCGGATTATTGCATTGCGTTTTGACATTTTCGTAACGCCAATGGAAAGAACTATGGTAACAACGGCGACCAGACCCTCGGGTATTGCCGCGACCGCAAGGCTAACCGCCAGCATGAACGAGTTAAGCAGCGTATCGGAAAGGCCGGCGCCGGGGATCGGGGAGGACAGGAAGTGACGAAGCAAACTGACACCGAACATTAAAACGCAGATGCCAAGCACAAGCACCGTGAGGATACGGCTGAGCTGAGCCAGTTTCTTCTGCAGGGGAGTTTCCCCCTCCTGCGCAGTGGTGATAGCGTCGGCGATTTTTCCCATCTCTGTGTTCATGCCCGTTGCGGTGACCACCATCGCTGCGCGGCCGTAAACGACGGAACTGCCCATATAAACCATGTTCACCCTGTCACCGAGCGGAATATCGCCTTCCCTGGCATCGAGAACAGCATCGGTTTTCTCAACCGGCACCGATTCTCCGGTCAGCGACGCTTCCTCGACTTTAAGACTGGCGCAGCTTATAATACGTCCATCGGCCGGGACCGCGTCGCCGGCTTCAAGGAGCACCACATCGCCGACGACAAGTTCCTCGCTTTTGATATGGACAATGTGCCCGTCGCGCAATACCCTGGAAGTAGCTGCCGCCATCTTTCTAAGGGCCTCGATTGCCGCTTCCGCCTTGCTTTCCTGGATTACGCCCAGAGTGGTGTTGAGCGCCACGACGAAGAGAATGATGAAAACATCCGATAAAGGCTCACCGGAAAGCCTTGCGGTAATGCCCGAGATAATTGCTGCAGCTATGAGTACAAGTACCATCGGATCCGAGATCTGGGCGAGAATTCGCTGGAAGATGGCGGTCTTCCTGCCCTCCTCAAGACGATTGGGTCCGTATTTATCAAGCCTTTGCGCAGCTTCGCCGGAAGTCAGCCCGCCTTCGTTGCTGCCGACTTCCATAAGCACGTCATCCTTTGACATGAAATAGTGTTTCAAGGCAGTTTCCCCTTTCCTATGATTAGCTTTCCAGCGGCAGTTATGCAGAGCTAATAAAAAGAGACCCTGCGCGTTGCTGCCGCGCATAAGTCTCGTTCTTTTCCGCCCGGTGAGGCGGAGTTCTCCGGACCAGACGGGGCGATAACCGTCATGATGTTGACCCGGAGCGCGCCGAAGGCGCGAACTACTCCCCTATGCGAAGAAAATTTTAACATAAAACCCCCAGATTGTCAACTAACCAGTTATTCAAAACAAGAGGCTGTGTGATCCGTTTGTGATATTGTCTTAATAACCCGTCAGTGATTTTGTCTTAATTTAATGGCTTGATGTGGTGTATAATTAACCTCATATCAAAAATATGGGGTGGAAATGATGCGGAGGATTGAATTGACTGTGGACGGAGAAGAAAAGTATGAAGTAATAAAGGGACTGGTCGAACAAAATGGAAACAAAAACAGAGCGGCAAAAAAGCTTTGTTGTACGAGGCGCAGTATTGACCGGTACATAAAAGGCTATAAAACTTATGGCAAGGAATTTTTTGTACATGGAAACAAGGGACGAAAACCTGTACACGCGCTTAGTGATGAGGTTAAGGAGTCAATTATTGATCTTTACAGAACTAAGTATTACGATTCAACTTATCAGCATTTCACGGAACTGCTGGAGGAATTTGAAGGTATAAAAGTGTCGGAGTCTGTAGTCAGAAAATTACTCATGACGCAATATCTTCTGTCTCCGCAGGCTACCAAGAATACAAAGAAAAATGTTCGAAAACTTTTGGAAGAGATGAAAAAGGCAGCGGTCACTTCACGGGAGGAAAAAAGACTGCAGGCACTGATTGTAGATATTGAAGATGCTCATGCCAGGCGTCCACGTTGTGCATACTTTGGGGAAATGCAGCAAATGGACGCATGCATATATCCGTGGTTTGGAGGTGTACAAACCACGCTTCACATAGCAGTAGACGACGCAACAGGGATGATTACCGGTGCCTGGTTTGATAAGGCAGAAACCCTCAATGGTTATTACAATGTATTCTGGCAGATACTGATGGACTATGGCATACCACTCATGTTCTATACTGACAGGAGAACAATATTTGAATTCAAGAGAAAAGGCGGCGGACTGGACGAAAACGACACTTACACCCAATTCGCATACGCCTGCAAGACACTCGGCGTCGAGATTAAGACCACTAGCATATCGCAAGCAAAGGGGCGTGTAGAACGCATGTTTTGGACATTGCAATCCCGCCTTCCGGTTCTGTTAAGGCTTGCGGGTATAACCACTATAGAGCAAGCTAACGAATACCTTAAACAGTACCTTCCCCAGTTCAACAAGCGGTTTGCGCTTGACCACAGCCGCATACAATCCGTATTTGAAAATAAACCCACACAAGAAAAAGTGAACCTCACTCTGGCTATATTGACCAGTCGTACGGTAGACAGCGGTCATTCTATCAGATTTTTCAACAAATATTACCGTACTGTTAATCAAAGCGGTCTCCCCGTGTACTTTCACAAGGGCACGGAGGGGCTTGTTATACGTACTTTTGACAATAACCTGTACTTTAGTGTAGAAGATCGGGTCTATGCTTTGGAAGAAATTCCTGAACATGAGCGTACATCCCGGAATTTTGATTTCAAGGAATCGAAGGTAAAACCAATCGCAAAGTACATTCCTCCCATGAACCACCCATGGAGGAAAAGCTTGTTTGACCAATTCAGGCAAAAGCAAAGTCACCGTGCTGTTCTGAAAACCGGAACGTAAGCAAGTCAACTATCCCCTTCGCCGTTACTTTGTTTTAGTGTATAATATGAATCACTGGGAAGGGGGTTGTACTATGGCATCAAATCCTATTTATGAGTTTTACGCACAGTTGAGGGATTACCAGCCTAAAATATGGCGTAGGTTTCACGTCGCTAACAATATTACTATGGCTCGCTTGGGCTATATTCTGATGACATTGTTTGAAATGCAGGCAAATCACCTGTTTCGCATTGAAGTGCCTTTCAAAGAAAACTTAATTATGGCTATTCGTAAAAGGCTGGGCGATAGTGAATTTAACCGGTTATATGCAGATGATCCGTTTGACGATATTGAAGAGAATAGAATATTTGAAATCATTACAGAGGATACATACCTTTACCGGGATGAGGACGAGAAGGTTTATGACATTACCAGGCATAAATTAAAGCATGTCATAACAGCACCATATTCCAGATTGGTATTTGTTTATGATTTCGGCGACAATTGGATTATAGATGTCACCCTTGAACGCATATTCAAGGATGATGACATGCCGGGAAGGCTTCTTCCCCGAGTACTTGAGGGAGAAGGATATGGTATTATTGAGGACTGTGGTGGTGTAGGAGGACTTAAAAATTTGGCTAATGCCTTTAATAAGAAAAAAGGCGAAGAATACAATACATACCGGGAATGGCTGGGTTTAGATGATTTAGACCTTAATTATTTTGATATTAATGACATGAATTTTAGGCTCTTGAAAGTTCCTCACATTTATTCAGATATTTATGAACACAATATGGAACCCACCAAAAGGTCAATGGATATTCTTGAACGGAAGTATCTAAAACCCCGAAAAGGTGTTAATTAATGATTATGCTTAAGCAGGCAGAATCATATACTTACAGCTAAAAAAGAGGCCCTTATTACCTCGGTTCGGGGATTAAAAAGGGCTTTCCTTTAAAGGGCATTTTCCAGCTAATGATACTCTTATTTTGAGACAAAATCAAAAACGCTTGACACTAACCAGTTATTCAAAACAAGAGGCTGTAAGCCGATATCCGTTATCCCGCGTACATTTGGCTGAGTAATTATTTCGGTTTGCGCGTATATAAAAGGTCTTAAGCCATTGCCTTTATTTCTCGCATCCTATACAATATATTTTTAAGAAGAAACTTATCAGGCACGATAACCTAATCAGGCAAACAGCTTCTGCCCGAAAATGAAATGGGTAACAGAGGCTGGAGAACGAAACGATATGCAGCTGATCACCAAGGATGCGGAACCCCGGAGATGGGCTGGTATCAAAAGGTGATGGAGATGGGAAACCCGGATGAAAAAAAGCAGGATAACCCTGTAATGACATTTCAGCCGCTCTTTGAAAATGAAGAACTGCTTGCCAAAGCAATCGAGTGCTTCCCGTATCCGATCGAGATTTATGATCCGGATGGTACAACTGTGTTTGTAAACAAAGTTATGCTGGATCAAGCCCGTGTATACAATCAGGACCTGATTATCGGAAAATACAATATATTCAAAGATCCTGCCGTTATTGCGACCGGCCAGATCCACATGGTGAAGAGGGCTTTCCAGGGCGAAACAATCTCTTTCACCGATGTAAAGGTCCCCCTCGAAGATATTGCCGAGCACTATGGCATAAAGGATTACGATATTGAAGCCGTGTACCAGGATATAACGCTTTTCCCTATTCTGGATGACCAAAAACAGGTGATGTATGTAGTTGCGTTTTTTATTAACAAGAGGGTTTACCGCGGCAGGGATGAGATTGAAAAGGCAAAAGAGTACATAGAATCCCATTGGAACGAAAAATTCAGCCTTGATGCCGCGGCAAAAGCGGCATGCCTGAACAAAGCCCATTTCGCCAAGCTGTTCAAGAAGCATACCGGCATAACGCCCCACGAGTATTATACGAATTATAAAATAAGCAAAGTCAAGGAAAAGCTGCTGGATTCCAACCTCTCCATTGCCCAGGCCTTTGCAGCCTGCAATATGGACTACAACGGTTATTCCGCCAGGGTATTCAAGGAAAAAACCGGGCTTTCTCCTTCTGAATATCGGAAGAGTCAGATTAAAGGGAACGGGATATAAGATATGGACGACAGTATTGAGAAATTGCAAAAAAACCTGGCCGAATCATTCCAGTCGCTGTTGAAAGAACAGGAACTGCTTGCCAAGGTTGTGGAGTTCTTTCCATATCCAATACAGATTTTTTCCCTCGATGGGACAGCCAGGATGGTCAATAAGGCTGCGCTGGATATGATAGGTATCAGAAGCTTGGAATCCCATGTGGGCAAATACAATGTTTTTAAGGATCCCATCGTGCTCAAGCTTGGTGTCCTTGAACAGGTCAGACAGGTATTGACGGGCAAGACCGTACACATCACAGATTTCAATGCGCCGTACCCGGACATGATTCGTTATTATAACGTATTGGACAGGGATATACAGACCATAAGCTCGGATATTACATGTTTTCCCCTGATAAACGCTGATGGGGAAATGGAGTTTTTCGCCGCTGTTTTTATTATTAAAAAGATATTTCGCGGCAAGGAAGAAATAACCTGGGGTAAGCAGTATATAAAAGACCATTGGCGTGAGCCTTTTGACCTGACCGCAACGGCAAAGGCCGCGTGCCTCAGCAAAGCGCAATTCATAAAGTTGTTTAAGAAGCATACCGGGGTTACTCCTCATGAGTATTATATAAATTACAAGATCAGCAAACTGAAGGAGATACTGCTGGATACAAACCTTTCCATAGCACAGGCCTTTGCCGCCTGCAATATGGACTATAACGGGTATTCGGCAAAGCTGTTCAAAAGGAAAGTCGGCGTTTCTCCGTCAGAATACCGGAAAATGTCCGAACAGAAGTAGTTCTTAGGAATGAATGATGCGGGGGAAGCGGGGATTCAATGATTTATTGGACCCAGGCTTCTTTTTTTATCAATAATAACAATTTCTGTACTAATTATAATCATATACAGTATATCCTTAAAGACAGCCCGGTTACTAAAATATAGGCAGCGGTATGAATAACGGCAGTCAGGATGCTGTTCTCACTGACTACAGATAACTTTCTTATGCCTTTGACAAGGACGCCGGTTGCATGGTGCATTGCCCAGATACTGGGATATCTGCCTGTCCCTCTGATGAGCACCAGCCTGGATGTTATCGTGAGGTCCACGATACCGACCGAGATGCAGGGCAGAGTCTATTCCTGCCGGAATTCTCTGCAGTTTTTTACAATACCCATTGGCCGGTTCTTTGGCGGATGGATGGTGGATGTGGTCTGTGAGCCATTTATGGAGCGTGTTTCCACAGAAAGCATATTTACTGCCATGTTCGGTTCGGGAAAGGGCTCCGGGTCTGGAATGCTTATTTTCCTCCTTGGTATACTGGGGATGACGGTATGCCTGATTTTCGGGGGAATCCTCAGGAAATACAAGTACCATGAGGTGGTTTAGCATTCCGGTGAGGCGTCTTACCGGTTGCCGGACACATATTATCAGAGCCAAAAATGCCATGGCCTGAACATAAAACACGAAGAACGCCACCTTTCGGGTGGCGTTCTTTACGATTTTTGTTTACTTATTTGTTCTCACATATTCACCTATTTTCTTGTCCATGCTTGTTATATGGTTGGTGAGCCAGTCTACAACCATCTTGTTGGCGTTCAGAATAACAAGGATGTTGCCGCCGGATTTTTCATACTCGCTTTTCAGCTTTGCCAGTTCGCTGACAAAGTTCGCATGTGCCCTCTTTTGGGCATCAAGCCCGGGGTAGTTTATTTTTTGCATATAGGCTTCTTCATCCCTGAAGTGCTGTTTTGTGTAATCATCGAGAAAATCCAGCATGGTCTTGATGTATTCCCTGGCCTTCTTTTCCCTTCCGGCTTCAAAAAGCGCATTGGCCTTTTCAAACCATATTTTGTGCTGGTTATCAATGTTTTCAACGCCAATCGACAGGTTAGGAGTCCATGCTATTGCCATATAAAGCCCCCCTCATTCAATTATTCTTATATAAATAATATGGTTATTCTCGGATAAATTCAATATATTTAAAGAATAATAGCATATCCTGATGGTCATTGCGGGTGGAACCGGGTGGAGCACGGCAATCTGCAGAACTGAACGGCTATGGTCACATTGTCGTATAAATCGGAATTGACATCAATGAAAAACAAGTGCTATAATGGGCGAATGTTAACTAGCTAATGATTATATTCATAATGATTGGCAGGCTGACAATACCTTTGCTGCAAGGCGGTGGGAATGGTATGACAATAGACATGGACAAAATCAGCAGTAAGGAGATTGTTCATCAACTGATCTTATTTGCTGTGAAGCATAAAAGAATCATGCAGAACTACCTGGATGAAACCGGTGTTTACCAGTCACAGCACCGCCTTCTGATGGAGATATCCCGTAACATGAACGCTTCTCAGAAGGATATTGCACGAATAATGGACGTATCAGCGGCCACGGTGGCAGTATCTCTGAAAAAGCTTGAAAAGGGAGGATACATCAAAAGGAAAACCGATGAAGGGGATAACCGCCTCAATAAGATCGCCATTACAGGAAAAGGGAACAATGTCGTTGAAAAAAGCAAAAGAATCTTTGAATCGGCAGATCAAAAGGTATTTGAGGGGGTTACCGAAGAAGAGAAGACCGCCTTGCTGGTTTTGCTAAAAAAGCTGAACGCAAACCTGGCCAGGATGGAAGATGAAATAAAGACAAGAAGGGGAAAGGACTAATACGATGAAACGGTACTGGAAATATGTGAAACCGTATCTGTCTGCATTTATAATCGGGCCCATATTCATGATTGCAGAGACTATTGGTGAAGTTGTTCTGCCTTGGTTGTTGAGCAAAATAATAGACGTCGGCGTACTCGAAGGCAGGGGTGTTCTCTATATCATAGCAATGGGCGTAACCATGATCGTCACTACGCTGATTATGATGGCGGGGGGCGTAGGAGGAGCCTGGTTTGCCATAAAAGCGTCCTCGGGATTTGCCAACGACCTGAGAAAAGACCTGTTCGGCCAGATCCAGAGGTTTTCCTTTGCTAATATAGATCAGTTCAACACTGGTTCCCTGATTACCCGCTTAACCAATGACATCACGCAAATCCAGAACATGATCCAGATGCTGCTGAGAATGGGTTTAAGGGCGCCTGGCATGCTTATCGGAGCGCTCATAATGGCTTTTTCTCTGAACCCAAAACTGGCGCTGGTAATACTGTGCGTCATACCTCTGCTTGCGGTTGCTATATACTTCATATTAAAAACCGGTTTTCCCCGGTTCACGACCATGCAGAAGAAGCTGGATGCACTGAATGTGACTACCCAGGAAAACCTGACCAATATCAGGGTTGTAAAATCATTCGTAAGGGAACAGCACGAGGAGGACAAATTCAGGAAAGCGAATACAGAACTTAAGGACAGTTCGATCAGGGCGATGAATGTTGTTATCTTCTCTTTTCCCGTTATAATCATGGCGACGAACATCACTACCCTTGCCGTGGTGTGGTTCGGCGGGAACCAGATTATCGCAGACAGCATGACTCCCGGTATCCTTACCGCTTTTGTTAATTATATAGTCCAGATCCTCATGTCGCTGATGTTTGTTTCCTTCATTATACTGAACGGCTCCAGGACGCTTGCCTCGGAGAAGCGTGTCAGGGAAGTCCTTGATACGGAGATCGACCTGACTGACGAGGATGCTTCCCATAGGAATGCAGCGGTCCAACACGGCAGGATCGAGTTTAGGGGAGTATATTTCAAATACTATAAGAACAATGAAAAGTGGGTCCTGGAGAATATCAATCTTGTGATAAACCCGGGAGAAACGGTTGGTATAATCGGCTCTACCGGCAGCGGCAAATCAAGCCTTGTGCAGCTTATCCCCAGGCTGTATGACGCAGACCTGGGAGAAGTGCTGGTTGACGGTGTGAATGTCAAAGACTATTCATTGGAGAACCTTCGCAGCGGAGTAGGTATTGTACTACAGAAAAATGTCCTGTTTTCCGGCACTATCAGGGAAAACCTGAAATGGGGCAACGAATATGCAAGTGACGAAGAGATGCAGCGATGGGCGGAAAGCGCGCAGGCCCATGGGTTTATCAGTTCGTTCCCCAACGGGTATGACACTGAGCTTGGGCAGGGCGGCGTCAACGTTTCCGGCGGTCAGAAGCAAAGACTGTGCATTGCCAGGGCGCTTCTGAAAAAACCGAAGATCCTGATCCTTGATGACAGTACCAGCGCTGTTGATACCGCAACCGAGGCAAGAATAAGGGAGAGCTTCAGAAACGAGCTTGATGGGACAACGAAGATCATCATCGCCCAGAGGATCTCGTCGGTAATAGATGCGGACAGGATTATCGTCCTTGATGATGGAAAGATAGCCGGAATGGGCACTCACGAGGAACTTATGCAAAGCTGTGAGGCCTATTCAGAGATCTACTACTCCCAGACCGACAGAAAGGTGGCTGCATCATGAGCCGGATCAGCGAAGAGAGAAAAGAATCACTGTTGCGAAGATATGGACTTAAAACGATAAATAACAACGATGTTCACGGGGCTGTGAAACCAGGCGGTCCCGGAGGGATGAGACCGGTCGGTCCGGGAGGAAGAAGGCCTGGCGGCTTCGGCGGGCCTGGAGCGCGTGGCATCATGAGTTTCGGCAAGCCCAAAAACGTGTCGGCCACCATCAGAAGGCTGCTTTCATATGTCGGACGCGATAAGATCAAAATCCTGTTTGCGTTTGCCTGCGTACTGACAAGCAGCCTGGCGAGCCTGGCCGGAAGCTATGTTCTGCGGCCGGTTATCAATAATCTCGTATCAGAGGAGCTTACCGCGGAGCAAAAGATAAGGAAGCTTGCCGTTGGTCTTCTTGTTATGGCCAGCATATATCTTGTTGGCGTCGTATGCACCTATCTGCAACAGAAAATCATGGTAGTGGTTTCGCAGAACTCCCTGGTCAAGATCCGCGGAGAACTGTTCAGCAAGGTTCAGAAACTACCCCTGAAGTACCATGATGCCCATCCCCATGGCGATATCATGAGCCGTTTTACCAATGACCTTGATTCGGTCGGTGAGATGCTCAGCCATACCATGGTGCAAATTTTTTCAGGTATTCTTGCCCTGATTGGAACTATGGTAATGATGTTTGTCACCAATTGGATACTGGCATTGGTCACAATCGCGACAACGCCTTTGCTTGTATATGCGGGAAGCGCAATCGGAAAACGAAGCAGGAAGTATTTCCTGGGCCAGCAGCAGGCTCTTGGTGCGGTTAACGGATATATCGAGGAATCCATTACAGGCCAGAAGGTCATAAAGGTGTTCTGTCACGAAGACACGGCGATGGAGGAATTCGCGGTCCTGAGCGATAACCTTCGTGAAAAACAGATTAAGGCGCAGTTCTTCGGCGGCATTATGGGACCTGTTATGGGAAAACTGAGCCAGATAAGCTATGCGATTCCCGCAACGGTCGGGGGCATCCTGTGCCTGACAGCCAATTTCGATTTGGGTGGTCTGACTGTTTTTACCGATTATTCAAGACAGTTTTCAAGGCCTATCAGTGAGTTGTCCATGCAGATGAACGTTATCTTCGCGGCATTGGCGGGGGCGGAAAGGGTATTCGAGGTTATGGATGAAACGCCTGAAACAAAGGATCCTGAGGGTACGGTCGAGATCTGCTCTGAAGCGAACCGGACCAAAGGGGCAAAGGTGGTAAGGGGCGAAGTGGAGCTGAGGAACGTGACCTTTGGCTATATTCCCGGCCAGATTGTATTGAAAAATATCAATGTCACAGCGAAACCCGGCCAGAAAGTTGCTTTTGTCGGGTCCACAGGCGCGGGGAAAACCACCATTACCAACCTGATCAACAGGTTCTATGAGATAGAAGATGGCAAGATCCTGATAGACGGGATCAATATCAGGAATATCAGGAAGGATTCATTGAGGAGCAATATAGCCATGGTGCTCCAGGACACCCACTTATTCTCGGGTACGGTAAGGGAGAATATCCGGTATGGACGCCTTGATGCCACCGATGAGGAAGTTGTGGCCGCCGCTAAAATAGCATGCGCCCATTCCTTTATCGAAAGGCTGCCCCAGGGGTATGACACGGTGCTGGACAGCGATGGCGCAAATTTAAGCCAGGGTGAGCGCCAGCTTCTCAATATCGCACGGGCCGCCATATCAAAAGCCCCAATACTCATACTCGACGAGGCTACAAGTTCTGTGGATACGAGAACCGAGAAATATATTGAACGGGGTATGGATCAGCTCATGAAAAACAGGACGACCTTCGTCATCGCTCACAGGCTGTCCACTGTACGGAATGCCGACCTGATCAATGTGCTGGAACATGGCGAAATCATAGAGCAGGGCGCCCATGAGGAGCTCCTTGCCATGGGCGGAAGGTATTATCAGCTTTACACGGGAGCTGTCGAACTGGAATAGGACGAACAAATGGCAGAGATCGCGAAATAATACAAGAGACGGCTCTGTGCCTTGCGGAATACTTGCCCCGGAAGGGCAATGACGCATTTCTGGGCGCAGAACCGTCCTTTGCCCTGTTCTGGAAACAATAAACTATATCTGTATTGAGATCCCACATTGCATGAAAATATAAGAATCTTTAAAAATTAGTGCTCGATCTGTTTTAAGTATTTTTTACGTTGGTATATTGTAGGTATTGAATTTTTTCAATTGTACAAGGGTGATGCATATTTGAAAAAGAGCGGCGTTAACGCTCTGAATGATGATTTTGCAAGAATTGAAAAAGCGCTTATGATTTATGCGGCAGGACGAAATTTCAGGCTGCTGTTTGGACCGCGATCGAAGGAGTTTGGTATACGGACAGGGAAAGTTGAAACATTCCACATATTGAATACCAATAAAGAGTCTTATGCGATGATGGTTGATGATGTATGAATCCGGTGTATCGTAGAAGACTCTTATTATTTTTATAAGAAAACAACAGGTTTGCAAGGCTGGAGATGTTCGGAAATCCGGCAGGATGTATTGAAGAAGCAGGAAAGGAGGCAATGTAATGGCCGATTTGATCGAAAACAAGGCTGATATGGAAGAAGACACGCTGAAAGACAGGTATCTGACCTTCCTGATCGGAGAAGAAAGCTACGGTATCAAGGTCAGATATGTAACCGAAATTATAGGAATACAAAAGATTACAGAGATACCTGAACTTCCGGAGTATGTAAAAGGCATAATCAATCTGCGCGGAAAGATTATACCTGTAATTGACGTCAGGCTGCGCTTTAAAAAAGAACCAAAGGTTTACAATGACAGGACCTGCGTTATCGTCATCGATATAAGGGACCTGTCCATCGGCCTGATTGTTGATACGGTTTCCGAAGTCATTTCGATTCCGGATGAAGACATCGTCGAACCGCCGGAAATGAACAAGGGTTTTAGCAACAGGTATATTGAGAATATCGGGAAAGTGGGAAATGAAGTCAAACTGTTGCTCGACTGTGAGAAGCTTCTGACTGAGGACGAACTTGGAAGCCTGAATGAAACACTATGAGGAACGGCTCTGTTAACTTAGTATGAAAGAAATGAGACCTGAAAGACCTCTGGTAGGTTT